>Ga0111538_10009313_pt1 | contig 13122 bp, 9 predicted proteins | sample SoiMethybrSBSTD1_FD_79669 | JGI IMG/M metagenome (GOLD analysis project Ga0111538, IMG submission 79669) | Bulk soil microbial communities from a Populus tree surrounding site in Tennessee, USA - Soil MetaG P. TD hybrid SBSTD1 (version 2)... | ecosystem: Environmental > Terrestrial > Soil > Tree...
CCTGGCCCGCGCCGAGTGGACGGGCCGCGGCCGCCGGGCCCGCCGCCGAGTGGACCGGCCGCGCGGCCTCCTGGCCCGCGCCGAGGGGACGGGCCGCGGCCGCCGGGCCCGCCGCCGAGTGGACCGGCCGCGGCCGCCGGGCCCGTCGCCGACCGGACGGGCGCGCGGCCTCTGCCGCGCCCCGACGGGCGCGCGGCCGCCGGGCCTGTCGCCGAGCGGACGGGGCGCGGCCTTGGGGCCGGTCGCCGAGGGGACGGGCCGCGGCCGCCGGGCCCGCCGCCGAGCGGACGGGGCCGCCGCCTCCGGATCCGGCGCCGAGCGGACGCGGCGCGGCGCCCGCCGCCGAGCGGACGGGCGCGCGGCCTCGGGGCCGGGCGCCGAGCGGACGGGGCGGCGGCCGCCGCCGAGTGGACCGGTCGCGGCCGCCGGACCCGCCGCCGAGCGGACGGGCCGCGGCCGCCGGGCACGCCGCCGAGTCGACCGGCCGCGGCCGCCCGACCCGCCGCCGAGCGGACGGGCCGCGGCCGCCCGACCCGCCGCCGAGCGGACGAGCCGCGGCCGCCGGGCACGCCGCCGAGCGGACGGGCCGCGGCCGCCCGACCCGCCGCCGAGCGGACGGGCCGCGGCCGCCCGACCCGCCGCCGAGCGGACGGGCCGCGGCCTCGGGGCAGGTCGGCGCGACGCGGGCGTGGACGGAGGGGGTCCGGGGGCGAGTGTGCTCGGAGCGGGCGCTGCGGCCGGTCGCTGTGTGCCCGTGCCAGGGTCGGCGGGAAGTCGGATATTCTGGGAGAGCACGATGTCGGAGAAGGGGGGCGAGGAGGGGGGCGCCAGGGTCGTCGCCACCGCAGCGCGGGCTTTTGCCGAGGTCACTCCGCACGAGTCGACCCTGCTCGACACGGTCGCGCGGCTGGTGGCGGCCGCCATCAACGGTTCCTGCGCCGTCGCCCTGGTGTCCGACGACCGGAGATGGCTCGAGACGATGACCGAGCTCGACGCCGAGGCGCCGGCGATCGCGAGCGGCAGCTTCATCGGCCGGTCCCGCCTGGCGATGAGCGAGGACCACCCGATGATCCGCGCCTTGACGAGCGACGAACCGGTGCGCGGGGTCACCGCCACGGACGCCGCCACCCTGAGCGTGGCGCTGCACGCCCGTCGGGTCACCTACGGCGCGCTGCACTGCACGTCGCGCTCCGGCACGTTCGGCGAGGACGAGATCGACCTGGTGCGCGACCTCGCCGACCATGCCGCGCTGGCCATCGCCAACAGCCGGCAGATGGCGGATCTCGAGCGGGAGCTGGCCGAGGGGCGCGGCACCGCCCAGGTGGCCGCCGCCGGCCGCTTTCTCGACGCCATCGTCGAGAACATCCCGCACATGATCTTCGTCAAGGACGCCGAGCGGCTCGCCTTCGTCCGCTTCAACCGCGCCGGCGAGGAGCTGCTCGGCATCCCGCGCGCCCAGATGCTCGGCAAGAACGACCACGACTTCTTCCCGCGCGACGAGGCGGAGTTCTTCCAGGAGAAGGACCGGGAGACCCTGAACGGCCGGATGCTGGTCGACATCCCGGAGGAGCCGATCCAGACCAAGCGCGGTTTGCGCTGGCTGCACACCAAGAAGGTCCCCATCCTCGACGAATTCGGCCTGCCGACCTACCTGCTCGGCATCTCGGAGGACATCACCGATCGAAAAAAGGCAGAGCAGGAGCTGCGCACGCTGGCCGGAGCGCTCGCCGCTCGCGGCGCCGAGCTCGAGGCCGCCAACCGGGATCTCGAGGCGTTCACCTACTCGGTATCGCACGATCTGCGCGCGCCGCTGCACACCATCGACGTCTACTCGCGCTTGCTGCTCGAGCAACACGCCGGCAATCTCGACGCCGAGGCACAGCGATTGCTCTCGATCGTCCGCAAGAGCACGCAGTCGATGGGCCAGCTGATCGACGATCTGCTCGTGTTCTCGCAGCTGGGCCGCCAGCCGCCGCGCGCCCAGCCGGTCGACATGGCTCCGGTGGTGCGCGCCGTGCTCGAGGACCTGCGCGCGAGCGAACCGGACCGCGCGGTGGAGGTCGCGGTCGGCGACCTGCCGGTCGCGTCGTGCGATCCGACCCTCATCCGCCAGGTGTGGATCAACCTGCTCGGCAACGCCTTCAAGTACACGCGCCCGCTGGCCGCCGCCCGCATCGAGGTCGCCGGCAGCACGCGTGACGCCGAGCTGGTGTACTCGGTGAAGGACAACGGGGTCGGCTTCGACATGCGCTACGCCCACAAGCTGTTCGTCGTCTTCCAGCGCCTGCACCCGGCCGACGAGTTCGAAGGCAGCGGCGTCGGCCTCGCCCTCGCCCACCGCATCATCGTCCGGCACGGCGGCCGCATCTGGGCCGAGAGCGAGCCCGACCGCGGCGCCACATTCTTCTTCGCGCTGCCCGCCGACTGAGCGGCGGACTCAGCGCGGCTGCCCGGCCGGGTGGCCGGCCAGCTGCGCGGCCAGCGCCGCCTCCTCGCGGGCGCCGAGCTGGAGGAGCGCGCCGCGCAGGGCCGCCCAGCCAACCGCCCGGTCGCGCGCCCCCATCAGCTCCGGCAGCGAGCTCAGTCGATCGGCGAGCGGCGTGTCCTTCTCGGCGTCGAGCATCGGCGACTCGAACGGTTCCGGATAGGCGGCGCGTCCGGCGAGCGCGACGGCGTAGTCCCACAACGCCTGCTCGTGGTCGCCGGCGCGGCTCTCCTCGGCGGCCAGCAGGATCCGGCCGTGCACCGCGGCGGGGCAGGCCTCGGCCGAGCTCGCCTCGAGCGTGCGCGCGTCGCGCCAGTCGAACATGCGATCGATCGAGCGGCCGGCCGAGAGAGCCAAGAGCAGCGCGACCAGGAGGGCGGCCCGTCGACCGCGCACCCGCTCCGCCCAGCCATCGCAGCTGGCTGCCAGCGCGATCGCCAACCAGGCAGTCGGCCACACCGCCAGGCGCTCGGCGACGACGACCGACAGCGGGATGATCCACTGGCCGATGAGCAGGTAGGCGAGCAGCGCCGCGAACCAGAGGCCGCGGCTCCTGCCGCGCAGGGCGCGCGCACCGTCGGCCACCAGGGCGACCAGGAGCGGCACTCCGATCCACGCCCACAGCGCGCCGGCGCCGAAGAGCGAGGTCGGCGGGTAGACGTCGCCGTAGGTGTGGTCGGCGCACAGCCTGAGTGGCACCGCGGTGAGCTCCGCGTAGTGGCCGAGCACCGCCAGGTCGCCCCACAGCCGCGCCAGACCCGCGCGCTCGATGAGCTGATTGTCGGCCGGAACGAAGTCGGGCGGCAGGGCGACCGCCAGGACCTGGTGGCGCGCGACCAGGTAGAGCGCGCCGACCAGCGCGAGCCCGACCGCCGGCACCAGGTGTGCCCACCGCCGATCGCGCCGGATCGACAGGACCGCGAACCAGCCGACCACCGCCGGCAACAGCGCCACCGTCTCCTTGCAGAGGAGCGCGGCCGCATAAAGGAGCGACGCCAGCGCGGCGCGCCCGAGCCCGGCCGGCGCGCCGTCGGCACGCACTGCCAGCGCGAAGGCGCCGAGCCCGGCGATCGACGCCAGCACATCGGCTCGTCCGACCAGGCTGGCCACGCTCTCGACGTGGACCGGTAGGGCGGCGAACACCAGGCCGACCGCCAGCGCGACCGCCGGGCGCGCGTGGCGCCGCGCCAGCCAGGTCACCTGCCCGCACAGGATCCCGTAGAGCCCCGCGTTGGCCAGGTGGTGCAGCCAGGCCTCCGCCGTCAGCCGGTGCTCGAGCGCCAGGCCGAGCGAGGTGAGCGGCCGGTACGAGCTCGACCATTCGATCGAGCTCAGCGGGGCGCCCCAGAACTCGCGGGTGAACACCTCCCACCAGGGGGCCGCTCCGTTCACAGCCGGATGCCCGAGGATCGCCCGGCCGTCGTCCAAGAGGTAGGCGCCGCCCAGCGCCGGAAGGTAGAGGAGGAACGCGGCTGTCCCGACCAGCAGCACCGCATGCCGGCGGTACCAGGCGGCCGGGTCGTCGGATCCGCTCACCAGCCCTAGTGGACCACGTTCCTGCCCGCGCCGGAGCGGGCGGCGGTAACATCAGCGGATGGCCAGGGGGCGGAGCGGCGATCCGGTCGCGCCTGTCGGCGTCGGCAGCCAGCTCGATCCGACCTTGTTCGACCAGGTGCCCGCCGCGGGCGACACCCCGCAGTCGGATCCAGTCGCGGTCGGCGCCATGGATCTCAGCGAGCGCGATTTCCGCACCCGCTACGTCGAGCAGGCCCCGCTCGGCAGCGGCGGCATGGGCGAGGTTCGCCTGTGCCTCGATACCCGCATCGGCCGATCGGTGGCGATGAAGCTCCTGCGCTCCTCGTCGCACCCCGACGCCAACCACCGGGCGCGCTTCCTGCGCGAGGCGCAGATCCAGGCTCAGCTCGATCACCCGGCGGTGGTGCCGGTCTACGACATGGGCCTGAGCCCGGAGGGGGTCGCCTTCTTCACCATGAAGCGGGTGCGCGGCCACACCCTGTCGTCGGTTCTGCAGCGCTTGCGCGCCGGGGAGCCGGAGGCTCGGCGGGTCTATTCGCAGCGCCGCCTGCTCACCGCCTTCTCGCGCGCCTGCCTCACGCTCGACTTCGCCCACCAGCGCGGCGTCCTGCACCGCGACCTCAAGCCGGCCAACCTGATGCTCGGCAACTTCGGCGAGGTCTACGTGCTCGACTGGGGCATCGCCGCGGTGCGCTCCGCGACCAGCTGGGAGCCGGAGGAAGGCGAGTCGATGGCAATGCTCGGCTCGGCGGTGGAGACCATCTCCGGCGCCGGCCTGCTCGGCACCCCCGGCTACATCGCCCCCGAGGTGCTGGTCGGCCAGCCGTTCGACCCGCGCTCCGAGGTCTACGCCCTGAGCGCCATCCTGTTCGAGATCCTGACCCTCGAGCCGCTGCACCCGGGCTCGCCCGAGGAGCGGCTCGCCGCGACCCGCGTCGGCATCCCCGCCCACGCGTCGAACCGCGCCCCCGACCGCGACGTGCCACCCGAGCTGGAGGAGCTGTGCCTGCGCGGCTCGGCGTTCGACCCGGCCCAGCGGCCGACCGGTGCGCGTGCCATGGCCGACGCGGTCGACCGCTACCTCGACGGCGACCGCGACGTCGAGCTGCGCCGCCAGCGGGCGCGCGCCATCGCCGCCAGCGCGCGCGCCTCCGCCGAGCGAGCCCTCGACGCCACCGGCTCGCTCGAGGACCGCCGCATCGCGCTGGCCCAGGTCGGCCGCGCGGTGGCGTTCGATCCCAACAATCGGATCGCGCGATCCGTCCTGGTGCAGCTGCTCGCCGCCCCGCCCGACGAGCTGCCGGCCGGGGCCAGCCGGGCCTACGGCGAGGCCGAGCTGCTCGACACACGCCGCGCCGGCCGCTTCGCCGCCGTCGCCTACGCCGCCTGCATCCCGCTCGGCCTCGGCCCCATCCTGTGGATGGGCATCCGCGAGCCGCTGCTCACCGTGCTCGCCTTCATCCTGCTCGCGCTGGCGAGCGGGCTCGGAGTGATCCTCTCGCGCCTGCGGCGCTACCGGCGCGACGTCCCCCTCGTGCTCTACTTTGCGAGCACCACCGGCCTCGCCCTCGCCGGCTTCGTCTTCGGTCCCTTCGTGGTGACGCCGACGCTGGTCGGCCTCAACACGATGGCGTACATGTTCCACGGCCGGCAGTCGCCGTGGATCGCGATCCCCTACTCGGCCGCGCTCATCCTGGTCCCCGCGCTCCTCGAGTCACTCGGGGTCATCCCTCCCGCCTACCTGTTCGAGGGCAACCGGATCCACATCCTGCCGCGCCAGGTCGACTTCCCGGCCGGCCCGGCGATGACCATGCTCACGGTCGCCAGCGCCGCGGCAGTGGTCATCGGCTCGCTCTACGCCTGGTACGTTCACCGCGGCCTGGCGGACATTCGCCGGCAGCTGCACCTGCAGGCATGGCAGCTGGCGCAGACGGTCTCCGACGCCGGCGGACCGCTCACGGATCGTCGGGATGAATTGCCCGCGAGATCTCTTCCCACGTCGGAATGACCCGGGTGCGGGTCACCGTGACGATCGACAGCCGCATCACCACGCGGGTGACCGGCGACGTCGAATGGAACTGCTTGGCCCTCCCCTTGCGGACCTCGAACACCGCGTTCGCGCCGGGACGGGGGAACGGATAGCTGAGCTCGATCGCCTCGTCGCTGTTCAGCTGACCGCCGACCAGGCGCGAGCCGAGAAAGCTCGAATCGTTCACCAGGGTGGTGGTGTTCGCCTTGCGGACCTCGATGCAGCGCAGCGTCGAGTCGAGGACGTACACGTGGTTGCTGGTGACGATCTCCACCGCCTCGCTGAGCCGCCGCGTGCTGGGCGCCGGGCCGTGCTCGTGCGAGACGTTCACCTCGATGAGCGGCGTGCGAGCGACGACATTGCGGCCCTCACCGGATTGGTTCGCCATTGAATTTACTCTACCTGATCAGAGGGCCGGACGTATCAGGTCGCGGTCGACCGCCTCCATCGACGGACACCCACATAGCGCCATCGCGAGATCGAGTTCGCGCCGCAGGACGCCGAGCACCGACGCGACGCCGGCCTGGCCGCCGACCGCCAGCCCCCACAGGATCGGACGGCCGATGAGGACCGCCCGGGCGCCGAGCGCGATCGCCTTGATGATGTCGGTTCCGCGGCGGATTCCGCCGTCCACCAGCACCTCGAAGTGTCCCCCCACTGCATCGCAGATCGGCGCGAGCACGTCGATGGTGGCCGGGGCACCATCGAGCTGGCGGCCGCCGTGGTTGGACACGATGACGCCGGCGACACCCGCCTGGACCGCCCGACCGGCGTCGTCCGGCCGCACGATTCCCTTGAGCAGGAGCGGCAGCCGCGTGATGCCGCGCAGCCACTCGACGTCGTCCCAGGTGAGACCCGGGTCGATCACCTGCGCGAAGTAGGCGGCCAGCCCGGAGTCGCTCACCCCGACCGGCAGCCGGTCGAGTCCGCTGCCGCTGCCGTACTGGTTCTCGATCCTGAGCTCGTCGGGCAGGTTGAAGCGATTCCTCACGTCGCGCCGCCGCCGCCCGAGCAGCGGCGTGTCGACCGTGAGCACCAGCGCCGAGCAGCCGGCCGCCTCGACCCGCCGGACCAGCGCCTCGGTGGCCGCCCGGTCGCGATAGACGTAGAGCTGGAACCAGACCGGGCCGCCGGCGGCGGCGACCACGTCCTCGACCCGCGTGTTGCTGAGCGTGCTGAGGACGAAGATGGTGCCGGCCTGGCCGGCAGCGCGCGCGGTGGCCAGCTCGCCGTCCGGGTGGGCCAGGCGGTGGAACGCGGTCGGCGCGATCAGGACGGGCAGCGAGACGTCGACTCCGAGCACGCGGGCTCTGGTGTCGCGCCGCGCGGCGCCGGCGAGCACCCGGTAGTGCAGCTCCAACCGATCGTAGGCCTCGCGGTTGCGGCGCAGCGTGAGCTCGTCGTCGGCACCGCTGGCGTAGTAGTCCCAGGCCATCGGCGAAAGCGCGGCGCGGGCTTGCTCCTCGAGCTCCGACAGGTCGACCGGATCCACCGGCGAAGTGAATCACGGCCCGCGCTCCCGGTCACCTCGTTCTGAATCGCATGCGGCGCGCGGATTGCAAACGCCCCGGCCCATGCGCTGGGATCGAGGCCACGAGAGCTCCAACGTCGAAGACCGCCGCGGAGCAGGCGGTGGGGGCGGTTCGATCAACATCCTGGGCATGGGAGCGCTCCTCCCGCTCGTCGCCCGCCTCGGCTGGAAAGGAATTCTCATCCTGGTCGCGATCGTCTTCATCGTGAACTACATGGGGCTCTGCTCCGGTGGTGGAGAGGATTCACCGGGGCGTGGCGCCGTGACGCCCACTGAGCGGGGCAAAGCCAGTCAGGACGAGCTGTCGAAGTTCGTCGGATTCGTGCTCGACGACGTGCAGGAATCCTGGCGCGACGACTTCGAGGCGGTCGGCAAGCGCTACCAGCCGGCCCGCATGGTGCTGTTCACCGACGCGGTCTCCTCCGCCTGCGGCAGCGCGTCCTCCGCGGTCGGCCCGTTCTACTGCCCGCTCGACCGGAAGGTGTACATCGACCTGTCGTTCTACGGCGAGCTCCACCGCCGGTTCGGCGCCTCGGGCGACTTCGCGCAGGCCTACGTGATCGCGCACGAGATCGGCCACCATGTGCAGAACCAGCTGGCCGGCCTCGAGCGCGAGGGCGGCTCGGTCGACACCGAGCTGCAGGCCGATTGCCTGGCCGGGGTCTGGGCCAGGTCGGCCGAGAAGCGCAACCTGCTCGAAGCGGGCGACCTGGAGGAGGCGCAGGGCGCAGCCGCCGCGGTCGGCGACGACAACATCCAGCGCCGCACGACCGGAACCATCCGGCCCGAGACCTGGACCCACGGCTCCTCGGCGCAGCGGCAGGCCGCCCTCAAGCGCGGCTATCAGGGTGCCGGCCTGTCGGCCTGCGGCCTCTGATCCGCCTCCGCCCCCCGGAGCCAGCGGAGCAGCACCAGGCCGACCAGCTGGGCGGCGGCGGCGATTGCGATGACGCCGAGCCGACCGACCTCGCCGGTGAGCGGTCCGGACACCGCGATGCTCCATGCGCCGCAGACGTTGCTCGCCGACATGTAGAGGGTGAACTGGGTGCCGCCGATGGCGGGGTTGCACAGGTCCATGAAGAGCGAGTTCTGCGCGGTGATGAGAAAGCCCTCGAGCGCGGCCATCGCGGCGAGGACCCCGCAGAGGACCGGGAAGGAGTCGCGCAGCCCCGGAGTGACGGCGAAGAGGAGATAGGCCGCGGCGGTCGCCGCGGTCGCGGCCAGAATGGTCCGCCGGCGGCCCAGGTGGTCGGAGACCATCCCGCCGAGCAGACAGCCGACCGTGGTGCCGCCCAGCATCCAGGCCGACGCGATCTCGGCGCTGGCCGGCGAGTAGCCTCCCTCGCCGCGGACGAACGGCAACATCACCGCGCCCACCATGTTGGTGCCGATGCGATCGACCACCGCGTAGATCAGCGCGAGCCCGGGCGCGAGCGTGAGGAACGTGCCTGTCAGCGCCTTCCAGGTGAAGGTCGACCGCTCGCCGCCGCCGCCCTCGCCTCGGGCGCGGCCCTGCTCGCGCGCGGCCAGGACCAGCCCGCCGATCGCGAGGATCATCACCGCCTGCACGGCGGCGACCGCCCCGAAGCCGTGGTTCCGTATCGCCCAGGACAGCGGCGCGCCGCCCACGGCGATGCCGAGGTACTTGCCGGCGAACATCACGCTCTGCACGGTGCCCCGCTCCGACTGCGGCACGATGTCGACCGCCCAGGCGTCCACCGCGATGTCCTGCAGCGCGGCGAAGGCGTTGTGGACCAGCAAGAGCGCGATGAAGGAAGCGCGCCCGGCGACCGGATCGCAGCCGATGAGGCCGACCAGGGTGGCGCCCATGCCCAGCTGGCCGACGAGGATCCACGGGCGCCGGCGTCCGAAACGGCCGAGCGTGACGCGGTCGATGACCGGTCCGGCCAGCCACTTGAAGCTCCAGGGGAGCAGCACGGTGGCGACCAGCGACGAGATCGATGCCTGGTCGGCCCGGCTCGCCAGGTAGATCGGGACGGCGACCGTCACGAAGCCGAACGGAACGCCCTGTGCGAAGTAGAGCGCGCCGAAGAGCCCGATGCGCCGCCTCCGCTCCATCGCGGCACGATACCGCCTGACCGGCCGCGAGAGCCATTAAATCAGCTAGTTGCAGGGGCGGCAGCCGCCCCTCTATACTTTATCGAAGTGGGGCCGCACCGATCCGAGCTCGGCTGCGCGATGGCTGTCTGCCTGCTCGCTGCGATCGGCTGCGGGGGCGATGACGAGCCGGCTCACGAGTTTCCCGGCAGCTACCAGCGCCTCGGCGAGACCGATTTCTTCCGCGACCTCGCCGGCAAGGAGCTGGCGCCCGATCTCATCCGCTTCTCGCCCGCCCACGTCCTCTGGTCCGACGGCGCCAACAAGGATCGCTACCTGCGCCTGCCCGGCGGCGCCCCGATCGACACCTCCGAGATGGACCACTGGCGGCTGCCGGTCGGCGCCCAGCTGTTCAAGTCCTTCACGGTGGACGGCGTTCTGATCGAGACCCGGCTCATCGAGCGCATTGCCGAGACCGGGGATCGCGACGAGGACTACTGGGTCGGCGCCTTCCTCTGGCGCGACGACGAGAGCGACGCCGACTTCGTCGAGGACGGCGCCAGCGACGCGCGCGGCACCGATCACGACGTGCCCGACGCCAAGACCTGCTGGCTGTGCCACCGCGGCCAGCCCGGCGCGATCCTCGGCCTCTCCGCCCTGCAGCTGTCGAACGAGCGCGACGACCTCGGCGCGCTGGCGGCCGCCGACCTCTTGTCGGACCCGCCCGACGGCTCGTTCGCGCCGCCCGGCGAGCCGGCAGTGCAGGCAGCGCTCGGCTACCTGCACGCCAACTGCAGCTCCTGCCACAATCCGCGCGGCGCGGCCTGGATCGACACCGACATGGACCTCGAGCTGTCGGTGCTCGACACCTCGCCCGAGGACACCCGGACCTATCGGTCGACGGTCGGCGTCGAGCTGCAGTACTTCGAATCCGAGGACTACCTCTACCGGGTGGTCGCCGGCGATCCGGCGGCGAGCGGACTCCTGCACCGGATGACCGTCCGCGGCAGCGACACCGCGATGCCGCCGGTCGCCTCCGAGCTGGTGCACGAGGACGGGCTGGCGCTCATCTCCGACTGGATCGGCGGCATGTGATGCGGCGGGTCGCCATCGCCAGCGCGCTCCCCCTCTCGCTGGTTCTCGCCGGCGCCGGCTGCGGCGGCGATCTCGACACCCAGGAGCAGATCCGCGACGAGCTGCGCAAGCTGGCCAACCCGGGGGCCCCGCCGCCCGACGCGTCGAACCAGCACGTCGGGGATCCCGACGCCATCGCCCTCGGCCACCGCTTCTACTTCGACGACGACTTCTCCGGCTACGGCACCGAGGAGGACGTGCTGCTCGAGCGGGTCTCGGTCGAGACGCGCGCGGCGCGCGGCCAGCGGCTGCGGGTCGCCTGCGCCACCTGCCACGATCTGGACGCCGGCGGGGTCGATCCCGGCGAGGCTCCCTTCGGCAACCGCGTGTCGGTCGCCGCCGGGGTCTACGACGTCAACAGCCAGCCGACCATCAACGCCGCCTACAACAAGCTCATCTACTGGAACGGCCGCAGCGACTCCCTGTGGACCCAGATCCTCTCGGTCTCGGAGAACCGGGTCTCGATGTTCGGCAGCCGGCTGCGCATCGCCTGGCGCATCGCCGACGCCTACCGCGAGGAGTACGAGGCCGCCTTCCCGGACGACCCGCTGCCGCCCGAGCTCGACTCGATCACGGCGCAGGCGGCGCGCCTCGAGCCCGACGGCAGCTGCACGCTGGTCGACCAGGCCTGCCCGGCGCCCTACTGCCACGAGTGGCAGGCCGAGGACAACGTGACCTACTGCCTGCCGCGCTTCCCCCTCGAGGGCATGCCCGGGTTCGAGGTCGCCGGCACCATCTGGCACTGCAACTGGGGCACCGGCGATCCGCTGCAGCCGTTCCGCGACGCCTTCGACTGCATGGAGCTCGACGACCGGGTGGCCATCAACCGCGTCTTCGTCAACTTCGCCAAGGCGATCGCCGCCTACGAGTACACGCTGGTCAGCGTCGACAGCCCGTTCGACGCCTGGGTGGCGAGCGACTTCACCAGCTCCGATCTCGGCGCCAGCGCCCAGCGCGGGGCCGAGCTGTTCGTCTCCAAGGCCGCCTGCACCGCCTGCCACAGCGGACCGATGATGACCGACGACGAGGTGCACAACATCGGCGTCCCGCAGCAGGGCGACTTCGTGCCGACGCTGGCCGACTGCCCGGAGGACGGCTGGTGCGACTGCGTGTCCGACGACACCTCGCGGCCGCGCTTCTGCTTCCCCAACGGGGCGCGTGACGGCCTCCGCATCCTGCAGGACTGGCCCTTCCGCCGCGACAGCGCCTTCAGCGACGACACCGAGTGCGCCAACCACCGCGTGCTGCACATCGACGCCGGCTACGCCGAGGCAAACCCGGACGAGTGCGGCGGGCTGGTCGAGCACTATGTGCTTCCGGTAGCGCAGGACACAGTCGCTGCATGGCGGACCCCGGGCCTGCGCAACGTGGCCCTCACCGGGCCTTACATGCACGACGGCGTCTTCGATGATCTCGAGAAGGTCATGGAGCACTACAATGAGGGGGCCGGCGACTTCCTCGACCAGCTCATCGGGGAGCTCGACGAGGACATCGAGGAGCTCGACCTGTCCGACCAGGAGATCGACGACCTGGTCGAGTTCATGAAGGCGCTGAGCGGTTCGCCGCTGCCGGCCGAGGTTCGAGCGCGACCCGACGTTCCTCCTCCGTCACCATTTCCGGAAGTCGCGCCCTTCGCGGTAGAGTAGAGCCAAGGGGGGTGTGGATGCGGAAGGTGCTACTTCTGCTGCTGGCAGTGTGTCAGCTCGCGTGCGGTGACAACCTCGCGGCTCCAGGTCCACCCGCGCCCGACAGCGGTGAGGACCCGCTCATCACGCGCGGGCGCTACCTGGTCAACGACGTCTCGCAGTGCCCCTTCTGCCACACGCCGCGGCGCTCTGACGGCGCGATCGACGCCACCCGCTTCCTGTCCGGCGTCGATTGCTTCGCCGACCTCGATCCCGCCGACGACGAGATCGGCTGCATCAGCACGCGCAACCTGACCGATCACCCGACCGGCCTGGCCAACGCCAGCGACGACGAGATCAAGGATGCCTTCCTCAACGGCGTGGGCACCGACGGTCGCAACCTGGTTCCCCTCATGCCGTACTGGATCTTTCACAACATGACCGACGACGACGCCGACTCGATCGTCGCCTACCTGCGCACGCTGCGGCCGATCCAGCACATGGTCCCGCCCAGCCAGCCGCCCTTCACCCCGCCGGAAGAGCCGCTGCCTTCGCTCGATCCCGACGACATCCCGATGCCGTCGGCCAGCTTCCCCGACGCCGAGAGCGCGATGCGCGGCCGCTACCTGACCTCGTTCATCAGCGTGTGCATCGACTGCCACACGCCGGAGGTGTCGCCCGGCGCGTTCGAGCTCGACGTCAGCAAGATCTTCGGCGGCGGCAG
>Ga0111538_10009315_pt1 | contig 13121 bp, 12 predicted proteins | sample SoiMethybrSBSTD1_FD_79669 | JGI IMG/M metagenome (GOLD analysis project Ga0111538, IMG submission 79669) | Bulk soil microbial communities from a Populus tree surrounding site in Tennessee, USA - Soil MetaG P. TD hybrid SBSTD1 (version 2)... | ecosystem: Environmental > Terrestrial > Soil >...
CTGCCGCCTCGCGGCTGCGCAGGGCCTTGAAGAACGGCAGGTACGGATCGGAGGCGACGGCAATGCGCGGATGCGCGTTGAGCATGCGCCCGAGCAGGGTCGTACCGGAGCGGAACATGCCGGAAACGAACAGGAGTCTGGGCGAGGTCGACATGGGTGGCCGCGTCAGGAGCGTTCCATCACGGGAAACGCGACGGGTTGCGCGGGCACCCGGTTCTCCTCGCAGAACCGCGCGAAGAGCAGCTGGTCGGTCCAGGCGCCGTCGACGTAGAAATGCTCGGCGCGCGCGCCCTCGCGATGGAAGCCGGCCTTGGCGAGCGCGGTCAAGGAGCCGGTATTGGCGCTGTTGCAGCTGGCGTACACCTTGCGCAGCCGCAACGCACGAAAAGCGTAGTCGCAGATTCCGCGCACGCCCTCGGACGCGTAGCCCCTGCCCCAGAGGGCCTTCTCGCCGATGAGAAAGCCCATGATGGTCCGGCCGTGTTCCCACTTGATGGGATCGCAGCGGATGTTGCCGATATGGCGTCCGTCCGATTTCAGGAAGAGCCCCACCAGCAGCACCGAGGGATTGCCGTTCGCTGCAGCGATGTAGTCACGCAGCATCTGGGCGTCCCAGTTGCGCCGCCGCGAGGTCAGGAACTTCGTGACTTCGGGATCCGTCAGCCAGCGCAGATAGGGGCCGTCCGCGTCCGCGGCGCTCAGCCGGGCATAGTCGAGCCTTTCGGTGGAAAAGAGGGTGGTTGCGCTCACGCCAGCAGGTCCCATGTCACGGGCGTGCCCCGGACCACGTCGCGTCCTACTGCTCGGCCGAGCAGGCTGTCGAGGTGCTTCGGAGGCAGCCCGAAGCCGGGCCTGATCGCCCGCAGATTCTCCGCAGTCAGCACGTCGCCGGCCTTGAGATCCTGCACGATGTAGAGTGAGCGTCGAAACGAGAGCGACTCGCGCTCTTGCTCCGTTGGTCCGTAGCTGACGCTTCCCAGTGCTTCCCAGGCCCGGCCTGTCTCGGCGACGAGCGCCGAAAGCTCCTTGGGCTCGAGCGAGAACGCCGAGTCCACTCCGCCGTCTGCCCGTCGCAGCGTGAAGTGCTTTTCGATGACCGCGGCGCCGAGCGCGACGCTCGCCACCGCGACGCCGATGCCCATGGTGTGGTCCGACAGTCCCGCCAGGCAGCCGTAGCGCCGGGCGAGATCGGGAATGGTGACGATGTTGGTGTTTCCGGGGCTCGCCGGGTAGGTGCTGGTACATTTCAGCAGGACGAGGTCGCGGCATCCCGCCGCGCGCGCCGCGGCCACCGATTCGCGCAATTCGTCTTCGGTCGCCATCCCCGTGGAGATGATCATCGGCTTGCCCGTCGCCGCGACCCTGCGGATCAGCGGCAGATCGGTGTTCTCGAAGGACGCGATCTTGTAGCACGGCACGTCGAGCGACTCGAGAAAATCCACGGCGCTCGCATCGAACGGCGTGCTGAAGCCCACCATGCCGAGCGCGCGGCAGCGCTCGAAGATCGGCTTGTGCCAGTCCCAGGGTGTATGCGCTTCCTCGTAGAGGCGGTAGAGCGTCTTGCCGCGCCACAGGCTCCCGGCATCGTCGATGCGGAACCCGGTGCGATCGACGTCGAGGGTCATTGTGTCGGCGGTGTAGGTCTGGATCTTCAGCGCGTGCGCGCCGGCCGCGGCGGCCGCGTCGACAAGCGCCATAGCCCGCTCGAGCGACTGATTGTGATTGCCGGACATCTCCGCGATGACGAAGGGCACGCACCCGCGGCCTATGCGGCGGTCACCGATCGTGATGCCGGATTCAGTGGGTGCGTTCATTTGCGATCTCGAGAACAAGGGTGTCGTGCTCGCCACTGAAGCCCGCCTTGCTGAAGGCTCCCAGCGACGCCAGGTTGTCGGCCTTGACCCGCGCCCTGATCCGGCGGATCTCGGGATGATGGTCGCGCAACCACCGCGTGCCGGCCTGGAGCAGCGACGTGCCGGCTCCGCGGCCCTGCGTACCCGGAACGAGATAAACCGAGACCGTGGCTATGCCGTGCTCGAAATCGTAGCGCAGAACGCCAACTGGTCCCGTGGCGCACTCGGCCACGAGCAGCGCCGAGCGCGGATCGTTGAGGGTACGCTCGAACCACCGGGCGTGAGTCGCGAACGCGATCGGGGCAGGATCGGATGCAAAACGCCGGGTCACCTCGGCATTGCGCCATTCATGCATGCGGGCGCAATCCGCCGGCAGCGCGGCGCGCAGGCGCAGCGGCTGCGCCACCATCCGGTCGGCGACGCGGCGCGCGCCGTGACCGTCGGCGAGCGCTCCCGCCCGCGCGCCGAGTGCGCGGACGAGCTCGCCGGAGCCCGCGAGCCGGCGCAAGGCCGCGGCAATGGCGTCCGCGGTCACCTCGTCTTCGCGCCCCAGGAAGACGCACGCGCCGTGCTCGGCCAGATCGCGCGCGATCTCGTACTGATTTTCCGCGACGCCGATGAGGAGCGTCGGCAAGCGCAGGCAGCACCGTTCCCAGGTGGTCGCCCCGCCGGCGCCGATGGCGAGATCCGCAGCGGCCATGAGGCCGGCCATGTCGTCGGAGTCGACGTGCAGCCGGCGGCGTGGGCGACCGGCGCAAAGCGCCTCGATTTCCGCGCGATGGGGGTTGTCGGAGCCGATCACCACGTCGAGCGCCACGTCGTCGAGCCCGGCCGCGGCGAGCGCGCGCACGGCGCGTGCGGTCAGGTTCATCGGGTCGGAGCTGCCGAAGCTCACGAACAGTCGGCGCAGCGTACCGTCGCGCGCGAGCGGTCCGTCACGCATCCGCGCGAACTCCGGCCGCAGGAGTGCGAACCGCGGTCCCAGGAGCAGCTCGGCCGCCGCGGGGACCTTGCGCGTGTAGCGCCGCCCGGGCTCGAGAAAGAAATTCTGATCGAGCAGGATATCGCAGTCGTGGTCGCGGTCGGCGAGATCGTCGATCGCCATCAGGCGATCGACTGCCGGCCGCACCGCCCGTTCCCAGCGCGCGTCCAGCGCGTAGCTGTCCACGACGAGCCAGTCCGAGCGCGGTCCCGCAGCGATGACGCTCAGCGTCTCTGCTGCGTCAGCGGCCTGGGAAACGCAGAGCCAGTCGCGATGGCGCAGCGGCGGCTCGCCGTCCGTGGCCCCGGCCGCGGCATCTCCGCGCAGCACATGCAGGTTCATTGCGCCATCCGCCGCGATCCGCTTGTGCAGATGGGCCGGCAGCGCACGGCAGACGAAGTCGATATCCGCGCCGCGGTCGCGCAGCGTCGCGGCGAGGGTAACGCAGCGCATCACGTGACCGCTCCCCATCGTGAGCGCGGCGTCGCAGCGCAGGACGACGCGCGTCATCAGCGCACCCGGAACACCGGTTGGATCGGCGGGCCGGCCAGGCGCGCGGCGATGTCCGCCCGCTCGATCGCTTCACGCACCACGCCCATCGTCTCGTCCTGCGCCCGCGCGAGGCGCTCGAGGTCCTCCCCGGTATGGGCGTAGCACAGGTTGTGCGAGCCCGCCGTGAGGATGCCGCGGGCGATGATCTCCTGAAGATAGAGCGACTTCACCTCCGCCGCTGTCGCCGTCGGGGTGTCCTTGAACTGCAGGAGGCTCCAGCTCGGCTTGCCCGATATCACGATGGAGCGCTCCAGGCCGTGCCGCTTCAGGTTGCTGCGCGTCGTGTCGATGATGCTCTGGCCCAGCCGGTCGAGCGTGGCGTGCACCGGCTCGCGCTGCATCTTGCGGATGGTCGCGATGCTCGCCGCCAGGCTCAGTGTCTCGCCGCCGAAGGTGCTGGAGAAGAAAATTTCCTCCATCTCCTTCATGTAGCGCGCCCTACCCACGAGGGCGGAGATCGGAAAGCCGTTCGCCATGCTCTTGCCGAAGGTCGCAAGGTCGGGCGTCACGCCGTACAGGGATTGCGCACCGCCTATGTGAAACCGAAAGCCCGTGATGATCTCGTCCAGGACGAAGAGCGCGCCGTGCTCGTGCGCAAGGTCGCACACGCCCTGGAGATATCCGGGCCGCGGCTCCTCGACGTTCATTGCCTCCATCATCACCGCGGCGAACGCGTCGGGATGGCTTTCGAGCAGCAGCTGCAGCGATTCGAGGTTGTTGTAGGGAAAGATATGGGTGAGCTCGCGCACCGCCTGCGGGATGCCCTTGCTGCGGGTAGTCGCGCCGATGTACCAGTCCTGCCAGCCGTGGTAGCCGCACACGGCGACGCGATCGCGCCCGGTCGCAGCCCTCGCGATGCGGATCGCCGCGCTGGTGGCGTCGGAGCCGTTCTTGCCGAAGCGGACCATCTCCGCGCACGGGATGATCTCGCGCAGGAGCTCGGCGAGCTCCACTTCCAGCGGAGTGGGCAGACTGAAGGTGACGCCGCGGGCGAGCTGCTGCGACACGGCCTCGATCACGTCGGGATCGTCGTAGCCCAGGATGACCGGCAGCAGGCCGTTCACGAAGTCGACGTACTCGTTGCCGTCCACGTCCCACACGTGGGCGCCCTTGCCATGCGTTAGGAACAGCGGCGCGGCGCCGGAGGGGTAGACGACGCGGCTCTTGCTGAACGTCTGGCTGCCGAGCGGGATCACCTGCTCGACGCGCTCCAGCAGGGAGCGGCTTCGCGTGTAGCGTCCGTCCTTCATGACTTCCGGCTCCACTCGCGCGGCGTGACCGATGCGCCCGTGCGCTCCGCCGACTGCAGCGCGGCCTGCGCCACGGCGAGATTGGCGGCGGCGCGGCGCGCCGTCAGCATCGCCGTGCTGCCGGGACGCTCGATCTCCTCCAGGAACGCGGCCATCAGGTCCCGGTAGGGCTGGGCGGTGTCGATCGCCGGCGCGTCGACCAGCCGCTCGCCGTCGCCGCCGTTGCCGCGATAGATGCGCACGCTGCAGCGCTCGGGATTCTTGCCCTGGCTTGCCCAGACCAGCACCCCGTCGGTGCCGACGATCTCGCAGCCGCGGCTCTTGTGCCGCCGCAGGTAGTCGAGTTCCGCCGAGGAGCGCGCCCCGTTGTGGTGCGTGAGCGCGAGCAGGGCATGGTCTTCGACGTCGATCTCCAGGTCGCCCAGCGTGGCCGTGCGGCAGGAGACAGAGTCGATGTCCCCGAACAGCCACGTGAGATAGTCGATCTCGTGTATCGCATCCAGCACCACGCCGCCGCCGTCGGCGCGCCGCGCCGCGTAGAGGCGGCGATAGTCGGTGCCGGGACGCATGTCGGGCAGATAGTTGCCGACGTGCGCCCGCGCGAAGAGCGGCCGGCCCACGAGGCCCAGGTTCCGGCGCAGCGTCGAGGGTCCGGGATGGAAACGCATGTTGCACACGACGTATGCGCGCTTGCCCCTGGATTCCGCCAGCGCCAGCAGCTCGCTCACCCCATCGAGCGTATCGGACAAGGGCTTCTCGATCAGCACGTGTGCGCCCGCCTCGATCGCCCGCCGCGCCACCGGGAGATGCGAGCGGTGCGGCGTAGCGACCACCGCGGCCGTCGGGCCCCACGCCAGGGCGTCTTCCAGCCTCTCGAACACGCGCGCGCCGATCGCCGCAGCGCACGAGCCGGCGGCATCGGCCGAGACGTCGTGGACGGCGACCTCGCCGTGGCGCGCGGCATTGGCGGCGTGGCGCGTGCCGATCGAACCGCAGCCCACCGTCAGGATCTTCATGCGGCCGCCCGTTGCGCGAGCAGGCGGGCGAGCTCGAGATCGAATGCGTCGTCGATGTCCACCGAGCGTTCCCGCGGCATGAGATATCCGCGCAGCCGCTCCCCGTAGAAAGTGCGCTCCCGGCGCAGCGCGCTGGTTGCCACGAAATACGTACTGCCATTGTCCACGTATAGCAGCGGCGCGTCCTGGCTGCGCAGTCGCACGTACTCCGGCCACATCGGCGTGAGCAGGCCGTCCGCGGTGCGGCGCAGTGCCTGGAGCGGGGGCAAGTCGTACGTGGTGACCGCCATCGCGAAATCGCAGCGTCCCGGCTCAAGCAGGTCGTGCACCCCGCGCACGTCGCCCGCCTCGCGCATGGGGGCGGTGGCGAGCAGGCAGGCGAGCGCGTCGTAGTCGCGGCCCTCGCGCGCCTCGTCGTCTAGAAAACCCAGGCACACCTCGATTAACCCCGCGCGGTCCGTCGCGAGCTCCGGCGGGCGCCGGTGCCATTCCGCGCCGAGGTCGCGCGCGATGCGCGCGATCTCACGATCCTCCGTCGAGACCGCGATGCGCGCGAACAGGCCGCTCGCGCGCGCCGCCTCGATCGTGTAGGCGATGATCGGTTTGCCCAGGAAGTCGGCGATATTCTTGTGCGGCAGGCGCTTTGATCCGCCGCGGGCAGGGATCAGGCACACGCAGGCCATCGTCATCATCTGCCCGCGAGGTCCGCGGCGCTCAGCATTTCCCCGGCCTCGAGGCTGCGCCTGAAGGTCGTGCCCAGATAGGGATCGATTTCATCGGGGCCGATGCCGTCCCCTGGCCGCCGGAACTCGATCATGTCTTCGACCAGCCGCTCGCCAGCGCGCACCGCGCGGCTGACGTGGGCGCTGCGGCGGATCTTGCGGCGTCCCGCGAGCTCGGCCTCCGACAGCGTCTTGCTCGGCGCGCCCAGCGCTTTCTCGAGGTCCCGCACCATAGTCACGAAGCCCCGCATGTGCTCGGGCTCGAGCGAAAACATGTGCTCGATGCTGCGAGTGGTGCGGTCGCGTGTGATGGTCTTCTCCACCATGTTGGCGCCCAGGGCGATGGCAGCGACGTCCATGTCCCAGCCCGGCGTGTGATCGGAGAAGGCGATCGGCAGCGGAAACATCGAGCGCAGGGTCGCGACGATCCGCAGGTTGATGCTCTCCAGGCGGGCGGGATATCCCGAAGGGCAGTGGTGAATGACGATCCTGTCCGTGCCGGCGCCGCGAATGACGTCAACCGCCGCCGCGACCTCCTCCAGCGTCGCGTTCCCGGTGTCGATCTGCAGCGACATCCCGGTCCTCGCGGCATGGCGCATCAGCGGGTAGTGATTGATGTCGGCGGAAGCGATCTTGATCGATTCGCAGCCGATCGCGGCGAGAAAATCGACTTCGTCCGGAAATCCGGCAGTGGCGAAGAACGCTAGGCCCAGGCCATCGCAATGCTGCTTGAGCGTCTTCCAGTCGGAGTGCGGCATGCTGCGCCGGCGCAGCAGCTCGTAGAGCGGCTCGGTGACGGCCTCGGTGCGTCCGGTGGCGCGATCGACCAGCACCTCGTACGAGAACGGCTGCCGGCGGTCGGCAACGAGCCGGTCCGGATCGAGCACTTGAAACTTGATCGCGTCGGCCCCCGCCTCCGCGGCGAGCCCGGCGAGATCCTTCGCGCTCTCCAGTCCGTCGTGCGTGGGGCCTGCCTCGAAGACGATGAAGCACGGGGCGCCGTCACCCACCTCGCGCCGCCCGATCGGGAAACGCGCAGCCTGCCGCGCGACCGGATGCGGCTTGCTCATGCCAGGCACTCCACCGCGTCCGAGATGAACCGGCGCTGCTGTTCGTCGGTCAAGCCGACGAACAGCGGGATCGACAGCGCTTCCCGATAGTATTCCCTGGTCTCCGGCAGACGCTCCAGGGTGTATCCCAGCCGGGCATAATAGGGATGCATGGGGATCGGTATGTAGTGCACCTGTGTCGTGTAGCCGCGCTCGAGCAACCGATGCATGTACGCGGTGCGGCTCGAGCGGCCCTCTCCGAACGCGATGCGCACGACGAAGAGATGGCGCGCACTGACGCCCCATCCGCCGGTCTGTGCGACCCGGATGCCGAGGGATCCGTTCCCGAACGCCTCGCAATACACCGCTGCAAGCTGGTGGCGCCGTTCGAGAAACCGTTCGAGCTTGCGGTACTGGGACAGGCCAAGGGCGGCCTGCATATCCGTCAGGCGAAAATTGAAGCCCAGTTCCTGCATCTCGTAGTACCACCGGTCGACCTTGCCTTCATAGTTACCCGCGTACTGCGGATGCTGGAGAGGGTCGTCACCCTTGTTTATCCCGTGGCCGCGCAGGCGGAGAAGATGGCGATACAGGCTCTGGCGATTCGTCGTCACCATTCCGCCCTCGCCGCACGCGATGTTCTTCACCGGGTGAAACGAGAACACCGTCATGTCCGAATAGGCGCAGTTCCCGACCCGCTCGCCGGTCTGGTATCGCCCACCAATGGCGTGAGCGGCGTCTTCGATGACGCAGGCACCGGTGTCTGCCGCCACTGCCGCGATCTCGGCCATGTTGCAGGGAAGGCCGCCGAAATGGACCGGGATGATGGCTTTGGGCGCAGGCTTTCCCCTGCACAGCCCACGCAGGTAGCCCGGGTCGAGATTCAGGGTGCCGTGCTCGATATCGGCGAACTCGGGCGTCCCGCCCGTATAACGGATGCAATTCGCGCTGGCGACGAAGCTGTTGGCCGAAGTTATAACTCGGTCACCCGACGATATGCCCGCAGCGATGCAGGCGATGTGAAGCGCCGCCGTGCCGTTCGACACGGCCACGGCGTACTTCGCACCCACGTACTCGGCTATCGCGGTCTCGAATTCCTGAACCTTCGGACCCTGCGTCAACCAGCCGTGCCGCAGCACATCTGCTACCGCCTGAACGTCATCTTCATCCACGCAATGGCGGCCATAGGGAATCGGCCTGCTCATTTCACGGTCTCCCGCCGCAGCTGCTCGATCTCGCGCCTCAGCGCCTCGTACTCGGCCGTCTTGCGCTCGAGGAACCGCGTCGTCGCGAGGGTCTTCTCGGCAATGCCCTTGCGCGTGAGGAAGTACATGTAGGCTTTCTTGTTGTTGCTGTTCTTGAAGTTGTTGGCTTTCACCAGCCCTCGTTCCATGAGAGCCTGCAGGCAAAAGTTCACACGGCCCAGGCTCACGCCGAGCTCGCGCGCGAGCTTGCGCTGGCTGATCTCGGGCTGCTCCGCGAGCAGGCGCAGTATCTTGGAACGGTACTCGTCGGTCAGCACGGCATCTGTTCAATAATTGAACAGATGCGATTAGACACCGATTTTCCCGGGTTGGCAAGAAAGCGGTGCTTGGAGCAAACCCAGTATTCCCTGTAAAATCCTCACCTTCTCTTCGCTGCCCGCTCCTTATCCGCCACCTCAAGCGGACCGCATGCCCGCCCAGCTGTCAATCGCGCTCGCGCAGATCAATCCCACCGTCGGCGACCTCGACGGCAACGCGAAGCTGATCCTCGAAACCCGCGCCGGCGCTGCCGGCGCGGGCGCGAACCTCGTCGTGTTCCCCGAGTTCGTCGTCTCGGGCTATCCGCCCGAGGACCTGGTGTTGCGCCCGAGCTTCCAGGAAGCGACGCGGCGGACGCTCGAGGCGCTCGCCGCGGAGACGGCGAAGCCCGGTCCGGCGCTGCTCGTCTCGAGCCCGTGGGTGCAGGAGGGCCGCCTGTACAACGCGGCGCTGCTTCTCGCCGGAGGCGGCATCGCGGCCGTGCGCCTGAAGCACGAGCTGCCGAACTACGGGGTCTTCGACGAAAAACGCGTGTTCTCCGCCGGCGGGTTGCCCGATCCGGTGGAATTCGCGGGCGCCAGTCTGGGCGCCATGATCTGCGAGGACATGTGGCTGCCCGAGGTCGGCGGGCACCTCGCTGCCCGCGGTGCCGAGATCCTCATCGTGCCCAACGGCTCGCCGTTCGAGCTCGACAAGCACGACGTCCGGCGCCGCATCGCGCTCGAACGCGTGCGCGAGAGCCGGCTGCCGCTCATCTATGTGAACCAGGTGGGTGGGCAGGACGAGCTCGTTTTCGACGGCGGGTCGTTCGTAATGGCGGCGGATGGAACGCTCGCCGGGCAGTGCCCGTACTGGCGCGCGGACCTGGCAATTACGCGCTGGGAGCGGGATGCGGCGGGCTGGCGTTGCGTGGAGGCCCCCGCCTGTGCCGAGCCGGGACGGCTCGAGGCCGTCTACCAGGCGATGGTGCTGGGCCTGCGCGACTACGTCGAGAAGAACCGATTTCCCGGCGTCGTGCTGGGCCTCTCCGGCGGCATAGACTCCGCGTTGAGCGCCGCGGTCGCGGTGGACGCGCTGGGCGCCGCTCGCGTGCATTGCGTCATGCTGCCCTCGAAGTACACCAGCAAGGAAAGCCTCGACGAGGCCGCCGACTGCGCGCGCCGCCTTGGCGTGAAGCTCGACACCATTTCCATCGCGCCGCTGGTCGAGACCGCGGAGCGCACCCTCGCGCCGCTCTTCGCCGGCCGCGCCGCCGACCTCACCGAGGAGAACATCCAGTCGCGCCTGAGAGGCATGCTCCTGATGGCGCTTTCCAACAAGTTCGGCCCCATGGTGCTCACCACCGGCAACAAGTCGGAGGTGTCGGTCGGCTACGCCACGCTCTACGGCGACATGTGCGGCGGCTACTCGGTGTTGAAGGACGTGTACAAGGTGCTGGTATTCGAGCTTGCGCGCTGGCGCAACGCGCACCGGCCGGAGGGCGCGCGCGGTCCGGCGGGCGTCGTGATACCCGAGAGCACGATCGCCAGGCCGCCCACGGCCGAGCTCCGGCCGAACCAGAAGGACCAGGACAGCCTGCCGCCCTACGAGCAGCTCGACGCGGTGCTCGAGGACCTGGTGGAGAACGAGCTGCCGGTCGCCGATATCGTCGCCAAGGGTTATTCCTTCGAGCTGGTGACGAGGGTCCAGAACCTGCTCTATGGGGCGGAGTACAAGCGCCGCCAAGCTTCGCCCGGTGTCAAGGTGACGCGCAGAAATTTCGGCCGCGACCGCCGCTACCCGATCACGAACCGGTTTCGCAACCGCTAGCCGACGTTCGTCAGGCCTGGAATGACCGTCATGCCTGCTCGCGCAGGATCGACTGGAGATACCGCGCGTAGGCGTTCCCCCCGAGTCCCGCGGCGAGCGCTTCAAGCTCGTCGGCGGTGATGTAGCCCATGCGCCAGGCGATCTCCTCGGGGCACGCCACTTTCAGTCCCTGGCGCTTTTCTATGGTCTCGATGAACATGGAGGCGGCGAGCCACGCCTCGTGCGTGCCGGTGTCGAGCCAGGCGATGCCGCGCCGCATCACCACGACCTCGAGCTCGCCGCGGCGCAGGTACTCGAGGTTGAGATCGGTGATCTCCAGCTCGCCGCGCCGGGACGGCCTGAGCGCGCGGGCGATGTCCACGACCTGGTTGTCGTATACCGCGAAGCCCGTCTGGACGTAGCGCGACTTCGGCTGTCGCGGCTTCTCTTCTATGGACACCACTTTACGGTCGCGGTCGAACTCGATCACGCCGTAGCGCTCCGGGTCCTGCACCGGATAGGCGAAGATCGTGGCGCCGCGCCGCTTGGCGGCGACCGACTGCAAGGCGGAAGAGAGGTCGTGCCCGTAGAAGATATTGTCGCCGAGGATGAGCGCGCACGGTTCCGCCCCGATGAAGCTCGCGCCTATGATGAATGCCTGCGGTATCCCCTCGGGCGCCGGTTGCACGGCGTACGAGAGCCGGATGCCCCAGTGCCGCCCGTCCGAGAGGAGCTGCTCGTAGCGCGGCGTGTCCTGCGGCGTGGAGATGACGAGTATGTCCCGAATCCCCGCCAGCATCAGCGTCGTCAACGGGTAGTAGACCATCGGCTTGTCGTACACCGGCAGCAGCTGCTTGGTGACGACCTGCGTCGCGGGGTAGAGCCGGCTGCCGCTGCCGCCGGCGAGGATGATGCCTTTCATCGGGTCATGGGCAATGGGTCAGGGGTCATGGGTGTCCATTCTCTCATCCGCGCGTCTCGCGCGCGCCGGACGCATGGCCCATGACGCATGACCCATCACCGGTTCCGGTAATTCAAGTCCACCCAGCTGCGGTACTCGCCGCTCATGACACCTTTCACCCACTCGGCGTTGTCGAGATACCACTGCACGGTTTTTCTCAGGCCCGTACCGAAGTCCTCGCGCGGCCGCCACCCCAGCTCTCCCCGTATCTTCGCCGAGTCTATCGCGTAACGGCGATCGTGCCCCGGACGGTCGGGAACGTGGGTGATGCGTGATGAGTGATGGTTGACGAGCGGGTTGGGCCGTAGCTCATCGAGTATGGAACAAATCGAATGGACCACCTCGAGGTTCGTCCTTTCGGCGTTGCCGCCGATGTTGTAGGTCTCGCCGGGACGGCCGTGGGCGAGCGCCAGGCGCACCGCCTCGCAGTGGTCGGCGACGTAGAGCCAGTCGCGCACGTTGCCGCCGTCACCGTAGACCGGCAGCCCCTTGCGGCCGAGCGCGTTGACGATCATCAGCGGGATCAGCTTCTCGGGGAACTGGTGCGGCCCGTAGTTGTTGGAACAGTTGGTGGTTATCGTGGGCAGGCCGTAGGTATGGTGGTAGCTGCGCACGAGGTGGTCCGACGCGGCCTTCGACGCGGCATACGGGCTGTTCGGGGCACAGGGGCTCGTCTCTGTGAACGGCGGGTCGGAGGCAGCGAGCGATCCATAGATTTCGTCCGAGGACACGTGCAGGAAGCGGAAGGCGCCGCGTTCGGCCGCCGGCAGCGCCGACCAGTAGGAGCGCGTCGCCTCCAGCAGGGCAAACGTGCCGACGATGTTGGTCTGCACGAACTCCGCCGGACCGTGGATCGAGCGGTCCACGTGGCTCTCCGCCGCGAAGTTCACGACGGCGCGGGGCCGGTGCCGCTCCAGGAGCCGTACCACCGTCTCGCCGTCGGCGATGTCGCCGCGCACGAAGACATGACGCGGCTCGTCCTTCAGCCCGGCCAGGTTGGCAGGATTGCCCGCGTAGGTGAGCTTGTCCAGATTCACCACGGAGGCGGATTCCGCGGCGATCCACTGGAGCACGAAATTCGATCCTATGAATCCGGCCCCGCCAGTGACCAGGATCGGGCGTTCGTTCATTCGTGAATGGTAAATGGTGAGTCGTGAAGCGTGAATGGTAAATGGTTTTGCCGTTTACCATTTACCATTTACCATTACCGGTGTGACGTCGGGCCCCGCGCGATGAAAACAATACTGCTGGTGAAGACGTCGTCGCTGGGAGACGTCGTTCACAACCTGCCGGTGGCGAGCGACATACGCGCCGTGTTCCCGGACAGCCGGATCGACTGGGTGGTTGAAGAATCCTTCGCCGCGGTGCCGCGCCTGCATCCCGCGGTCGAGCACGTGCTGCCGGTCGCGACGCGGCGCTGGCGGC
>Ga0111538_10009317_pt1 | contig 13118 bp, 13 predicted proteins | sample SoiMethybrSBSTD1_FD_79669 | JGI IMG/M metagenome (GOLD analysis project Ga0111538, IMG submission 79669) | Bulk soil microbial communities from a Populus tree surrounding site in Tennessee, USA - Soil MetaG P. TD hybrid SBSTD1 (version 2)... | ecosystem: Environmental > Terrestrial > Soil >...
CGGACTGATGCCGGTCGCTAACCCGTCGCAGATGTTTCTGGCGGAACGGCCGCAGAATGCGGCCGGATCAGTTGTCTCGGCTTGTATGGAAGGGACGCGTCCGCTGTTGGTGGAGATTCAGGCGCTCGTCTCCGGGACGAAATACGGGAGCGGGCGGCGAATGACGCAGGGGTTGGACCAGAACCGTGTGTCGCTACTGATCGCGATGCTCGAAAAACGGATCGGCATGCAGCTCATCGGCGACGACGTGTTCGTGAACATCGCCGGCGGGCTCGAGGTTGATGAACCGGCGGCGGATCTCGGCGTCGTGACGGCGATTGCTTCCAGTTTCAAGAACGTTCCAGTTGATCCGCACACGGCGGTGTTTGGAGAGGTTGGGTTGACGGGTGAAGTGCGCGGCGCGATGCAGGCCGCGGTGCGTGCGAAGGAAGCGCAGGCGCTCGGGTTCAAGAAGATCGTGATGCCGGCGTCGAACGTTGCGGGGTTGGAGCGTTTGCTTGGAATCCGTGCTGTCGGTGTGCGATCGGTTGACGAAGCTCTTGACGAATTGTTCTAACGGCGCTCGTAGAATTTCACAACGAGCCCTTCGTCGAGCGGTTTTGAATCCACAGACTTGAATCCGTCGAGATAATCTTCGGGCATGAAGGTGTCAGCGCCGGAGACCGTCAGCGGCACTTCCGTAATCGTCCACTTTTCAATGTGCGGCAAGAAAGCGGTGTAGATCTGCGCGCCGCCAATCACGAACAGATCGGTTGTGAGCGAGTTATTCAGCGAGATGACACTGTCGATGTCTGTGAGCACCAGTAACGATTCCTGAGGCTCGATACTCGGGTCGCGACTCAACACGATATTCAATCGATTCTTCAGCGGCTTGCCGAGCGTTAACCACGTCTTCCGACCCATCACGACCGCGTGCCCCGTCGTCGTTTCACGAAAAAACTTCATGTCGGCGGAGTAGTGCCACGGGAGCTTGCCGCCTTTTCCAATTGCGCCTTTGCGATCCACTGCTGCGATGCCGATGATCATGCGTTCCTTTACACCGCTACTGGCGCGGCGATCTTGCCGTGCGATTTGTAGCCGATCAGCTCGAGGTGTTCGTAGTTGATTCGTAATAGTCCGTCCAATCCACGTAACTCATTGGCGTTAATCTTCAACTCCGGCAGCGGAAAAGGCGTGCGCGACAACAACTCATTCACCTGCTCCATATGATTCTTGTAGATGTGGTAGTCGCCGAGCGTATATACGAAGTCGCCGACTTCGAGCTCGGTGACGTGCGCGATCATGTGCGTCAGCAGCGCGTACGAGCTGATGTTGAACGGAACGCCGAGGAACGCGTCGGCGGAGCGCTGGTAGAGCTGACAGTGAAGAATCCGCCGGTTCTCGACTTTGAATTGAAATAGCGTGTGACACGGCGGCAGGTCGACGTTGTCAGCCTGACGCGGATCCCAACCGGTGACAATCAGTCTCCGGGAATCCGGGTTCGTCTTGATCTGTGTTACGAGTTTCTCGATCTGATCGACGCCATTCTTCTCGGGATAGTCGCCTCCGAACGAACGCCAGAGATAACCGTAAACCGGTCCGAGATCGCCAGCGGGCCGGCCGAATTTTTGCGTGTGTTCTTCGTCGGCCCACTCGGCCCAGATGTCGACGCCACGCGCGCGCAGATTTGCTTCGCTCGTGTCGCCGGAGAGAAACCAGAACAACTCTTCCGCCACCCAGCGAAACGGCACGCGCTTGGTAGTGACGATCGGGAACCCGAGTCGTAAGTCGAAGCGGGTTTGAAAACCGAAGTGCGAAATGGTGCCGACGCCGGTGCGGTCGCGGTGTTCGGTGCCCTTCTTCAGAATCGATCGCAGTAGATCGTGGTATTGTTTCATCGGGAAATAATCATACATGAAACATTACCGACTGTGCTTCCTCGGATTTGGAAACGTTGGGCGGGCGTTGGCCAGGTTGCTCGTGGCGAAGTCGACAGAGTTGCGCGAGCGGTACGGGATTGAATGGGAGATAGTAGGCGTTGCGACGCGGCGAATGGGTTGGCGCGCAAGTGGCGAAGCGATCGACCTTTCAAACACGGATCAACTGCCCGATCACCGAGGCTTAAATGAATGGCTCGCAGTGGCGCGACCGGATGTACTTTTCGAAACCACTTCATTGAATCCCGAAACGGGTCAGCCGGCGATCGACTATCTCAAAGCATCGCTGCAAGCGGGCGCGCATACCATCACGGCCAACAAGGCGCCGATCGTTTATGCATATGATGAGCTGAACGCTATCGCCGTCGCTAACCACAAGGCGTTTCTCTTTGAAGCGACAGTGCTCGACAGCGCGCCGGTGTTTTCACTGTTCCGCGAGACGTTGCCGGGCGTGAAGGTGCGCGGATTCAGTGGCGTCTTCAATTCCACGACCAACGTGATTCTCGAAACGATGGAAGCGGGAAGAAGTTTTGCCGAAGGCGTGAAGATGGCGCAGGAACTCGGCGTCGCGGAAACCGATCCGACAAACGACGTCGAAGGGTGGGATTCGATCATGAAGATCTGCGCGATTGCGCGTGTGATACTGCGGACTCCACTCTTGCCGTCTGACGTGCGACGCGAGGGAATACGCGGATTGGATCCGGAGACCGTGCAGGCGGCGCGAGCGGAAGGACGACCTTACAAACTACTCTCGCGCGCGACGGTCAACGCAGACGGATCAATTAACGCCTCAGTCCGACCCGAACAGATCAACTCCGGGGATCCGTTCAGCAGCGTGCGCGGCACTTCGCTGGCGATTCATTTCGAACTGGATACGATTCCGGGACTGACCGTCGTTTCGCACCGTCCGAACCTGCAAAGCACCGCTTACGGTCTACTCGCGGACTTCATCAATGCAACGCGGATCAAAGATCGCTAGTCGCGGAAATTAGTCGATCGATCTCTTCCTCGGTCGTGTAGCACGCGCATCCAGCGCGTATCAATCCTTCCGGCTCGAGACCAAGACGCTTCACGACCGTCGCCGCGTAGAAGTCTCCATGTGAAAGGAACAGCCCCTTTTCCGCCAGACGCCGGGCCGCCTCCGTCGACTCAAGACCGTCAATAGTGAACGACAGCGTCGCCGTGCGCCGCGAACCTGGCGGTGGACCATACAACGTCACCCGTGGCAGCGAGCTCAATCCATTCCATAAACGTTCGAACAAGCGCATCGATCGCGAGTGCATCTCGTCGAAAACATTAACCAGACTCTCACGTCTGCTCGAACGTTCGCCCAGCGACGCCAGGTAATCGACCGCCGCCGCAGCCCCGACCATCCCTTCCTGATTCTGCGTTCCTGTCTCCGCATTCTCCGGGGCATAATCAGGCGCCGGCACGAGCTTCGGAAAATCGATCCGCTCCAGCAGTTCACGCTTCGCAAACATCACCCCCACATGCGGCCCGTAAAACTTGTACGCGGACATCCCCACGAAATCACAATCGAGCTGCCGCACGTCCAACAGCTCATGCGGCACGTAATGAACCGCATCGACAAACACCAGCGCCCCGACGCTGTGCCCCATCTCCACCACGCGTGCCACATCGTTAATCGTTCCCAACGCATTTGACGCAGCGCCGATCGCCACCAGCCGCGTCTTCGGCCCGATAAACCGTTCGAGATCTTCCTCGACGAGCCTGCCGGTCGACGTATCCAGCCGTACTGTCCTAACCGTCACGCCACGCTCAACTTCGAGCCGTCGCCACGGGTCGACATTCGCGTGATGATCCAACTCGGTGACGACAATCTCGTCGCCCGCTGAATACTGTTGCCCAAGCGCCCGCGACAAGTGATACGTCAGCGTCGTCATGTTGGCGCCGAAGGCGATCTCCGCAGGCGAGGCGTTCAGGAAGTCGGCGCAAACCTCGCGGGCATACTCGATCGCTGCGTCAGTCTCAGCGCTGGTCGGATAGGCCCAATGCGTGTTCGCGTTGTGGTGAAAGAGATAGTCGCTCATTTTCTCGACCACGTAGCGCGGCACCTGCGTACCGCCGGGGCCGTCGAAATAGGCGACCGGATAACCATTATGGACGCGTTCGAGAGCCGGGAAGTGCCGCCTGATCTCATTAACCGGCGCCACTTCTGTCTGGGTCTGACTGGAGGTTGTGGACATTGGCGCATGATACCAAGAAAAACACGGATGTTAAGAACCCATCCGGATCTGCTAGAATCAGGGCCGGTCAGCGCGTTCTCACGACTTAACTGTTTCTCATCACGACGAAAAATATGGACGAGCGGAGGAGTGGAAAGCGATGGGATGTTTCGCTCGACGCTGTTTGGGACGGCAAGAGCGGAAACTACACCGCCCGCATTACTGATCTCTCAGACGGCGGCTGCTACATGGATTCCCTCGGGGACGTGACCATGGGCGAGCTGCTGCACTTCAAACTCCAACTGCCGGGAGGTGGGTGGCTGGAGCTGAAGGGTGAGGTGGCTCATCACACTCCGCCGGTCGGTTTTGGCGTCCGTTTTCTGGACCTGTCCGAAGAACAACTGGAGAGCTTGCGCGCCTTTATCGAGTACCTCAAAGATCCATCCGCGCCAGGGTTAATAAAGCAGGAATCGTGACCGCATTCAGCGTTTTTATTGGGTACAGCCTTAACTCAGATATCGGAACTTCAGATCAGTACCGAAAACGACTGTTGAATGTACAAATTCATCGTTTCATGCTACTACTGGCCGGCCGGAGAGCGTTCCCTTCGGCTCCGGACGCTAACAATAAAAACTGACCAGAGCGGGAAAGGTCTCGATTACTTCCCCATCAGCAAACTGACCAGGTTGGACCATCTCACGTCATCCATCGAACGCCGGGAAATGCGACGTCTCAAGGTGAGATGCGAAGTCGAACTTTTGGCGGATCTCTCGCTGCTCGACACCGAGGCCGGTGAACCGCTGGAATCGCTTATCTTCATGGGTCAGACCAGCGACCTCAGTGCCGCCGGGCTCTCGATGATCATCCCGTCGACGATCATCGACGAACGGTTCTGCGACGGCGACAATCGGTTGAACCTGTCGCTACATCTGCCTGACGGTGTGATTGGACTTGAAGTGACGCCGGTCAGGTGTGAACGGATCGCCGGCGTAAACGCCTCGCCCGGTTACTTACTGGGCACGAAGATAACGGACGTTAAGCAGCGCGAGCGTTTCGAGCGCTACATCGAGCGCCTGTCCGACCCTCAGCGCGCCCACTAAAACCTACTCAGCCTGTTCCAGGAATTCCTTGGTGCGTGCGTCCTGGGGTGAGTTCAGGACTTGCTCCGCCGGGCCGTGTTCGACGACGTGACCGCCGTCCATGAAGAGGATGTGGTCCGCGACGCCGCCGAGAAATCCCATCGAATGCGAAATGATGATCATCGTGTGACCGCGGTCGACGAACGTGCGCAACAGCGCGCGCAGACTATTGATGCGGCGCGGATCCAGCGCGCTCGTAGGTTCGTCGAGCAGCAGCAACGCGGGATGCATCGCCAAGGCCCGCGCGATCGCGACCCGCTGCTGTTCACCGCCTGACAACGATTCCGGATACCGGCGCGCCGCCACTTTCAAACCTACCGATTCGAGTAATTCGTAAGCTTCCGTCTCCGCTGTCTTGCGCGGCGTGCGCAGCACGTGCATCGGTGCTTCGACGATGTTTCCCAACACGGACAAGTGCGGGAACAAGTAAAAGTGCTGAAACACTGTGCCGACTTTCAACCGCAAATCACGCACGCGCTTCCGATAGTCATGATGAGACAAACCCGCTTCGAGACGCACGTCGCCGCACTCGATCGTGCCACCGTCGATCGTCTCCAGCCCGTTCAGACAACGTAGCAACGTCGACTTGCCGCTGCCTGACGCACCGATGACTCCCAGCACCGTTTGCGGCGCGACTTCGAAGTCGATCCCTTTCAGAATCTGCGAGTCGCCGAAATGCTTGCGTAAGCCCTTGACGCGAATCATAGCGCGAATCATGGCGGGAATCATGCCGGGGCCTCCGCTTCGGTTTCGACGACGCGTTCGGTAGCTCGATTTCGCAGCCGCTGTTCGAGCATTCGCGCGAGATGGGCCATCGGCAAACTCATCGCGAGATAAAACGCAGAAACCGCGAGCCCGAGCAGCAGAAACTGGCCCGACGCGTTCGCGAGCTCGCGATAGGCAGTCGCCAGTTCCCAAACGGAGATCGCAAAAGCGACTGACGTGTCTTTGAAGAGCGACACGAAGTCGTTGGTCATCGGCGGTAACGCGATGCGAAACGCCTGCGGCAGAATGATCCGGCGGAAGGCGAGCACTGGCCCCATGCCAAGCGAGTAGGCGGCTTCCCACTGTCCGGTCGGGATTGCTTCCAACGACGCGCGATAGACCTGCGATTCGTAAGCGGCATAGTTCAAACCAAGTCCGACCAGCGCGGTCAGCCAACCGGGCATGGCGATGCCGATCACCGGCAGTCCGAAATAGAGAAACAACAGTTGCACCAGCACCGGAGTGCCGCGAAAGAACTCGACGTAGATCGTGCATAGCGATCGTAGCCAGGCAGGGCCTTTCCATTGCCCGACCGCGAGCGGCAGACCGAGCACTACGGCGATCACCATCGAACCGAGCGCGATCAGAACTGTCACTGCTGCCGCGCGCGTGAGACGCCACAGCGCTTCGCGCCAGTTGAACGTTGCTTCAGTTGTCGTGTACTCGACGTTCTCCGTGGCCTGATTGCCGGAGCGAATAGGTGCTTGAAACTCAACCTGCGCCTGGTTCCAGAGTCCCCACTTTTTGAGAATCGCTTCCAGCGTGCCGTCGGCAATGATCTTATCGATGGCGGCGTCGACTTCGGCCTTCAGCGCCTGATCGCCTTGCCGCAATCCGATCACGTACTGACCACGCGTAAACGGCTCACCGGCGGGTTTCAAGCGTCGATTCGGCCGCGCATAGAAAGCCTCGGCCGGAACGTCGAATAACGCTGCGTCAATCCGTTTCAACTCCAAATCGCGATACGCGCCAACCGGATCGGCGTAACTCTTAAACGAAATGCCTTCCTGTTGCAGCAGTCGCGACGCGGCGGTGTTCGCGAGCGTGCCGACGACGCGGTTCTTGCAGTCGGCGAGTGAGTTGATTCGATTGTCGTCCGCGCGAACGGTGAGTTGCAGTTGAAAGATGTAGTACGGCTTGCTGAAAAGGATCTGACGGGCGCGATCTCCCGTCGGTTCGAGACCGTTGACGATCACGTCGAACGACTTGCGTTGCAGGGCGGAGACGAGCGTTTCCCAATCGCTCGGTACAAACTCGGCGCGGCGGCCCATGGCTGCGGCCAGCGCGTCGACCATTTCTTTTTCGTAACCGATGTAACTGTCCGGATTAGCGGGATCGGTGAAGACGTAAGGTGCGCCACCGCTCGGGTCGGCTCCCCAACGTAAGACTTGCTGCGCGCCCGCGGTGGTCCACAGGCAGAGAATGCACGCGAGAATCCGGCAAAGGTTGATCTTGGGTGTCCCTCCGTTTTGAAGACGCGCGAAATTCGAGGGAGGATTCTAGCTGGTGATCGCTTTTAGATCCAATTCTTTCGCCGGCCGCACGTCAGCCTTCAACACGTTCTGCATTTGTTTCAACGCGTGCTCGTTCTCTTCTTCGGTGTTTGAGGCGGTGCAATCAGACGGCACGAAGATCTCGTAATCGCGCATGTAGGCGTCGTTCGCGGTGAACAGGACGCAGTTACTTCCCTGAATGCCCGTGATGATCAAATGCTTTGCGCCGAGATGGATCAGCAACAGGTCGAGCGTGGTCGAGTAGAAACCGGAGTTCTTTGGTTTGAGGACGAAGTAGTCGTCCTCTTCGGGCAGGAGCAGTTCGACGAAAGGCTTAGCGCGCGAGTCGTCGCGGCAGTGTGCGACGATCTTCTTGAAATCGGAACGCCAGCGTCCGAAGTTGTCGTTGACGTAGATCACGGGGATGCCCGCATCTTTCGCTAGCCGTTTTAGCGCGGCGATGTTTTTCGCGGCGGGAAGCGCGAGGCGCAGGAGCTGTTCGGCTTCGGGAAAATCAAAGTCGTTGATGACGTCGATCAGAAGCAGTGCGGCTTTCGATTTATCTGGCGCGGATCCGTGAAGGTCTTGACTTCTTACTGGCATGAACGAACCCCTTGAACCCTTTGTGGTCTCTCGTGTACATTCCCTTGGACTTTAATACAGAAGACCAACCACAAAAACAACAGCCGAGAACCCCTATGTGTACCGACCGTCGAGACTTTCTCCGTTTATCCGCCGGTTTGGCCGGCGCCACGTTGTTTGGCAGTTCGCTGGCCCACGCCGACAACGAAACCCCCGAGCCGCCGCAACAAAACCAACCCGAAGCAATTCGACAGTTGCGCCGCATGACCGATGGCGTCGTCCCGATCACGCTCGAAGAACGCAAAGGCCGGATCGAAAAAGCGCAACGACTCATGCGCGAGCAGCGCATCGACGCGATCTATCTCGAACCCGGCAGCAGCATGACCTACTTTACCGGCATGCGCTGGGGCACGAGCGAACGCATGTTCGCGGCGGTGATTCCCGCGCGCGGCGAACTCGCCTGGGTTTGTCCGAAGTTTGAAGAAGAGCGCGCTCGCGAACTGATCAAGATGGGCACCGACATCCGCACGTGGGAAGAAGATGAGAGCCCTTACAAACGAGTCGCCGAGATCTTTCGCGATCGCGGCGTGCGCACCGGAACGGTCGGTATGGAAGAACGCGTGCGGTTTTTCCTGTACGACGGCATTCGTAAAGCCGCGCCGGCGTTGAAGTACGTCGACGCGACGCCGATCACTGCCGGCTGCCGCATGTTCAAGTCGCCGGCGGAACTCTCGCTGATGCAGAAGGCAAACGACATCACGATTGTCGCCTACAAGGCGACCCGCGACAGCATGACGGAAGGCATGACGCAGGGTGAGTTCGCCGGCAACTGCGCGTCAGCGTTTCGGGCGCTTGGTACGTCGGGCGGTATATTCGTCAGCTTCGGGAAGTACACCGCGTTTCCGCACGGCAGCAGCACACCACAGCGATTGAAAGAAGGCGACGTGGTATTGATGGACGGCGGTTGCGGTATTGAAGGGTATCAGTCGGACATCACGCGCACATTCGTTTTCGGTAAGGCGTCGGACCGTCAGCGACAGATCTGGGACCTCGAACGAAAGGCGCAGGATGCGGCGTTTGCCGCCGCGAAGGTCGGCGCGCCGTGTGAAGTGGTCGACGCGGCGGCGCGGAAGGTCATCACCGACGCCGGCTTTGGTCCCGATTACAAGGTCCCCGGGCTGCCGCATCGGACCGGTCATGGCATCGGTCTCGACGGACATGAGTGGACGAACTTTGTGCGTGGGAATAAAACGCCGATGCAACCGGGTATGTGTTTTAGTGACGAGCCGACGGTGGTGATTTATGGCGAGTTTGGCATCCGGCTGGAAGACTGCCTGTACATGACGGAGTCTGGGCCGAAATTCTTTACGAAGCAGAGCGAGTCGATTGACGAGCCGTTTCCGAAGAGTTAGCCCAAGGTTAAAGAACGCCTGTCAGGACGGCCAGCAGCCATACGAGCAGGAACGCGGCGATGGCTACACCAGCGCTCAACAGGCAGATTAGCGAGGTCTCAATCAGCTCCGATGTCTTTTTTTGTTCGATCATGGGGAGATCCTTGTTTTCAGATGGAAATCACTCGTACAATCCGTCTTTCCTGAGTCGCACACGAGAACCCGGATTGGCGTAATCTACGACTGCGTCGCCCGGCAAGTCCTCAGGCCGCACTCAAAAAGTCCTCAAAGATATTTCTCAAGGCCGTTTAATGGCGCAATTGGACAGTCACAGCTATGAATTTGGTCGTTTCCGCTTGAAAACAGCGGAACGAATCCTCCTGCGCGAAGGCGAGCTGGTCCCGCTCACCCCGAAAGTTTTCGACATCCTGATCACGTTGGTGGAGAACCGCGGGCAGGTCGTCGCCAAGGACGATCTGATGAAGCGCGTGTGGCCCAGCACGTATGTCGAGGAAGGGAACCTGACGCAGAACATCTCGCTGTTGCGAAAAGCGCTTGGCGAGAGTCCCGGAGGTATCCAGTTTATCGAGACGGTGCCGCGACGAGGTTACCGGTTTGTCGCGGACATCAACGAGGCTTGGGACGGCGTTTCTTCCAATGGGCCCAACGCAGCGGCTCGGGTTGCGGATACGGCTCCGGCGCCGACCGATGCGCAAACTGTCTCACATCCGGACGCCTCAGCGTCGACGCCGCTGGTATCGATTCCCGCTGGAGCGAACCGATCCGCCTGGCGTAGTCCCGTGTTCGCGGTGGTGGCTGTCGCCGTTGTGATTGCCATTGTCGGTTTGGTCTATTTCACGAGTGGCAAGTCGGATGGCGTCGACCCGATCCAGTCGATCGCGGTCCTGCCGTTTGTCGATGAATCGTCAGATCCCGATGCGCAGTACATCAACGACAAAATCGCCGAGAGTTTGATTAATAGCCTGTCGAAGTTGCCGCAACTGCGCGTCGTGCCGCGTAGTGTCGTAGCGGGTTACAAAGGCAGGGAGATCGATCCGCGCAAGGTGGGGCAGGAGTTGAACGTGCGCGCGGTGGTCACGGGTCGCATGCGGCGGCATGGCGACATCATCAGCATCCAGGCCGATCTGATCGATCTCCAAAACGTCGCGCAACTCTGGGGTCAACATTACGATCACAAACTTTCCGACGTCCTGCTGGTCCAGGACGACATCTCGCGCGACATCTTCGAAAACCTCCGTCTGAAACTGAACGTCGAGGAGAAGAAACAGCTCGAAGCGTACGGTCTCTATCTGAAAGGCCGCAACGCCTGGAACAAGCGCACCGGCGACGCGTTGCTGCAGGCGATCGACTTCTTCAATCAGGCGTTGGAGATCGATCCGAACAACAGCGCCGCTCATGCCGGTCTCGCCGATTGCTACAACATGCTCGTCGTCTACGGTCGATTGGAACCGAAAGAAGGGTTTCCGAAAGCGAAGGATGCAGCGTTAAAGGCGCTGGAGATCGACGAAGGTTCGGCCGAAGCGCATACGTCGCTGGCGTTCATCAACTTCCGTTGGGACTGGGACCGCGCGGCGACCGAGCGCGAGTTTCAGGCGGCGATCAAGTTAAAACCCGCGTACGCGCCAGCGCACCAGTGGTACAGCTCATACCTGGTCGCCGTCGAACGGTTTGACGAAGCGATCGCGGAGGCGAAGCGCACGGAAGAGCTCGAACCGCTCTCGTTCGTCGCCAGTTCACATCTTGGCTGGATTTACTATCTCGCCGGAAAGAACGACCAAGCGATCGAGCAGTGCAAGAAGATCCTCGAACTCGATCCGAGCTCGTTTCCCGCCCGGCGTTATCTCGGGTTGGCGTACGAAGCTAAGGGTCAGTACGCCGAAGCAATCACGGAGTTTCAAACTGGCGTGAAGCTTTCAGGAAGTCCGTTGATGCTGGCGTTGCTGGGCCATGCATATGCGGCCTCTGGGAAGAAGACCGAAGCGCAGCAGGTGCTCACCGACCTGCAACAGTTGCAAGACCAGCGATACGTCTCACCTTACACCGTGGCTGCGATCTACGCCGGACTGGGAGACAAGGAGCAGGCGTTCAAGTGGCTGGAAACAGCCGTAGAGAGCCGCGACATCTGGTTGATGAACCTGAAAGTTGATCCCGTCTTCGCGAAGCTGCGTTCCGAGCGCAAGTTCACCGACACCCTCGCGCGCATCCGCCTCCGCCCGTAAAAACTTACTTCGTCAGCTTGAAAGAACCGAAGAAACGCCTCGACGTAGTTTCGAAAAGTTCGGTCAGGTCTGCCTGATTTGTCGACGGTTCGCCATTGCGAAATGCGACCGTTGGCGGCACCGTAATTATCAGGTAGTAGAGACGTCCCTTAGCGTAGAAGAACATTCCCCTCATAATCAGACCGATTTCACGACGTATTAGCAACTCTCTGCCGACAACTCCATCAAGCGTTATGATCCTTTCATTCAGGATTCGGTGCCTCGAAGCCACCTGATCCCGGATTCGGTCGAGCGCTGCTTCGCGTTCTCCAGCCGTCTTAGGGGAAACCGAAACGTCGGCGTAAGAGATGTAAAAGGCTAAGTCGTCTACTTCAAGAGTAAAGAAATGGGTCTTGAGTGGCCCTTTATTCGAGTTAAGTTCGGTAACGTCCGCCTTTGGAGTGCCGGGAAGAGAAACGGTGAATCCACCCTCAGCAGAGCTGAATTCCTTCCAAACGCTTGCGTCGTCTTTGGTGGCAGGGGGTTGTGTTTGCGCCATCACGCTGCCGCAAAGCAGCATCATGAGGAAGAGGATGAGTGTTCGGATCGTGAGAATCATTACAAAATCCGTGTTTCTGAGAGGGCTCAGAATAGCGCATGTTCCGGACAAACGCCACCTAAGGCTCTAACCCGGGTTCGTAGGTGTTGATGAAGCTCAGAAATTTCGAGACCTCGATGATGTCTTTACCGACGAACCGGATGCTGTGCGAGTCCGGGCGCTGGATGATGTTTAGATAACTCAGCACTTCGGCCGGTCGGTAATTCTTGAACCGGACCTCGAGCTCGATCGGTCCCGCCAGCTTGTAAGGTTTGAATTCACTGATTCTTTTAACTGCTTGTTGCGCTTTGTCGCGAATCAAGACGTACGACATCTGCGGCGTCATTGTCTTCGCCGAATGAAAACCCGAGGCCCACTTTACGACTGCTCCCTCAATATTCCCCAGCAGCGCAGTCGTCTCTTTCACCACTGCATCATCTCCCGAGACCATGATCACAGGTACGTTGAAATGACCGGCGATGGCCGCGTTTAGTCCAGCCTCCGACACGGAGACGCCTTTGAGTCGAACATCCGTGAGCCGCGCGCTTGAAAGCGTGTGCGCGCGCACGCCGTCAAGATTCGTCGTGCCGGTGTGATAGCCGATGAAGATCGCGCCCGCGAAAGTCTCGTCGATGCCCTGCATCATGCCCAACGGCCGGGGCCACGAACGCACGATCAAGATGTTTGCCGGCGACAACTTCTCGATCAGCAAATTCTGACCGTTACCGTGCGAGTCGCTGATGACGATGTCCGTCGCGCCGGCGGCCATTGCACCTTCGATCGCGGCGTTCACTTCCTGCGTCATGAATTCACGAAAGCGAGCGTACTC
>Ga0111538_10009318_pt1 | contig 13118 bp, 12 predicted proteins | sample SoiMethybrSBSTD1_FD_79669 | JGI IMG/M metagenome (GOLD analysis project Ga0111538, IMG submission 79669) | Bulk soil microbial communities from a Populus tree surrounding site in Tennessee, USA - Soil MetaG P. TD hybrid SBSTD1 (version 2)... | ecosystem: Environmental > Terrestrial > Soil >...
CGAGGGATATCTCTTCGACGAACGTGACGCGATCAATCATCGCAACTTCGTCTCCTACGGCATCACGACGCGGCTCCTGGCGCGCGGGCCGGAAGCGCCCGCCGCCGCAGCGGCGCCCACGCCAGAGCCTCAGCAGCCGGAGAAGCCGCCGGACGACGAGGACGACGACACGGTCGACGACGACGACCTGGCCGACTCCGAAGCGCCCGAGACCGTGCTGCCGGCGGGGCTGTCCCGCGATACCGTGCCCCAATTCGTAGGGCCGCCGGCGCCTCGCGTCGCGGCGGGGGGCGGCGTCACGCCCCCCCCGCGAGAGCTCGTGCGGGCCACCGTGCTCCACGGCTACGACATCTCCCGCCGCCTCGTGAGCGACAGCCATTTCAGCGACATCGACCTCGGGATTCGTCTCACCCCGATGGACTGGCTCGGCCTGTCGTACAACGCCACGGCGAGCATCGAGAGCTCCGAGGTCCGGGGCCAGGCCGCCGGCATCGTGGTCCGCGAGCCGTGGTTTACTCCCTCTCCCCTGGCGCGGTATCAAACGGCCTCGACTCTGGCGGTGTCCTACCGCTTCATCGAGAACGACGTGAACCGCCTCCAGCCCGGGGACCCCGCGACGTCCCTCCTGAGCACGCCCGGCGTGAACGAGATCGACGCCGCCGTGTACCTCCGGCTCGGGAACTACTTCGGCTTCACGTTCCTGTCGCGCTACGACCTCAACGAGACGAACACGCTCGACGAGGACGGGAGGCCAACCACGATCGGCCCCCACTTCCTCGAGCGGAACTATCTCGTGCGCCTCATCTCGCGCTGCAACTGCTGGATCCTCGACGCCGGGATGGCCGACAAGTTCAACCCCGACGAGCGCGTCTTCCGGGTCCAGCTGACGCTGATCGGCCTCGGCTCGTTCGGCAAGGCGAACACGCAGGACTACATGCGCTTCGCCCCGCTCGCCGATGTCGGCGGGCCGCGGCGGGGATCGAGCTACGGAGGGTACCAGTGAAGGGCGTCATCCTCGCCGGCGGGCTCGGCACGCGGCTCCTGCCGCTCACCCGCATCACGAACAAGCATCTTCTGCCGGTGTTCGACCGGCCGATGATCCACTACCCGCTGCAGGCGCTGATCAACGCGGGCATCACGGACATCCTGCTGGTCACCGGGGGACCCCATGCGGGCGACTTCCTCCGCCTCCTCGGCGACGGGAAGGAGTTCGGCCTCCGCGGGCTCAACTACACCTACCAGGAGGGTGAGGGAGGCATCGCCGCGGCGCTCGCGCTCGCCGAGCACTTCGCCGACGGCGATCGCATCTGCGTGATCCTGGGCGACAACATCATCGAGGGCAGCGTCGCGTCGGCTGTCGCGCGCTTCCGGCGCCAGCCCCGCGGCGCCCGCATCCTGTTGAAGGAGGTGCCGGACGCGGAGCGCTTCGGCGTCGCGACCATCCGCAACGGGCGGGTGACGGCCATCGTCGAGAAGCCGGCGCGCCCGAAGAGTCCCTCCGCGGTGATCGCCGTCTACCTTTACGACGGGCAGGTCTTCGACGTCGTGCGCACGCTCCGGCCTTCGGGGCGTGGGGAGCTCGAGATCACGGACGTGAACAACTGGTATCTCGGCCGCGGCCAGCTCGAGGCCGAGGTCCTGGATGGGTGGTGGACGGACGCCGGCACGTTCGAGTCGCTGCATCGCGCCGGAAACCTCGTCGCCGAGACGGGTGCGAACCGCACCGACGGCCCCAAGACGCGGCTCCCGCCGTCGGACCGTCCGGTCCCCGGACGCCGCGGGCCGCGTGCCGTTCGGCGCGCCTGAGGAGCGGATGGTGAAGCCTCCCGAGAGCGGCTACCGGCCGGAGCACATCCCGAAGCCCTGGGGCCACGAGACGATCTGGGCGCGCACGGACCGCTACGTCGGGAAGATCCTGCACGTGCGCGCGGGCGAGTCGTTGAGCCTGCAGTACCATCGCAAGAAGGACGAGACGATCCGCGTTCTCGCCGGCGTCCTGCGGCTCGAGGTCGCCCGGGAGGGCGAGGCGAGCGCCACCGTCGAGCTCACGCCGGGTGACGGCTGGCACATCACGCCGGGCCTCCGCCACCGCATGATCGCGGTCGAGGACACCGACGTCCTCGAGGTGTCGACGCCGGAGCTGGACGACGTGGTCCGGCTCGAGGACCGCTACGGTCGCGCGAAATGAGGGGCGCATGCCGACGGCCGTAGTCACCGGCATCACCGGGCAGGACGGATCGCATCTCGCCGAGTGGCTCCTCGGGCACGGCTATCGCGTCGTCGGCGTGGTGCGGCGGGCGAGCACGGAGAACTTCGAGCGCATCGCGCCCTTCCGCGACCGCCTGGAGCTCTGCCAGGCGGACCTCCTGGATCAGCTGTCGCTGATCGAGGTCTTGAAGGCGGTCCAGCCGGACGAGATCTACAACCTCGCGGCGCAGTCGTTCGTGCCCACGTCGTGGCAGCAGCCGGTGCTGACGGCGGAGTTCGACGCCGTGGGCGTGACGCGCCTCCTCGAGGCCATGCGCCTCGTCGCGCCGCAGGCGCGCTTCTATCAGGCCAGCTCGAGCGAGATGTTCGGCCGGGTGCGCGAGACGCCCCAGCGCGAGACGACGCCCTTTCACCCGCGGAGTCCGTACGGCGTCGCGAAGGTGTACGGCCACTACATCACGGTGAACTACCGCGAGAGCTACGACCTCTTCACGTGCTCGGGGATCCTGTTCAACCACGAGGGCCCCCGCCGCGGCCGCGAGTTCGTCACGCGCAAGGTGAGCGACGGCGTCGCCCGCATCAAGCTCGGCCGCGCGAAGGAGGTCCGGCTCGGAAACCTCGCTGCCCGGCGCGACTGGGGTTACGCGGGCGACTACGTCCAGGCGATGTGGCTCATGCTGCAGCAGCCCGCCGGCGACGACTACGTCGTGGCCACCGGTGAGACGCACTCCGTCCAGGAGCTCGTCGAGGTCGCGTTCGGATGCGTCGGCCTCGATTGGCGACAGTACGTGCGCGAGGACCCGGCGCTGCTTCGGCCCGCCGAGGTGGATCTCCTGATCGGCGACGCCACGAAGGCGCGGACGGTGCTCGGCTGGAAGCCGCAGGTGACCTTCGCGAGCCTGATCGAGATGATGGTCCGCGCCGACCTCGACCGGCTGAAGCCGTAGCCACCCATGCGCGTGCTCGTGACGGGCATCGGAGGATTCGCCGGGCCGGTCGTTGCGGACGCGTTGCGCGCGGCGGGCCACGAGGTGCTCGGCCTCGTGCAGGCCGAGCCGGTCTCGTCACGCCTCGCCGCGCTCGGGCTCCCCGCCGGCGCGCTCCACGTCGGCGACGTCACCGACGCCGCCGGGCTCGGTCGCGTGGTCGCGGGGGCGCGGCCGGACGCCGTCGTCCATCTCGCCGGGCTCACGTTCGTGCCGGCGGCGGAGCGTGATCCGAGCGAGACGTATCGCGTGAACGTCGGCGGCCTCCTCGCGCTCCTCGCCGCGGTGCGCGCCGAGGCGCCGAAGGCACGGGTGCTCGCGGTCGGATCGGCGGATGTGTACGGCGCCGTCGAGCGGAGCGAGCTCCCGGTGCGCGAGGAGACACCCTTTCGACCCGTGACCGTCTACGGCGCCAGCAAGGCCGCGGCCGACCTGACCGCGGCACAGTGGGCCCGCGCCTACGGACTGGACGTGGTCCGCGCACGCCCCTTCAACCACACCGGCCCGGGACAGGACGCCGCCTTCGTCTGCAGCGCCCTCGCGCGGCAGGTGGCGGCGATCGAGGCGGGGAAGCAGGAGCCCGTGCTGCGGGTCGGTAACGTCGATCCCGTGCGCGATTTCTCGGACGTGCGCGACGTCGCGGCCGGGTACGTGGCTCTCCTCGAGCGCGGGCATTCCGGCGACGCGTACAACCTGTGCTCGGGCAGCGGCTCCAGCATCGCCGAGGTGATCGCCATCCTCCGGACGCACGCACGCATAGCGCTCCGCGTGCACAGCGACCCGGTGCTGCGGCGTGCGGTCGACGTGGAGCGCATCGTCGGCAGCCACGACCGCGCGACGCGCGACACGGGCTGGGCGCCGCGCATTCCGCTCGACGCCACGCTCGGTGCCCTCCTCGACGACTGGCGCGCGCGCACTTCGGCTTGATGGTCCTGGAGGCCGCGGGTATGCTCGACGGCCAGCCCATGGAGCTCCAGCACCGCACACTCGAGCAGATGCTGCTCGAGCAGGGCCGCATCAGCGCGGAAGACCTACGCAAAGTGAAGCGCCTGCAGCAGGAGCGGGGTGAGCGTCTGGAGCGCCTCCTCCTGGATCTCGGCTTCATCTCCGAGGAGGACCTGCTGCCGCTCCTCGCGGCGTATCTCGGCGTCGAGGCGGTCCAGCGCCGCGATTTCCCCACCACGCCGCTGCCGCTCGGCTCGCTGCCCTTCAAGTACCTGCGGCACGCGAAGGTCCTGCCGCTCACCCAGCAGAACGGCACCCTGACGGTCGCCATGGCCGACCCCGCCGACTACTACACCATCCAGGGCCTGCGGCTCGCGACGGGACTCGAGATCATGCCCCGGCTCGCGCGCGAGCGCGACGTCGTCGAGGCGCTCGAGGCGGCGTACGGCGGCAACGGCGGCGCGGGCGGCGAGGGGACGGAGCCCGCGGAGGCGGAGCTCGAGTTCCTCTCGGACGACGAGGAGGACGTCAACCACCTCCGCGACCTCGCCAGCGAGGCGCCGGTCATCCGCCTCGTCAACATGCTCATCAACCGCGCCGTCGAGCAGCGCGCCTCGGACATCCACATCGAGCCGTTCGAGAACGAGCTCAAGGTCCGCTACCGCATCGACGGCGTGCTGCACGACGTCGAGACGCCGGCGCGCCGCCTCCAGGCGGCGATCGTCTCGCGCATCAAGATCATGGCGAAGCTCAACATCGCCGAGCGCCGCCTCCCGCAGGACGGGCGCATCAAGCTCCGCCTCATGGGGCGCGAGATCGACCTCCGCGTGTCGACCCTGCCGACACTCTACGGCGAGAGCGTCGTGCTCCGCATCCTCGACCGCTCGAGCATCGTCGTGAACCTGGACGTCCTCGGCTTCGCCGAGGACACGCTCGCAAACTTCTCGCAGCTCATCACCAAGCCCTACGGCATGGTGCTCGTCACGGGCCCCACCGGGAGCGGCAAGACGACGACGCTCTACGGCGCGCTCGACAAGATCAACTCGCCCGACAAGAAGATCATCACCATCGAGGATCCGGTCGAGTACCAGCTCTTCGGCGTCAACCAGATCCACGTGAAGCCGCAGATCGGGCTCACGTTCGCCAACGGGCTGCGGTCGATCGTGCGCCAGGATCCGGACGTCATCATGGTGGGCGAGATTCGCGACGCCGAGACCGCCGAGATCGCCATCCAGGCGGCCCTCACGGGGCACCTCGTGTTCTCCACCCTGCACACCAACGACGCCGCCGGTGCGGTGTCGCGGCTCCTCGAGATGGGCGTCGAGGACTACCTGCTGGCATCGTCGCTGCTCGGCGTGCTGGCGCAGCGCCTCGTGCGGCGCGTCTGCCTCAAATGCCGCCGGCCGGTCACGCTCGCCGCCGGGGTCGCGCACGAGGTCGGCGCCTCGGGTGACGTCTTCGAGGGCGCTGGCTGCGAGGACTGCTCGCGGACCGGGTACCGCGGCCGTGCGGGCATCTACGAGCTCCTGGTGATGAGCGACGCGGTCCGCCAGCTGATCCTCAAGCGCTCGTCGGCCGACGTCGTCCGCGACGCGGCCGTGAGCGGAGGGATGCGGACGCTGCGGGAGGACGGCTGGCGCCAGGTGCGCAACGGCCTCACCACCGTGGCGGAAGTGGTCCGGGTCACGCAGGAGGAGGTCTAGACCTGGGCCTCCTCGACCGCCTCCGGCGCAGCACCTCCCGGAGCGCACCGGAGCCGGCTGGGCGCGTGGCCGTCATCGGGCTCGACGGCGTCGGGCTGCCGCTCGTCCGCGAGCTCATCGAGCGCGGCGTGATGCCGGCGCTCGGCGCGCTCGCCGCCGAGGGGACGCTCGCGCCCATGCGCTCGTCCATCCCCACGATCTCGAGCGTGTCGTGGACGAACTTCATGACGGGCCGGAACCCGGGCAGGCACGGCGTCTACGGCTTCACGGATGTCCGGCCGGGGTCGTTCACGATGTACTTCCCGAACTTCGGGGACGTGAAGGCGGACACGCTCTGGGACGTCGCCGGGCGGGCGGGCAAGCGCTCGATCGTGATGAACGTGCCGAACACGTATCCGGCGCGCGCCCTTCGCGGGCTCATGGTGTCGGGGTTCGTCGCCATCCAGCTCGAGCGCGCGGTCTACCCGCCCGAGCTGCTGCGGCGCCTCACCGCGGACGACTACCAGATCGACGTCGACTACCAGAACGCGGATCAGCGGCCGGACGATTTCTTCGCCTCGCTCGACCGCGTGCTCGCCGCGCGGCGCACGGTCTACCTGAAGCTCCTGCGCGACGAGCCGTGGGATCTGTTCATCGGCGTGGTCACCGAGTGCGACCGCCTGCATCACTACTTCTGGGACCAGTACGCGGACCCGTCGGCGCCGCGCCACGGGCGGTTCCTCGACTTCTACCGCCGGCTCGACGAGACGATCGGCGAGATGGCGGCGGCGATTCCCCGGGGCACGCCGCTCTTCATCGTCGCCGACCACGGCCACACGCTGATCCATCGCGAGTTCTATCCGAACGCGCGCCTGCGCGAGCGCGGGCTCCTGCGCTTCGGCGTCGAGAAGCCGAAAGGGCTTGCGGACGTCGATCCGGCGACGAAGGCCTTCGTCCTCGACCCGGGGCGCGTGTACCTGCATCGCGCCGGGCGCTTCCCGCTCGGGACCGTCGGGGCGGCCGAGGCGGACGAGCTCGTCGCGCGCCTGCGTGAGGAGTTCCTCGCACTGCACGACGAGACGCCGGGCGCGCCGGCGGGCGGGCGGCCGGTCCCACGCGTCTGGGCGCGGGACGAGCTCTACCGCGGGCCGCACGTCGAGCGCGCACCCGATCTCGTGCTGCACTTCACGAACGGCTACGACCCGAAGGGGGCGCTGGCGCGCACGGAGGTGTTCGGGCGCAGCGCCCTCACGGGGATGCACACGTATGACGACTCGCTCTTCTTCGTGAATCGTGCCGGGGTCCCGACCGACGACCTCGACATCGTCGACCTGGCGCCCTCGATCCTGACGCTTCTCGGCGTGCCGCCGCCCGCCGACATGGACGGGCGCGTTCGCCTGTCCGCCTGAACAGAGCGCGAGCGCGGGGAGTCTAAGAGACCGCCGCCCCACCAGGGCCCGGCGGCGAGTTGAAAAGTCGATTCACCAGAGTATATGGATTGCGAAGCTTTTCCCGGGACTTAGGCTCCCGGATGTGTGGGGTGGGGGAAGGTCATGGGGACTACTCTTGGCGCAGTTCCAGTATCGCGCGGTTGACGCGCAGGGGAAGCTCGTAGAGGGCACGATCGACGCCACCGAAGTGCCCGTCGTCGTCGCCCGGCTGCACGATCGCGGGCTCATCCCCCTGAACATCGGCGAGGTCGCGGCCGGGGCGCGGCCGAAGGCCCGCCGCATCGCCCTGCCGCAGCTCCCGAGCTTCGGCGGCCGGCGGGTGAAGCGCCGCGACCTGCTGATCATGACCCAGGAGCTGACCGCCCTCGTGTCCGCGGGACTGCCCCTCGACCGGAGCCTCGCCACCCTGGCCGATCTCACCGACCACGCCGAGCTGAAGCGGGTGATCACCGAGGTGCTGCACGCCGTGCAGGGCGGCAAATCGCTCGCCGAGGCACTCGCCGCCCAGAAGGTCTTCCCGCCCATCTACGTGAACATGGTCCGCGCCGGCGAAGCCGGCGGCTTCCTCGAGAGCGCGCTCCAGCGCCTCGAGGACTACCTCGACCGCTCGCAGCAGCTCCGCGACGACGTCAGCGCGGCGCTGACCTACCCGGTCCTCCTCATCTGCATCCTCGGCGGCTCGCTCGTGTTCCTGCTCGTCTACGTGCTGCCGAAGTTCACCGCGCTCTTCGCCGACATGGGGAAGGCCGTGCCGCTCCAGGCCCGAGTCGTGATCGCCGCCTCGGACCTGTTGCGTGCCTACTGGTGGGTGCTGCTCGGCGTCGTCGGCCTCGCGGTCGGCGCCATCCGCTACTCGATGAGCACGCCGCGCGGGCGCTACGGCTGGGATCAATGGAAGCTGCGCATCCCGCTGGTCGGGACCCTCCTCCGCAAGATGGAGGTGGCCACGCTCGCGCGCACGCTCGGCACGCTCCTCAAGAGCGGCGTGCCGCTGCTCTCGTCGCTCAGCATGGTGCGGGAGATCGTCCGCAACCAGGTCATCGCGCGCGCCCTCGGCGAGGTCGAGGTCGGTGCGCGCGAGGGCGCGGGCATCGCGGCGCCGCTCGCCCAGTCCGGCGTGTTTCCGCAGCTGGCCGTGCAGATGATCGGGGTGGGGGAGGAGACCGGCCGGCTCGACGAGCTGCTGCTCAAGGTCGCCGACCACTTCGACCGCGAGGTCCGCACCGCGATCCAGCAGTTCACGCGTCTCCTCGAGCCGGCGTTGATCGTCATCATGGGCCTCGGGGTGGGATCCATCGTCGTGTCGATGCTCTCGGCCATCTTCAGCCTCAACGATTTGCCCATGTGAGGAGGACTCACGTCATGCGCACTCGCAACGCCCGATCCGGCTTCACGCTGATCGAGATCATGGTGGTCATGATGATCATCGGGCTCCTCATGGCCCTCGTCGGGCCGAACCTCATGGGTTCGGCCAGGAAGGCGGAGAAGCAGGCGGCCCGCATCCAGCTCGAGAACCTCGGGGCCGCGCTCGACACCTTCCGGCTGGACGTCGGCCGTTACCCCAGCACCCAGGAGGGGCTGGCCGCGCTCCGCCAGCGTCCCTTCGGCGTCGACCGCTGGGACGGGCCCTACCTGAAGAAGGAGGTCCCGAAGGATCCCTGGGACCGTCCCTACCTCTACCGCAGCCCGGGCGACGGAGGACGGCCGTACGACATCGTCACGCTCGGCGCCGACGGCGGGCCGGGCGGCGATGGCGACAACCGCGACATCACGAGCTGGGAGAGCGACAGGGGATGAGCCGTGTCCGCGCCGGATTCACGCTGCTCGAAACCGTGATCGTCATGATGATCATCGGGCTCGCGTCCGCGCTGGCGATCCCGATGATCGAGGGCGGTTTCGATTCGCGTGAGGTCCGGCGTGCGGCGCGCCAGATCGCATCGACGATGCACTACTGCCGCGGCGAGGCGGTGAGCCTCGGCGCGCCGCAGGAGCTGGTCATCGACACCTACCGCAACACGCTCCACACCACCGGCTGGGATCGCTGGGCGGTCCTCACCGACCGCGCGATCATCACCGACGTCCACGGCGGCAACGTGCTCGGCGACGGGATGGTGCAGATTCTCTTCTTCCCGAACGGCGCCACGAGCGGCGCCGAGGTGCTGATCGCGAGCCGGCGCGACCGCTTCGCGAACCGTCTGCGCGTGGCCCTCGACCCGCTGCTCGGCTCCGTGCGCGTCGAGGACACGAGCACATGATGCGCGGCCGCCGCGAGGCAGCCGGGTTCACGCTCCTCGAGATCGCGGTCGCGCTCGCGGTCCTCGGCATCGGCGTCGTGACCACGCTGCACATCTTCAGCGGCAGCCTCCGGCTCCAGGACCGCGCCGCGCGCCAGAGCCGGGCCGTCCTGCACGCGCGCGCCACGATGGACGCGCTCCTCTTCCAGCCCGAGATCGTGGATCACACGGAGGACCGGACCACGGCCGACGGCTTCGTCACCCACATCCTCGTCCGGCACGCCGAGCCCGTGGAGGGGGCGCCCGAGATGGGCGACGCCGACGAGCTCCCCGAGGTGACGCTCCGCTACCTGCAGGTGGACGTCGTGTGGCAGGACGGCCTCGGCCAGAAGAGCTACACCGTCACGAGCCTCCGATCGGCGCCAGAGAATGAGTGATTTGCGGCGGGGCTTCACGCTCCTCGAGCTGATACTCGCGATGTCCGCGCTCGCGCTCATCGCGGCGATCTGCTACGGCGCGTTCCACCTGGGGATCCGAGCGGTGGAGCGGGGGGAGGTGGCGGTGGTGACGGCGCAGCGGCTGCGTGTGGCGAGCGACGTGCTCATCCGCCAGATCAAATCCACCGTGGCGTATGCGGCCTGCAACGACGACGCAGAGACCTACCCCTACTTTTTCGGCACGGCGACGTCGATGTCGTTCATCACGGCCGCGGGGCTCGAGGGCGGTGGCGGCCTCACGCGGGTGGCCTATCAGCTCGTCGAGGGTCCCACGCGCCTCGTGATGGCCGAGAGCTCGCGCTTCTCGGCGCCGTCGCTGGGCAGGGAAGGGCTGCAGCCGCCCACGGACCGGACCGCCGTGCTGCTCGACAACTTCAAGAGCCTGCGCTTCCAGTACATGATGAACGACGGCGTCGATAGCGAGTGGCGCGACGAGTGGGACTCCTACGAGGAGGAGATGCTCCCGGCCGCCGTCCGGGTGCTGATCGAGGGCCTCCCCGGAATCGAGCTCGACACGTGGGGACAGGAGATCCCGCTCATGCTCATCTCCGGGGACAACGTGGGCGAGACCGGTGACGACGAGATCATCGGCTGCCACTCGGAGGGCGAAGAGAACGGCCAGCAGGGGGCGCCCCCGGGATGAAGCGCCGCGGTCAGCGGGGCATCGCGCTGGTGCTCGTCACCTGGGTCTTCATGATCCTCGGCGTGCTCGCGTTCGACTTCGCGCGCTACATGCGTGACGACGCGGTCGCGGCGCTGAACCTCGCGGAGGAGACGCGGAACTACTACGTCGCGGTCGCGGGGATGAATCGCGCCATCTACGACCTCGAGCACGCCGATGAGCTCGGCGAGGGCGGAGTGGGGGCGCCCGGCGGCAGGAGCGGAGTCGGTGGCGGGGGCAGCGGAAGCCCGCCTGGCACGCCGGGCGGTCGGATGCAGCGTGGGACGCCGGGTGGTGGCATGCAGCGCGGCACGCCCGGCGGTGGGATGCCTCGCAGCGGGTTTCAGCGCGGCGCAATGCTCGCCCCGGGCCACGCGGCGTCCATCGCCACCTGCGCAGGCACGTCGTGCAAGCGGGAGGACGACGATGACGACGACGGCGACGATGGGGACAAGGGGTCCGACGGCGACGACGCGGACGACGCGGACGACGAGGACGAAGGCCTCAGCGCCGCCGACGGCGAGTGGCACGAGCAGGAGCTGAGCGGCGCGCGCTACGGCGTCCGCGTGACGGACGAGGGCGGGCTGATCTCGCTGAACGACGCCGCGCGCGAAGGGGGCGCGGTGCTCCTCCGACACGTCGTGAAGAACCTCCTCGGCTTCGGCGGTGCGGCCGGGATGGACCGGCACGGCGAAGCCGCCATCGGAACCGTGGTGGACTCGATCGTCGACTGGGCCGACGCGAACGACGAGGAGGGTGTCCACGGAGCCGAGAGCCGCTTCTATCTGGACCGCGAGCCGTCCTATCCGGCGAAGAACTCCGAGTTCGACTCCATCGAGGAGCTGCTGCTCGTCCGCGGCGTGACGCCCGAGCTGTTCTACGGGACCGAGGGCGTACCCGGGCTGAAGGACATCTTCACGCCCTACGTCAAGACGCAGAACGGCGGGCGCCTGAAGATCAACCTCCACCATGCGCCCGCCGCCGTGCTGCAGGCGCTCCTCAACATCGACGCCGAGGAAGCCGCCATACTGATCGAGGATCGGGAGGAGGGGGATTTCAACGCCTTCGTGGCGCAGGTAGTCGGGCAGCTCCGCACCCTCGATCCGACGTTCGACGAGAAGCTCTTCGAGGGAGGCCGCGCGAACATCGTGCGCGTCGAGGCGCGCGCCGACGTGTCGGTGCCGCGGAACCAGGCGCGCGTCGCCGCCGTGGTCAAACTAACGAACGACCTCACCGAGAGTCCCCTCATCATCCGCTGGTTCGACCGCGCGCCCTGGTCGGGCGGACTGCCCGCGGGGACCGGAGACCCGCCGGCGTGACGCTCGGCGAGCTGTCGCAGCGCCTGCGGCGTGCCGACTTCCTCGACGGGCTCGGCATCTATGTCGGCACGCACGAGGTCGCGCTCGCACACGTGAGCAAGCGCTTCTTCAGCGTCAGCCTGAAGCAGGCGCGCACCTTCCCCCTGCCGACCGCCGACCGTCCGGCGGAGCGCCGCCAGGCCCTCACGCAGGCGGTGCTGGCCTTCGCAGGCGAGCGGCGCGTCGACACGCGGCGGGCCTACCTCTGCCTCCCGCGCGAGGAGGCGCTCTTCAACCGCGTCGTCCTGCCCGCGGCGGCGCGCGAGAATCTGGCGCAGGTGCTCGAGTACGAGCTCGACCACCTCGTGCCGCTGCCGCGCGACCAGCTGTTCCTCGACTGGTCGGTGCGGAGCCTCGGCGAGGACCGCATCGAGGTGCTGCTCATGTGCATCCCGCGCGAGGTTGTGCGGGTGTACCTCGAGGCGCTCGGCGACGCCTTCGTGCGGCCGCGCGGCATCGTGCTCGCGTCGACCGCCATCGCGGACTACCTCGCGTTCTGCCGCGGCGGCGAGGCCCGCGGGCCGATCGGGCTCATGATCGGGGACGGCCGCTCGGTGGAGCTCGCGCTGCTCTCGGACGGGCGGCTGTTGGCGAGCCAGCTCGTGCCGGCCCAGCATGCGGGGGGCGCCGCCGAGCTCTCCCGCTCGCTGGCGCGCCAGCTCGCCGACGGCGCGGTGGCCGCGGAGGACACGCAGCTCTTCCGCTGGCAGCTCGCGAACGGCTCGGGACCGGCGCTGCCGGACATCGGCGACGGCGATCTCCTCCGGCTGGCGAGCGGCCGGCTAGAGGCGCCGACGGAGTTCTTCGAGGCGCGCGATCCGGCGGTGCTGCCGGCGGTCGGCGCCGCGCTCGATGCCGTCCGCGAAGGCAGCGTCCCCGTGAATCTCCTCCCGGCCGAGGGCCGGCTCCGCGACGAAGGTATCTCCCTCACCACCATCATCCTGTTCGTGATGGCCGGCGTGCTCCTGCTCGTGTGGGGCGGCAGCGCGCTGGTCAAGGACGAGATCCTCCGCCGCCAGCTCCGCGACGAGCTGGCGGCGCGCGCGCCGCAGATGGAGGAGGCGCGGAACACGCAGGCCGAGATCGCGGACTACCG
>Ga0111538_10009319_pt1 | contig 13116 bp, 10 predicted proteins | sample SoiMethybrSBSTD1_FD_79669 | JGI IMG/M metagenome (GOLD analysis project Ga0111538, IMG submission 79669) | Bulk soil microbial communities from a Populus tree surrounding site in Tennessee, USA - Soil MetaG P. TD hybrid SBSTD1 (version 2)... | ecosystem: Environmental > Terrestrial > Soil >...
GTCTCCCCGTCGGACGCGCGCAGGATGCGGCCGGTCGAAGGAACGAGGTGGAGCCGGGGGCGGGAGTTGAACCCGCGACCTACTGATTACGAATCAGTTGCTCTGCCACTGAGCTACCCCGGCGCGTGGCGGCCTCGGCAGGAACTATGGCGATTCTACCACTGGCCGCCCTGCGATCCATCCACCGAGGCTTCGCCGTCACAGCCCGTGACGTACTCGCCCACCCGGACGCTGACCGCTCCCAGGACCCGATGCCAAAGCGCCACGGCATAACGGCCGCGCGCGCCCGCCGCCGCGCCGGGCGCTGCCTCAGCGATCGAGCCATACCGCCATCATCCGCCCGCCGTAGTCGAAGCCGTTGTTCGGTCCATAGTTCTTCACGTAGGGCTCCCACGCGGAGACGACCTTCTGCGAGGCGTCGTAGAGGTAATAGGCGTGGTGCGCGACGTGGCGTTGGATATCGAAGATGAGCTCACGCCGCTTCTTCTCGTCGAAGGTGCGCCGCTGTAGCCGCAGCATCTCGGTCAGCTTGGCGTCGTTGACGCCCGCGGAGTTGAGCGGCTGGCCCGGCATGAGGCTCCGATAGAGATAGGCGTCCGGGTCGATCCATGCCCCACGGAGGCCGAATGTCATCTTGTCGAACTTTCCGTAGATCGTGCTGGAGATGTAGGCGCCGTACTCTTTGAGCTTGAGGTCGACGTCGATCCCTGCGGCCTTGTAGTTCTTAAGCGCGATGCTCATGCGGTCCACGTAATCGGGCCCGTAGCCCGCCGTGCTCTCGCAGGGCACCTTGACCCCGCTCGGGTAGCCGGCCTGGGCGAGGAGCCGCTTGGCCGCCGGAACGTCCTGCTCGTAGAGCTCGCGTCCTTCCGGCGTCAGCTCGGCGAGGGGAATGGACCAGTCGGCCGCTGCCGCCGGCACCGCCATGTTCGGGGCGCCCTGGCCTTGCGCGTGCGGGCTTGACTCGAGAAACTCCCGCCAGTTGCTCGCGCGCCCCATGGCACGGCGCACGCGGACGTCCTTGAACGGATCCTGGTCCAGCTTGACCGCGGTATAGCCTCCCGTGAACCAGACGTATTCCCCCGTCTGGAGCCCGGGCTTGCGCGGCCGCGCGATCTCGAGATCCGTGCGTCGGACGACCTGCTGGTACTCGGGTCCGAAGTCGTACTTGCCCGACAGCCAGCCCGAGAAACGCGAGGCCGGGTCCGTGTCAATGGTGAGCTCCACGCCGTCGGCGTACGGCAACCCGGCGACGAAATAATTGGGGTGACGGACGAAGCTCATGCGCACGTTGGGCTCGTGACGCTCGAGCATGAACGGTCCGGTGCCGATCGTCGCCTCCGCCTTCTTGAGATCGCCGAACTTCTCCACCGCCTCCTTGGCGATGATCCACGTCGAGGTGGCGGCGAGGGCGTCCAGGAACCACGCGAAGGGCTCCGACAGCGTGAACTTGACGGTGTAGCGGTCCAGCGCCTCGACACGGTCCACCATCTCGAGCACCGGCTTGTTGCCGTTCCCCTTGATGGTGAGAAAGCGTTCGTAGGTGTACTTGACGTCCTCGGCGGTGAGCTCGCGGCCGTTGACGGGCGGCTTCGCGTGCCAGTGGACGCCCTTCTTGAGCTTGAAGATGTAAGTGGTGTCGTTCGGCTGCGTCCACGACTCGGCCAGGTCGGTCTCCACCGGATAGGTTCCGGGCTTCACCGAGGGCCCGGCCTTGACCTTCATCAAGCGACTGTAGACAAAGGAGAGTGGAATCATGGTGGCGAACGAGATGGTGAGGTGCGGATCCAGACCGACCGGGTCGAGCTGATGAGCGAGGCGGAGGACCCCGCCCCGCTTGGGCACCTGGGCCGCCGTCTCGCGTGGGGAGGCGAGGTCCGTGGCCGAGATGATGCTCCCGGCCGCAGCCACGGCACCGCCGAGCCTGAGCAGGTCCCTGCGAGTGAGAACGGTGCCGTTGCGGTCCGTGTCCATAGGGCCTCCGTTTCGGTCCGGGCGGTTCTCCAAGGGCAAGCTTCAGGACGGGACGGGGTGACTCTGCGCGTGGCGCCCCACCGAAGTCAAGGGCACCGGCTGCGGACGCCGACTCGGCCCTTCCGGCCTCGCCGGCATGACGAGGCTACCGTGAGTCGCCAGCGGAGGCCCCCGCTCATGAGGCCGCGAAGTCGCAGAAACTTCACATGCGCGTCACGCGTCGGGAACGCGCCGCGCTTCATACTGTGCTGCCCCAGATCGCAGAGCTCGAAAGGCGCGAAGGCAGCCGACCTCCCGGTCGAGCAGCCGAGCGTTTTCGAGCTGGTCGCCAACTTGAAGACGGCCAAGGGCTGGGCAATGCATCACTAATCCCTCGGTCGCATCCGCCGCGCCTCAAGCCGATTCGATCAGGGCACCCCACGGCGGGGGCGCGCTCGAGAGGGGGGCCAGACATCGACATCTCGGAGCTGTCGCGCCTCGTGGAGGTCGCTACCGACAAGCAAGCCGTCGCGATCGTGTACCGGCGCTGCCGCTCCCCCGCCGTTCGCCTCAGACTCGACCATTCCGCTGCGTCATGTCCCGTCATGGAAGGCGTTCCCGGATGCCGGCTTCGGCAGAGCGCGGCCTCCCCACGCGATGCCGCTCGCTTCGAAAGCACGCCGCGGTCAGGAGCACGGCGAGGCCGAAAATCAGAGCGTAGACGCCGAGCGCACGGGCCACCGCGGCGTTCACGGCATGGGGCAGCGCGTACAGGTACATCGCGAGGAATAGCGACGAGACGGCGGCCGTTCCAAAGAACCAGTGAGCCGCGGTTTCGCGAGGGAGCCGCACCGTGATCGCCAGCTCAAGCACCCCGGTCGCCAAGCCCCAGAAGGCCATGAACCGGATGTCGGGCGAAGGGACGAACGGCCAGCCAAAGATCAGCCCGCCGAGGACCATGCTCACCAGCCCTTCCAGGGCCACGGGCCAGGCCGCCAGCGTCTTCCCGGATACGCGCAGCGCCGCCGCCAACGTCCAGATGCCGTCGAGGAGGGCGTAGCACCCGAAGAGGAAGACCACCGCGCCGAAGTCCAGTCGTGGCCACGCGAGCACCGCGCCGCCGAACGCGAGGGCGAGAATCCCCCGGATCCCCATCATCCACCAGCCCCGCACCAAGCGATCCATCGCGCTCATCGTGCCCGCCGGACATGCTGACTCATGGTCCGTCCTCTTCTCGGTCGTATGAGTGTCGATACGGTCTTCCGCAAGCCCCATGCCACGAGCGAAACATGGGAAATCGCACGATTCTGGCTTCGCGGCCCTCTATGCAGGGGCGCAGCCACCGCAACTGGGGCGCTGGAGTCCCGGCGACGGCGGCTCGCTCACCCGTGGTGGGGCACGCGTGCCGTGGACTGCCCCCGGGCGCCTACTGCCGCCGTCGCCGGCGAGTGCCGACTGGCGGGCAAACGACTGGTGGCCTCGAAGATCACCGGGAGTCTCCCAGGCCCATGAGCACGACTTGCTATATCGGCAACCCTCGCCGACCCAGCCGCTCGGCCTCACGCTTTTGCTCGAGGGCCTCCCCGCGAGTCCGGGCTCGGCACGTCTCGCAGAGGTCCCGCGCCTTCCAGCCCGTGCGGGCGCACCGGGTCACTGCACTGTCGATGTGGCGCTGCGCGCTTGCGACGCGGCTGCGTGCACGCACGTGACCGAGCCACCGCGCGGACGCCTCCGCGGCCGGACATGTGCGCTATCTCATCCCCCGAGGCCGCGGCTTGCTGCGGTCCAGTGCAACCTTACGCACTACCTCGTCCCGCGTGGCCGCGATGGCCGTCGCCGGCTTCTTTGACTTCTTGTTCTTGCCCATGCTCTTCCGGATGCCCATTGCCGCCTCCTACCGGGCGAGTCGCGCCCGCGCGTCCACCGCCACCGCGCCGCCGACACCCGCGATCAGGGGGTTGATCTCGATCTCCGCCATCTCGGGAAGATCTACCAGGAGCTGCGAGAAGGACGCGACGACCCCGGCCAGCGCCTGGCGATCCACGGGTGGTTGGCCGCGTACCCCCGCCAGCACCGGCGCCATGCGCAGCTCGTCGAGCATCAGCTGCGCCTCGGCCGGCGAGACCGGCGCCAAGCGCGCTGCCGTGTCGGCGAGGACCTCGACGTAGATCCCACCGAAGCCGACCACGACCATCGGGCCGAACTGGGGATCCCGCACACCTCCGAGCAGCAGCTCCGGGCCGCGGTCCGCGACCATGGCCTGGACGAGGAAGCCGCGGACGGCGGCCGTCGGTCGAACGGCCATCACGCGGGTCAGCATCGCGGCGGCGCCCCGGTGCACCGCGGCCCGATCGTGGAGGTCGAGGACGACTCCGCCCACCTCGCTCTTGTGCGTGATGTCGGCGGAGACGATCTTGAGCGCCACCGGGAACCCGATGGCGTCGGCCACCGCCGCCGCGTCGTCAGCGCTCTTCGCCAGTCGGGCGGCCACGCATGGAATGCCATGGTCGGTCAGCAAGGGAGCCAGCTCCTCCATACCAAGCCGGCCCGGCTGGGCGCCGAACCCGGCCAGCCAAGCGCGCGTTGCCCGAGCATCGGCCGACCGATCCATCGGCGGAGCGACGCGCCGACGCTCGGAGAGCCGGGCCATGCCTGCCAGGGTCTTCACCGCCGGCTCGGGGAACGCGTAGCAGGGCACGCCGGCCTCCTCGAGCGTGCGGACTCCGGGAGCCACCCGTACTCCCCCCACGAACGCGGCCACCACCGGGATGGGCCAGCCTCGCGTCGTCGCCGCGATCGTTCGCGCGACCCTGGCGGAGTCGGTCGCCGCCTGCGGGGTGAGCAGCACGAGCACCGCGTCGGCCTGATCGCCGGCGAGCGTGTGCAGCGCGTGGCTGTAGCGGCGCGCGTCGGCATCGCCCACGAGGTCCACCGGATTGCCGAGACTGGCGGTGGACGGCAGGCCCTCGGCCAGGCGCCGGCGGACGGACTCACCGAGCGGCTCCATGGTCAGCCCGGCGGCCCGGGCCGCGTCCGCTGCGACGATGCCGAGGCCGCCGCCGTTGGTCACGACCACGAGACGGCGGCCACGCGGAAGCGGCTGGCTGGCAAGCCCGCGGGCGAGATCGAACAGCTCCTCGACGGTGTCCACGCGCAGTGCGCCGGCCCGGCGGACCGCGGCATCGAAGGCGCGATCCGATCCGGCGAGCGCGCCGGTGTGGGAGGACACCGCGCGAGCCCCCTCCGGCGAGCGGCCGGTCTTCAGGAGGACCACCGGCTTCACCGTCGCCGCGGCGCCGAGCGCGTCGAGGAACCGCTGGCCGTCGGCGACGCCCTCCAAGTAGCCGGCGATCACCCGCGTCTCTGGATCGGCGGCGACGGCCTCGAGCAGATCGCTCTCGTTCACGTCGGCCTGGTTGCCGAGCGAGGCGAAAAGGGAGAAGCCGACCCGGCGCTCGCGCGCCCAGTCCAAGATCGCGACCGCCAGCGCGCCCGAATGCGAGATGAATGCGATGCCGCCGGGCTCCGGCATGCCGGGCGCGAAGGTCACGTTGAGCCGGCACGCCGGGCGGATCCAGCCGAGGCAGTTGGGACCCAGGACCCGCACGGTCCGGCCGCGCAGCCACGCACGCAGATCGGCCTCGCGCTGTATCCCCTCCCCACCCGTCTCCCGGAATCCGGCGGAGATCACGACGACGCCGCCCACCCGCTTGGCCGCGCACTGCTCGAGGACCGGTAGAACGCCGGCCGCGGGCACCGCAATTACCGCCAGGTCCACCGCGCCGTCCACGTCGAGGAGGCTCGGCACTGCCGCGAGCCCCTGCACGTTCCTGGCGTGGGCATTCACCGGGATCACGCGGCCGCGAAAGCCGGCGGCGCGCAAGTTGGCCACGACGCTGCCGCCGACCTTGAACGGGTCGCGCGAGGCACCGATCACCGCCACGCTGGCGGGGTTCAGAAACGGAGCGAGCGATCCGGCCGGAGTCACGCGGGCTCGCGAACCGTGAGCACCGGGCAGGGGGCGAGCCGGACCACGCGATCCGCCACGCTTCCGAGCAGCACGCGGTCGAGCCCGCTACGGCCGCGGGTGCCGATCACGACGAGGTCGGCGCGCTCATCTCGGGCCAGCGCCACGATCTCCTCGTACGGCACGCCGGTGCGGAGGGCCGCCCGCGCGGCCAGCCCCTCGCCACGCGCCTTGCTCACCCAGTCCTCGAGTGAGGATGTCGCCCACTCGCGGGCCTGTCGGTACACTTCGCGCACGCTCGCCGTCGAGAAGGGGCCCTCACGGTAGAGCGGGGCCTCGCTCAAGACATGGGTCAGCACCAGCTCGCCCCGGGAGGTCGCGGCGACGCGGCGGGCGAGACTCCACGCCTCCTCCGAGCAGGACGAAAAGTCCGTCGCCACGACGATGCGATAGAACATGGTGGCCAGCTCCTTCCTTCTGGTCAATGGCCAATCTGCAACGCGAGTGCCATTGAAGACAGATATAAATTCAAGGCCTTGCCTGCCTATCGGCACGCAGGACCGAGGCGGCGATGTCCCCGCCGGGGCGACGATGCCTCAGTGGCTACTCCATGCTGGGCCGCGCGCGAGTTCAGCCTCAGCCCGCGGAGTGGAAAATCCCTCGCGGGAACAAGCGGCGCCAAGCCGTCCAGATCTCGAAGGCCACGACCGGCCACAGCACCCCCACGGCCAGCCCGACCCAGTGTGCGCCGCCGAGCGGCGCAGTGCCGAGCAGCCGGGACAGTGGCCCGTACTCGATGGCCAGCCACTGCAGCCCGAAGAGCACGATGAGCGACGACGGCACCCAGTGATTCGGTGGAAGCCGCCACCAGTTCAGCTCCGTGGAGCGGCAGTTCATGGCCTGAAAGGGATGGATCAGCACGAGTGCCGTGAAGGCCATCGTGTTCGCCACCGCTCCTGCTCCCTCGCTCCAGACCACCCAGAGATAGGCGCTGAGCACTCCCGCGGCCAATAGCGCGCCCTCGACGAGGACGCGCAACCCGAAGCGCCCGCTGACCAGCGCCTCGGCTGGATCGCGGGGTGGCCGCCGCATGACCTCGTCGTCGGACGGATCCCGGATCAGCGCCATCGCCGGCAGGATGTCGGTGACCAGGTTCACCCAGAGGATCTGCAGCGGGAGGAGCGGCGTGGGATAGCCGAGCAGGATCGCCACGAAGACGGTGAGGATCTCGGACAGGTTGCAGGAGAAGAGAAAGTGGATCACCTTCCGCAGGTTGGCGTAGATGACCCGTCCTTCCCGGACCGCCTCGACGATCGTGGCAAAGTTGTCGTCGGTCAGCACCAGGTCCGACGCCTCGCGCGCCACGTCGGTGCCGTGACGGCCCATCGCGATCCCGATATCGGCGCGGACGAGCGCGGGGGCGTCGTTGACGCCATCGCCGGTCATGGCCACGATCTCGCCGCGGTCCTGGAGCTCGGCGACGAGGGCGAGCTTACCCTCGGGGCTCATCCGGCTCCGGATCGCCTCGGGGGCGAGCCTGAGCTGTCGGCCCACCGACTCCGCGGTGAGCTGCTGATCGCCGGTCAGCATGATCGTGCGGATGCCGGCATCCTCGCACGCCGCGATCGATCCACTCACGGCCGGCCGCACGGGGTCCGTCGCGCCCAGAAACCCCAGGAACACCAGGTCCTCCACCGCAGCGCCCTCGATGTCGGGAACCGGCCGCCAGGCGATGGCGAGCACGCGGAGGCCCTCGCGAGCGAGCGCACGGTTCTCTTCGAGCAGCCGGACCCGATCTTCAGGAGACAAGGGGACCGGCCCGGCAGCGGTGTGGAGTCGAGTCGAGCGCTCCAGGATCACCGCGGGCGCGCCCTTGGCGAGCAGGACCGGACCCCGGCCCGGCATCACGTGGAACGTTGCCATCATGCGGCTGACCGGATCGAACGGGATCTCGCGCCGGCGGGGCCACGCTCGCGCGAGCTCGGCCGGGTCTAGCTTCGCCTTGACCGCCGCCACCAGCAGCGCGGCCTCGGTCGGGTCGCCTTGCAGGTGCAGCCCGTCCTGCGCCGGCCGGAGGCTCGCGTCGTTGCAGAGTGCCGCCGCGGTCAGCAGCAGCGTGAGATGCGGCTCGGCGATCGGGAGCACCAGGGCCTCGCCCCTCTCGGTAAAGCTACCCTGGCTCGCACGGCCTCCGCCTCCGACGTCGATGCGACGGCGCCCCAGCACGATTGACGTCACCGTCATCTGGTTCTCGGTCATGGTGCCGGTCTTGTCGGCGCAGATCACGGTGGTCGAGCCGAGGGTCTCCACCGCGGCCAGCCGCCTCACCAGCGCGCCGCGACGGGCGAGCCGCCAGAGGCCGGCCGCGAGCGCCAGCGAAAGCACCGCGGGCAGCCCTTCGGGCACCGCGGCAACGGCGAGACTGATGGCCGTCTCCAGCATGAGACCGATCGGCTCGCCATGCAGGATTCCCGCGAGCCCCACGATGGCGCAGATCACCAGGGTCAGCCCGATCAAGCGCCGGCCGAGCCCTTCGACCTGGCGCTCGAGCGGTGTCGCCCGGGACTCGGTGGAGGCCACGAGCTGGCCGATCCGCCCGAGCTCCGTCGCCGGTCCGGTCGTGGTGACGAGCGCCACTCCGCTGCCGGACAGGATCGTGGTACCGAGGTGGACCATGTTGGCTCGCTCAGCGAGCGGACCGTCGGGAGCCGGTCGCGCCTCGGCATCCTTCCACACTGGGGCGCTCTCGCCGGTGAGGGCCGACTCGTTCACCTGGAGCGAGGCACTCCGCAATAGCCGCGCATCCGCGGCCACCGTCGCCCCCGCCTCGAGCAGCACGACATCACCGGGAACCAGGTCGACCGCTGCCACCTGAGTCGGATGGCCGTCGCGCCGCACGAGTGCCTGCGGCACCGCGAGCGCCCGAAGCCTGGCCAGCGAGACTCGCGCCCGCCATTCGGCCGCGAAGCCGATGGCCGCGTTCAGGACCAGCGCGGCCAGGATGGAGACGGCCTCGACCCGCTCCCCCAGCGCCGCCGCCACCGCGGCGGCGGCGAGGAGGAGCAGCACCACCAGGCTCTTGAACTGAGCGAGGGCCAGGCGCCACAGCGGAGTCTCCCGCTGATCGACGACTTGGTTGGGCCCGACGTCGCGCAGCCGGCGCTGCGCCTCGGCTGTGCTCAGCCCCGCTTCGACCTCGGTGGTCGTGTGCGTCTGCATCGCACGCGGCGAAATCCTTCCTACGCCCGGGCGTCCCGGCCCTCAGCCAGACCGGATTGCACGGCGGCCATGAGCGCCGACGCCGCAAATGGCTTGGAGAGGAACACGGCGGCTCCGGCCGCGAGGGCAGCCCTCCGGCTCTGCTCCGACGGATAGCCGGTGACCACGATGACGGGAGGAGGATTCAGCAGACCGCGGGCCGCCCGCACCACGTCGAGGCCGCTGCCGTCCGCAAGGCGCACATCCGAGATGACCAGCTGTGGGTGCTTGCGCCCGACCGCGTCGATCCCGGCGGCCCGGGTCGTCGCCGTGACCACGTCGTACCCCTGACGCCGCAGCAAGCGCTCGTAGGTGGCCAGAAAATCGGCTTCATCGTCTACCACCAACACGAGCTTGCCCACCACGGTCTCCGAAGTCATGGACGCCGAGCGAGCTCAGGAGCCACCATTTCGACGAACGCGCGCAGCATGTCGGTCTCGGTCACGATGCCGACCAACCGTTCTCCGTCCATCACGGGCAGCGCCCCGATCTTCTGGTCGAGCATCAGTCTCGCGGCATCGGGGGCGGGCCGCATCGGCCCCACCGTGATCACCGTCTTCGTCATGACCTGGTCGACCGTGAGCTTGGTCAGCAGGTAGTTCAGCTCCCACACCGACAGGCTCGTCGCCTGAGAAGGCAGGCTGAGGCGGATGTCTCGGTCGGTGACGATGCCGAGCAGCTTCCGGCCAGGGCCGATCACCGGCAGGTGCCGAATCTTCTGCTTCAGCATCTCCTGACGGGCGTCGAGCACTGGCGTTTCCGGCGAGACGGTGATCACCGTTCGCGTCATCAGGTCCCCGACGATCATGATGTTCGTTCCTCCTCAACCGCAGGAAGAATGCAACGCCAATGCCATGGAGAAAAGTGCAGCAAAACAGGCTCTTGAACGTCTCGGCCCGAGGCACTCGTGAGGCGGGTCTTCCCCGCTGAGGCGCGCCCGCCCCCGGTGTGGTGCGGCCTGCGGGGTTGCCTCGCTACGTTGCGAAACGTCGATAGAACCAGCGCTTCACGACCTCCACGAGAGCCAGATAGGCCACCACCATGGCGATCAAGACGGCAAAGAAGGGCAGCGGAAGGGGTACGAAGCCGATCCAAGGCCCCACGGGGGTAAACGGCAGCACGGCGCCCACCACCGCGCAGCCGGTCACGCCGAGCGCAAGAGCTCGACTGGGCCGGCTCTGCCATGGCCGGTCCGCGGTGCGAATGACGAAGATCACGAGCGTCTGCGTGGCCAGGGACTCGACGAACCATCCGGTCCGGAACAGGGCCTCGTCGGCCCGGAACACACCCAGCATCACCGCAAAGGTCAGGAAGTCGAACGCCGAAGACAGCGGGCCGAGCAGGAGCATGTAGCGCCGGATGAACGCGATGTTCCATCGCTTCGGCTTCTGCATGTAGGTCTCGTCCACCCGGTCCGACGGAATGGTCACCTGGGATACGTCGTAGAGAAAGTTGTTGATCAGGATCTGCAGCGGCAGCATGGGCAAGAACGGCAGGAAGACCGACGCCGCCGCCATGCTGAGCATGTTGCCGAAGTTCGAGCTGGTTCCCATCAGCACGTACTTCATGATGTTGCCGAAGCTCCGGCGCCCCTCCATGACGCCGTCGTGCAAGACCGACAAGCGCTTCTCGAGGAGAATGATGTCCGCCGCCTCGCGGGCCACGTCGACCGCGTTCTGGACCGAAATGCCCACGTCGGCCGAGCGCAGAGCCGGCGCGTCGTTGATGCCGTCCCCGATGCAGCCCACCACGTGGCCGCGAGCGTGCAACGCCCGCACGATGCGATTCTTCTGCATCGGCGACACTCTCGCGAAGATCTGCGTCCGCTCCGCCACCACCCCGAGCGCCGGGTCGGACATCTGCTCGACCGCGTCCCCAAGGACGATCTCCCCTGGCGCGAGTCCGACCTGCTGGCAGATCTTGCGGGTCACCAGGTCGTTGTCTCCGGTGATGATCTTGACCTCGATCCCGTCGGCCCGCAGCGCGCGCAGCGTCTCCGCTACGCCCTCGAGGGGCGGATCGAGGAATGCGGCGAATCCCACGAGCACGAGGTCGCGCTCGTCGGCCTTCGCATAGATCGGTCGCGCCTCGATCTCCCGGTAGGCGACCGCGAGCACCCGGTACCCCTCTTGACTCAGTCGCCGGAAGAGCCCTTCCGCGGTGGCGAGCCCGTCCGCGTCCAAGGGTGTGATCGCTCCCTTGAGCTCGCTCGCGGTGCACGCGGGCAGGACGCTCTCGGGCGCGCCCTTGGTGATCAGTAGCCGGCGCGCCTCCTCTCGCACGATCACGGACACGCGGCGTCGCTGGAAGTCGAACGGGATCTCGTCGACACGTTCATAGCAGCTGATTGCCGGATGCTCGTGCTTCAGGATCGCCTCGTCCATCGGGCTTCGTAGCCCGGTCTGATAGCCGCTGTTCAGCGCGGCGAGCCGGATCACGGTCTCATCGTCCTCGCCGCGAAGATTAAGATGGCAATCGACCGTGATCTCCCCGACGGTCAAGGTACCCGTCTTGTCGCTGCACAGAATGTCCAGGCTGCCGAAGTTCTCGATGGCCGCGAGCTGCTTGACGATCACCTTCTTGCGGGCCATCCGGACCGCGCCGCTCGAGAGCGTCACGGACACCACCATGGGGAGGAGCTCGGGGGTCAATCCCACCGCCAGCGCGACGGAGAAGAGAAACGACTCGAGAATGTCGCGACGCAGAAGCGCATTGACAAGGAACACAAAGAGGACGAGGAATACCACCATCTGCAGGATCAGAAAGCCGAACCGGCGCGTGCCGCGCTCGAATTCGGTCTCGGGGACGCGTCCCACCAGCCCGGCCGCAACCTGGCCGAATTCGGTGGCGGCCCCGGTGGTCACCACCACGGCGACTCCCAGGCCGCTCACCACCGAGGTCCCGCGGAAGACTGCCACGGCTTCCGGCCCCGCGTCGGGCGACGCCGTCGCTCCCTCCGCTTGTTTCTCGCGCGGGAGCGACTCGCCGGTGAGCAACGCCTCGTTCACGAACAAATCTCGCGTGGAGATCAGGCGAGCGTCCGCGGGCACCAGGTCGCCCGCCTTCAGGTGGATCACGTCGCCCACCACCGTCTCCCGCACCGGGATCTCGCGCTCCTGGCCATCGCGGAGCACGGTGGCCATCTGGGCGACCTGCCGTCTCAACCGCGCGGCCGCCGCCTGCGACCGGTAGGCCTGGCTGAAGTTCAAGGCCACGCTCAACACGATCATCAGGACGATCACCGCCGCGCTGACGCCCTGACCGAAGGCGGCCGACACCGAGCTGGCCACCAGCAGGATCAGGACGAGCGGATTGGCCAGCTGATGCAGCAGCTCGCGCACGGCCGCGAACCGCGGCGGAGGCGCGACCTCATTGGGTCCGTGTGCAGCGAGGCTCGCGGCCGCCTCGGCGGAGGACAGGCCTCGAATTGCGCTCCCCGCGCCGGCCAGAGCCTGATGGAGCTCCGCCGCCCAAGGGCGCGGCTCGCCCATCTAGCTTCCTCCTCCGTAGCGCGCCGTGATGAGGATGTCGATCATCTGCCGGAGATCCGCCAGCTCCCCGCGCTGGAAGCGGACCTCCGCCTCGCCGATCCGGCGCGCCAGCTCCGTGTCCCCGAACACGTCGCGGACCCAGCGGGAGAAATCTCCTCGGCTGTTGGCCGAGGCCAGCACTCGCCCCTGCGAGCTCCGGAACAGGAATTCACGGCCCGGAGCGACGACCGAATCCACGTACTTACTCAAGTGGCGAACGTGGACCGTCCGCCGGGGCGCGGCGATGAATATCGTCGCGCGTCGACCTGACCCGGGGTCTCGGTCGACCAGGCGAAACTCTCCGCGTCTCAGATGTGGGAGGGTCCCCGATACCCTGCCCGCATCACGGTGTCCGGACAGCATGGCTTGCTGGGCCAGCTCCTCATTGTTGGTGGTCCGGGCGAAGAC
>Ga0111538_10009320_pt1 | contig 13115 bp, 7 predicted proteins | sample SoiMethybrSBSTD1_FD_79669 | JGI IMG/M metagenome (GOLD analysis project Ga0111538, IMG submission 79669) | Bulk soil microbial communities from a Populus tree surrounding site in Tennessee, USA - Soil MetaG P. TD hybrid SBSTD1 (version 2)... | ecosystem: Environmental > Terrestrial > Soil > Tree...
ACGGCCACGGAGGTCCACGACTACCGGCGGCCGCTGTGCGCCCGGTTGGCCACCTTCCACTGCGGGAGGTGCGGCCGCGTGGTCACCGCCGGCTCGGCGCAGTCGATCGCGCGCGAGGCGGCCGGCTGGCCGGCGGACGGGGTGGTGCTGGTGCTGGCGCCGGTGGCGCTGGCGCGCAAGCTGTCGTGGGCGGAGCAGGCCGGCCACCTCCTGCGCGCCGGCTACACGCGCGCCTGGATCGACGGCGCGGTCGTGGACATGGACCCCGTGCCGGCGCTCGGCAAGGGCGCGCGCGAGGTGCACGTCGTGGTGGACCGGTTCAAGTGGCGGCCCGACGAGCGCGAGCGCCTGGTGGAGGCCTGCGAGCAGGCGTTCCGCCGCGGCGAGGGGAAGCTCGCGGTCGCGCGCGGGGACGAGCCGCCGACGCGCTACAACGAACGCTGGGAGTGCTCCCACTGCGGCACGCCGGCGCTGCGCCCCGAGCCGGCGCTGTTCTCGTTCAACAGCCCGCTCGGCGTCTGCCCGACCTGCCGGGGGTTCGGCGACGTGCTGACGTTCGCCCCCGAACTGATCGTTCCGGACCATGGCAAGTCGCTCACGCAGGGCGCGTTGGCCCCCTGGGCCGGCTCGTGGCGCTCCGTGGCCTGGCCGCGCCTCCAGAAGCTCGCGAAGGACGTGGGCGTCTCGCTGGACAAGCCATGGCGCGAGCTGCCGGCCGCGCATCGCAAGCTCCTGCTCGAGGGCGGGAAGGAGTTCCGCGGCGTGATCCCGTTCCTCGAGCGGCTGCAGCAGAAGTCGTACAAGGCCGGCAACCGGTTCGTGGTCAAGCGCTACCAGGTGCCGCGGCCGTGCGCGGCCTGCGGCGGGGCGCGGCTCCGCCCCGAGGCGCTGCGCGTGACGCTCGGCGGCGAGAGCATCGCCCAGGTCTGTGCGCGCAGCGTGGCCTCCGCGGCCGGCTTCCTCGCCGGCCTCGAGTTCGGCGAGACCGAGCGGGCGATCGCCGGCCCGGCGCTCGTGGAGCTGGAATCGCGGCTCCGCTTCCTGCTCCGTGTGGACCTGGGCTACCTCACGCTCGACCGGCTCACGCGCACGCTCTCGGGCGGCGAGGCCCAGCGCATCGAGCTCGCGAACGCGCTCGGCGCGAACCTCGCCGACACGCTCTACGTGCTCGACGAGCCCACCGCGGGCCTCCACCCGCGCGACACCGAGCGGCTGATCGCGATCCTCCGCGAGCTGACGGCGCGCTCCAACACCGTGGTGGTGGTGGAGCACGACCCGCTCGTGATCGCTGCCGCCCAGCACCTGGTCGACCTGGGCCCCGGCGCCGGCGAGCTGGGCGGCCGGCTGCTCTACGCCGGCCCCGCGGCCGGCATCCGGGACGAGAGCGGGTCCGTGACCGGCGCCTACCTGGCGGGCGGGAAACGCATCACGCGCACCGCGCGAACCGGGACCACCGCCGGCTTCGTGACCGTGGAGGGGGCGACCCACCACAACCTGAGAGACGTCACCGCGCGCTTCCCGCTCGGCCGGCTCACCTCCGTCACCGGCGTGTCGGGCTCGGGAAAGAGCAGCCTGGTCGAGGAAGTGCTCTACCGCGCGGCGCTCAAGGCGTTCGAGGGCCGCGAGGAGGAGCCGGTCGGCGCCCACCGGGCCGTGAAGGGCCTCGAAGCGCTCAAGCGCGTCGTCCTCGTGGACCAGTCGCCGATCGGGCGCACGCCGCGCAGCTGCCCGGTCACGTACATGGGCGCCTACGCCCCGCTGCGCGAGGTGTTCGCGCGCCAGCCGGCGGCAATGGCGCGCGGGCTCAAGGACGGCGCGTTCTCGTTCAATGCCGCGGGTGGACGCTGCGACCACTGCGAGGGCGCGGGCTGGGTGCAGGTGGAGATGTACTTCCTCGCCGACCTCATGGTGCCGTGCGAGGTGTGCGGCGGCTCACGCTTCAAGCCCGAGGTGCTGGACGTGCGCGTGCGCGGCGTGAACGTGAAGGAGGCGCTCGACATGACCGTGGACGCCGCGTTCGAGCACTTCGCGAAGGAGCCGAAGTTCACGCGCCCGCTCCACGTCCTCCGCCAGGTCGGGCTGGGCTACCTGCGCCTCGGCCAGCCCGCCACGCAGCTCTCGGGCGGCGAGGCGCAGCGGCTCAAGGTGGCGCGCGAGCTGGCCGAGCGTGGCGCGGGCCCCTCGCTCTACGTGCTCGACGAGCCCACGGTCGGGCTCCACTGGGTGGACGTCCAGCGGCTGCTGGAGGTGCTCGACGATCTCACGCAGCGCGGCGACACGGTCGTGGTGGTGGAGCACAACTCGGACGTCATCCGCTGCAGCGACTGGGTCATCGACCTCGGGCCCGACGGCGGTGACGCCGGAGGCCGGCTGATCGCCGAGGGCCCACCCGACGCGATCGCCGCGTGCGAGGCGTCGCACACCGGTCGATACCTGCGCGAGGCAGCGAGCGTCGGCGCGTAGCCACTCGGGTCGGTACTCGATTTCGAAGATGGGTGCTGCATTGACGCGTACGCAGGTGTTACCTTAATTCCGCACGCGGCCGCGCAGGATGCCCGCCCGTTCCCTGTCCTCGCACCTTCATCCTGGGCTGGAAATGCTGCGCCGAATCTGGAGCATCGCCTTCCTCATCCTGGCGACGGGCCGCGCCGTCGCCCACGACGACGAGATCACGCTGCGCGTGATCGACGGCAAGCTCGCCCGTGGCGAGGGACGGGCGACGGCCCTGCTCGTGCGCGCCGAGATCGAGCGTGCCGAGGGCCGCTGGGCGGAAGCCGCGGCCGACCTGGACCGCGCCGCGCTCCTGATCCCGGACTCCGGCAGCCTGGCGCTCTGCCGGGCGGGGCTGGCCGAGGACCAGGGGCGTCCCGCCGAGGTCCTCCGCGTCCTGGACGCGTGTCCCGACACCGCGCTCGCCACCGATCCGCGGGTGCCGTGGATGCGCGGCGAGGCGCTGCGCCAGCTCGGCCGCATGGACGATGCGGCGGCGGTGATGGACGCGGCACTCGCGCGCGACCTGGCGGCCACGGCCCCCCACTTCCTCGCGCGCTCGCGCGTCGCCGAGAGCCGCCCCGCCGAGGGCACGAACGGTGCGATCCGCGTGCTCGAGGCGGGGCTCGAGCGCTGGCCACGCGCCTGGAACCTCGCCAGCCGGCTCGTGGACCTGGACACCCAGGCGGGCCGCTACGACGCGGCGCTCGGGCGCCTCGACGCGGTGATCGCCGTGGCCGCGCGGCCGGAGCGGCTGCTCGCCCAGCGCGGTGACCTGCTCGCGCGCGCCGGCCGGCCGTGGGAGGCCCGCGAGGCGTGGACCGTGGCGCTGGCCGGCCTCGAATCGCGCGGCGCGAGCGACGCCGCATCGCGCGAGCTGGAATCCAGGCTCAGGACCGCTCTCTCTCTACCGCCAGCCACCCCCGGGGGGATGCAACCATGATGGGCTCCAAGATTCATCCTGCGACGAGGCTGGCGATCGCCGCAGCCTGCCTCGTCGCGACCGCCGCGTCGGCCGCGTCGGCCCAAACGATCACGCGAGGGCCCTACCTGCAGTCGGTGTCGCCCACGGCGATCACCTTCCGCTGGCGGACCAACGTGGCCACCGCCTCGCGCGTGGACCTGGGCGGGGCGCCCGGCAACTACACGCTTTCGGTGACCGACCCCGTGCTCACCACCGAGCACGAGGTGAGGGTCACCGGGCTCCAGCCCGGGACGAGCTACGCGTACGCGGTCGGCCTGCCGGCGGCGCTGCTCACGCCGCCGGATGCCACGTACCGCTGCTCCACGGCGCCCCCGAGCGGCGCTTCGGCCCCGGTGCGCGTGTGGGTGGTGGGGGACTCGGGCGAGAACGGCGCCGATGCGCAGACCGTGCGCAATCGCTTCGAGTCGTTCAGCGCGACGCGCCCTCCGGACCTCTGGCTCATGCTCGGCGACAACGCCTACTCGTCGGGGACGGATTCGGACTACCAGACCGGCTGCTTCAACCTCTACCCGGCCGAGTTGCGCAAGTGGCCGCTGTTCCCGACCCGCGGCAACCACGACGGGCTTTTCTCCGGGGCGAACAACGATTACCTGGAGTTCTTCACGCTGCCCTCGCTCGGCGAGTTGGGCGGCGTGCCGTCCGGCAGCGAATCCTATTACTCGTACGACTGGGGCAACGTCCACTTCATCTGCCTGGACTCCGAGGGCTCCGACCGGACGCTGGGCGGGCCGATGATCATGTGGCTGCGCCAGGACCTGGCCGCGACGAACGCCGCCTGGGTGGTGTGCTACTGGCACCATCCGCCGTACACGAAGGGCAGCCACGATTCGGACAACGCCAGCGACAGCGGCGGCCGCATGCGCGACATGCGCCAGAACGTGATCCCGATCCTGGATTCGACGGGCGTGGACCTCGTGCTCTCGGGCCACAGCCACTCGTATGAACGTTCGTACCTGCTGAACGGCCACTACGGGCTCAGCACCACGCTCACCGCCGCCATGAAGGTGGGCGCCGGCGACGGCCGCGTCGGCGGCAACGGGCCGTACGCCAAGGCGCACGTCGAGCAGCACCCGTTCGAGGGCACCGTCTACACGGTCGCCGGCAGCAGCTCGAAGTCGGACCCCGTGTCGTCGATGCCGTGCATGGTGTCTTCGATCTCGACGCTCGGCTCGCTGGTGCTGGACTTCAACAGCAACCGGCTGGATGCGCGCTTCCTCGACGCCACGGGCGCCGTGCGCGACAGCTTCGCGATCGTGAAGGGCGGCGGGCTCGTGAGCGCGCCGCCGCCAGGCAGGACGCTCGCGCTCGCGCCCGCGCGGCCGACACCGGCGCGCGGCGAGGTCGCGCTCGACTTCACGCTGGCCGCCGCCGGCCCGGCGACGCTCGACGTGTTCGACGCCACCGGCCGCCGGCTCGCGCGGCTCGTGGACGGCGTGCTCGAGGCCGGTCCGCATCACGCGGTGTGGCGCGGTGCCGCCCACGACCGCGCCGCGCCGCCGGGGGCGTATTGGGCGATGCTCACCGCCGGGGGAGAGCTGCGCGTGCAGCGCGTCGTGCTCACGCCCTAGGTTGTGCTCCGAAGATTGCAGATGCGCGGGGCGAAACCGTTGCGGCCCGGGAGGCTGCGCCGAGCTCACGCCGCGTACTTGAGCCGGCGTTGGCGGGCACGCGGGTACTGCCGTGCCGGCACGCGCCCCCAGTAATGGTCCGCCCAGGGCGGGGGCAGCTCGATCCGCGCCGGGAACAGCCGCCACTCGAGGATCTCACGGACGCTCCAGCGGCGGTCGCAGACGCCGGCCCGCATCGCCGGCGTGTCCCCGCGGCGTCGCTCCGAGAACCACTTCACGTAGTTGCGCCACACCAGCATCACCCACATCCGCCCGATGCCGCCGCTCGCGCGTTTCGAGAACGCGATCGTCTCGCGCTTGTGGTTGGCGCACGAATGCCGCGCCAGCCCGTCGAAGAGATTGAGGGCGAACAGCGTGTTGTGGGTGGTCCGCGCCGCCAGCGAGGAGATGGTGTGGTGCTCGACCTCGAGCCAGGGGAGCCGGCGGAACGCCCGCGGGTAGGCGGTGTTCTTGTCGGTGTGCAGCTCGATGCGGCGCGAGCCGGCGGCGACGATGCCGACGACGCGGGCGACCTCGCGCTCGACCGAGCGCGGGTCGGGGCGGCCGAGCGCGCGCTCGAGCTCGGCCCGCCGGCTTCGCTGCCGAGCGGTCATGCTGCCGCTGCGGCGCAGTTCCGAATGGGTGAACCCGTAGATGTAGTGCGACCGCCCGACCACGAGCTGGTACTCGGAGGGGTGGTATTGGCTGTACTCGAAGGTGCGGAGGCCATCCAGGCCGAGCGGCTCAAGGATCTCCCCCTTGGGCCGCAGGCGCTCGTGGAAGAGCACGCAGTGGCGGCCGAGGTGGTCGGCCTGGCGCATGATGGTCTGGGGCGAGCAGCCGTGCTTGCGCGCGAGCTGGCGGTAGCCGGTGCAGTGGGTCAGGGCATGGAAGGTCTCGGCGAGGAGCTCGGGGCGCCTGTGCCAGTAGCTGGTGCGGAAGGTCTGCTCGGAGAAGTAGCGCCCACAGTGCTCACAGCGGAAACGCTGGATGCGGCGGGGCGTGCTCTGGCGGGCGTAGAAGCCGGCGCGGACCCAGTGCCAGGGCGTGGTCGTATCCGTGTGGAACGCACAACGTTCGTTCGGGCAGCATGGGGGTACGAAGCAAGCCGCAGAGGTCGACATGCACGCTGATCACTGCACCTCCCGCGCCATCTGCAATCTTCGGAGCACAACTCACGCCCTGAGTTTTTCTGGAATCCGGGGCGGTGTAAGGGTTACAGTTTGCGGCGCACGGACGCGGTCCCATCCCTCCCCACACGACCGCGCGAACGCTGGGCGGGCGCGCGGCCGGTTCTCGGAGTATTCGCAGACCATGCGCAGGCTGCTCGCGGTGGCGGCGCTGAGCCTGATCGCGGCGACGTTGCTCGCGCACCCGAGGCTGCCCGCCGAGGCGGCCCCGACCACGAAGCACGCCACGCGCGTCGAACGGGGTGCCTCCTCCGGCGAATGGGTGGACCGGACGCCCCTGCTGGCGAAGACCGCGCCGAGGCCCCGCGCCGGCGAGGACTGCTCGGCGATCGTGGACTCGGTCGCCCACCGGCTGGTGTTGTACGGCGGCAAGGGCGACGACGACCGCGATCTGGCCGAGGTGTGGACGCTCGACCTGAACCGGTTCGTGTGGGCGAGGCCCGCGATCAGCGGCCCCGCGCCGCCGGAGAGCGAGGACCACGTCGCGATCCTCGACCCGATCGGCTACCGGATGATCGTCCACGGCGGCGAGAACGGGCTCACGTCCAACAAGACCTGGAGCCTGGACCTCAAGTCGTTCCGCTGGCGTGAACTGACGGACTCCACGTCGCCGGGCCGCGAAGACCACACCGCGGTCTACGACAGCCGCGGCAAGCGCATGGTGATCTTCGGCGGTCGCAACAACACGGGCACGATCGACTACGTGAACGAGTGGCGGCTGCTCGCGTTCGACCTCGACCCGCGCTCGCCCACGTTCGAGAAGTGGGTCGAGCTCAGGTGCGGGGACGTCCACGCGCCCGGGCGCTCCGACCATGCCGCGGTCTACGACGCGGCCAAGAACCGCATGGTGATCTTCGGCGGCTGGGACAAGGTCGCGCACGACTTCATGGACGACACCTGGGCCTATTATTTCGCCAGCTCGCCGGACAGCGCCGGGCGGTGGAAGAAGATCAAGACCAAGGATTCACATCCGCCGAGAAGGCGCCACGTGACCGGCGTCTACGACGCGGGGCACAACTGGTTCGTGGTCTACGGCGGACTCGGCGACGAAGGCTTCCTGAACGACGTCTGGGCGCTCGACCTCGGTCGCGACGTGTGGATCAACATCACGCCCGGGCCGCAGCCGCGACTCGACCATCTCGTCGTCTTCGATCCCCATCGCAAGGAATTGCTCCTGTACGGCGGGGACGCGCACCTGTCGCGCAAGTTCCACGACTTGTGGGAGCTGGACGTGCACCCCGACGTGTCCGCGGATTCCCTGCGTTGATCGCCGTGTCCGAGGAGCACCCGTGACCCTGACCCCCGCGCGCTCCACCGAGATCGCGAACGCCCGAGGCGGCGCCCCGATCCGGCTGTTCCTGGGCGGGGCGACGATGCCCGACGCCGAGACCATGGCTCAGCTCGAACAGCTCTCCGCAACCGCCGGTGTCAGCCATCCCGTGGCGGTGCTTCCCGACATCCATCGCAAGGGCGGGAACTCCAGTCCCACGGGCACCTGCTTCGCGACCACGGACACGCTCGTGCCCCGGGCCGTGGACACGGGGATCTGCTGTGGCATCCGCGTGATCCGCACCGGCCTCGAGGCGCGGGTGTTCACACCGGGCGTGATGGACGCGCTGTTCGGCGAGCTGATGGCGACCGTGCCGGTGGTGGAGCACGCGGAGGACGTGCTGAGCGAAGGCGAGGTGCGGGACATCCTCCTCCGCGGAGGGGCATGGAGCCGCGAGCGCTACGGGCTCGACGACGACGAGATGAGCCGCATCGAGGACGCCGGCACGATGCCCACCGACACCGACGACCCCGATGCGATCCTGGCCGCGATCCCGGGCAAGGCGCTGCGCAAGGGACGGCGCGGCTACGGCACGATCGGGGCGGGGAATCACTTCCTCGAGCTGCAGGAGGTCACCGAGGTGCTGGACGAGAGCCTCGCGCGCGAGCTCGGGCTGAGGCTCGGGGACACCGTGTTCATGCTGCACACCGGTTCGCGCGGCGTCGGCAGCAAGACGATGAAGGCGCAGTTCGAGGAGCTCGATGCGCGCTGGCGCACGCCCGAAAGTCCGTCGCCGATCTACGCGCTGCCCGCGGACTCCGAAGACGGCCGCCGGTTCGCGCGGGCGGTGAGCGCGGTCTCGAACTTCGGGTTCGCGAACCGCATCGCGATCACCGAGCGCCTGCGCGAGGCGGCGCGCCGGACGCTGCACGAGCCTTCGCTCCGCCTGCCGCTGCTCGTCGACTGCGCCCACGTCAGCATCAAGGCCGAGCGCTGGAACGGGCAGACGGTGTGGATCCATCGCAACGGCGGCAGTCGCGCGCTGCCGCCTTCGGCCTCTCTCGGGCATCCACGGTTCGCGACGACCGGGCAACCCATCCCCATTCCCGGCTCGATGGGAGACGCCTCCTACATCGGCGTCGCCGCCGAAGGAGCGGTGCAGACGTATCATTCGGTGAATCATGGCGCCGGCCGCGTGCTCGACAAGCCCGAGGCGACCGCGAAGTATTCGACGGCCGACGTGCAGCGCGAGATGTACGAGAAAGGCATCCGACTCTATCGCTACGGCGCCGGGGATATCGCCGAGCAGGCGCCGGGCTCGTTCAAGGACATTTCGCAGGTGGTCCAGGCGATGCGTGCCCATGCGCTCGCCACGCTCGTCGTGCGGTTGAAGCCCCTCGCGACGCTCAAGGGCTGAACCAAGCCGGAGCCGCTGCGGGGCTTGGCGCCGGGTGGGGGGCGAAGCTCCAACCTCGACCCGGGTTCATGTTGGGACCCGTGTCGTCAGGTGAATGCCCGGAGGCTCGCAGGGGAATCCGCTGGCCCGAGGCCCAAGTTTGATGGGCCCAAACCGATCGCGCCCGGCAGCCCGAGCCCTCACGCGAGCGTGCCTAAATGCGTGCTGGGAGTCCCATTTCCGGCCACCGATCCCGGTCGAATTCATGTATCGCCGGCATGACGAAGATGTTGCGGCTCGAAGAAGAATTTCGCTGAAATCCGGACGCGGTATGAGTACAGTGGGGCGCGCCGATAGATATGAATCATCCGCAGCGGTCGTGAACGCCCCAGTGATCCAGGCAGTGGCGCCTCCGGGCGCCGGACCGGTGACACCGCGCTCAGCGTGAAGTCGCGCTGGTTCGCCGGACGAGATCCGACGTACCCCCGTCAATCTTGGAGGAAGAGCGCAGGCGGCCGCACCGCTGACTCGAGGTCTCTCTTGTCCCCGCTTCGTATTCTCATGTGCTCTTATGACCAGCGTGGCTTGGGCCGGACGGCACGCACGCTGGACATCGCATCAGCGCTGACGGCTCGATTCCCAGACTGCGCCATCCTCGTTCTCTCGAACCTGTCGATCGTGGGCAGGTTCCGCGCCCCGCAGGGCGTGGACGTGGTGCGCACGCCGAGCATCGGGCCGGCCGCCGGCCCCGAGGCCGGCCGCGCGTCGATCGAGCGCGAGCGCGCACTGCAGATCCGGCGCATGCTCGCCGAGCGCACGGTCGAGACGTTCCATCCCGACCTGGTGGTGATCGACCGCGATCCGACGCACCTGCCGGCGGAGATGGAGGCCGTGCTGTCGTTCGTGCGCGGGAAGTTTCCGAAGACGCGCGTCGTGTGGGCGCTCCCGGACATGGTGGGCTCGCCGCGTGTCGTCGGCCCGCGCTGGTCTGCCGAGGGCGTGTGCCAGACGCTGGACCGGTTCTGCGACGAGGTCTGGGTGTATGGGGTCCGCGGCGTTTTCGACCAGGTTCGCGAGTACGAGTTCCCGGCCGGGCTCGCCGAGAAAGTGCACTACACCGGCTACCTGCGCTCGCCCTCGGTGCCGCCGCACCGCGTCCCGAACGACCTGTTGCGCGCTCACCCGGACCGGCCGCTCGTGCTCGTCACCGCGGGCGGAGGGGCGTCGGGCTACCCGCTCATCTCGAATTATCTCGACTTCCTCGAGCGCGTGAACGGCGACGCCACGTTCCAGAGCGTGGTCATCTCCGGTCCGATGATGCCGGCGCGCTGGAACGCCGAGTTGAGCGAGCGCGCGCGCCGGCTCCCGCACGTGATCTTCCACCGTTTCAGCAAGCAGGTGCTGCAGTACCTGCGCCACTCCCAGCTCGCGATCACGCGGGGCGGGTACAACACGCAGTGCGCGAACCTCACCTACCGGAAACCCGCGATCCTCGTGCCTGACGAGGAGCCGCCGCACGAGCACCTGCTGCGCGCCGACGTGTTCGCGCGCCTGCGCTGGTGCGGACTCGTGCGTCCCGGCGAGCTGTCGCCGGCGAGCCTCGGGGACTCGGTGATGAGCGCGCTCGCGGGCGGCTCCGACCAGCCGCGCCCGGAACGGGCCGAGCGGGTGTCGCTCGACGGGCTGGAGCACATCGGGGAACGCGTACGCAGCCTGGTCGTGCCGCGGCGAGTGCCACGCAACGGCACGGCTCACGATGGCCACCGACTGGAGGGTGACGGCCGACGCCCCGGCCTGTGACCGATGAGCCCGCCGCAGGGAAACGGCGGGGGCGGACCGGCACGACACGCCGGGTCGCGATGCAGGGACGGGGGGAAGCGAGAGAGAGAGAGAGGTCCATGGTCGCCCGTGGTAAGCGATTGCTCATCTATTCCCAGGATGGCTTCGGTCTCGGCCACCTGAGACGGAATCTCAACATCGCCTATCGCGTGTGGCGATCGCAGCCCGATGTGTCGGTGCTCGTGGTCGCCGATTCGCCCGCCGCGCCGTTCTTCGCGCTGCCGCCGCGCTGCGATTTCGTCAAGATCCCCACGCTCGTGAAGGTCGACTCGGGCGTGTGGTGTTCCGACCGGCTCTCGCTCGACCACCGCGAAGTGCTCTCGATCCGCACCCGGCTGCTGGAGGGCCTGGTCGAGAGCTTCCGGCCCGACCACGTGCTCGTGGATCACATGCCGCACGGCATCTTCGGTGAGCTCACCGGAGCGCTGCGCCTCATGCGCCGCCGGCGCCGGCGCGCGCGCATCATGCTCGGCCTGCGCGACATCCTCGGCGCCCCCGCGGAGATCTGCCGCCGCTGGCGGCTCGAGGGAGCCTACGAGGCGGCCGAGCAGTACTACGACGGCGTCTGCATCTACGGCTGCGCGGATGTCTTCGACCTCGTGCGCGAGTACGAATTCCCGGCGTCGATCGCGGCGAAGGCCAGCTACTGCGGCTACGTGAGCCGCGAGCAGGCCCCGCCGGCGCTGGACGAGGCCGACCTCGCGCGCATGTTCTCCCAGCGCCACGACGGCCTCGTGTTCGTGACCGGCGGCGGCGGCGCCGACGCCAGCTTCTTCATGGACAAGTTCATCGACGCGGTGCGGCTGATGTTCCCGCGCGTCCCGTTCGACGCCGTGCTCTCGACCGGCCCGTTCATGCACCCGGAGCAGTACATGCTGCTGCGCAAGAAGGCGAAGGGGCTGCCGATCCACGTCACCCGGCACGGCCAGGACAACATCCGCATGCTGCGCCGCGCCGACCTGATCATCTCGATGGCCGGCTACAACACGATCTCGGAGATCCTCCGCTACCGGAAACGGGCGATCGTGGTGCCCCGCTCGGGCCCGAGCGCGGAGCAGACGATCCGCACGCGGCTCATGGGCGAGCGCGGCCTGTTCACCGTGGTGCAGGCGCGCGAGCTCACCGCCGAGGGCTTCGCCGCCTTGATCCGTCGCAAGCTCGACGAGCCCCGGCCGGACGACCGGCCCGGCATCCCGGACATGGACGGAGCCGCGAACGCCGCCGAGCGGCTGCTCGCGGCGACCGGATAGGCCGCGCATGGAGCCGCTTCGACCCGGGCCAGCGCGCACCCGGCGCGTGGGATTCCTGCTCAAGGGCTACCCGCGCCTGTCCGAGAGCTTCATCCTCCGCGAGATCCTGATGCTCGAGCGCCTGGGCCTCGACCTGCACATCATCGCGCTTCGCGATCCGGGCGAGGCGACCGTGCACGAGCGGGTGGCGCAGGTCCGCGCCCCGGTCACCTATCTGCCGGACCGCCTGCTCGACGCGCCCGGCCTCGTCGCGGGCGCGAACGCGGCGCGGTTGGTGAAGGCGCCCCACCGCTACCTGGCGGGGTTGGGCGAAGCGCTCGTGCGCAGTGTGCGCGAGCGCGACGTCGCGCCGCTCAAGCGCTTCGTGCAGGCCGCCGTGCTCGTGGAGCGCGCGCTGCCGGGCACCGGGGTGACGCACCTGCACGCGCACTTCTGCAACGACCCGACCACGGTCGCGTACTTCGCGTGGCGGCTCACCGGGATCCCGTTCAGCTTCAGTGCGCACGCGAAGGACATCTACACGCAGCATCCCGCACACCTGGCCGCCAAGGTCTCGCGCGCGCGCTTCGTCACCACGTGCACGGCCGCGAACGCCGCGCACCTCGAACGCCACGCGAGCGACTCGAAGCCGATCCTGCGCTGCTATCACGGCGTCGAGACCGATCGCTACCGGCCGGCGGACGACGGGCGCGGGGGCGTGCCGCACGTGCTGTCCGTGGGCCGGCTCGTGGCGAAGAAGGGCTTCCCGGTGCTGCTCGATGCGCTGGCGCGGCTGCGCGACCGCGGCGTGGCGTTCCGTTGCACGATCGTCGGTGTCGGCCCGCTCGAGGGCGAGTTGCGCGAGCAGCGGCGCCGGCTCCGGCTCGAGGACTTGGTCGAGCTGCCGGGGGCGTACGCGGAGGACGCGCTGGCCGCGTTCTATCGCGAGGTCGACGTGTTCGCGCTCGCCTGCGAGGTCGAGGCGAACGGCGACCGCGACGGCATCCCGAACGTCGTCGTGGAGGCGATGGCGAGCGGCCTGCCGGTGGTGTCCACGAACGTCTCCGGGCTGCCGGAATGCGTGGAGCACGGCGTCACCGGGCTGCTCG
>Ga0111538_10009321_pt1 | contig 13114 bp, 9 predicted proteins | sample SoiMethybrSBSTD1_FD_79669 | JGI IMG/M metagenome (GOLD analysis project Ga0111538, IMG submission 79669) | Bulk soil microbial communities from a Populus tree surrounding site in Tennessee, USA - Soil MetaG P. TD hybrid SBSTD1 (version 2)... | ecosystem: Environmental > Terrestrial > Soil > Tree...
CTCGCCGCCGCAGCGGTGCCCACTCTCGCGCACGCGGCGAAGGCGGAGCAAGAATCTCGAGAGTCGAAGGTGCTCGAGGCCACGACGATCGAAGGTCAGATCCTGTTTCCAAAAGTGCTGTTCATTTCCGCGGAGGATCAGGCGCGGTATCCGGAGACTTTGCACCGCTTGTATCTCCACAGCGCTGTCGAAATCGCATCTTCCGCTCCGCTCCCGAAGACGATTTGTGCGCCGGAACCTGAAGATGCGGCGCCGGCCGCGACGGAAGGTGGTACGACGAACGAGAATGTTTCAACGAATCCCCAGGAGGTGAATCCGTGAGCAGCTTCTCCACGATTGCGGAGCTTTACCGCTCAGGAGGATGGTGCATGCACCCCATTCTCTTGTGCGGGATCTTCGTCTTGGCACTAACGCTCGAGCGGTCCTGGGTGATCTTTCGCGCGTCGTCCTGGAATTTCTCCCGCTTCAAGTCCGATCTCTTGAAGCTCGTGCATCGCGGGGAATTCTCCGAAGCCGCCGACTTGTGCAAGAAAGTCAAATCGCCGGTGGGGCTCGTGGCTCAGGCGATCTTGGTTTCGGGAGGGCGCACCGAGGAAGAATTGTTGAACGCCGCCGACGCGGAATCGACTTCGGTCCTTCCGCCGGTCACGCGCCGTCTCAATTACTTCTCGCTCCTCGCCAACGTTTCCACGCTCTTGGGACTTTTGGGAACGATCTTCGGTCTGATTGTCGCGTTCTCCGCCGTCGGCGCCGCGGATCCTTCGCAGCGCTCGAGCTTCCTCGCCAAGGGAATCTCCGAAGCCATGAACGCAACGGCCTTCGGGCTCATGATGGCCGTGCCGGCGCTTCTCGTGCACGGCTTCCTCCTGAGCAAGGCCGAACGGATTCTGGAGCGCGTCGAGGAGATCTCGATCGCGGTCGCACGTGGAATGGCGCATGGACATCGCGAGATCGCCCATTCGCACTCGCGCGCTGGCGGCCATTACGCCGCTCCCGAATACGCGCCGGCCGGGCGGCCCACGCCCTCGGGTGCGGCCCTGCAGCGTCCCGTTTTCCTGCAAGGTGATCCGCAATCGCCTTCGCGCAACTCCTAAGAGGGAACCATGGCGAGACGGCGACGCAAACAACGCGGACTCGAATCGTTCGAAGTCACGGTGGATCTCATGCCGCTCATGAGCATGTTCATTTCCATCATTCCCATGCTGCTTCTCTCCGCGGTCTTCCTGGAGCTGGGCGCGATCAAGATGCAATTGCCGTCCGGTGATCCGAACGCTCCGCTCACCGCCGTCGAGAAAGAATCGTTGGGACTCACCATTTACATTCTCGACGACGTCTTCGCGGTCGAAGGGCGCGGTCTGCCGCGGCAAGCGGCGGCGCGGGCGCACGACGGAGTCGAGGAAGGGCTCATGACGATGCTGGGGCAAGCGGTCGCCACGCATCCCGAGAACAAGGACGTCATCATCGGATCGGGACCGGAGGTGCGCTACCAGGACATCATTCAAGTGATGGACTTGGCCCGAAAAGTCGGCCTCGAGAGCGTCTCCCTTCTCGGCACGGGAGCGATCTGATGCCCGGAGTTCGTCGCAATCGGCGAGTGCGCAAGACGATCCGCGCCCAACGCGGCTCGGTCATGATCACGTCGATGATGGACATTCTGACGACGCTGCTCTTCTTCTTGTTGAAGAGCTTCGTGTCCGATGCCGGGCCGTCCACTCCTCCGCCGGGAGTCATGCTCCCGAATTCCACGACTGAAGGCCAGGTCGAGAACTCGATCGTCATCGCCGTCTCGCACGAATCCATTCTCTTGGGTGAGAAGCCGATCGTGAAGGTGTCCGATGCGCTCGCGCGCGACGGCATTTATCTCGAGGAATTGGGCGGCAGCCTCGACGGTGCGTGGGCACAGATGGAAGAGCTGGCCAAACGCGCCGGACGCCAAGATGAGCTGACCGCCAAGGTCACGATTCAGGGCGATCGCGACATGGAGTTCCGCGTGCTGCAGAAGGTCATGTACACCTGCAATCAACGCGGCTTCGACGAGATCTCGCTCGCGGTGGTGCAGGGATCATGACGTCCTTCGCACCTCCGCTTGCAGCGGACTATCGTCAAGGCGCGTTCTTCGAGAACGACCCGGTGTACCGCAAGTGTCTCACTGCGGCCGCCATCTTGGGTCTGACCTTTCTCATTGCTGTATTTCTCACCCCGCGAAAGCCGGTCGAGCTGACCCACGTCGATCAAGTTCCCGAGCGCTTCGCGAAGTTGATTCTCGAGGAAACGAAGCCGCTTCCTCCTCCGCCGGCGATCACGAAGCCGAAGATTCAAGACATCACCAAGCCCGATGCCATCGCCAAAGGCCCGGGCCCCGCGCCTGGTGCGGAAGGCGAGGCGCCGAAGGGCCCCGGCACGCCGGACAAACCGGCCGGTCCCTTGCGCAGCGGCCCGCGCGATCGTCCGCCGGGACCAGGCACCGGATCCGGAAAAGGGCTCGGCACGGGACAAGCCGGTCGCGCCCGCGCGCAAGCGGAAGTGACCGAGCAGCTCGCGGCCGTCACCGGATCGCTCAACAGCGTGATCTCGGAAATGGCCACGACGCTTTCCGCCGGCAACGGCGACGCCGATGTTCCCGCGAGCCGCAAGCCGCGCCGTGGCGCGGTGCGCTCCGGCCGATCAGGTGCGGAGATCGGAACGATTCCGTCCGGACCTGAAGGCGGAAGCCCGTACGCATCCGGTTCCTCGAAAGTGCAGGGCACCACGCTCGACATCGGCGTGATCACGCTGGCCGGCCCGGGCGGATCCGGCGGTGGCGGCGGCGGCGGTGGTGGTGGAGGCGGTGGTGGTGGAACCGGCGGAACCGGCGGTGGAGGCGGCGGCGGACGCCGCGGTGGTGGCGGTGGCGGAGGCGGCGGCGATTTGCGCAGCAACTCTTCGCTGCTCGCCGTCGTGCGCAAGTATGCGGCCGGAATTCGTTTCTGCTACGACAACGAGCTCAAGAGAGATTCCGCGCTGCGCGGCAAGCTCATCGTCGCGATCACCGTGGCGGCTTCCGGAGCAGTGACCGATGCAACGGTCGTCGAGAATACGCTCGGATCACCGGCGCTCACGAGCTGCGCTTTGGCGCAGATCAAGAGTTGGAAATTCCCGGAGATTCCCGAAGGCGTCGTGACGTTTCAGGCGCCCTTCGTGTTCACTCCCCCGGAATAAGGCTGCTCAGGGAGTCGCCGCTTTGCCGGTCGCACCGGCCAACGATTGCAGATACTGCTGAATGACCTGCAGCCGTTCCTTCGCAATCGGATGATTGGGATCGATGCGCAGCGCCGCTTCCAATTCGGTGACGGCTTCCTCGTACTTACCTTGATTCGCGAGCGCGCCGGCCAGATTGCAGCGCGCGGAGAGATTGCGGGGGTCGATTCCGATCGCGCGGCCGTACCAGCGCGCGGCATCATCGTTGCGCTTTTCGGTCAGATACAGATTTCCCAGAGCCACCGGCGCCTGCACGGACTCCGGCGCTTCGCGGAATGCTTCCTGGTATTCCTTCTCGGCCTCTTCGTTCTTGCCGAGCTCGCGGTAAGAATGTCCCAAATGCAGATGCGCCTCCGGAGCCGCCTGGCCCGCGCCGATCGCGCTCTTGAACGCCTCGATCGCCTTTTCGTGATCTCCCTTCGCCGCGAGCGAGATGCCGATGTTCACGTAAGCGGCGGGCTGCTTGGGATCGATGGCCAGCGAGCGCTGCAGCGCAGCGATCCCCTCGTCTTCCCGCTTTTCCTCGATGAGTGCACGCCCCAGCTCGAATTGCGCAACCGCCGAGGTCGGATTTGCTTTGGCGACTTCCTCCAATTCCTTTACCGCCTCCGCGCTCTTCCCAGTTTGAATGAGAAGCGTGCCCAGGCGCAGGCGGATGTCGGCGCGCTCGGGACGGTGCTTCAACACGTCTTGGTAGCGCGCGATCGCTTCATCGTAGCGGCCGAGCTCGGCCATCGTTCCACCCATGTTCACCAGCGCATCAACGTATCCGGGATTTGCGCGCAGCGCTTCTTCGAGCTCGCTCACGGCTTCTTCCAGTTTTCCTTCCTGCACGAGCGAAGCGGCGCGATCAGTGTGCCACCACGCTTCGTCCGGACCCGCTTGATAGAACGAATGGCGGCAGGCCACGAAGATTCCCGCCCACGCTGCGATCGCAATCACTGCCGGCTTCCAGTCGCGCCCTTGCACGGCTCGGAAAAGCTGCGCAATTCCATAGGCGGCGAAGATCAGAATGACCGGAATGATCGGCACGCGAAACCGCGCCGCGGCGAGGAATGGAACGAAGGAGAGAAAGAAAGTGAGGATGAAAAGTCCGATGGCAACGAGCGCCGCAGCAGTGGCCGGATCGCGCGCGTCCTCCGTAGCGCGCCGCCGCTGCGCAACGAGCGCGAAAACTCCGGCGAGCGAAAGCGAAAGCGCCCAAGGAAATCCCGGCAGCCGCTTGAGCGTGGGGCTCTTGGCCTTGTCCACTTGGATCGCGCGATTGTTCGCGACCTCGGTGGGCCCCCAGAACAGCACGGCGCGCTTCGCACAGAGCGCCGCAAATTTAGCAGGGTTTTCCTTGATGAAATCGAGCGCGCGCTTCGTGAAGATACGCGAGGCTTCCGAGTACTTGAGCGGCCGCCCTTCCTTGAGCGACATCCCCGCCACGATGCGATCGTAGGAGAACCAGCTCCATCCGCTCATCCAGGCCATCTCTTGAAGATCGGGGATGCGCACCGAGACGCCGTCGGCTTCTTCATTGTTGCCGATGAAGAAGTTGATCGCCCCGTTCGAGCTGATGAGAACGAAATCCTTCGCCACGACCCAATTGCGAATCGTTGCCGGCGCGACCGCGACGATCGTTGCGGCCAGGAATGCCAGTGCATCGCGCTTCGCGTGCGCGCCGAGCTTTCTTCCGGCAATCGCCATCCACACCGCGCCGACCGGAGCAAAGAGCAGCGTCGTCGATTGAATCAACGCCCCCACGCCGAGAAGAATTCCGGCGACGACGGCGCGCGCAAGCCCCGGGCGTTTCGCCCAAAGCGTGAGCACCAAGAGCAGCGCGAGATTGAAGGCGGAAATGAGAACCGGCGCGTGCAGCTCGCCTTCGAAATAAATGAAGACCCAGTACGTCGCGCAGAACGCGGCCAAGAGAAGACCGACGATGCGTGAAAAGAGCTCCCGCCCCAGGAAAAACGCCAAGACGGCCGTTCCCAACCCGACGATCATTTGCACGATGCGCGCGCCCAAATAGCTCTTTCCGGTGAGCGCGTAGGCCAACGCCAGGAAGTACGGATATCCCGGCGGCCGTTGGTAGGGAACTTCGGCGATGCGCGGATTCTCTTCTCCCGAAGGCGGACTCCAATCGCCGCTCAGGATCGCGCGGGCCCAGTAATCATGAAATGCGGGATCGGCCAGCGGGCTCGTGAATTCGGGAGTGTCGACGATCTCGCGCAGGTAAGAGGCCCGCAGCCCGGCGCCGGCAAGAAGGATGACCGCGAGCGCGATCCACGTGGCGCGATTGGAGATTCCAGGTGCGGAGGCGAGGCGCGGCATGATCGGGAAAGATTAGCGCGAACGCACGAAAAACGAAAGGCGGGCGTCCTAGAAAGACGCCCGCCTTCGTGTCAAGAAGCCGTATTCAGTAGAGAACTACTTGTACAGATTCTTGATTTGTCCCCAGCTAGCAGCGTCCACGGACACCGGCGGGCAGTTGTAACCCGTCAACGTCGCGTTGTAGTCGCCACCGCAAGCTCCAGCGCCAGATCCGAAGCCGCTGGTCGCAGCGAAGAACCACCAGGTTCCCGCCGGGAGATTCGCCGACACGCAGGTCTGCTGGCAGGGGCCACCAAACGCGTAGTCGTAGAACGAGAGCACCGGGCAGCCGGCGTTCCCGTCAATGATACCGATCAGCGAATCGTACTCGCCCGTCACGCACCAAGAAATGGCGGACGGAGCGGCGAGGTTGATCTGGTACCAGTCAGTGTCACGATAGGACAGGCCGAAGTACAGGTAACCACCGTACTCTGCGCAAATCGTCACGCCGCCGCCTTCGTCATCGCAGGGAATCTGCGTGAAGACCGGAGGTTGGCTATTGCAGCCGCCGTTCGTGTGGTCTTGATAGTTGTCGCCGCAAACCGGCTCACCCTCGAGCACACCGCCCGGAGGGCAATCCACGATGCACGGGACGCATTCGCTCAGGACCAGGTTGTACGTACCGCAGTCCACCGAGCTCCATCCGTCGACGACGATGTAATACGTCGTGCCGGCGGACAGCTGGCAGCATTCGATGAAGGAGCTGAAGCCGTTCGGGCCGCAGCCGGCGTCATCGTTGCAGCACAGCGCGACTTGATTCGCGGTCATCACGTACACCTTCGAGTCGTACGCAGCGCCGCAGAGATCAACGTCAATCGCGATGTTCGCCGCAGGCGTGATGTTGTACACGACATCGGGAGCGCCGTTGTTCGTGTACGGGCACACTGCGTTGTACTGATGCGCGAATTGGCAGGTGTTGCCACCGTCGGCGTAAGGAACGCCGCCGATAGGCGTACCCGGAATCACGTCGCCACCAACGTTCACGTAGATCGGATTCGGAATGCCAGGAACATTCAGGGCCAGTTTTTCGGCCTGGATGGCACCCATATCGATCTGCTTGTCAGTCGTCGGCGTGAGACCGAAAGCGGAAGTACAACAGAGCAGGAGACAAGCTCCCGCCCAGTACGAAGTTGCAAATCTCACGGAGCAACTCCTTATGGAGATTCTAAAGGACGTCCATGCACGGAGCGGCGGCGAGCTGCCGCCATACGGGGCCTCCGAGCACGGGGCTGATAATAAAATTCTCAGTGGATGGAAATCAACGCTTATCTTGGGTGTTCGCTGTGAGTTCATGGATTCTTCGGACAGCGGGACTTTTGGGGTCGAATCGGGCCGCGATCTGGAACACCCGGATCGCCTCGCTGGGATTCCCCGCATCCTCCAAGGCCCTGCCCCAATTGAAGTAAGCGCTCGAAAACTGGGGATTGAGCCGGCATGCCTCCCGAAAATGTGGAATGGCTTGGAGATACATCCCCTGCTGGGCCAGGACCGACCCCCAATTGTTCTGGAAGGAAGCGTCCAGCTGGGCGCCGGCCGCCTCCGCCCGGTCGAATTCCGCCGCCGCCTCCTTGAGCTGGCCGTTGTGCCCCAAGGCCGCGGCCAGGTGGGCCCGGGTCGAGGCGGAATCCGCCATGGCAAGCGCCTTCCGGAAATGCCCGATCGCTTCCGGATAGCGCGCCTTTTCGACGAGAAGTGCCCCGACCTTCACGTGCAGCTCCGGAACCTTGTCGCTGATCGCCAGGCTGCGTTCAAAGAATTCGATCGCCCGATCGGGTTGTTTCAATCCCTCGTAACAAGCTCCCATGGAAAGCAACACGAGCGGATGATCCTTGAGAGTCTCCTCGGTGATCTCGAGATTCTGCAAGGCCTCCTGATAGCGCCCCTTCTCGATGAGCTCGCGGCCGCGCTTGAAGCACGTCGCCGAGCTGATCCCGACCGTGCCGATCTCGGCCAGTGCCGGATCGTCGAACGTATGAATCTGCTTCAAGTCGCGCGACTTCGCGGCTGCGGCCGCCGCCTGTTCTTGTTTTCCGGCGAGAAGGTACGCGCGCGCTAGGGCTGCATACGACACTCCATCGTCCGGCTTCAACGAAACCGCTTTTTCCAAGTGTTCCACCGCGGGCTCGGCCTTGCCCGCTTGAATCAACGCTTGTCCCAATCCGCGATGCGCGATCCAAAACGAAGGCTGGAGCTTGAGCGCCCGCTCGTACGCCTTGCGGGCATCCTCCACGCGGTTCAAGCGCAGCAGCGAATCTCCGTAGCGAACTTGCAGCGGCGCGTAATCGGGACGCAGCTTCATCGCCGCTTCGTAGAACGGCACGATCTCCGGGGAATCATCGCCGTTCGTGAACTTGATCACGCGGCTCAGGAAATACGGCCAACGATAATCCTTCGGATCCAAGGCCCAAGCCGTTCGATACGCGCGGACCGCGCCGTCGTACATCTCGTGCGCGTCGAGAATGATTCCGTATCGTCCCCACGCTGCGGCCGAAGACAAATCCTTCAGGACATCGTTGCGCGCCCCCACCAATCGCTCCTCGACGCGGCGTTCCATCGATGTCGTGTCGATCGTCGGCACATCCTCCGCGACTGGCGTCTTGGCTTTGGCGTGAAACGAGATCCCGCTGGATCGCAACTCCCTGAAAGCCCAGGCCCCGCCCGCCAAGACGATGATCAGGACGGCGATCTTCGCGACGAGCGAGAAGACTCCCGAGCGATGATGTTGCTTGTGGGCGCGCACGCGGCTTTCTCTGCTCACTTCTCGATGGTTCCCTTTCCTCGAATCAATTCCACCTTGCGGTCCACGCCTCCTCCCGGAAAGCGCTCGCTCATGCCGTCCACCCAAACCACTTTGATCCAATCGATCTTGTCGGCGTTGCCCAAGCCGAAGTGCGCGAACGGCTCGCTCGAGGAAAGATAACTCCACGAGCTGGAGATGTTCCGCAAATGCTGCGCGGAGCCCGCCTTCACGGTCACTGTGGCACCCAGCTCATCGCGCTTCGTCTTTGGATTCTTCACGCGAACGATGAGCCAATGTCCTTTTCGGGGAGTGTCGTTCCGGTAGATCCGATTCGGGCCCATGATGTTCGAGACCACGAGATCCAAATCGCCGTCATTGTCGAGATCGCCCGCCGCGGTCCCGCGGGACACTTCGATTTGCGTGGCGAGCGGTCCCGCCTCCGCCGCGCCCAAGAGACGAAACTTTCCGCTCCCGTCATTCAAGAAGAGCTGCTTCGGCTCGGCGACGTACTTCCAGGGATCGCCGAGCTTGCATCCGTCGTACACCTTTCCCAGCCCTACCGCTCCATTGGCGACGAAGATGTCCAAGTCGCCGTCCAGCTCGACGTCGAACGCCGCCGTGCCGAATCCCGTGAACGGCATGCTCGGCCCGCCCAATCCCGAGCCGGCCGTGCCGTCCTCGAACCCGATTTTCCCCTCATTCACGAACACGATGTTGGTTTCGTTGCGCAGATGAGTGATGAAGACATCGAGATCGAGGTCTCTGTCGAAATCGCCCGCCACGATGCCCATTCCCGCCTCGGCCTGGCCCAGCGCATTGAACGCGCATCCCAACACGAGCGCTTCGTCGACGAACTTCCCTCCCCCTTGATTGATCCAGAGGTTGTTCGCATACGCATCGTTGGCGACGAAGATGTCCTGGCGATGATCCCCATTGAAGTCTTCGCAGATCACACCCAAGGCGGCGGCCTTGGAGCTGGACAGCCCCGAAGACGTGCTGATGTCGGTGAAGGTTCCGTTGCCGTTGTTGCGCAGCAAGAGATGCGAGAGCGGATTGAAGTCTTTGGGGCCGCAAAAATTCCTGCGACCCGCCGGGTTCTTGCATTTGCGCGTCGAGTCGTAGTCGACGTACTGATTGATCGCGAGATCGAGATAGCCGTCGTTGTCGGCGTCGAAGAACGCCGCCGAGCAGGACCACTTGTCGGATTGGATGTTGAGCGATTTCGAGACGTCCTCGAACGTGCCGTTGCCGCGGTTGCGATAAAGCCGGTCGCGATCGTAGTTGGCGAGGAAGAGATCCGGATCGCCGTCATTGTCATAATCGCCTACGGCCACGCCGGAGCCGATACTCGTGTTCCCCAGCCCGGAGGCTTGGGTCGCATCCACGAATTTGCCGCCGGGATCTTGGCGAAAATAGTGGTTCCCTTGCGTCTTGCCTTTCATTGCCTCTCGCCAGTAGAACGCGCAATTCGTGAAGTAGAGATCGAGATCCCCGTCGAGGTCGAAATCATGGAGAGCGACGCCCGAATTCATGATGTCGGGAATCTCCATCAACGTGTACGGCTTGTACGGTGGGAAGGTCCCTTCGATGCCCGATTCCTTGGTGATGTCGGTAAACCAGGCAGGCGGCGCTGCCCCGCCGGGGGCGGGATCCAGGACGCCGAGAAGCACCAATGACGCGAAAATCCGGCTACGAGACAGCATGGGCCGAATCTTACAACACATTTGCGACCGCCAAGGGCGCAGTGCTATTCTTCCTGTGCGCAGCTCGCTTTCCTCCGGGGTCGAATCACGTTGAAGATTTCATCTCTCGCGCGGTCCGGCCGCTTCCTCCTCTGCCTCATTCTTGCGGGTCTCCTTCTCGCCGGCGCCTCTCCCAGCCATGCCCAATTCATCAACGGGACACTTGGGGCCGGGCTGACTTGGAATCAGACCACGTGGGGGGCGGCGTTCGCCGACATGGACGGCGATGAAGACCTGGAGCTTTTCTCCGGACATCACATCTACGCGCCGACGATCTTCTGGAACGCGGGACTGGGGACGTTCAATCCGAATCTCTATCCGCAGCCTTGGTCGGGTCCCTTGGATCGCCACGGAGTTCTCGTTCTCACGCTAGACAACGACCCGGATCCTGAGATCTTCATCACGCACGGGGCGGACGGTGGAGTCGGCGCGGAAGCGGACGAGCTCTATTTGAACGACGGCCCCGGCACGTTCCTGCTTTTCCCCAGCGCCGGTGGAATGTCCGATCCTCCCGGACGCGGCCGGGCAGCGTCCGCCGCCGATTACGACGGCAACAAGAAAGTCGATGTGTTCGTCGCAAAGGCTCCCGATCCGCAGAGCAAGAACTCGCTCTATAAGAACAACGGCGGGCTCTCGTTCACCGACGTGGCGGCCACCGCCGGAATCGACGAAGGATTGGGGACCGTTGGCGGAATCTTCGGCGATTTCGACAACGACAACGATCCCGACCTCCTGGTCGGCGGTGAAGAGTTCGCGCGTCCCACCACCCTGTGGAAGAACAACGCCGGGGTGTTCGCGAATGCCAACGCGTTGTTCACCCCCGCCCTGCCGGTCATCTCCGGCGCAGACTGGGGTGACATGGACAACGACGGCGACCTCGATCTGGCCATCTGCACCGGGGACATCGGGATCTTCGACACGTTCAGCGAAGGCGACTCCGTTTCCTATTTCTTCAACACGCGCTATGCCGACACGGGAATCGACGGGCTCACGATTCCGTCGACCGCGGACACGTTATTCGCGCGCTTCCGGATTCGCGCCATCCTGGATACGTCCAAGATCTTCTTGGGCCCGCTCGCCGTGAATCCCCCGCTGGCCTCGGAGATCGTGCTCACCAACGCCTACGTCGGCCAGCCCGCCTTCACACCCGGCGTGAGCCAAGGAACGTACGTGTGGCGCACCGCCCCCGGGGGAAATTGGGAGATTCGCTGCTCCACGCCCGATCTCAACTTCGACAACTTCGACGGTTGGGTCACCGGCGCGGCTCCCCTCACCGGCGTGACGCCGCACGATCTCGAAATTCCCACGTTCACTCCCGGCAAGCCGCACGTCTATCGCAACAACAACAATGGAACGTCGTTCACCGACATCACCGTACAACTCGGTCTTCCCACGATGCTCAATCCGCGCGACATCTCCTGGGTCGATTACGACAACGACGGCGATCTCGATCTGCACGTCGTGGACATGGGCACGAGCGCGTCCCCCAACGCGCCCGACGCCCTCTTGCGCAACGACGGCGCAGTGTTCACCGACGTCACCTCGGCGGAAGCGATGGCCGGAGGGACGCAGGGAATGGGCGACGGCGGAGTTTGGGCGGACATCGACGATGACCGCGACCTCGATCTGTTTTTGCAGGAAGGCGCCGGCCCGCTCACGTTCAGTGCATTTGCGCCGGCACATCTCTTGGTGAACGACGGAGACCGCGGCAATGCGCTCCTGTTCGACATCATCGGCCGGCAATCGGGAGCGGCCGCGATCGGGACGAAAGTCACGGTAGTGGCCGGCGGGCAGCGCGTGTGTCGCCGCGTGCAGGCCAACGCGTGGCGAGGATTCCAGGATCCGGCGCGCGTCCACTGCGGAATCGGCTCGGCCGCGTACGCGGACTCGGTCATCGTGGCTTGGCCGACGGGTACCGTTCAGGTGTTCTTGTCCCTGGGACCCGACGTGTGGCGGGTCGAGGAAGGATTCATCGTCTCTTCGGCGCACGGTATTCCCGCCCCGAGCAATGCCGACTGGAGCATCGCGCGCGTCTTCCCGCAGCCGGCGAGCGAGGGACAGTCCATCGTTCTTTCGGCGCCGCGCGAAGTTTCTCTCGTGGTCGCGGTACACGATTTGGCCGGCCGGGTGGTGCGCACGCTGCATTCCGGAAGCGTGGGCCCCGGGACCTTGCAACTGACTTGGGACGGACGCAACGCCGAGGGGAAACGCGTGGGCGCCGGGATCTACTGGGTGCGGGCGAGTGGCGAGAACGTCGAGAAGGCCGTCAAAGCAGTTCGCATTCGCTGAGGATTTCCCAGCGGATCTCAAGGACTCTCAAAGCGAGCAAGAGTCCGCAAAACGCCCGGCACGGCAACGCTTCTGTTAACAATTTCATTTACATTCTTGCTTCGTGATTGATTCTTCGTAGCTCCGCTATGCTATGCTCAGCGCGCCCGCGCGAACGCGGCTCGAAGCACGATTCTTCTCCGAACGAGGCACCTATGAGACTTGCTACAGCGATTCTCTCATTCGCATTGATGCTGGCGCTGGCCGTTCCTGCGCCGGCCCCGGCCACCATCCTCGTCTACGAGCAAGGATCGGTCGGCTTCAAGTTCTCGCAATTTCCGGTCGGAACGTACGGAGGGAACTTCTTCTCCGACGGGAACGTGACCGATCCCGATGCATTTCCTCCCGGCGGATCCGGCGCATCGCTGGCGGTGCGCACGACGGTTGCGGGGGCCGATTACCTCGTGATCTTCGGGGGTCTGCGGAACACGGACGCAACCGCCGACGTCTCGTTCCTCTTTCTGAAACGGCCATCGCCGCTCACCCCCGGCGACTATCCGATCGATCCGGTCGGATTCACCGCGCTCTTCGGCTTCGTCGACGACGCCAGCAGTCTCGATCTTCCCGATGATCCCCATGCCATCGACTGGCAAGCATGGGTCCAGGGCTTGGTCGCCGAACACAAGCTGCTTTCGGCTTCCGGCTCGATTCATCTCACCAAGGTCACCGATCACGAAATCCAGGGCACGTTCAGCGGGCTCGCGGCGGA
>Ga0111538_10009322_pt1 | contig 13113 bp, 11 predicted proteins | sample SoiMethybrSBSTD1_FD_79669 | JGI IMG/M metagenome (GOLD analysis project Ga0111538, IMG submission 79669) | Bulk soil microbial communities from a Populus tree surrounding site in Tennessee, USA - Soil MetaG P. TD hybrid SBSTD1 (version 2)... | ecosystem: Environmental > Terrestrial > Soil >...
CTCCTGGTGCCGCAAAGCGTGTCCGTCCGAGCACGAAACCCGGTTCGCGGCGCCAGGTCAACACACGACCAGACGCACACGAACCGCGTGCTCGACCGGGCTGCGACACAAGTCGCGGCGCCGGCTCGGCTTCTGCCGCCACGAGGTAGTCCCCAGCTTTGTGGGAACCACTGACCATTGCTAGAACCAGGCGCGTGGTGGGGGCGGTTCGGTGAGCCGATTTGTGCCGCAGTCAATGGAGCGGGCGCTTCGTGTGCGGGTAGTCGTGTGTTGACTGGCCGCCGCGAAGCGGGTTTCCCGCTTCAATGACGCGCCTTGCGGCACCATGAGGCGCGACGAATCGCCTCCAGTGCGTGGTCAGCCCGCCCTAATGCAGATTGGGCTTTTTCAGAAAGTCGCCGCGATCGGCCGACTTGACGGTGACCCGAATGACGTCGCCGCCGCGCGCGAGCGTGAGCGGTACCTCGACGCCGGCCGGACCGAGCTTCCACACGGTGCGGAAGAACTCGGCCAGTCCATTCACGCGTGTCACGCCGACGCCGAGCACCATATCGCCCGCCTTCACGCCCGCCCGGTGCGCCGGTCCGCCGGATGACAGTCTGCCGACCATCAGTTTCCCCTCCTGATCGTGCGTCGACATGCCGAGCCAAGGGTGCGGCGGGTGCGGGCTGCGGCCGGTCTGCAGCATGGCGTCGAGGATGGGGTCGAGCAGGTCGATCGGCACGAACATGTTGGCGTGGATGGCCTCGCCGTTCACTTCCTGCTGCACCAGCAGCGAACCGATGCCGATCACACCGCCCTGCGTATCGAGCAATGCGGCCCCGCCCCACTGCGGATGCGCGGGCGTCGTGAAGATCGCCTCGTCCAGCACGTACTCCCAGGAACCGGCGAATTCGCGCTTCTCGAGCACCTGCGTCTTGAGCGCATGGCCCAGGCCGCCGTGGCCGAGGGCGAACACCGAGTCGCCTACCTTGACGTCGGACGCAAGACCGCGTGCCAGGTGCGGCACGTCCAGCTTGCCGAGCGGTTGAATCAGGCCGAAGCCTGTGGCCTGATCGTACGCCAGCCGATAGCCGGGCACGACGCCGCCGCGATTACTGGTAAGCCAGATCTGCGAGGCTTCGTTGATCAGGTAGCCGATGGTGAGAACGAGACCGTCTTCCCGGATCGCCACCCCGTAACCGCCCCGCTCGGTGCCGAGCGTCGCGGCAGTGTGGCCATCGGCCGGGATTTCCGAGCGCACCAGGACCATCGCATCCAGCGCGCGTGAGAGATCGAACTGCGTCTCCTGCTGCTTCGGCTGCAGCGCCTCGGGAAAGGCCCATTGCTGGGGTTCGGACATCCGCCGATTCTGCCACGAAGAGAGCGATGAGGTTGAAAAACCCGCATGGGCTGGCCCCGTCGGCGTCAAGCACCCTGGCCACAGGCCTCCCCAGCGGCGTGCTCCGACGCGCCGCTGGCCGCATCGTTATGTCCGGAAAGTGAAAACTCCCGGCGGAAGCGCCTGCTGAACGCGTTGCGTGAAACGCCGCCCGGCAGCGTAGATCAAAGCGTCCGCCGCGGTGCGTGGCGTCGCGGCCCGGCGGTCGCCTAAGTAGCGGCCGCCTCGAGGCACTTCGCGAGCTTCAGATCCGAACCGAGGATGTGTCCGCTCAGCCAGTCGCGCAGGAAACGCAGCAGTTCGATCGACAACATCGAGTTTCCGGAATCGAAGCGCGTCTTGAATTCGCCCACGTCCTGCAGGAGCTTCGCATGCTGGGCCTTGTGCTCGGCGGTGTGTTCGTAGCCGTGCGCCGCCATCAGGCGCTCTTCGGTCGAGAAGTGGTACTGCGTGTATCGGATCAGTTCATTGAGCGTTGGCCCGATCACTTCACGTCCGTGCCCCGCGACCATCGCATCGTTCAGCTTGTTGACGATCTCCACCAGCTTCTTGTGCTGGTCGTCGATCTGCTCGATGCCGACACAGAGCTTGGGACCCCAAATGATTAGCGGCATGGCATTTTCCTGTTCTCCGACCACGTAACGGTCTCGGGTAGGACAAGACCGGCACCGTGAATAACGGCAGGAATCCCGGTGAGCTTGAGGGGACATGCCACAGCGCGACCGAACGACGGTGACTTCGGCGATGAGGGGCGGCGACGCCGGACGCCATCGGGCCCCGGCGTCACTTCCGCGGGCGCGGCTACTGCTTCTTGATGCCGACCGCCTCCATGAACTCGCCCATGACCGGCATCATGCGCGCGAGGTATTCCGAGAAGGCCACGCTGCCCATGTAGGTGTTTTCGTACATGTTGCGGGTCGCATACTCGCGCCACTGCGGACTCTTGTGAGCACGCTCCAGTGCGGCTTCCATGATGGCGGCAGCCTCTTTCGGCACGCCGGCCGGCATCGCAAAGCCGCGCCCGCCGCCCACGTGGATGTTGTAGCCCAGCTCCCGGAGCGTCGGCACGTCCGGCAATCCGGGCAACCGCTGTGCGGCCGGTACCGCCAGGATACGGAGCTTCTTCGCCTCGACCGCACTGAACACTTCGCTCACGTTTTCGGTCGTGAGGTGCACGTGATTGCCCAGCACCGCGGTCATCGCGTCGGCGCCGCTCTTGAAGGAGACGTACTTGAACTTGGCGCCCGTCTCCTTTTCGAGGTAGTAGAGAAAGAGACGGGCCGTGCCCGTCGCCGATGCGATTCCGTCCACGATCGAGTTCGGCTCCCGTTTCGCCGCATCGATCAGCTCCTTGAATGTCTTGAACTTGGAATCCGCCGGCACCGTCACCGACTGCGAGTCGAAACCGAACAACGCGAGCGGCGTGTAGATGTCGAGCCCGAGGCCGAGCTCGGGCCGGTAGGCCGCGCTCAGAATGATCGTCGTCGACACGGACAGCAGATAGTACGGGTCGCCGCGTTTCGTCTTGAGGAACGCGGAGGCAACCGACCCGCTGCCGCCGACGCGATTGACGATGGTGAACGGTTGCGGCAGGAGTTTCTCGCGCGCGGAGATGTCGGCGAGGAGCCTGCCGAACACGTCCTGGCCGCCGCCGGGATTCGTGTGGATCACCATTTCGACCGGTTTGACCGGGAACGACTGCGCCACGGCAGTCGTTGCAGCGCACGCTGCGAACAGCGCGGCTGCCGCGCAAGCGCGCGACATGAAGACGGATGCCGTCATCGTTATTCCTCCTCGTTTTTGTGGACCGCAGATTGTGCCCCGAAACAATGAACGTTGCTCGGCGCCTGATTGCCGCCTTGGCATGGACGCGATTGCAAAGGCGCAACCGCTGGCGCAACATCCGCCCTGTATTCCCTCGCCCCGAATCGGGGAGAGGGTTGGATGGGGGGCGCAACTTCGCGCGAGCGTTCGGAAGCGCCGTACCCGCAGCCTTCAAGGCGGCATTTTTCGGCGGAGGAGAAGCGATGGCAGAGATCCTGGGCATCGGCGCAACGCACTATCCACCGGGCATGGTCCCCGAAGAGTACAAACCGTGGCCGCTCGCACGCATGTTGCAGAGCGACCGCCGCATTCCGGAACGCATGCGCGATCCGAGCAACTGGCCGGAGCCGATGCGGCGCGAATGGGGCGACGACGAAGGGATCACTTCGCACAAGGCTCACAAGGCGCGTGTCTTCGATGCATTCCGGAAAATCCGCGCGGAGATCGACGCCTTCGAGCCGGACTTCATCGTCATGTGGGGTGACGATCAGTACGAGAATTTCAAGGAAGACATCATCCCGCCGTTTTGCGTTCTCGCGTACGAGCAGTTCCAGTTCACGCCCTACTCGCGCCTGCGCGGCCGGCCGAACATCTGGGGCGAGCCCACGGACAAGGTGTTCACGCATCCCGGGCATCACCAGGCCGGGCGCTATCTCGCGCGGCGGCTGCTGGAAGACGACATCGACATGGCTTACGCCTACAAGCCGCTGCACCAGGACGGCCTGGGTCATGCCTTCGCCAACACGCTGCTCTACCTCGACCTCGACCGCAAAGGCTTCAGGACGCCGGTCATACCGATCGCGGTGAATTGCTACGGCAGCTCGGTCATCCGTTACCGCGGCGGCAGCACGGAGTACTCGCAGGAACCCGATCCGCCCGCGCCGTCGCCGCGGCGCTGCTTCGAGGTCGGCCGCGCAACCGCACGCGCGCTGAAGGAGAGCCCCTGGCGCGTCGTGCTCATGGCCTCGTCCAGCTGGTCGCACGCCTTCCTGACCGAGAAGAATCACTGGATCTATCCGGATCTCGACTCGGATCGGGCCATGCTCGAGCACCTGCGGTCGGGCAACTACAGCGCATGGCGCGATACGCCGCTCGCACAGATGGAAGCGGCGGGGCAGCACGAAGTGCTCAACTGGACGTGCCTCGCCGGCGCGATGGCGGAGTTGAACTACAAGGCCGACATCCTGGACTGGGTGGAAACCTGGACGTTCAACGCGCCGAAGTGCATGGCGGTGTTCAAGCACGCATAGGGGGACGGCGCTCGCCGGAGGCTTCGGGCCGCGCCGCCCTACGGAACAGAAGGAAACCCGGGGGTTCCCTCCGTAACCCCCATTCCTTGCGGTGGCGTGTGCCTTCGGTTCGGGCCGTGCCGCATCACGAACGCTCTTAGGAGAAATGCAATGCCCTGGATAGAAGCGAACGGCGCGAGTCTGCGCTACGAGTTGAGCGGAGCGGGTAAGGACACGCTGGTTCTGATGCACGAAGCCGGCGGCTGCCTCGAAAGCTTCGAGGACGCGCTGCCCGGGTTCGAAAAGGACTTTCGCGTGCTGCGCTACGACCAGCGCGGCTTCGGTTTTTCGGAGAAGGTGCGCGAGCTGTCGTTCGATACCGTCGTGGCGGATCTCGCGGCTCTCCTCGACGCGCTCGGCCTCAGCAGCCCGGTGTTCGTCGCCGGCTGTGCGATGGGCAGTGACTTCTCGGTCGGGTTCGCCGCGCGCCATCCGAAGCGCGTCGCGAAGCTCGCGATCGCGAGCCCGAACATCGGCCACAACGGCGCGCGCAGCGGGCCGAGCCTGGAACGTGCGGCCCTGGTGGAACGCGAAGGCATCCGCGCCGCCATGGAGGCAAGCCACGACCGTTCGTATCCCGAGCACCTGCGCACGCTCGGTCGCGAACGCTTCAAGCGTTACCAGTTGCGCTGGGCCTGCAACACGCCGGCTTCGTTCGCCGCCTCGGCACGCATGATGGCAACCGTCGATATCACGCCCGAATACCCGAAGATTCAGGCCCCGACGCTCGTCATCGGCGCGAAGCACGATACGCAACGCCCACCGGAGAAAGCGCAGGAAGTGGCAAAGGCGATCCGCGGCGCGAAGTACGTGCTGGCGGAGACCGGACACTTCATGAATCTCGCCACACCGCAACTCTTCGTGGACACCGTACTACCATTCTTCAAGGATAGATGATCACGTTCCGGTGAGCGGCGCGCCTCAGAGAGGCTGTCGCCGCGAACGTGACATTCAGACGCCCATTAGAACTTTCGTCCAAGTGTGCGAGGCTTGAGGAGGTGGTGTCGCGGACATTCCGCGCCTCAGAGCAGTAGTCGCAGGAACTCGGAGCCGACGTTCGTGCATTCGAACGAATGCAGCCCGAACTCGTCGGCCAGGTGCTTGAACGCGTGCAGGCCGCGCATCGAGTTGCCTTTCTCGTCGAGCCGCGGCGAGTACGTCGCGATGCCGATCTGACGGTTGACAGCGCCCACGATGCCGCCGCCGACTCCACTCTTGCAGGGCACCCCCACGTCGAGCACCCAGTTTCCCGAGTAGTCGTACATGCCGCAGGTCAGCATCACCGACAGCGTATCCCGCACCGCGCGCGGATCGAACACGGACACGCCCGTGATCGGATTCCTGCCGAGATTGGCGAGGGTCGCACCCATCCGCGCGAGATCGGCGACGGTGACGAGAATCGAGCATTGGCGGAAGTAGAAGTCGAGCCCGGGCTCGACCGGGCCCTGCGTGGCGCCGACGCTCAGCAGCAGGTGCGCGATGGCGCGGTTGCGGTGACCGGTCGCAGCTTCTGACCGATACACCTGCTCGCATACGCGAAGCTTGCGCCCTGCGGCTTCCGAAAGCTGCCGCAGCACGAAGTCCATCGCGCCCTCGCCCAGCACCTCGTACAGCAGCGTCGATATCGTGATCGCGCCGGCGTTGACCATCGGGTTGAACGGGCGGTTGGTGCGCGGATCGAAGACGATTGCATTGAAGGCGTCTCCGCTCGGTTCGACCCCAACCTGGCGGAAAACACGCTTGCGACCCAGCAACTCGAGCGCAAGGCAGTAGGTGAACGCTTTCGACACGGACTGGATCGTGAACTCGGTGTCGACATTGCCGCACGTCCACAGCTTGCCGCCGACCGTTGCGACCGCGATGCCGAACGGATCGGGATCGACCGCCGCGAGCTCAGGGATGTAGTCGGCGAGTTTGCCCTGCCGGTTGGGCAGCCATTCTTCGTAGATCAGATTGATGCAGCGCTGGATCGCATGCTCGCTGGCGGCTGTCGGCCCGGCGCTCTGGTCCATGGTCAATTTCTCGGCGTTATGGTTGTGGTGAGGTTCTTGGAACGGCAAGCACATGGAGGCCCCGCCCCCCGCTGAGCGGCTCGGCCAAGCGCAATAACTGTGCCGTATTGGCGCATCAGCGCCGTCAGAGGGAACGTGCCTGCAACAGTGTTGAATGGGCGCACCAGTACTGTGCAGTCACCGCATCCATGCACAGTCACGGTGACCTACGCGAAGAGCCCTCGAACGCTGCGCGCCCGCCGCGTTCGGTCCGTCAAGCTCCCGGAAGAGCTAACCCGACAGCCCGAATTCGCGCCGGCAGAGCTGGGCGAGTGTCGCGACGCCCTGGTTTATCTCTTCGTGGCTGGGACTGGCGAAGCACAACCGCAGCCGGTTGCGCGCGCGACTCTTGTTGACCGACCACTCGGGTCCCGGATTGATCGCAACGCCCGCCGCAAGCGCCGACTGATAGAGCTTCGCGGCGTCCACGCCCTCCGGCAGTGTCACCCACAGGAAGATGCCACCTTCCGGATCGTCGAACTGCGCGGCCGGCCCGAAGTGCTGCTGCAGCGCTTCGGTGAGCGTGACGAGCTTGGCACGCAAAGCGCGGCGCAGCGCCGGGACATGCTTCGAGAAGTTCGCCGTGCAGTACTCCGCAAGCACCATCTGCTCGAGCGCGCCGCTTCCGCCGTCCGTCTTGAGCGCGAGCGTACGCACCATGACTTCCCACGGCGCGACGATGAAGCCCACGCGCAGCGCCGGCGCGATCGACTTCGAGAACGAGCCGATGTGGATCACGCCGCCGTGGTCGCTCAATGCATAGATCGCGGGTGGACGCTCACCGGACCATGTGAGGTCCGCATAGCAGTCGTCTTCCCAGATCGGCACGCCATGAGCCGCCGACAGCCGCAGCATCTCCTGCCGCCGTTCGACCGGCAGTATGGTAGCCGTCGGGTTCTGCACGGTCGGAATCGTGTAGATGTACTTCGCGCGCACGCCTTTGCGCTTGAGCTCGTCGAGCGCACTCGAGAGCGCATCCATGCGCATGCCCTCGCGGTCGAGCGGAATGCCGATCACGGTGACGCCGAGGCGCGTGAGCCGGTTGATCGTCCCCTGGTAACAATCCTCCTCGATGATGACGGTATCGCCGCGCTGCAGCAGCGTGGCGTTGACGAGGTCGAGCGCCTGCAGCGAGCCCGAAGTGATGAGGATGTCGTCCGGCGTGCAGGCTATCCCCGCCGCGGCCTTCAGCTTGGAGGCGAGGAACTCGCGCAGCGGCCGATACCCCTGCGGCCCGCTGTTCAGTCCATACGTCGAGAGCGTGCGACCCTCGCGCCTCAGCACCGCGGTCGCGGCCGCGATCAGCCCGTCGAGCGGCAGGGCGTCGGCGTCGTTGTTGCCGCCCGTGAAGTCGCACTTGACGCGGCCATTCCAGCGCGCAGCGGCCGGCGGCAGTCCCGCCGGCAGGAGTGATGCGAAGTCGAACGATGTAGAGCTCATCCTGTCCTTTTCCGATCCAGAGTTTCAGGCCCCGCGCGGGGGCACGAGCTTGCCATTGAGCACGGTGGCGCTAGGGAACAGCCGCTGTTTCCCCGAGCGCACGTTTCTGTAATTGTCGACGAAATCGAAGTTGCCTTCGCGCAACTCGAGAATCGCCACATCTGCGGGAGCGCCGACCTTGAGCGTGCCGCGATCCTTGAATGCATCGATCGTGCGCGCGGCATTGTTCGTGCCGCATGCGATCACCTGGTCCAGCGACATCCCGAGCATGAGGAACTTGGAAAGGCAGTTGGGAAAATCGACGACCGCGCCGGCGCGTCCGTCCGGCGTCCAGTCGGTAGAGATGGTGTCCGGCAGGAAACCTTGCTTCATTGCACGCTCGGCGACATCCCACCAGAGGTGTCCGTTGCGGCCGTTGCCGACGTCGAACCAGATGCCGCGCTTTCTTGCTTCCAGCACTTCCGGGAACAGGCGGCCATTGCCATCGAGAATGCTGTTCGGTTCCGGCGCATACATGTGCGTGACGATGTCGCCCGGCTTGAGCAGCGCGAGGATCTTCGGCATCGAAGACACCGTCTGACCGATGTGGATCATCACCGGCAGCTTGCCCGCCACCGCCTGCGCCCGCTTCACCGCTTCGAGATCCCCCGCGCCGGCGACATTGAACGAGAGACGCGCCTTCACGCCGACGATCATGTCGCGATGACGCTCGATCGCCGCGCGCGCGAGACTCACGTCGGCGCGGTTGAGGTCGAGCAAGTCGCCATCCGGCGTAACGCCGGTCCGTGAAAGGTTGATCAGAACGCGGCCGAGATTGGGCGCGCTCCTGGCATTCGCGACGATCTCGTCGATCTTGTCCGCGCCCATCGAGCCTGCGTCGACGAAGCACGTGACGCCGTCGGCGAGACACGTCGCCGCCATCTCCTTCGACCGCGCGGCGTGCGTGTGGATGTCGACCAGGCCCGGCACGACCAGTTTGCCGCGCGCGTCGACCGTTTGCAGCCCGTCGGTAGCGATATTGTTCTCGATGGCGGCAATGCGGCCGCCGGCAATCGCGACGTCTCGCACCGCGTTGAGCTTCGCCGCCGGATCGACCACCCGCCCGCCTTTGATGACCACTTCGTAGGCTCCCGCGAGTGCCCGTGGGATCGGTGCCAGCATCGCGATGCCGGCACCTGCCGCATAGAGAAAGTCACGTCGAGTCAGCATCGTCGATCTCCTCTCCTGAGATGTTCGTTGACTTGAACCGCGTCCATCCCACACGTTCAGCGAAGCCAAGTGTAACCGCTCTGGCGATTCCGCAGACATGCGCCGCGGCACGCAGGAAGCAGGGGCGTCTTCTGCTCTCCACACTGTGGTCGCGGGTGCGCTATCCAAAGAGGTCGAGCCGACGGTAACATGCAGCGGCCCGCCGGTCTGCGGTGATCCACCCAGACCTCGATCGAATGCCGCATCGTTTCGGAGGAGAAACCGTGATGCGCTGTGTGATCGAAGCACGCGCCAGCATCGTATCGTTGATCGCGGCTGCGTTCTGGATGTGCCCGGCACTGTCTGCTGCACAGAGCTTCCCGGTCAAGCCCGTGCGCTATGTGGTGCCGTTCGGCGCCGGGGCGTCGCCGGACATCGTCGCCCGTCTCCTGGCGGACAAGCTCACGCATCTGTGGGGTCAGCAGGTGATCGTCGATAACCGCGTCGGCGTGGCCGGCGTGCTCGGCACGGCGTACGTCGCCAAATCGCCGCCGGATGGCCACACGCTGCTCCAGTGCAACGTTGCTTCCAGCGCCATCGCGATGTCGCTGTTCGCCAAAGTCCCTTACGACCAGGTGCGAGACCTGGCGGCAGTCAGTCGTATCGGCATGACACCGAACATCGTGACGATCCACCCGTCCATGCCGTTCAAGACGATGCGAGACCTCATCACCTACGCCCGGCGCAATCCGGGCAAGCTGAGCTATGCGTCCGGGCTCGTCGGCACTTCGCCGCAGCTTTCCATGGAACTCGTCAAGCTGATCGAGAAGATCGAGATCGTCAACATTCCCTACAAGAACGCCGCTCAGGGTGTGACTGATGTGATCGCCGGGCACATTCCGATCAACGTAGGGAACTTCCCTGCCTCGGTGGGGCCGGTCGAATCCGGACGTCTGCGCGCGCTTGCGGTCACGACCGCGGCGCGCGTGTCGCAAGCACCGTCGATCCCGACCATGCAGGAAGCAGGATTGGCCGGCTATGAAGTCAGCTCGTGGTACGGCGTGTGTGCGCCGTCGGGCACACCAGCGGCGGTGCTCGATAAGCTCAACACCGACATCAACTCGATATTGCGCCTGCCCGATCTCCAGGCGCGGCTCGAAGAACTGGTCATCGGTGGACCGCAAACGACCCGGGAGGAGTTCGATCAGTTCATCCGAGGCGAGATTGCAAAATGGGCCAAGGTGGTCAAGGATGCCGCGATTCCACTGCAATAACGGCAGCATTTGCAGGTGACCATACGATCCAAAGCCGCTGTCCTGCTAGCGGTCGATGCAACACCGTTTCGAAGGAGAAACCGTGATGCGCTATGTGATCGAAGCACGCCGTGGAGTTATCTGTTCGATCGCGGCTGCAACCTTGACCTGCCCGTCGGTGTCCCTGGGGCAAACCGCACCCGCTTCAGCCCCGGCGTTTCCGAGCAAGCCCGTGCGTTATGTGGTCCCGTTCGGCCCCGGCGGCTCGCCGGATCTGGTGGCACGCTTGCTCGCCGAGCGGCTCACCCGGCTGTGGGGCCACCAGGTCCTGGTCGAGAACCGACCGGGTGTCGCCGGCGTACTCGGCACTGCGTTCGTCGCGAAATCGCTGCCCGACGGGCACACGTTGCTCCAGTGCAATGTCGCTTCGAGCGCGATCGGCATGTCGCTGTTCGCGAAAGTACCGTACGATCAGGTACGCGACATCGCCGCCGTGACGCGCCTCGGCATGACGCCGAACATCGTGACGGTGCACCCTTCGGTGCCATTCAGGACGATGCAGGATTTCGTAACGTATGCGAGGCGTAATCCGGGCAAGCTGAGCTACGCCTCAGGGCAGGTGGGCACGTCGCCGCAACTGTCGATGGAGCTTATCAAACTGATCTCGAAGATCGATGTCGTGAGCATCCCTTACAAGATCGGAGCGCAGGGAATTACCGACAACATCGCCGGTCAGGTTCCAGTGGGCATCTCCAATTTCCCCGCGTCGGTCGCGCCGGTTCAGTCGGGCCGCCTGCGCGCGCTCGCGATCACCACGGCGGTCCGTGTGTCTCAAGCGCCATCGATTCCGACGATGCAGGAGTCCGGCTTTCCGAATTTCGATGTAAGTTCCTGGCAGGGCGTGTGCGCGCCGGCCGCAACGCCGGCGGCGTTGCTCGACAAGCTCAACAACGACGTGAACTCGGTGCTGCGTATCCCCGAGCTCCAGCAGCGATTCGATGAGCTCGTGATGGTCGGCCCACAGACCACGCGGGACGAATTCGACCAGTTCATTCGCGCGGAAATCGCGCGCTGGGCGCAAGTGATCAAGGAAGCCGCGATCCCGCAACAATGATGCGAGTTCTGACCATATGACCATACGATGCAAAGCCGCCGTCCTGCGCACGATCGGCGCACCGCGCCCGTACGCACGCTCGAAGCCGTTATCGATCGAGGAAGTCACGCTTGCGCCGCCGAAGCCGGTTGAGTTACTGGTACGCATCGCGGGTGCGGGGCTCTGTCACTCGGACCTCTCCGTGATCAACGGCGATCGCCCGCGGCCGGTGCCGATCGCATTGGGACACGAAGGCTCGGGACAGGTCGTCGAAGTCGGCTCCGCTATCGACGACGTGCATCCCGGGGATCACGTCGTCTTTCAGTTCTCCGCGTCTTGCGGCCGCTGCCGCCGCTGCGTCGAAGGCCGGCCGCAGGTCTGCGAACGTGCACGGGTGGCGAAGGCGGCTGGCGGACTGATGGCAGGCGGCAGCCGCATCACGAGTATCAACGGCGAGCGCATCGAGCACCACTCGGGGCTCTCGTGCATGGCGGAGTATGCCGTCGTCGATCGCGGCAGCGTCGTCGTGGTCGATCGCGACGTGCCGCTTGCGGACGCGGCGCTGTTCGGCTGCGCCGTGATGACCGGCGTCGGCGCGGTCATCAATACCGCACGCGTGCGACCGGGCGACTCGGTCGCGGTGCTGGGGCTCGGCGGCGTCGGCTTGAGCGGCGTGCTGGGTGCGAGACTCGCCGGGGCCGAGACGATCGTGGCGATCGACCGCGAGCCCGCGCGCCTGGAAGTCGCGCTCAGCGTCGGTGCGACACACGCGTTCTGCTCGCGCGACGCGGATTGCGTCGAACAGGTGCGGGAACTCACGGGCGGCGGTGTCGATTACGCGTTCGAGCTGTCCGGCGGTGCCGACGCGATGACGACTGCTTACGGCGTCGTCCAGTACGGCGGAACCGTCGTGATCTGTGGCTTGCCGGCGCTCAACGTCTCGTTCAGCGTGAATCAGTGCGACATCGTCGGCCAGGAGAAGTCGATTCGCGGCAGCTACATGGGCTCGTGCGTGCCGGTGCGCGACATTCCGCGTTTCATGCGGCTCTACAAGGAAGGCCGGCTGCCAGTGAACCGGCTGATCGACGGTTACGTCGGATTCGACCAGGTGAACGCCGGCTTCGACCGGCTGCAGGACGTCCAGGCGATACGGCAGATACTCGCGCCGCACGCACCGCAATATCTCGCGTCCTGACTACCCCTCCCGTTCCTCTCCCCGCGGACGGGGAGAGGGAGCGTCGGGAGAAAATCAGTGTGAGGGGAACCTTTAGGCCGCCCCGCGCCGATGCGAAAACGCGGTCTCCGCGCTCGTTATGAACTCGAGCAGCACCGCGCGGCCGTTCTCGTTCTCCTTGCGCGCGCGCAGGATCGCATTCCCGACTTCGGCCGGGTTGTCCACCCGTTCGCTCCAGCCGCCGAGGTCTCTCGCGATATTCGCATAGCTGCCGCCGAGATCGCGCGTCTTGTATTTCTCGTGCGAGTACGCCATGGCATGCGTCTCGATCGCCATCGTCGAGTTGTTGAGCACGATGGTGGTACTCGGAATGCCCGAGCGCGCCGCGGTCTCGAAGTCGAGTCCGGTCATGCCGAACGC
>Ga0111538_10009325_pt1 | contig 13110 bp, 11 predicted proteins | sample SoiMethybrSBSTD1_FD_79669 | JGI IMG/M metagenome (GOLD analysis project Ga0111538, IMG submission 79669) | Bulk soil microbial communities from a Populus tree surrounding site in Tennessee, USA - Soil MetaG P. TD hybrid SBSTD1 (version 2)... | ecosystem: Environmental > Terrestrial > Soil >...
GCTCACCGACAAGGACCCGGAGTGGGTGGCCGAGGTCGTGCACTCCGTCCTCACCAACGCGGCCCTGCGCGGCCAGTTGCTGGAGGGCCAGCGGCGGGTGATGGAAGCGCTGCGGGCCACCGACTTCCGCGCGCTGCTGCTCGACCGCCTGGCGCCCGTCCTCGACGGCGGGCCCTCCGCGCCGGTGGCCGCGCCATGAGGGTCGACCAGTGGGTGCCGGCCCTGCACCGCGGCGACGCCATCGGCGACTCGGCCCGCCTCATGCGCGACGCCTTCCGGCGCTGGGGCCACCGGGCCGACGTCTACGCGCTGGACGTGGACGAGGACCTGCGCGGCGACGGGCGCCCCTTCGCGGAGTGGACCCCCGGGGGAGAGGGCGACGTCGTCATCCTCCACTACGCGGTCCCCTCGCCGCTCACGGCCGCGCTGGGCGCGCACCGCGGCCGGCGCGTGCTGCTGCACCACAACATCACGCCGCCCGCGTTTTTCGTGGGCTACGACGACGAGATGGTGCACATCTGCCGCGTGGGCCAGGAGGAGCTGCTGGGCCTGCGCGGCCGGGTGGACCTGGCCCTGGCCGACAGCGAGTGGAGCCGCGCGCAGCTCGAGGCCTCCGGCTTCGCGCGCACGGGCGTGCTGCCCATCTACCTCGACTTCGACCGCTACCGCGCGCCGGCCGGCCCGGTGCTGGCGAAGATGCTCGACGACGGCCTGACCAACGTGCTCTTCGTGGGGCGGGTGGCACCCAACAAGAAGCAGGACGACCTCATCCGCCTGGCCGCCTGCTGGAAGCGCGCCCTGGGCCCGGACGTGCGCCTGCTGCTGGTGGGCCGGCGGCCGCGGCGGCGCCACTACTTCGACGCCCTGCAGGCCCTGCACTACGAGCTGGGCCTCACGCCCTGGGAGGTGGTCTTCACCGGCCACCTGGACCACGCCGACCTGCTGGCCTGCTACGCGCGGGCCCACGTCTTCGTCTCCATGAGCGAACACGAGGGCTTCGGCGTGCCCCTGGTGGAGTCGATGCTCATGCGGGTGCCGGTGCTGGCCTTCGACAGCACGGCCGTGCCCCACACCCTGGGCGGCGCGGGCGTGCTCTTCCGCGAGAAGCGGCTGGACGAGGTGGCGGAGATGGCGCAGCGCCTCGCGGCGCCGGGGCCGCTGCGGGAGGCGGTGCTGGCCGGGCAGGACCGGCGCCTGCAGGCCTTCGCGCCGGCGGCGGTCGAGGCCACGCTGCGCGGCTACCTGGATTCCCTGTGAGCGCGCGCCGCTCCGTCGCCTTCGTGGTCCAGCGCTACGGGGCCGAGATCACCGGCGGCTCGGAGTCGCTGGCCCGGGCGGTGGCCGAGCGGCTGGCCACGGAGCACGACGTCACCGTCTACACGACCTGCGCCCGCGACTACGTGACCTGGCGCAACCAGCTGCCCCCGGGCGAGCAGGCGCTCAACGGCGTGCGCGTGCGGCGCTTCGCGGTGGAGGAGGAGCGCGACCTGGCCGCGTTCAACGCCTTCTCCGACACGCTGTACGACCGGCCGCACACGGCGGCCGACGAGGCCACGTGGCTGCGCCGGCAGGGGCCGTACGTGCCGGCGCTGGTGGAGGCGCTGCGCCGCGAAGGCGGCCGCTACGACGCCATCTTCTTCTTCACCTACCTGTACTACCCGACGGTGGCCGGGCTGGAGGCGGCGCCCGCGCGCTCCATCCTGGTGCCCACCACTCACGACGAGCCGCCCCTGCGCTTCGCGCTGTACCGGGAGCTGTTCGCGCGGGCGCGCGCCTTTGCCTTCCTCACCCGGCCCGAGGAGGCGCTGGTGCGGGCGCGCTTCGACGTCGGCCCGCGGCCGGCGGAGGTGGCCGGCATCGGCGTGGAGGCGCCGGAGGCGCCCGACGTGGCCGGCTTCCGCGCCCGCCACGGCCTGGGCGCGCGGCCCTACTTCCTCTACGCGGGCCGCATCGACGCCGGCAAGGGCTGCGCGGAGATGCTGTCCTTCTACGCCGCCTACCGCGAGCGGGCCGCGGACCCCCTTCCGCTGCTCCTGATCGGGGCCCTGAACATGGCGCTGGCCGGGGCGCCCGGCGTCGCTCACCTCGGCTACCTCGACGAAGGCGAGAAGGCGGCGGCCATCGCGGGGGCGCAGGCGGTGATCTGTCCCAGCCCCTACGAGAGCCTGTCCATCGTGCTGCTGGAGGCCATGGCCTGCGGCGTGCCCACGGTGTCGAACGCGCGCTCGGCCGTGCTGCTCGACCACAGCCGCCGCTCGAACGGTGGGCTCTTCTACGAAGACGCCGACGAGTGTGCGGCCGTGCTGGAGCGGCTGCAAGGCGACGCGGCGCTGCACCGCGCCCTGGGCCAGGCGGGGCGGCGCTACGTGGTCCAGAATTACCGCTGGCCGGCGGTGATGGAGCGCTACCGGAAGCTCATCGACGCGGTGGCGCCGTGAGGCGCGGGGCGATCTTCGCCCTCGCCGCCTGCCTCCTCGAGCGGCTCTACGAGGACCTGATGGCGTGCACGCGCAAGGAGTGATCGGCATGAGCTTCGATCGATGGCACCGTGTCGCAGGTGGGGTTCTGCTCGGCCTGCTGCCGCTGCTCTGCGGCTGCTACGAGTTCGACCGGCCCCTGGGCCCGCCGGAGAAGGGCACCATCGACCGCGCGCTCGTGGGCACGTGGAACTGCTCCCCGGACTGGCCGCACCCCGACCAGGACGGGCCCTTCCCGATCTCCTTCCGGGCCTTCGATGCCACGCAGTACATCGTGCACCTGCGGGACATCGAAAAGGGTGTCGTCCAGGACGCCTTCTACCGGGCCTATTCGACCCGCGTGGGAGCCGAGACGCTGCTGAACGCCAGGGAGCTCAAGCCGGCCGGCCCCCAGGACAAGTGGACCTACGTGCGCTATCGCCTGGCGCAAGGCAAGCTGGTCCTCGAACTGGTCGACGACAAGCAGGTCGGAGGGACGGACGAGGCGGCCACGCGGGCCGTGCGCAAGCGCGTGGCCGACGCGAAGATCTACAGCGAGCTGATGACGTGCACGCGGTCCGAGGAGAAGGAAGAGAAATGACGACGATCGCGCTGGCCCTCCTGCTCGCCGCCCCGCCGTCCACCTCCGCCGCGGACGTGGCCGCCGCCCGCGCCCTCTTCCAGAAGAACCTCGACGCCATCGCCCGCCGCGACAAGGACGCCTACCTCTCCTGCTACGTGAGCGCCGGCACGCTGGCCCGCACCGGATTCGACGGCCCCGAGCTGGGCTACGAGCCGCTGGCCAGGAGCGCGGGCAGCATGTGGCCGGACACCTTCGAGGCCCGTGACCTGCGCCTCGTGCCCGTGCGCCCGGGCGTCGTGTACGGCACCTACCGCTACCGCGTGCGCTACGGCGCGGACGAACACGCCGGCCTGTCGGAGCGCGTGTTCCTGGAGTCGGCCGCCGGCTGGCGCATCGCGGTGAGCACCGCCTTCGATGCGCCCGCGGAAGTGGCGCCCGCCGCGCACGCCCTGGTGGGGGCCACGCTGGTGGACGGCCGCGGCGGCCCGCCGGTCGCGGACGCGGTGGTGGTGGTGAAGGAGGGCAAGATCGACTGTGCCGGCCCGCGCGCCGCCTGCGCCGTCCCGGAGGAGGCCACGGTGACCGACCTGCGCGGGCAGTGGATCACGCCCGGCCTGGTGGACGCCCACGTGCACTTCTCGCAGACGGGCTGGGCCGACGGCCGGCCCGACGCCCTGGACGTGCGCGCCGCCTTTCCCTACGAGAAGACGCTGGCCGACCTGGAGGCCCACCCCGAGCGCTTCTTCCGCAGCCAGCTCTGCTCGGGCGTGACCGCCGTCTTCGACGTGGGCGGCTACGCCTGGACCACGCGCCTGTGGCGGCGGGCCCAGGACGACCCGCGCGCGCCGCACGTGGCCGCGGCCGGCCCGCTGCTCTCCACCCTCGACCACTGGCTCAACCTGCCGGCCGAGCGCCAGTTCATGCTGCTGAGCGACGAGAAGAGCGCACACGACGGCGTGCAGTACCTCTCCGCCCTCGGGTCGAGGGCCGTGAAGGTCTGGTACATCGTGAGGCCGGAGCTGCCGGTGGAGAAGTCGGCGCCGGCCGTGATGGCGGCGGGAGAAGAGGCGCGCAAGGCCGGCCTGCCGCTCATCGTCCACGCCACCGGCCTGGCCGAGGCCAAGGTCGCTCTGCGCGCGGGCGCGCGCCTCCTGGTGCACGGCGTCTCCGACCTGCCCGTGGACGACGAGTTCATCGACCTGGCCCGGAAGGCGGGCGCCATCTACTGCCCGACGCTGACCGTGGTCGCCGGCTACGTCCGCCTGGCCGACGCGGTGACGGCCCGGAAGGCGCCGGACGTGGACGATCCCCACGGCTGCCTCGACGCCGCCACCCGCGCCCGCCTGGCCGCCACGGCCACGGCCGACGCGTCGAAGGTCGACCCGGCGCGGGCCGAGGCGCGGCGCCAGCGCGCCGAGACCGGCGACCGCGTGGGCCGGGCCAACCTCAAGAAGGTGATCGACGCCGGCATCCCCGTGGCCATGGGCACGGACGCCGGCAACCCGCTCACGCTGCACGGCGTCTCCGTCTACGCCGAGATGGAGGCCATGCAGGCCTCCGGCCTCACGCCCATGCAGGTCCTGGTGGCCAGCACGGCCGGCGGCGCCCAGGCCATGGGCATGGAGAAGGACTTCGGCACCCTGGAGAAGGGCAAGGCCGCCGACCTCCTGGTCCTGTCCGCCGATCCCACGCAGGACGCGAAGAACTTCCGCCACCTCGCCTGGGTCATGCGCGGTGGCGCCCTGCGCTCGATCGAAGAGCTGGCGGCGGTCGCCTCCGCCCCTCCTCCGAAAGCAAAGGAGTGATGGAGACGGCCGTTGTCGGTGGCGTCGCTTGATTTCGGGGGGGGATTGGCGTACAAACGGCTCGTGACCATGTGGGGCATGCGGTGCTGTTGTCGGCCGGGAACTCCTGGCCCGCGGCTGCGCGTGCGGGCGGCTCGTTAGAACCAAGCCGCCTGAACCCAGTGCCGACGGGCCCGGGAGCACCGCTTCCGGGCTTTTTGCTTTTTGGGCCGTGGGGACTTCGGAGCATGGCAAGAGGAGAGCGCGTCGAGTGAGCACGTTCAAGGACTTGATCCGCCAGGTGAAGTCCGCCGTGCGGGAGGTCTCCGTGGACGAGGCCCAGGCCCTGGCCCGGCAGGGCGCGGCCGTGGTGGACGTGCGCGAGGCCGACGAGTGGGAGAAGGGCCACCTGCCCGGGGCGGTGCACGTGCCGCGCGGCTTCCTGGAGCTGCGCATCGAGGAGAAGGTGCCCGAGCGCGACCGGCCGGTGGTCCTCTACTGCGCGGGCGGCACCCGCAGCGCGCTGGCCGCGCGCTCGCTGGCCGAGATGGGCTACGGGAACGTCGTCTCGCTCACCGGCGGCTTCGGCCGCTGGAAGGAGGCGGGCGCGCCGGTGGTGGTGCCGCGCGTGCTGACCGCGCTGCAGCGCGACCGCTACAGCCGCCACCTGCTGGTGCCGGAGGTGGGCGAGGCCGGCCAGGCCAAGCTGCTGGGATCGCGCGCGCTGCTGGTGGGTGCGGGCGGGCTGGGCTCGCCGGCCGGGCTCTACCTGGCCGCGGCCGGCGTGGGCACCATCGGCGTGGCCGACTTCGACGTGGTGGACCTCTCCAACCTGCAGCGCCAGGTCCTCCACACCACCGACCGCGTGGGCCGGCCCAAGACGGAGTCGGCCGAGGTCGCGCTGCGCGCGCTGAACCCCGACGTCACCGTGGTCCGGCACGACGAGCGCCTCGAATCCGGGAACGTGATGGAGATGCTGGGCGGCTACGACGTGATCATCGACGGCTGCGACAACTTCTCCACCAAGTACCTGGTGAACGACGCGGCCGTGCTGCTGAAGAAGCCGGTCGTCTACGGCAGCATCTTCCGCTTCGACGGCCAGATGAGCGTGTTCGGGCCCGGCGGCCCCTGCTACCGCTGCCTCTACCCGGAGCCCACGCCGGCCGAGCTGGCCCCCTCCTGCGACGAGGCCGGCGTGCTGGGCGTGCTGCCGGGCGTGGTGGGCCTCATCCAGGCCACCGAGGCCCTGAAGGTGCTGCTGGGCGTGGGCCAGACCCTGGCCGGCCGCCTGCTGACCTACGACGCGCTCTCCATGAGCTTCCGCGAGTTCCGCCTCAAGCGCGACAAGCGCTGCGCGGTCTGCGGCGACGCTCCCACGATCACCCGTCCCGAGGACCTGGAGTGGTCGTGCCACGTGAAGCCGGCCACGGCGGGGGCGCCCGCCTGATGGCGGTGGGAGCCACGGCCCGCGTGGGCGGCGCCAGCGGCGCGCCGGTGCTGGACTCCGTCCTCCAGGCCATCGGCAACACGCCCCTGGTGCGCCTGCGCCTTCCGGAGCTCCCGGAGCGCGTGGAGCTGTGGGGCAAGTGCGAGTGGCTCAACCCCGGCGGCTCGGTGAAGGACCGCACCGCACTTTCGCTCGTCCTGGAGGGCGAGAAGTCCGGCGCCCTGCGCCCCGGCCGCACGATCATCGACTCTTCGTCGGGCAACACCGCCGTGGGCCTGGCCCTGGTCGGGCGCGCGCGCGGGTACGACGTCGAGCTGGTGATGCCGTCGAACGTGAGCCCGGCCCGGCGCCGCCTCTGCGAGGCCTACGGCGCGACGCTGGTGGTGACCGACCCCTTGATGGGCGCCGACGGCGCCATCACCACCGTGCGCGAGCGGGTGGCGCAGGCTCCCGAGCGCTACTTCTACGCCGACCAGTACCGCAGCCCGGCCAATCCCCTGGCCCACTACCGCGGCACCGGGCCCGAGCTGTGGGAGCAGACGGAGGGGCGCCTCACGCACTTCGTGGCCGGCCTGGGCACCTCGGGCACGGTGATGGGCGCCGGGCGCTTCCTGCACGAGCGCGACCGGCGCATCCGCGTGGTGGCCGTGCAGCCCGACGACGCGCTGCACGGGCTGGAGGGCCTGAAGCACATGCCCACCTCGCTGGTGCCGGCCATCTACGACCCCGCCGGCCACGACCAGCTGGTCCTGGTGAAGACGGAAGACGGCGTGGCCGAGGCCTCGCGCGCGCTGCGCGACCACGGCCTCCTCGTTGGCCACTCCGCCGGCGCCGCGCTGTGGGCGGCCCGCCGCCTGGCCGGCACGCTGGCCGCGGGGGTGGTGGTGGCGCTCCTGCCCGACGGCGGCGAGCGCTACCTGGAGGCGGGTGGGTGAAGATGCCCCGCGAGCAGGCGGAGGCCATGCTGGCCCACGCGCGCGACGGCTACCCCTTCGAGGTGTGCGGCGTGCTGCTGGGCCGCGCCGGGGAGCGCCGCGTGGAGCGCATCGCGCGCGTGGCCAACCGCGAGCAGGAGTCGCCGCGCGTGCGCTACGCCATCGCCCCCGAGGACCAGCTGCGCGTGCAGCGCGAGTGCCGCGGCCAGGGCCTCGAGATCGTGGGCTACTACCACAGCCATCCCGACCACCCGGCCCGGCCCTCGGAGACCGACCGGCGCATCGCCGCCGAGGGCCTCTCGGACGGCGTGATCCACGTGGTGGTGGGCGTGGCCGGGGGGACGGAGGCCACGCCCACGGCCTGGGTCTTCCGGGACGGAGCGCAGGCCTTCGAGCCCGAGCCGCTGGAGATCGACGCATGAGCGACGGGCGGACACCGAGGAGGATGGCCACATGGCGGTGAAGGTGCAGATTCCCGGCCCCCTGCGGGCCCTGGCCGGCGGTGCGGCCGAGGTGCAGGTGGAGGCGGCCAGCGTGCGCGCGCTGGTGGACGCCCTGCAGGCGAAACACGCGGGCTTCCGCGAGCGGCTGCTCGACGAATCCGGGACCCTGAAGGCGTACGTACGGATCTTCGTGAACGACGACGACGTACGGACCCTGGAGGGCGAGCGCACGCCGCTCAAGGACGGCGACGTGGTGGCCATCGTGCCCGCCATCGCCGGCGGAGCGGGGGTCCACGTCATATGACAGCGCCGGCCGTTGACCGCCGGGAAGGGCGACGTCTATAACGCCATGGCCATGAGACTGCAGCGGATGTGTTGTTGTTGTTGTCGGCCCCGGGCCGCTTCCGGAGCCTTGTCCGCCGTGGTGCCACGATGAGCGCGTAGAGCCACCCGAACAAGCGAACCGAAAAGAGGCCCGGAGGCGAAAGCCCCGGGCCTTTGGTTTTTTCTGGCCGGACGAAAACGAGTTTGAAGGAGGCGATCCCGTGACCCAATCCATCCTGGTCGAGCCGCACGGCGGCGTGCTGGTCGACCGCACCGTGCCCGAGGCGGCCCAGGCGGCGCTGCACGACCGCGCCCGCGGCCTGCCCGCCCTGGTCCTCGACGCCCGCGAGGCGGCCGACCTGGAGCTGATCGCCACCGGCGCGGCCAGCCCCCTCACCGGCTTCCTGGGCCGCGACGACTACCGCTCGGTGATCGAGTCGCTGCGCCTGGCCGACGGCACGGTGTGGCCGCTGCCGCTGACCCTGGCCGTGGACGACGCCTCCCTGAAGGGCATCAAGCGCGGCACGGCGGTGGCCCTGCACGGCGTGGACCGCCGGCTGCTGGCCCTGCTGGAGGTGAGCGACGTCTTCGAGCGCGACCCGCTCGAAGAGGCGCGCCTCGTGTACGGGACGGAGGACGCGGCCCATCCCGGCGTGGCCTACCTGCTGGCGCGCCCGCGGCGGCTGCTGGGCGGGCGCATCACCGCGCTGCCGCCGGCGGCCGACCTGCCCTTCGCGCGCTACCGCTTCACGCCCCGCGGGCTGCGGGCCGAGATCGTGCGTCGCGGCTGGCGGCGGGTGGCCGGCTTCCAGACCCGCAACCCCATCCACCGCGCGCACGAGCACCTCACCAAGCTGGCCCTGGAGGTGACCGACGGCCTGGTCATCCACCCGCTGGTGGGGGAGACGAAGGGCGACGACGTGCCGGCCGACGTGCGCTTCCACGCCTACGAGACGCTGGTGGAGCGCTACTACCCGCCGCAGCGCACGCTGCTGGCCGCCTTCCCGGCCGCCATGCGCTACGCCGGCCCCCGGGAGGCGCTCTTCCACGTGCTGGTGCGCAAGAACTACGGGATCAGCCACCTCATCGTGGGCCGCGACCACGCGGGGGTGGGCAAGTACTACGGCCCCTTCGACGCCCACGCCATCCTGGACCGCTTCACGGAGGCCGAGCTGGGCGTGCGGCCCCTCCGCCTGGACGTGGCCTTCTTCTGCCGCGCCTGCGGCCAGCTGGCCAGCGCGCGCACCTGCCCCCACGGCCCCGAGTCGCGCCTGGAGCTCTCGGGCACCAAGGTGCGCGAGCTGCTGCGGGCCGGGGCGGCGCTGCCGGCCGAGTTCACGCGCCCGGAGGTGGCGGACGTGCTCCGCTCGCACCTGGCGGAGAAGGCGCCGTCCGCGCCGGCCGCCAGCGCGCCCGAGGAGGCGCCGCCCCTGCTGCCCCTCTTCCTCAAGCTGCAGGGCCGCCGGGTGCTGGTGGTCGGGGGCGGGCCGGTGGCGACGGCGAAGGTCGACCCGCTGCTGCGGGCGGGCGCGCAGGTCACGGTGGTGGCTCCGGAGATCACGCCGGAGCTGGCGGCCAAGGCGGTGGCGCTGGAGCGGCGCGCCTTCACGCCCTCCGACCTCGACGGCGCCTGGCTGGTGGTGGCGGCGGCGCCGCCGGAGGTGAACCGCGCCGTGGCCGAGGCGGCCGACGCGCGCCACGTGTTCGTGGTGGCCGTGGACGACGTGGCCAGCGGCACCGCCTATGCGGCGGCGGTGGTGCGGAAGGGCGGCGTCACGGCCGCGCTCTCCACCGAGGGCCGCGCGCCCGGCCTGGCCGGGCTCCTGCGGGAGGCCCTGGAGGAGCTGCTGCCGGAGGACCTGGGGCGGTGGACCGAGGAAGCGCACCGCCAGCGCGTGCGCTGGAAGGCGGACGGCGTGCCGCTGGGCGCGCGCCGCGGACTGCTGCTGGACGCGCTCAACGGCCTCTACGCCGGGCGCGAAGTGCGCTCGTGAGCGGCCTCGTCTCGCTGGTGGGCGCGGGCCCGGGCGACCCCGAGCTGCTCACGCTCAAGGCCCTGCGCCGGCTGCGCGAGGCCGACCTCGTGCTCTACGACGCGCTGGTGGCGCCGCAGGTGGTGGCCCTGGCCCCGCAGGCCCGCCGCTTCTGCGTGGGCAAGCGCGGGTTCCGGCCCAGCGTGTCGCAGCACACGATCAACCGCCTGCTGGTGCGCGCGGCCCAGCGCGGGCAGCGGGTGGTGCGCCTCAAGGGCGGCGACCCCTTCGTGTTCGGCCGCGGGGGCGAAGAGGCGCTGGCCCTGGTGGCGGCGGGCCAGCCCTTCGAGGTGGTGCCCGGCGTCAGCTCCGCCCTGGCCGCGCCCGCCCTGGCCGGCGTGCCGGTCACGCACCGGGGCCTGTCGTCGGGCGTGCTGGTGGTGTCGGGCCACGCGGAGGCGGCCTGGTGGCCGGCCCTGTCCGCGCTGGAGCCGCAGTCGGTCACGGTGGTCATCCTGATGGGCCTGGCCACGCGCGACGCGGTGGCCACGGCGCTGCTGGAGCGGGGCTGGCCGCGCGACACGCCGGCGGCCGTGCTCTGGTCGGCGTCGACGCCGGAGGCCGCGTCCTGGCGGGGGACGCTGGCCGGGCTGGGCGCGGCCGAGGTGCCGTCCGGCAGCGACGACGCGCCGGCCACGGTGGTGGTGGGACGGGTGGTCGCGCTGGCCGCACGGCTGGGCGGCGCGGTCGAAGATGGGACGGGAAAGCTCAGCGCCGGCTTCGTCGGCGCGTAGGGCCTCCCTGAATCTTGGAGAACTTGAAAATGAGTGCGATCGAGAACACGCGGGTGGCGGGCGTGGCGGGTGTGGCCGGGGCGGAAGTGGAGCAGGTGGCGCAGAGCGCGGAGGCCTGGACGGCGCAGCAGATCCTGGCCTGGGCCCTGGAGCGCTTCCACCCCAACATCGCCCTGGCCTCCAGCTTCGGGGTCGAAGACGTGGTGCTGATCGACATGCTGGTGGAGCTGCGGCCGGACGCGCGCATCTTCACCCTCGACACCGGGCGCCTGCCGGTGGAGACCTACGACGTGATGGAGCGCATCCGGGAGCGCTACGGCGTCAACTTCGAGGTGCTGGCCCCGGAGCGGACGGCGCTGGAGAAGCTGCAGAGCGAGCGCGGCTTCTTCAACTTCCGGCAGAGCGTGGAGGACCGCAAGCTCTGCTGCGGCGTGCGCAAGGTGGAGCCGCTCAAGCGGATCCTGGGCACGCTCGACGCCTGGATCACCGGCCTGCGCCGCGAGCAGTCGGTCACCCGCACCGGCGTGCCGCCGGTGGAGGTGGACGCCGCCAACGGCGGGATCATCAAGATCAATCCCCTGGCCTCCTGGACGGAGGCCCAGGCCTGCGCCTACGTGCGCGAGCGCAAGGTGCCCTACAACCTGCTGCACGACCAGAACTACCCCAGCATCGGCTGCGCGCCCTGCACGCGCGCCATCGCCCCCGGGGAGGACGTCCGGGCCGGGCGCTGGTGGTGGGAGAACCCGGACACGAAGGAATGCGGGCTGCACCGCGCATAGGCGTTTAGCAGAAGGAGAAGCCATGGCCGCCACCGACGATCCGCACACGCTGGGGCGCACCCGCCTCTCGTTTGCGGACGAGAAGGACGTGGACGAATTCGTGGAGACGCTCGACCGCTTCGAGCGGGGCGAGATCGGGCCCGACGCCTGGCGGGCCTTCCGCCTGGTGCGCGGCACCTACTCCCAGCGCCAGGGCGGCGACGCCCAGATGCTGCGGGTGAAGATCCCCCAGGGCATCCTGGACGTGGCCCAGCTGCAGGCGGTGGCCGACGTGGCCGAGCGCCATTCGCGGGGCTTCTGCCACCTGACCACCCGCCAGAACATCCAGCTCCACTTCGTGAAGCTGCACGACGTGGAGCCGGCCATGCGCCTCCTGGCCGAACACGGCCTCACCACCCGCGAGGCCTGCGGCAACTCGGTGCGCAACATCACCGCCTGTCCCTACGCGGGCGTGGCCGCCGACGAAGCCTTCGACGTGACGCCCTTCGCCGAGGCCATGACCCGCCACCTGCTGCGCCACCCGCTCAGCTCCACCCTGCCCCGCAAGTTCAAGATCGGCTTCGAGGGCTGTCCGCAGGACCACGCGCTCACGTCCATCAACGACCTCGGCTTCCACGCCCGCGTGCGGGGGGAGAACGGGGGGCGGCAGAAGGGCTTCCGCGTGACCGTGGGCGGGGGCACGGCCATCCTCTGCCGCAGCGGGAACGAGCTGTTCGAGTTCCTACCCGCGGGCGACATCCTGGCCGTGGCCGAGGCGGTGGTGCGCGTGTACCACAAGCTGGGCGACTTCAAGCACCGCCAGCGCAACCGGCTGAAGTTCCTCATCCGCGACATCGGCTACGAGGCCTGGCGGCGCGCGTTCGACGAGTCGCTGGAGGAGCTGCGCCGGGAGGGCGTGCCCTCGCTGCCCTTCCGGCCCGAGCTGCCGCCCTCCGAAGAAGCGCCCGGCGGCCGCCGGGTGGCGCCGCCCACCGCGGTGGCGGCGGCGGAGCAGGTGATGGCGGCGGTGGTGAAGGGGCCCGGCATCTTCCCCGACGTGCGCCCGCGGCTGGTGCTCGACGACGCCTCCTTCCAGGAGTGGGCGCTCACCCACGTGCGCCGGCAGAAGCAGCCCGGCTACTCGATGGCCACGGTGACGCTGGCCCTGGGCGACGTCACCGCCGGCCAGCTGCGCGTGCTGGCCCACGTGGCGGCCAGCCTGGGCGACGGCACCGTGCGCACCACCCACGAGCAGGACCTCCTCCTGCGCTGGGTGGACACGCGCGACCTGCGCCGCCTCTACACGGTGCTGGCCGCGGCCGGCCTCACCGACGCGCCCACCGGCGTGGCCAACGTGGTGAGCTGCCCGGGCGCCGAGGCCTGCCGGCTGGCCGTCACGCAGTCGCGCGCCGTGGCGCAGCTCGTCGCCCAGGAGCTGGAGGACCATCCCGACCTCGCCGCGACGCCCGGCGTCACGGTCAAGGTCAGCGGCTGCCCCAACGGCTGCGGGCACCATCACGTGGGCACGATCGGCCTGCAGGGCAGCGTCCGGCGCCTCGGCAGCCGCGTAGTGCCGCAGTACTTCGTGATGGCCGGCGGCGAGGCGGCCGTCA
>Ga0111538_10009326_pt1 | contig 13110 bp, 13 predicted proteins | sample SoiMethybrSBSTD1_FD_79669 | JGI IMG/M metagenome (GOLD analysis project Ga0111538, IMG submission 79669) | Bulk soil microbial communities from a Populus tree surrounding site in Tennessee, USA - Soil MetaG P. TD hybrid SBSTD1 (version 2)... | ecosystem: Environmental > Terrestrial > Soil >...
GGACGCGACGTCGTCGAGCTGATGCGGGCGCTCGCGCGCGAGCAGGGCTGCACGGTCCTGCTGGTGACGCACGACAACCGCATCCTCGACATCGCCGACCGCATCGTGCACCTCGAGGACGGCCGGCTCCACTCGTTCACCGAGGGCGTCATCTCGAACACCCGCCAGCTCATGGGCATGCTGGCGCTGAACAACCGCAAGGGTGAGCTCACGCGCCGCGTGCGCGACCTCCCGATCGCCCAGTTCGCGGAGCTGGTCGAGCAGGTGACGGGCGAGTTCCAGCAGTTCCTCCAGGCGATGGAGCTCGCCAACACCGACGCCTTCGAGAGCGCCCTCGAGCAGGTCATCGAGGCCTTCACGCTGAAGGTGGGCGACGTGCTCGACGCGGACCGGGTGACGCTGTTCCTCGCCGACGAGGAGCGCGGGGAGCTGTGGTCCAAGTATGCGCGCGGCGAGGGCGAGCGTGCCATCGACATCCGCATTCCCACGAGCACCGGCATCGCGGGGCGCGTGTTTCGGACCGGCCAGCCGGTGAACACGCCCGACGCCCATACGGATCCCGACTTCCACGCCGACGTGGACATCCGCACGGGCTACCGCTCGAAGAGCCTCCTCTGCGTCCCCATCCGGAACCGTCAGGGCGCAGTGTTCGCCGTCGCGCAGGTGATCAACCGCCGCGGCGCCGAGCACTTCGACGCCGCCGACGAGCGCCGCCTCGCCGAGTTCGGCAACTCGATCGGCGTCATCCTCGAGAGCTGGTGGCGCATGAGCCGTTCCTAGACGACGCCTTCGATTCCCACCACGAACACCGTCCAGAGTCCCAGCAGGATGTGCGAGACGGACACCCCGATGAGCGTGCCGTGGCGGGCGTAGAGCCAGCCCCAGAACAGCCCGGGCAGGAAAGTCACCAGCGCGAAGCCGAACGAGATGTAGAGGTGGAAGGCGGAGAAGATGAGGTTCGAGGCGATGATCGGTGACCAGTGCCCGCCGGTCCCGCCGAGGAACTGCTGGAGCGGACTCTGGAGCGTGCCGCGAACGAGGTACTCCTGCAGCGGCGCGTGGAGCGCATAGATCGTGGCCATGACCAGCAGCGTGCCGGCGCCCGCGGTCGGGGATGCCGCCATGTTGAGCGCCGCGAACGGATCGAAGATGGGCGCGTCGGACACGCCCCATGCGACGCGCATCAGCAGCCACTTGAGCGCCACCACCACGCCGAAGAGCGGGATCGTCAGGACGACGCCCTCGAGCACCGCGCGTCGCCAGCCGCGGGTGGTGAGGCCGTAGAACGCGAGGGGGTAGCCCAGCCGGCGCATCATGACGAAGGAGACGACGATCAGCCCGATGCTCAGGCCGAGCGTGATGGGCGTGGTCGAGCCGCTCGCGGCGGCGAAGCGCGATAGGCCGCTCAGCACGTATGCGTACAACGACAGGAGGAAGATCACGAAGGTGAGGAAGCGGCCCATCGCGAGCTGCAGCGCCAGCGCCTGCACGGTGAGCTCGTTCGTGTCCCGCAGGCGGTGCGCGAGGGCCTGCGTGAGGCGGGTCCGGATGACCGCGCCGGCGCTGGTCTCGGCCACGTCGGAGATCGAGAGGGCGTAGAGCCGCGTCGCCCGGACGGCACGCACCGACGCCGAGCGGGGCGCCTCGTCGATGAGCGCCAGCTCGCCGACGCTCTGCCCCGGCCCGAGGCGGCTGATCTCCTGCATCCGGCCGTCGCTCGGGTGGCGCTTCAACACCTGCATCTCGCCGTCGTCGATGATGTACACCTCGACCGCGCGCTCTCCCTCGCGCAGGAGAAAGTCACCCGGCGGGACCGAGACCTCGCGGAGGAGCGGCGCGATGCGCGCCAGGTCGGTCTGCGGGAGCGTCCCGAAGAACGGGTTCGCCGCGAGGATCCCGAGCCGATCGGCGGCCTCCGCCATGTGGCCGCGCTCTAGCCCGGTTCGCCCGCGCCGCTCAAGCCGCGCGGCGCCAGCTCGCCGGTCGGGCTCAGCGCCGCAGCGCGGCGACGTCGCGGCCGAGCGCGTCCAGGCGCCGCAGGATCTCCGTATAGCGCACGCTCTCCGGCGTCGGCTCGCGCGCGACGAAGGAGACGATCCCACCCGGCTCGAGGACGGCGCGCTCGACGAGGTCGAGCGACGCGAGGCCCTGGCGGTGCGCCGCCGATCGGAGCTCGGCGAGCGTGATCAGCTCGCGCCGGAGGCTCTGGTGGTGGATGCGTCCTCCTTCGATCAGCACGGCGGGAGTGCCCGCGATCAGGCGGCCGACCCGGGGATGGCCGTAGAGATAGCGCACGACGACCCAGTTCAGGGCGAGGAGCGTCGTGGCGCCGATCAGCCCGCCCTTCAGCGTGTCGTCGGTCCCGATGATCGCGTTCTGGACCGTGTTCGAGAGCAGCAGCAGGACGATCAGGTCGAACGGATTCAGCTGCGCCAGCTCGCGCTTCCCGGCGATGCGGAGCCCGCCCACGAGGAAGGCGTAAACCAGCACAGGACGGAGCACCTTCTCGAGCACCGGCAGCTTGAGGTCGAAGAGATGGGCCCAGAGCGTCGCATCCATCGACGGAGTCTACGCGCGCGCCCCAACGGGTGCTAGGTCGAAGGCATGCCTATCCTGCGGACGTCGCGCGTGCTGCTGGCCGTGCTGGCGGGCGCGTGCGGCCTCCGGGCCCGCCCCGAGCCCTGGCCGTGGGCGGAGACGAGGGCCGACTACATCCGCCGAAGCGGCGTCTGGATCGGACACGATCTGGAGGGCTGGCTCGCGCACATGCGGACGCTCGACCTCCGCATCGGGCCTCCCGGACCGGGGGCCTTCGCGCCCGACGAGGTGGTCGAATGCGCCTACCAGAAGCCGCCGGCGGACCTGCCGCTCGGCAACACGCAGAAGTTCGGCTGTCGCCGCATCGCGCACGACCGGCCCGACGAGTTCCACGTCAAGTGGGGCGAGCAGAACGGCGAGGTGTACGCCGAGGTGGCGGGGACGCGGCTCCTGTGGGCGCTCGGCTTTCCCGCCGACCGCGTCTACCCGGTGCGCGTCAAGTGCCTGGATTGCGCGCCCGATCCATGGCGCGACCGCGAGCCGCACCCGGGCACGTCGCACAAGTTCTCGCCCGCGATCGTCGAGCGCGTCTTCGCGGGGCGGGAGATCGAGGAGAGCCATGGCCAGGGCTGGACCTGGCACGAGATCGAGGCGATCGATCCCGCCGCCGGCGGCGCGCCGCGGGTGCACGTCGACGCGCTGAGGCTCCTGGCGGCGTTCATGCAGCATCGCGACAGCAAGGCGGACAACCAGCGCCTCACCTGCCCCGACGACGCGATCGTCGACGCCGGCGGATCCAGGCAGAGCTGCCGGCGCCCGCTCATGATGATCCACGACCTCGGCTCCACCTTCGGCGGCCCGAAGTGGTTCGGGACGAAGAAGATGCGCGTCGAGAGCTGGGAGCAGGAGCCGGTGTGGGACGACCCGCGCCAGTGCATCGCCAATCTCAGCGAGGAGCATGACGCTAGCGAGGGACTCGAGCATCCTCACATCGGCGAGGAGGGGCGCGTGTTCCTCGCGCGGCTCCTCCAGGGGCTCGACGACGCGCAGATCGCCGCCCTCTTCGAGGCGGCGCGCGGCGAGCGCCGCGGCGGCGGGGCCCGCTGGGTCGCGGCATTCGAGGCGAAGCGCGAGCAGGTGATCCACCCCGTGCCCGCCGACCCGAATTTCCGCTGTCCGCGCGGGCGCTGAGCCGGTGCCTACGCAGCGCCCGCCCGGGGTGCTATGCAACGAGCATGCGCTGGACACGCGGAGGCACGAGCGAGAACGTCGAGGACCGTCGCGGCATTCGCATCGGCCGGGGCGGCGTCGGTGTCGGGCTCGGCGGCGTCGTCATCCTCGGGCTCCTCAGCCTGCTCACGGGGCAGAACTTCCTCGCCCTGCTCGGGCCCCTCTCCGAGATGACCGGGCAGACGACCACGCAGGAGGGTCCGATCGAGTCGACGCCCGAGGAGGACGAGCGGGTGCAGTTCGTCTCCTTCGTCCTCGACGACGCGCAGGCGACGTGGGCGAAGCTCCTCCCGGGACGCTACCACCCGGCGAAGCTCGTCCTCTTCCGCGAGAGGGTGCAGTCGGGCTGCGGCACGGCCGAGTCCGCGATGGGCCCGTTCTACTGCCCGCTCGACGAGAAGGCGTACATCGACCTCGGCTTCTACGAGGACCTGCGCTCGCGCTTCGGCGCGCAGGGCGGCGACTTCGCGCAGGCCTACGTGCTGGCGCACGAGCTCGGCCACCACGTGCAGCACATCCTCGGCATCGACGAGCAGGTGCGCGGAGCGCAGGGGCAGCGCCCCGACCTGCAGAATCAGCTCTCCGTCCGCATGGAGCTCCAGGCCGACTGCTTCGCCGGCCTCTGGGGCCACTCGACGCAGCAGCGGAACATCCTCGAGTCGGGCGACGTCGATGACGCGCTGAACGCCGCCTCCGCCATCGGCGACGACCGCATCCAGCGACGCATGGGCGGCGGCGTCCAGCCCGAGTCCTTCACGCACGGCTCCTCGGAACAGCGCGTGCAGTGGTTCCGGCGCGGGTTCGACGGCGGCAACATCGAGAGCTGCGACACGTTCGGCGGCCGCTGAGTGCGGCCGACGCACGTCATCTTCGACCTCGACAACACGCTCTACCCGCCACATCGCGGCGTCGTGGAGCAGGTCGACGTCCTCATCACCCGCTTCGTGCGCGAGCGCCTCGGGCTCGAGGGCGACGCGGCGAACGCGCTCCGCGCCCGCTACTACGCCGACTACGGGACGACGCTCGCTGGGCTCATGCGTCACCACGACGTCCACCCCGACGAGTACCTCGCCGCCGTGCACGCGATCGACGTCGAGGCGCTGCTCGAGCCCGACCCCGCGCTCCGCGCCATGCTGCTCGGCCTCCCGTACACGCGCGTCCTCTTCACCAACGGCTCCGCGCTGCATGCCACGCGCATCCTCGGCCGGCTCGGCGTGACGGACTGCTTCGCGGAGGTCTTCGGCCTCGAACGCGTGGGCTACGTGCCGAAGCCGAACACGGCCGCCTTCGAGGCCGTGCTGTCGACGCTCGGCGCCGCCGCCGCCGGCTGCGTCTTCGTCGACGACCGCCTCGACAGCATCCAGGCCGCGGCCCGGCTCGGCATGACGACGGTGCTGGTCGATCACGGCCGGGCGCGCGCGGGCGCGCCCGGCCTGCGCATCGCCTCGGTGCTCGAGCTGCCGCGTGTGCTGGCCGCCATTGAGGACGGCGCACCCTCCCTGTAAGACACGCCGATGCGGTTCGCCTACGCCGAGTCGATGTGCGACCCGACCCACTACGTGCCGCTCGCGCGGGCGGCGGAGGCGGCGGGGTGGACGTCGCTCGTCGTGCCCGACAGCCTCTGCTACCCGGAGACGTCGGACTCGCGCTATCCCTACACGCCCGACGGCGACCGCGGCTTCCTCGAGGACAAGCCGTTCATCGAGCCCTTCTCGCTCATCCCGGCGCTCGGCGCGGTGACGACGAAGCTGCGCTTCGCGACGTTCGTGCTGAAGCTCCCCGTGCGGCATCCGCTCCTGGTCGCGAAGTCCGCCACGTCGGTGGCCGTCCTCACGGGTGACCGCTTCGACCTCGGCATCGGCACGAGCCCGTGGCCCGAGGACTACCGGCTCTGCGGCCAGGAGTGGCGTGGTCGCGGCGCGCGCATGGACGAGATGATCGCGATCATCCGCGGCCTCTCGGCCGGCGGCTTCTTCGGGTTCCAGGGTAAGTACTACGACCTGCCGCGCGTGAAGCTCTGCCCCGTTCCGGCGCGGCCGATCCCGCTCCTGATCGGCGGCCACTCGGAGGCCGCGCTCAAGCGCGCGGCGCGCTTCTGCGACGGATGGATGCACGCGGGCGGCGGCGACCTGGAGGTCCTCCTCCGCCGGCTGGGCGAGCTCCGCCGTGAGCACGGGCGCGAGCATCTGCCGTTCTCGATCTGGGCCATCTCCCTCGACGCGTACCATCTCGACGGCGTCCGGCGCCTCGAGGACCTCGGGGTGACCGACCTGATCGTCGGCTTCCGCAACCCGTACGTGGAGCCCATCGATTCCCAGACCCTGGCGCAGAAGCTCGAGCTGCTCGAGGGCTACGCCGAGCGGGTGATCGCGCGGGCATGACGCCGGCCATCCTGCTCTTCGACATCGACGGCACGCTGCTGCACGCCGGCGGGGCGGGACGGCGCGCGGTCGCGCGCGTCTTCGGGGAGCGCTTCGCCCGGCGCGAGGTCTTCGACGACGTCCGCTTCCACGGCATGACCGACCGCGCGATCGTCCGCGGCGGGCTCGCGCGGGCCGGCCTCGCCGTAGACGAGGCGGCCATCGACGCCGTCTGCGCCGCGTATCTGGCGGCGCTCGCGGACGAGGTGCCGCGCTCGGACGGCTTCCGCATCATGCCCGGCGCCGCCGCGCTCCTCGACGCGCTCGCGGGCCGCTCCGGGCTCGCCGTCGGCCTCGGCACCGGGAATCTGCGCGAGGGCGCCCGCATCAAGCTCGAGCACGCGCGGCTCTACCATCACTTCAGGTTCGGGGGCTTCGGCTGCGACGCCGAGGATCGGGCCGCGCTGCTCCGGGTCGGGGCCGAGCGGGGCGCACGGCATCTGGGGGCTGGCCTCGGCGACTGCCGCATCGTCGTCATCGGCGACACGCCCAAGGACGTTGCCGCGGCAAGCGCGATCGGGGCCGAGTCGCTGACCGTGGAGACCAGCGGCTTCACGGCGGCCGATCTGCGAGCCGCCGGCGCCACCTGGGCCTTCCCCGACCTGACCGCAGACGGCGTCCTCGCCGCGCTCACCTGAGGGAGCCCGCGCCGCCGCCGGCACGCGGGGTGCCGTGCATGACCCGGCTGGCACACGGCCGGGGCGGAAGAGCCGCCTGCGCCGCGCGTCGCGCGCGCGGCATACCGCTTGCGATGGGCGGTCGTGGTCACCTCCCTGCCGCTCCGAGTCGCGCTCGCGCTGCTCGTCGGCGTGCTCGCCTCGGCCGCGGGCGCGCAGGAGGAGCCGATCGCCGTCGCGCGTGCGGCGCTGGCGATGTGCCGTACCGTCGGGACGCTGCCCTCCGAGGAGCGGCTCGCCCGGCTGGACGAGGGGCTGGCGCTCGCGGAGACCGCCATGCGCGATGATCCGACCAGCGCGCTCGCCCACTTCGCGGCCTTCTGCAACCGCGGCAAGCGGCTGCAGCTCACCGGCTTCAGCTTCGGCGCCTTCGGCGAGGTTCGTCGCCTGCGCCGCGAGATCGACCGCGCGATCGAGCTCGCCCCCGACTGGCCGGAGGCGCTGGCGGGGAAGGGCGCGATGCTGGTCGCGCTGCCGCGTCTTCTCGGCGGCGACGCCGAGGAGGGCGGGCGGCTCCTGCGGCGCGCGCTGACCATCGATCCGACGAACGCGGAGGCGCGTATCATGCTCCGCGAGCTCGAGAACGATGCCCGTGCGGCGGGGCCGATGATCGCGCAGGTGGGGTTCCTCCAGTAGTTGCGGATCCGCGCGGCCGCGCGCCACGCCGCGTTTTCGCTTGCCCGCCGCGGCGAAGTGTGAGAACGAGCGCCGCCGTGTCGCTGCGTGCAGTGAGCGCTGTCGTCCTCCTGGTCGTCGCCGGGATCTCCCGCGCCGAGATGGTGCCGTGCCGGCGCGCCTCGGACGCACGCCAGGTCGACGAGGCGCTGGCGCGGCTTCGCGGCGCCAATGATCCGTGCGGCGAGTCCGCAGAGGTGACGGCGGCGCTCGACGCGCTCGCGGGCTGCCGCACCGCGCGCTACGAGATCTGCGTCAGCCCGTCCGCCGATCGGAACCTGTTCGACCGTCCGAGCAGCCGCGACGAGATCCGGACCATCGTCTGGAATCCGGGGCTCAGCTCGGAGCTGGAGCCGCGCTGCGAGCCCGGCGGTGACCCGCTCCGGCGCGAGCCGACGGCTTCGCTGCTGCACGAGATCGTGCACGCCGCCCACGACTGCGCCGGGCTCGATCCGGGCCAGCTCGAGCTCGAGGCGGTGCGGGTCGAGAACATCTATCGCCGTGCCGCCGGGCTCCGGCAGCGCGCCGCCTACGGCAGCGAACGGCTGCCGGCTGGGATGACGAGAAGCTGCGAGCCCGGGGCGTGCACGTGCGACCTGCCGGCCTCGGTCGCGGCGGCGGGGACCGCCGAAACAGCCTCCGCCGTTCGCCTCGGGCCGGCCGCCGACGGCGGCACGTCCGCGCCGTAGCCGCCATTATTGTCGTTGACGGCGGCGGCGCCGTTCTAGTAGCCGTGTGACCGGAGGTGCAGATGCGCCGCGACATCGTCTGTGCGCTGGCCACGGTTCTCCTATGCTGGAGCCCGCTTCGCGCGGCCGACAATCTGGTCGCGGGAACGACGGTGGGTATCCGCCCCGAGAAGGTGCTCCGTGCCGTTTTCCGGACCACGGGCAGCTTTCCGTTCCCCTCGTCGCCGACCGACGCAACCCTTCAGGTCTTCGATACCGCGCTACCGAGCGCGGGGAACGTCACGTACAGCTTCCGTGACGAGCTCTGGCAGGGGCTCGGCTCCCCACCCGGTTCCGCAGGGTGGCGCTGGAGCCGTCCGACGCTCGCCTACACGGACCTTTGCAGGCTCATTCTGATCAAGCCGACGGTCATCAAGGTCCTCTGCAGCCGTCCCCTGAACTCGATTCCCCCGGTGCCTGCGATATACCCGCCGTTCTCCGGGGACGTGGGGCTCATCCTGACGGTCGGCGACCAGCGCTACTGCGCGCAGTTCGGCGGCGTGACGGCGGTCAACAACGCGAGCGGGCTCCGAAGAAGGAATGCGCCCGCGCCCGCCTCCTGCCCCGTGCCGCCCTGACATACGGCGGCGCCCGGAGCGACGCTCGCCGCTCCGGACGCCACGGTTTGCCGTGCCGGCCTGCCGGTCACGGCGGGAGAGCCTGCTAGCGGCAGGCGGTCCCGAGGTTCACCCAGGTGCCGTCGTTACAGAAGAACGTGGTGCCCGTGCGGCAGATGGCCGAGCGGTGTGCGACGGTCGCGCCCTCGTACATGCAGGTCTTCCCGTCCTGCGCCGACTGGATGGGCGCGTCGCCGATGGGACACGTCGTCCCGAGGCTTCGCCACGTGCCGTCCTCGCAGCGATACTGGGCGCCCGCCTGACAGCTCGCGGCGCCGGTGGCGTACGAGAGGCTGCCGAACATGCACGGGCGTGCCGCCACCAGCGGCGCATCCGCGCAGGAGTTGTCGGTCCGCTTCCAGTCGCCGTCCATGCACTTGTACTCCGACCCCGCCTGGCAGGACGCGGAGCCGTGCGAGAACATCGCGCCCTTGTAGAAGCACTTTTCGTTGTCGCTCCCCGCACCTGCCGAGCCGATGGTCAGGAGCGAGAGCGCCATCGCCACCGCCCCAATCGTTCTAATCGTCCTCATCGTTGATCCTCCTCTGTGGGCCAGGATTGGCTGACCTCATGGAGCATCAATGCGCGTGCCACCCGCGGCACGCCCATCCGCCGTGCCCACGATCGCGCCCGGGCACCATGATGCCGGGCGCTTCTACAAAGGCGGTCGCGCGTTAGCGCGCCGAGTTGCCGCGCGCTCCCGCGCGCGGCATGTGGCCCCGCGTGAGCCCGCCGCTCCCCATCGACGCGCTGCTGCCGGATGTCGTGTCCGGGTTGGCGCACGCGAATCGCCTGGTCCTCCGCGCCGCGCCCGGCGCGGGGAAGACGACGCGCGTCCCGGCGGCGCTCCTCGACGCAGGCCTCGGCGGCGGCCGACACGTCGCGGTCGTCGAGCCGCGCCGCATCGCGGCCCGGGCGGCGGCCGAGTTCGTCGCCCGCACGCGCGGCGGCAGCGTCGGCGGCGAGGTCGGCTATCGCGTGCGCTTCGCCCGGCGGGGCGGAGCGGGTACCCGGCTCTGGTTCCTCACCGAGGGCGTCTTCGGCCGCGACCTCGTCCGCGATCCGTTCCTCGAGGACGTCGGCGTCGTCGTGCTCGACGAGTTTCACGAGCGCCACCTCCAGAGCGACCTCGCGCTCGCCGTGGTGCGCGAGCTGCAGGAGACCGTCCGGCCCGATCTGCGCCTGGTCGTGATGTCCGCCACGCTCGAGACGGAGGCGCTGGCACGCTATCTGGGCGGCTGTCCGGTCGTGACCTCCGAGGGGCGCGCCCATCCCGTGACGGTCGAGTACGACGACGCGGGGCACGGGCGCCGGCTGGCGGAGCGGGTCGCGGCGGCCGTCGGGCGGGCGCTCGCGCACGACGGCGACGTCCTCGTCTTCCTGCCGGGCGCGGGCGAGATCCGTCGCGCGGCGGCCGCCCTCGCGCCGATCGCGCAGGCGGCGGGCGCCGACGTGCTCGTGCTCCACGGCGATCAGCCGCTCGACGAGCAGGCGCGCGCGCTGCGCGCCGGCCCGCGGCGACGCATCGTGCTCGCGACGAACGTCGCCGAGACCGCGCTCACCGTGGAGGGCGTGGGAATCGTCATCGACTCGGGGCTCGCGCGCACGCAGCGCTTCGATGCCCGGACGGGGCTCGATCACCTCTACCTCGGCTCGATCAGCCGTTCCGCGGCGGTGCAGCGGGCCGGCCGCGCCGGACGGCTCGGGCCCGGCCGGTGCATCCGGCTCTGGACGCGGGCCGAGGACGCCGGCCGGCGCGAGCACGAGGCCCCCGAGATCCTGCGCGTCGACCTGGCGCGCACGGTGCTCGAGCTCGCGGCGTGGGGCCTGCGCGACGTCGCGGCCCTCGGCTGGCTCGACGCGCCGCCGCCCCCCGCGCTGGCACGCGCGCAGAAGCTCCTGGCCGAGCTCGGCGCGCTCGACGTCGCCGGCATGCCTACCGAGACGGGACGCCGGATGCTCGCGCATCCCGTCGCCCCGCGCCTGGCGCGCATGCTGGTGCAGGCCGAGGACGACGGCGTCGCGGAGGAGGGCGCGCTCCTCGCCGCGCTCGCGGCCGAGCGCGACATCCTGCGTGCCGCGCGGACCTTCGGTGGGGGCATGGCCGACCGGCCGCCGGGTCCGTCCGACCTGCTCGTGCGCATGGAGCTGTTCGAGGAGGCGTCCCGTGCCCGGTTCGGGCACGACGCCTGCGCCCGGCTCGGGCTCGACGCCGGCGCCGTCCGAGCGGTCGAGCACGCGCGCCGGCAGCTGGCGCGCCAGGCCGCGCGCGCCGGTACGGGCCCGCAGGGAGACACCACGCGGCTCCTCCGCTGCGTCCTCGCGGGCTTTCCGGATCGCGTCTGCCGGCGGCGGGAGGAGGGGAGCCCGCGTGCGCTCATGGCGGGCGGGACCGGCGTCACGCTCGCTGCCGAGAGCATCGTCCGCACGGCCGAGCTGTTCGTCGCCGTCGCGGTCGAGGGCGGCGCCCGCGGCGCGGAGTCGCGGGTGCGGATCGCGAGCGCGGTCGAACGCGCCTGGCTCGACGAGGTGTTCCCGGGATCCGTCACGCGGGAGCGGACCGTGGCGCTCGACGAGGGGCGCGGCCGCGTCCTCGCACGCACGGTCGTCCGCTATCGCGACGTCCCGCTCGAAGAATCCGTGCGCGCCGACGTCACGCGCGAGGAGGTGACGGCCACGCTCGCGGCGGCCGCCGCGCGGGATGCCCGCGCGCTGCTCGGGCCCCGGCCGGACGTGGACGCGCTCGCCGGGCGCCTCGAGTTCCTGGCGCGTGCGATGCCCGAGCTGGAGCTGCCGCGGGACATCGAAGCGCTGGTGCACGAAGCGGTCGAGGCGCTCGCCGCGAGCGCGTCCTCGATGGAGGCGCTACGCGAGGCGGACGTGCCGGCCGCCATCGGCGGCCTACTCACGCACCGGCAGCGGAGCGCGCTCGAGCGCGAGGCGCCGCAGTCCTGGACCCTGCCGAGCGGCCGGCGGGTGCCCGTCGTCTACGAGCGCGAGCGGGCGCCGAGCGTGGCGGCACGCATCCAGGAGATGTTCGGTCTCGCCGCGACCCCCCGCCTGGGCGGAGGGCGCGTTCCGCTCGTTCTGGCGCTCCTCGCGCCGAATCAACGCCCCGTGCAGATCACGGACGACCTCGCGAGCTTCTGGCGCACCACATACGCCCAGGTGCGCGCCGAGCTCCGCGGCCGCTATCCCAGGCACGCCTGGCCCGAAGACCCGCTGACCGCAACGCCGACGTCGCGCGCCAAAACCCGACGCTAGCCGAGGCCTAGGCGGTTACTCGCACGTGACCGCTATGCCGCGCTGGCTTTGCCAGCCGCGGCACGGCGGACGCGCGAGGTAGATGGCTGAACTCTCGCCATCCCCGACCCGAGACGAAGTCTCGGGTCGGCTTAAACCATTTCCTTCAGCTGCCGGAGCGGCCGGACCTTCACCACGTTGCGGGCCGGCTTCGCCTTGAACATCACCTCTTCCTTCGTGAAGGGGTTGATGCCCATGCGAGCCTTCGTGGCCGGCTTCCGCTGGACCGTGATGCGCATGAGCCCCGGGACCTTGAACGTCCCCGGGCCGCCCTTCTGGAGATCGGCCTTGATCACGCCGCCGAGGACGTGAAACACGCCGGCGACATCGCGCCGCGTGATGCCGACCTTCTCCGCGATCGTGTTGTACACGTCGCTCTTGCTCCGGACCCCGCCCGATGCGCCAGAGACCTTCACCGGCTTGGACAGGTCGAGCTTCACCTTGCCGTTCGCTGCAGCCTTCCCCTTCTTCTTCGCCATCGCCATCCTCCGTCGTGGTGTTTGTGGGGCTTTTCGGTGAGACAAGTTCGCCACTAACGAACATGGCCGCAGAACGCAAGTCGAGAATGGCTCTTTTTCCCGTGTTTTTTCAGAGTTGGGCCAGCACCGTCGCGACCGCCGCCTGAATCGTCGCGAGCGGGGCGTTCAGCCGCTGCTTCTCGTCGGCCTTGCCGGCCTTGCTGAGGAGCTTCTCGAGCGCCTTCCGCGCCTTCGCGAGCTTCTTCGCCTGCTTCTTGGGCGTCGTCGCGCTCGCCGCCCCGTCGATGCCCTTGCCCGCCTTCGCGAGGAGCTTCTGGAGGCCCCGAGCTGGGCCGAGGGGGTGAGCGACGGCCCGCCGGCGGCCGGAAACGCCGGCGGATCCGAGTGGGAATCGCCCATGAACCAGGCGTCGCCCGCGGCGTCGACCGCGATCCCGCGCGGGA
>Ga0111538_10009330_pt1 | contig 13108 bp, 12 predicted proteins | sample SoiMethybrSBSTD1_FD_79669 | JGI IMG/M metagenome (GOLD analysis project Ga0111538, IMG submission 79669) | Bulk soil microbial communities from a Populus tree surrounding site in Tennessee, USA - Soil MetaG P. TD hybrid SBSTD1 (version 2)... | ecosystem: Environmental > Terrestrial > Soil >...
GCTACTGTGTGGGGGACCGACAATGATTTGAAAAGTAATATAGAGCTGGTAAGGTTACTTGAACTGAAAGCCGGAAGGCTGATCATTAACGGAGTTCCTACAGGCGTAGAAGTTACCGCGGCAATGAATCACGGAGGTCCCTACCCTGCTACTACCGACAGCAAATTCACATCAGTTGGTACACAGGCTATTTACCGTTTCACCAGGCCGGTATGTTACCAGAATTTTCCCGAGTTTTTGTTGCCGGATGAATTAATCTAAATTTGAGAGGTGAACGCACAACTCGATATAAGCCCCGAAAAAAAAGTACCTATGTACCTGCAGATTGTTGAATCCATCACAGATGCAATACGCAGGGGCAATTATAAAATGGGAGACAGAATTTATTCGATCAACGAATTAAGCAATGAATATTTTCTCGCGCGCGACACAGTGCAGAAAGCCTATAACATATTGCATGAAAGAGGCGTGATCACATCAGTAAAAGGAAAAGGTTATTATGTAAACAATACCAACCTCGATGTTACCTATAAGGTACTTCTTCTTTTCAGTAAAATAAGCAACTACAAAAAACAGATCTATAACAGCTTTGTACAAACGCTGGGTAAAAATGCGATTGTTGACATTAAGATCCATCATTTCAACACAGCACTTTTCAGTGAGCATATTGTCAACAACCTGAACAACTACGATTACTTTGTGGTGATGCCGCACTTTTACGATGATACAGCACAGGCCATTAATATCATCAAAACCATTCCGCAGGACAAGCTGGTTATCCTCGATAAAAATATTCCTTCCACTGATATTAATTCAGCAGCAGTATACCAGGATTTTCAGAACGACATAGCTGAGGCGCTCGAACAGGGCCGCGACCTGTTGTCAAAATATAACAAGCTTTTCCTCGTATTTCCCGGGATAGGTAAATATTCACCCGAGATCATCCAGGGTTTCAGAAAATTCTGCATGCAGAATAATTTTAAAGGAGAGGTGCTTGAAGAGATCAATGAAACAACGGGTATCAATGCTAAAGAAGCTTACATCGTTATCGAGGAAAGCGACCTGTGCAATCTTATCAAAGAATCACGCACTAAAAACCTCAGGATCGGAAAAGATGTAGGCATCATTTCTTATAATGACAGCCCGTTGAAAGAAATTCTTCTCGATGGCATCACTGTGGTTTCTACAGATCATACAAAAATGGGCGAAACCGCTGCCCGCCTTATTTTAGAAAACAGTAAGGAGAAGATTAAAAATCCTTTCGTGCTGATAAGAAGGGGATCGTTGTAGACATCGGCAGACGTGAGAAGTGAGACGGCAGAATTCTATCTGGGACCGAACGTGGACCTGCGTCTGCCATTGCCGTCTGCCGTTATCATCTCAAAAATGCCGCTGCTACACCTCCATCAACATTCAAACTATTTCCGGTTGATTTATTGAGCATACCTGAAACAAAAACATAACACGCATTGGCAATATCCTCAGGAAGAATACTTTCATTCAGCAACGTGCGCTTAGCATAAAATGCGGGAAGCTCATCTACTTTTATCCCATATGCTTTCGCGCGGCCTTCCGCCCATCCACCGGCCCAGATATTGGAATCGGAAATCACTGCATCCGGATTTACCATATTCACCCTGATATTAAATGCACCCAGCTCGGCAGCAAGCAGCCTGCTTAGATGAGCCTGTGCGGCTTTCGCTGAACCATAACCTGCATTGTTAGGACCTGCAAACACAGCATTCTTCGAAACGATATTAATGATGTCTCCACCCATGTCCTGCTTCTTCATAACTTCTACTGCTTCTTTCGAAACAAGGAATTGCCCTTTCACAAGAATATCATACAACCTGTTCCAGTCCGCCGTTGTATGATCGGTCAATGATTTGGAAATGCTTATGCCTGCGTTATTCACAATGATATCTGCTCCGCCGAATAATAAACACGAATCTTCAAAAGCTTTTACTGCACTTTCTTCATTGGTAACATCGAGTAATACCCCTGCTACATTATCCTTACCGAATATTTTTTTGAATTCTCCGATCGCGCCTTCAAGTCTCTTTTCATCAATATCATTCAGTATAACACAGGCGCCTTCCTCTGCAAATTTCTTTGCGATAGCTTTTCCTATACCTCCGCCGCTACCCGTTATCAAAGCAATTTTTCCCGATAGGGTTTTAGGTTTAGGCATCCGCTGCAATTTGGCTTCTTCAAGCAGCCAGTATTCAATATTAAATGCTTCCTGCCTGGGCAACGATGTATATTCCGAAATGGCCTCAGCACCACGCATCACATTGATGGCATTGGTATAAAATTCCGATGCAACCCTTGCAGTCTGTTTATCTTTTGCAAAGGTGAACATACCAACTCCAGGATATATGATCACTACAGGATTTGCGTCGCGGATTGCCGGACTATCCGCATGCCTGCAGCTTTCATAATAATCAGCATACATTTTCCTGTATGCATCAAATTGTGGTTCGAGACCCTTCCTGAGCTCTTCAACATTATCTGTATTGTCCGTTGACTTCAGGTTCAATACGAGGGGACTGATCTTGGTTCTCAGAAAGTGATCAGGACAACTTGTTCCCATTGGTGCAAGCCTGCCGAGATCATTTGAGTTGATGAATTGCAGCACGCGCTCATCATCTGTAAAATGTCCGATCATATTATTTTTTGAGGAACATAGTCCACGTAATACCGGCGCTATCGCAGCTGCTTTTTTCAACCGTTCAGCTTTAGGCAACGTCTTGACCTTCTCTCCTCCGAATATTCCTGATTTAGCTGTATTGTCTTCAATGTATCGTGCGCAGCGTTCAATAACTTCAAGTGTATTGATGTAGGATTCGAATGCGGTGTCGCCCCACGTGAACAACCCGTGCGACCCAAGCATGATACCGCGAATGCCAGGATTTTCATCGAGACATTTTTTCATCTGCAGTCCCAGTTCAAAACCAGGTCTTTGCCAATTTACCCATCCAATCGTACCATTAAAAAGTTCTTCAGTGATTTTTTTACCATCCCTTGCTGCAGCTATTGCAATTGCCGCATCAGGATGCAGATGATCAATATGTTTGAATGGAAGAAAACCATGTAGTGGTGTATCAATAGAGGGTGCCTTGGAAGAAAGATCGAAGATGCAATGATTGAACAATTCTACCATTTCATCTTCATGTTCTATACCACGATAAATATTTTTCAATGATCTTAACCGGTCGGTATATAATGCCGCAAGGCCGCTTTTTTTAAGTGTCCCAAGATCTCCCCCTGAACCTTTCACCCACATAACCTCGGTTTCATTTCCTGTAAGCGGATCCCTCTCCATCAATTTGCATGAAGTGTTTCCACCTCCGTAATTAGTCAGGCGCAGATCAGCACCCAGCAGGTTCGATCTGTATATCAGCAATGCCACCTGGTCGTCTCCTAACGAAGCCGCTTTTGCATCATCCCACAAATAACTTACATGTTTGAATTGATTCTTTCCGATAACTTCTGGCATAATTGTTTGTTTACTGATGAGGTCTTTAAAAATAGGATTTTACACTGTTATAGCTGTCATGCTGTGTGATGCTTAACCCCTATCTTCGCGGCCGAAAAAGATCAGGGAATAAATGAACTGTAAAGGATGGCACTGTTAGAAAAGCATTTAAGAATAAAACATTCTTTGCTTCCCGGAGCAGGCAAAGGCTTATTTACCACTAAGTTCATTCCAAAAGGTACGCGTATAGTGGAGTATAAGGGAAAAATTTCAAGCTGGAAAGAAGCCGATCACCAGAATGGTGGGAACGGATACATATACTACGTAAAGCGGGATCATGTTATCGATGCGCTGCCACGCCCAAAGGCACTCGCACGGTATGCAAATGATGCGCAGGGCATGATAAAAGTGAAAGGGGTCACCAACAATTCTGATTACGTGGAAGATGGACTCAGGGTTTATATAGAATCTAAAAAAGATATTCCCGCCAATACCGAGATATTCGTCGGCTACGGTAAAGAATACTGGGATGTGATCAAAGCATTCAAAAGATCACAGAAGAAAAAATCTGTCAAAAACGGTAAGCAACGCAAAACCTGAAATTGATACCAGGCTCTACCTGGAAATAATATTCTGTACTTCCGGGATCATTGTTGAATTCAAAAGGGGCTCCCGCGCAGAGATATTTATTCATGATATTATTTATACTCAAGCTTACCGATAACATTTCTATTGTATACGAAACATTTGCATCGAAACGATGATAATCTTCAAGGCCGTTCCCTCGCTTCGCCTGCCACTGGTAGCCAAGTGACGTGTGCCATTTACCCTTAATCTCATAATTGATCCAGGCATTACCGGTGTGTTTTGGAAAAGCAGGACCATCAGCCTCTTTTCCGCGTTTCGATTCATCTGCATCCCTGGTAATGAGGGATTTTGTAAATGCATAGTTCATTACAACATCCATCTTCTTTCCGATTGCTCCTCTCATATCGAATTCAATTCCCTGTGTTCTTGTTTGTTTGTCCTGAACTGCTTTATACAAAGTTCCGGGAACTACAGTGATGAGATTATTTCTTGTGATGTTGTAAACAGCAATGGTAGTATTCAATTTATTATCCAACCAGTCTTCCTTCAAGCCTGCTTCTATACTTTTACCGGTTAAGGGTTTGAAAGAATTTGATGAGCTGTCTATCCCCGGCTGTCCGGCAAATGTGCAATCATACAATACATAAACTGTTGCTGCGTGATGGATATTAAAACTGATACCCATACGCGGTGTTACCTTTTTATCATGAGAATAAATGCCAAAGCTGTTTTGTATCAGCCTGGTATATCTCCCGGCAAGAGTAAACCGTAGCCTGGCATCCAAAAAAAGCAGTTCATCCTGTATATACAGACTATTAACTTTCTCTCCCATTGTACAGAACGCGCGCGATCTTAATGATTGTGTTCTGTCGAATACAGGAAGTGATGGTGCCGGAATTCTTCCATGAACAGGATGATAGATATTGAAAGGAATACTTGTACCCGAATGATCATAAGCGGTAATGGTATCTTCCTGGTAAAAATCACTGAAATATTTTTTATAAGACAGATCAATTCCCGCCAGGAAACGGTGAATTATTTTGCCGGTATACTTACTACCATTGATATAAAGCTGGCCAGACGTGCATTTACTTAACGCATCCCAGTTGGCTATACTTCTCAAAAGATCTCCATTCTTATTTAATCCGCCGGAGTTTGACGGCCATACAGAAGAACCTGTTTGTGTATAATTCAGGTAATTAAGTTTTGTGGTTAATTTAAAATCTTTTGAAATTTGACGATCAAATGTTACGAAGAGGTCATGATCATATATAAAGGTTGGTTCAAGATTTGTTTCAATCATTGAAGCATTGCGTGGAAGATCGCCCATTTTCAAAGAGAATAAATTTGCGGAACCCAGCATGGCCATTTCCATCTGCTGATAATTATATTCAGCAGATAGCTTTGTTTTTCCATCAATTTTGAAAGTAACAACTGGTGCGATGGTTAACCGTTTATTGTAATCAAACTGCCTGTGAGATTTTTTATCCTGTGCCATCATATTAAAACGGTAAAGCACTTTTCCCTTTTTATTCAATTTACCATCCAGGTCAAATGTGGTCCTGTAAAGATCGAAGCTTCCTGTCACGAACGATACTTCTCCTCTATTGGTACCCGAAGGCTTTTTAGTGACCAAATTATAAATAGCAGCGGGATCTCCATTTGCAAACATAAATCCGGCAGGACCTTTTACAAATTCAATTCTTTCTATCATACACATGTCTTCAGTGAGCGGTCCCCAGGGCATTTTCACATTCATACCATTTCTAAAAGGAACAATTCGTCCACCTCTCATGGATAAATTCACATAATTGCCCCAGCTTTCATGAATAGATGTGGAAGCCCCGCTCACATTACGTGCAACAGCATCTGCCATGTCCGTTAATAGCTGGTCACCGATCAGCTTAGGTGATATTACCTGGATGTTCTGAGGTAATTGCAGCAAAGGGGTTTGCATTTTCAGCGACAATGAAGGGTCACTTAATTTATAGCCCTGTATTTCCTTTTCGATGATCACTTTTTCGAGGATAGTGACAACTGAATCTGAAACGGCTTGTGCGGTGCAGGAAATAAAAAGGCAGACAGATGCGGGCAGCATCAATAACTTTTTAACTATCATGGGTAAGCGCAGTTTTAAAAAATTGCGCTAATCTACCATAATTCAATTATAAAATTCCAGGTTTTTTTATCTTTCTGTTTCTTTCAACAGATCCTGGAGATCAAGCGGATCTGAAACCATCACCAAATTTCCCGCAGCATCAACTGGCCAATTACTTCTGGGTTTATCCCAATATATTTCAACTCCATTTCCGTCGGGATCGTCGAGGTAAATTGCTTCTGAAACCCCATGATCAGATGCCCCTGTGAGAGGGTAATTTGCATTTAATATCTGCTGTAATGCGATTGCAAGCTCCTTCCTGGTAGAATAAAGTATAGCAGTATGAAATAATCCGCAGGTATTTTGTGGTGCCGGTCCTGCGCCTTTGCTGTACCAGGTGTTCAGTCCGATATGATGATGGTAGCCGCCCGCCGAAAGAAATACAGCTGAATCTCCATACCACTGCATAATCTCAAAACCAAGAATATCATGGTAAAATGAAAGCGCCTTATTAAGATCAGCAACCTTTAAATGTGAATGGCCGATCCTTGTAGAATCGGGTACTTTATATTTCATAAAATGTTATTTATCCATTGTCATTGCGTATACAGCAAAAGAAGCCAGCCAGTGTTCTCCCATATAATCACCGCTTGCCACATGAGGCAAAGCAGCTGCCATGTGAATGTTCGCCTGCTCCAGTATCTTAAACCTGTTTGTTTTAGTATGGCCGGCAATACCATACAGGCACCAAGCCCGGCTGAAATTGAGACCATCGAGATGTACAAGACGCCCGTCGGTACGGTCTTTTACAAGGCCGGGTTTTAATGGAATCGTATGACGGAATAAAGATGGAAGAAACTTCTTCAACCATATTTCGTATTCCGCAGAAGGCAGAATGCGCCACATCAGGTCGGCCTCTTCAAGGCATGGACTTAAAAAATCAGTTCCTCCGGGTTCCCAACTCAACGGACAATTCACATCATTTCTGTAAAAGCGCAATGCAGTTGCCCTGATGCTTTTTTTCAATGAATCATCACCAGCACATTCTGCGTAATCCCATGCAAGCCTTAAACCAAAAGCAAGATTGGAGTGTTCTCCTACACGCAACGGGTATAATAACTTCCCGAGATATTCTATGTAAAGCCTCGAAAATAGCCCGGAAAGTGGTTTAAGATTTTCAGACAACTCTTTCCCCAGTGGATCATTCCACTCCAATAATTCTTTCTGCATCTGCATTATCCAGGCCCAACCATATGTTCTTTCAAAACTTCTGTTCTCTTTCTGCCCGAATAAATTTACTTCAGCCTGAATTTTCAGAATAGTAAGCTGATCTTTTAATAATGCTCTTATTGTATCTGCCTGCGGAATGCCCGGAAACTTTTTCAGTAACCTGATCAGCATCCAGTGACCATGCGCGCTCGAATGCCAGTCGAAGCACCCATAAAAAACCGGGTGATAATTTTTAGGAGTTGTGATCAGTGATGTATCAGTGAAAACGACTCCTGTTTTATATGGAAATTCCTGCCTGATACATTTTAACGGAAGACTTGCCAGATGTGAAGCTCCTTCAGTTGTAAGAACATACCTGTTATTTTCTTTTTTATATTGCTGGCAAAAAATATTTTTTACGGAACCAATAAACAGCAATAGTAATACAAGAGCTTTCATCAACCCAAATATATCATTTTATATAAACCTCTCCCTTGTAAGGATGTATCGTCGAATAAAATGAAAATCCTGCGATGTGCAGCAGGTAATATGCCATAATATCACACCAGCAGATCTCTTCCCTGAAGATTTCAATCTGTGGTAATTTACCACGCTGGCAACTGTTTTCCTTGTCGTAATCGTAATCACCTCCGTTATCCTGACACCATTTCTCAAATGCAACCAACTCTGCGGGATCAGAAAAAATTATTTTAAAATGAGTGTCTTCCTTTACATCTTTAAGATCATCGTTCAGGTAATGATGATATTTGTGCCTGTGCCTGATAATTTTTGCCGTATGCATATGATCATTAAATGGTTCTTCATTTCCACAAAATGTGGGTTGAACACAATTTTTATACCTGCTTAAATTGAGAGTTTTCCCCTGCTCTTTGCCACTAAAAATCCCACCACCGCGGCGGTAGTAATGCCGGCAACAGTTAATAATAATTTCGTGTTTTGAGCCGGCGGAATATATTGAACCCCTTCATAATTCACCAGTGCTGGTTCTTCAACATACCTTCCGGATCGAGGCACAGCAAGAAGACGGAAATGATCAGCAAGGTTATGCAACCCCTGCCTTAGCTCTTCGCCAGCCATAGGCTTTCCATGACCTGTAGCGGCAATCTCCGGTTCAAGATCAGCGAGCATTTTTAAACTTCTTTCCGCTGACCCCCAGTTGTATGTAAAATATTTGGGAGGACCATGCAATTCCCATTTTTGCAAAAGAACGGAAAATGCGGATTCCTGGCAGGTGGTTACAAATGCATCACCGGCCAGTAAAAGCCTGTCGCGTTGGCGGAATAAACTGATATGCCCCGGTGCATGGCCGGGAGTATGATAATATCTCCATTCAGGAAGATCGGGAATGGTACCATCCTCCGGCAGTAATAATAGTCTGTCTGAAACATCTATCGGACCTTTAGGATATGTAAATGAAATCAACGACATCAATCCACCACCTACAGTTGGATCTGGCGGAGGATATTTAGAAACACCTGTGAGATATGGCTTTTCCAGGCTGTGTGCATAGATCGGAACATCCCATTCTTCTGCAAGTGTTCGCAGGGATCCTGTATGGTCGAAATGCGCGTGTGTCAATATTATAGCGGAAGGCTTCGACTCAGGCCAGAACAGGTGGTTGGCAACCTTCTTTATTTTTCTTGCTGAAGATTTTAAACCCGTATCCAGCAACACCCATTTATTATCCGAAGGATTATGGATCAGGTACATATTGACAAATAGATCTTTGATCCTCCATACGCCTGGGGCTACAGAGTACCAATCGATATACATCTGTTTGCTGATTTTTTCCTGCTTCATATATTAGAATTTAATAGTATAAATAAAGCATATTAACGAGTATAAAATCATGCCATTAAATTTGACAAATGAACTGGATCATACTCGTCATCGCAGGATTATTTGAAGTAGGCTTTGCTTCCTGCCTTGCCAAAGCAAAAGATACATCAGGACAAACCTCAACTTTATGGTTTGTCGGCTTCCTGTTGTGCCTCACCATCAGTATGGTGTTGTTATACAAAGCTTCACAGACACTTCCAATAGGTACAGCTTATGCAGTGTGGACGGGTATCGGAGCTGTAGGTACGGTATTGATGGGAATAATATTCTTTGGTGAACCAACTGATGCCTGGAGATTGTTCTTCATCGCAACTTTGATCGCCTCAATCGTTGGTTTAAAATTCGTGAGCTCCCATTAGTCATCATGTAATTTCATTCCTCCTGGATGCGATCTCATTTCGTAACCGGTTAAAAAAAATTCCCCTTTCCTTTTCACCCACCCTGCTGATCATCGTGGATTTCTGCATCAGGTTCTGAAGATTGTCAAACATCATGTCATTGAATTTCTGGTCCCTTGTATTAACGAAATATAAAACACTGTGATTTAAAAAAGTGACGCGCATATTATCGGTTTCAAACAATGTAGTATTGTCGCCAAGGATCAGCTCATTCACAAACATGTTGTATTCTACTTTTGAACCGGCCGGCTTAGTGCCGATGGCAAATTTCACACCTGTTTCCGCCTGCTGTTCAAAATGGTTGATCAGTTCATACATCTTATCAAATAACAGCAATGCATCAGATTTGTTTCTGAAAGACCCCGCATCATAATGAAACCTGAGCTGCCTCAATGAACTGTTGATGCTTTCAATGTTCCATATCTCTGTGATCGGAACACTATTGAACAATTCAAATACTTTCCTACTTTTTTGTTCATAGGCATCATAACGGCTATCCTTCAGGTCAAACTTCACACCTTTCATGCTGTCGTAATGGAGTATGGATTTCGTCCATAGAAAAAATTTAAACCGCGCGAGTTCAGGAATCTGGAAGTGAGAAATAGGAGGTATGTCTTTTAATAACCAGTAGATATGTTTTTTACTGATCGATGTCATGTACATCAATTGCTTGAGCAGATGGTCGAGCCATTCTTCAAAGCTGCCTTCCTTATCTTCCCTTAAGATTCCTGTAAAGAGGTAGGAGTTTGACTTGAGGTGAAGAAACTGGTCCATCGAAATATTGTAATGCACGCAAACCTTTTCAAGCTCCTCCAGCGTTATCGGCTTTTCTCCGCGTATCCGGCGGTATGCACTGTCCGGACTTATCCCCAGCAGGTCTGCAACTTCGTCCGCCATCGAAAGATGTGGGGGAAGCATAGATTTCAGATGCTGAAACAACATAACCTGTGTATTTGCCAATTCCATATATTTGATTCTTACGCTTTAGTTAAAGCTACGTTCCAGGTATCACTTTTACATGCAGTGGTACAAATATTGATCGTAAATAATTACATATTTAAACGTTATGAAACCACTGATCTCTTTTTTAATGCTGACTCTGGTTGTTACTGCCGGCTTCGCACAGGATGAAAAAGAAGACCCGATAAAAGCAGCAATAGAGTCAAAACAATACGTTTTCAAAGCACGTTCGGTTATGCCCGCCACAGGTGGAACCAGGCAGCTTACAAGCGAGTATGACCTTACCGTGAACAAGGATTCTATTACCGCTTACCTGCCTTATTTTGGCAGGTCTTACCAGGCGACTATCGGTACAACAACTGATGGCATCAACTTTACCTCTATTAAAAATACATATGAGGTAAGTGAAGGAAAGAAAGGTGGCTGGCTGATAGATGTAAAAACCAAAGATGCCGGCGATGTTCGGAAATTTAACCTTAACCTTTCCAAAGATGGATATGGCACTTTACATGTCGACAACCAGAACAGGCAATCCATTTCCTATTCCGGAAAAGTTGAACCGCTGAAGAAAAAAGAATAACATTACTTAAGCAACTCAAGCACCCACATTTCTGTTCCACTGATTGTCACTTTTTCATCCGTACGCATTGATTCACCTGTTACAACATTACGTGCTGTACTGAAACCTCTTGTGCGTTCGGCATATTTATTAAAATCAACCGTTCTGCTGGTGTCCGATGTATTCATCACACACATCACCGTCTGGTTGTTATTATAACGGAAATAAACATAAATGCCTTGTTCCGGAATATAGTGCATCAACCTGCCGGTTTTTAAGGCCATTGAACTTTTCCTGAAGTTTGCCAGTTTTCCAGTGAGTTCCTGTATCGCTTTTTCATCATCTGTTAAGCCCTCGCCTGTAAATGCATTTTTCTTATCCCCTTGCCAGCCACCGGGAAAATCGAGTCTCACCCATCCATCCGGATTACTAATGCCTTTCATCAGCACTTCCGTTCCGTAATAAAGCTGCGGAATACCCCTTTCAGTAAGTAACCACTGTATGCCCATCTTTTGCTTTCTCACATCTTCTTTCACCACAGAAAAAAAACGGCTCATATCATGGTTGTCGAGGAAGATCACATTGGCCATCGGATTTTTGTAAAGGAAATCGTTGGATAATGTCTGGTACATCTGCATCACACCATTATCAGGTTCAGTCAATGCCGGTTTGATGCCATGAAATAAGGTTTGAAAGTCTATGGTACCGGGAAGATTGCATTTGAATTTTGCATCGTAAATATTTCTTGTAAAAAATGCCTGGTTAGAAGTTGCATCCACCCACGATTCGCCCACCATTGTCATTTTCGGATATTCATCGATCAGCGCTTTGTTGCAACGGTTCATAAAAGGCATGTCAACATAAATATAGGTGTCGATCCTCCATCCGTCTACTCCAAACTGTTCTACGCACCACAAGGCATGCTGGATCAGGAAATTCGCGACATAAGGATTGTTTTGGTTAAGGTCGGGCATCTGTTCGGTGAACCATCCGTCGGCCATTTTTCTTTTATCCTGTGCTGAAGCATATGGGTCAAAATGTGTTTGCTCCTTATAATTCGGTTTTGTGAATTCCGGCCATTGATGTACCCAACTTTTCATCGGGGGGTCCTTCATCAGGAAGTTATATAATCCCATGTGGTTATATACGGCGTCTTTGATCAGCTTCATGCCCCTCTTGTGTAATTCATCGCTCAAACGCAGGTAGGCAGAGTCACCCCCCAGTCTTGGTTCCACTTTGTAATGATTGGTGATCGCATACCCATGTTCGGTTCGGTCGGGCATATTGTTTTCGAGGACAGGGGTGAGCCAGAGAGTTGTAACTCCAAGGCTCTGCAAATAATCAAGATGATTGATAACTCCCTGCAGATCGCCGCCATGCCTGTAAAAAATAGAATCACGATTCAGCGACTGGTCGAGCATGCCAGGTAATTTATCGTTCGAGGGATCGCCGTTGCTGAACCTGTCGGGCATTAAAAAATAAATAAAGTCTGAGGATTGCACTCCTTGCGCATACTTATCACCGTTACCCTGTCTTCTTGGTTTTATTTGCCAGTTTGCCGTATTCTTCTTTCCGTTTTTCTCGAATTCAATTTTTACGCTGCCCGGTTTTGTTGAAGGGGATATGGAAAGATCAACGGCGAGATATTTTGGATTCTCAAGCCTGTGAACTTTGATAACAGATATGCCGGGATACGCAATTTTTATATTTTGGCCGGCAAGGCTGCTTTCACCACGAACCAACAGTTGCACTTTGTTCCATTTCATACCTGCCCACCAGTTGGTGGGATAAAACTGTGCGTGCTGCGCAGACAATACTTTAAAGGAAAATAAAATCAGTAAAGAAAAGAATGATTTCATAATAACACTTTGAGTCTGACGGTACCGGCTAAAAAGGTTCATTACCTTGTTACATATCCGATCCCCGCGATCCTGCCGTCCTCCACAACTTCAAGAATA
>Ga0111538_10009331_pt1 | contig 13107 bp, 11 predicted proteins | sample SoiMethybrSBSTD1_FD_79669 | JGI IMG/M metagenome (GOLD analysis project Ga0111538, IMG submission 79669) | Bulk soil microbial communities from a Populus tree surrounding site in Tennessee, USA - Soil MetaG P. TD hybrid SBSTD1 (version 2)... | ecosystem: Environmental > Terrestrial > Soil >...
CCGGTGCCGTCCTCGCGCGGCTCGAGGATCACCGCTCCCGCGGCGTCGCCGAACAGCACGCAGGTGGTGCGGTCCTCGAAGTCCAGGATCGAGGTCATCACGTCGGCGCCGATCACCATCACCTTCGAGTGGCGGCCGGTCTCGATGAACTGCGCGCCGATCGTGAGCGCGTAGGCGAAGCCGGAGCAGGCGGCCGAGACGTCGAAAGCCCAGGCGCGCTTCGCTCCGATCCGGTCCTGCACCAGGCAGCCCGTCGCCGGGAACAGCATGTCGGGCGTCACGGTGGCGACGACGATGAGCTCGAGCTCGTCCGCGCCGATCCCGCGCCGACGCAGCGCCTCGCCCGCCGCTTTCGCGGCGATCGCGCTGGTGCCGGTGCCCGGCTCGACGTAGTGGCGCTTCTCGATCCCGGTCCGCGTGCGGATCCACTCGTCCGTGGTGTCGACCAGCTTCATGATGTCGTGGTTGGTCACGACGCGCTCGGGGACGTGGGTCCCGAGCGCGGTGATCGCGGCCCGTCTCTGGCTCATGCGGCTCCCTCGTTCACGGTAGCCGCCGCGTCATGCGCTCGTCGCGCGGGGCGGCCGAATCGGACCATTAGAAACGGCCGGCCCCTTGGGGGTCAAGCCCGGGGCCGGTGTATGCTCCAGAGCTTACCCATGCCGCAGTCCCCGATCCCCTTGCCGGTGCTGCACGCGAAGCCGGCGCTCGTGCCGTGCACGGAGTGCGCGCGCTGCTGCCGCTACGTCGGGGTGGGGATCAACGCGCCGACCACGCCGCGGCTCGCGAGCGACGTGCTCTGGTACCTCTACCACGAGCAGGTCTCGGTCTACCGCGACGAGCAGGGCGAGTGGTCGGTGATGTTCGAGACGCGCTGCCGCAACCTCGGCGACGACCGGCTCTGCGGCGTCTACGACCAGCGCCCCCACATCTGCCGCAGCTTCGACAACACCACCTGCGACGTGAACGCGCCGGGCGCGCGCGCGCTCACGTTCAGCGAGCCGGCGGAGTTCCTGGAGTGGCTGCGGGCGAAGCGGCCGCGGGTCTACGCGAGGCTCGAGGGCCGTTTCACTCCGGAACGCTGGCAGCCCGGGACGAAGCCCAGCACCGCGCGCGCACGCCGGGCGGTCGCGCGCAAGGCGAGGATCTAGAAGCTCATGGCCGAGGCCAAGCCGCTCGTCGGCGTCCTGATGGGAAGCAAGTCCGACTGGGACGTGATGAAGAGCGTGAGCGAGACGCTCAAGCACTTCGAGATCGCCCACGAGTGCCGCGTGCTCTCCGCGCACCGCACGCCGGCCGCGACGATCGAGTACGTGGGCGCGGCCGAATCGCGCGGCCTCGAGGTGATCGTGGCGGCGGCCGGCGGGGCCGCGCACCTCGCGGGCGTCGTCGCGGCGCACACGCTCTTGCCGGTGCTGGGCGTGCCGATGGAGAGCGCCTCGCTCAAGGGCCTCGACTCGCTGCTCTCGACCGTGCAGATGCCCGGCGGCATCCCGGTCGGGACGCTCGCGATCGGCAAGCCCGGAGCCACGAACGCGGCGCTCCTGGCCGTCGCGATCCTGGCGAACTCGCGGCCGGCGCTGCGCGCGAAGCTGCGCGCGTTCCGCGAGGAGCAGACGGCGAAGGTGCTCAAGGAAACGCTGGCCTGAAGCCCCGCCGTTGAAGGTCCTGCTGATCGGCGGCAACCGCTTCCTCGGCCACGAGCTCGCGCTGCGGCTCCGCGCCGCCTCGCACGCCGTCACGCTCTTCAACCGCGGCACGCTCGCGGACGCTCTCTCTGACCGCGTCGAGCGGCTGCGGGGCGACCGCACCAGCGCCGACTTCGAGCGCGTGCTGGGCGGCCGCCGCTTCGACGCCGTCGTCGACTTCGCGGCCTTCGACGGCGACGACGGCCGTCGCGCGGCCGCGCTCTTCCAGGGCCAGGTCGGCCACTACGTCGCGATCAGCACCGGCCAGGTGTACCTGGTGCGCCAGGGCTGCCCGCGCCCGGCGCGGGAGACCGACTACGACGGCCCGCTCATCGACGAGCCGCAGACGCAGTACGACCGCGGGCAGTGGACGTACGGCGTCAAGAAGCGCGCGCTCGAGGACGAGCTTCGGGCCGCCTGGGAGCAGAGGCGATTCCCGGCGACGCGGCTGCGCATCCCGATGGTGAACGGCGAGCGCGACCACTTCCGGCGCATCGAGCGCTACCTGTGGCGGATGCTCGACGGCGGGCCGATCCTGCTGCCGGGCGGCGGCGCACGCGTCACGCGCCACGTCTACTCGGGCGCCGTCGTGAAGGCGATCCTCGGCCTTCTCGGGCGCGAGGCGAGCTTCGGGCGCGCCTACAACCTGGCACAGGACGAGACGCCGAGCCTGCGCGAGCTGCTCGCCACGCTGGCCAGGCTCGTCGGTGCCCCTGCGCCCCTGGTGGAGATCGATGCGGAGTCGGTGCGCAAGGCCGGGCTCGACCCGCTGGTGCTGTCGCCTTTCGGCGGCGAGTGGATGTCGTTCGTCGATCCCTCGCTCGCGAAGGCCGAGCTGGGCTTCCGTCACGAGCCGCTCGCCTCCTATCTCGACAAGATCGTGACCTCGTTCCTGGCGCAGCCTCCAGCCGACCCCCCGCCCGGGTACGAGAAGCGCGCGGACGAGCTGCGGCTCGCCGGCGTTTGACGGCCGGCCACGCCCGGGCACACGATGGGCGGCCATGATCAAGAGCTTCCTGTCGTCCGGACTGCCGGTGCTCGCGCTCGCCGTGCTGGGCGCGGCTGCCAGCCGAGCCGCCGAGGTCACCGTCTACGTCGGCACCTACACCGACGGCACCAGCAAGGGCATCTACCGCTTCTCGCTCGACCTCGAGACCGGCAAGGCGTCGGCCCCGGCGCTCGCCGGCGAGGCGAAGAACCCGTCGTTCCTGGCGCTCCACCCGAGCGGCCGATTCCTGTACGCCGTCTCCGAGGTGGACAGCTTCGGCGGCGCCAAGACCGGCTCGGTGATCGCGTTCGCGATCGACAAGAAGACGGGCGACCTCACGAAGCTGAACGAGGTCGCCTCCGAGGGCGGCGCGCCGTGCCACCTCGTGGTGGACAAGGGCGGCAAGAACGTGCTCGTCGCGAACTATGGCGGCGGAACGGTCGCCGTGCTGCCGATCGGAGCGGACGGCAAGCTCGCGAAGGCGTCGGCCGTGCGCACGCACGAGGGCAAGGGCCCGAACGCGCAGCGGCAGGAGAAGCCGCACGCGCACGGCATCTACCTCGACGCCGCCGAGCGCTTCGCGCTGTCGCCGGACCTGGGCGCCGACCGCGTCTTCGTCTCGCGCTTCGACGCCGCGAAGGGCGCCCTCGAGGCCCACGGCGAGGGCGTGCTCGATCCCGGCGCGGGACCGCGGCACCTCGCGTTCCACCCCTCGGGCCGCTACGTCTACGTGATCAACGAGCTCACCTCGACGGTCTCGGCATTCGGCTACGACGCGGCCAAGGGCGCGCTCACGCCGCTTTCGACCGTCTCGGCGCTGCCCGAGGGCTTCAAGGGCACGAGCTACACGGCCGAGGTCGAAGCCTCGCCCGACGGCCGCTTCCTCTACGGCTCGAACCGCGGCCACGACAGCCTCGCGATCTTCGCGATCGACCCGGCGAGCGGCCGGCTCGCGCCGTCCGGCCACGTACCGATCGGCGGCCCCTGGCCGCGGCATTTCAAGATCGACGCCTCCGGCCGAGTGCTGATCGCCGCTCACCAGCGCGGCGGCACGGTCGGCTTCTTCCGTCTCGACCCGAAGACGGGCCAGCCGAGCCCACTCGGCGTGACGGTCGCGGTCGACAAGCCCGCGTGCGTGCTGCCGGTGGCTCCCGCCCGCTAGCCGCGGCCCGATGCCGAACGCGCTCGACCCGCGCCAGCTCGCGAACCTGCTGGCCGCGCTGCTGATCGGGGCGCTCGTCGGCACCGAGCGCGAGAAGAACAAGGCCGCGTCGGGCAACGTCGGCATCGGCGGCGTCCGCACCTTCACGCTGTTCTCGCTGATCGGCGCCTTCGGCGCGCTGCTCGCCCAGTCGCTCGGGAGCCCGCTGGTGCTCGCGGCCGCGATCGCCGGCGTCGTCGCGCTCACCGCCGCGGGCTACGTGGTGCAGGCGCGCAGCAAGCCCGAAGCGATCGGCCTCACGACCGAGACGGCCGCGCTCGCCGTCTGCCTGCTCGGCGCGGCCTGCACCGCCGGCTACCCCGAGCTCGGGCTGGCGGGCGGCATCGCCGTCTCGGCCTTCCTCGCCTACAAGGAGTCGCTCCACGGCCTGGTCGCCAAGCTCGGGCCCGACGACATCTCGGCCGGCGTCAAGCTGCTGGCGGCGACGTTCATCGTGCTGCCGCTCCTGCCGAAGCAGCCGGTCGATCCGTGGGGCGCGCTCGTGCCGCGCTCGCTCTGGCTGCTGGTGATCCTGATCGCGGCGCTCTCGCTCGTCGGCTACGTGGCGACGCGCGCGCTCGGCCCGGAGCGGGGCACCGCCATAACCGGGCTCACGGGCGGCCTGGTCTCCTCGACCGCGGTCACGCTGACGTTCGCGAAGCGCAGCCGGGAGGAAGGGGGAGCGACCGACGACGCGCTCGCGGCAGGCACGTTCCTCGCCTGGGGCGTGAGCTTCGCCCGGGTGGTCGTGCTGGCGGCGATCGTCCACGCGCCACTCGCGCTCAAGATGCTCGCGCCCTTCGCCGGGATGGCGCTCGTCACGGCCGCGATGGCGTTGGTGCTGCTGCGGCGCTCGCAGGCCGCGGCCGCGCCGGCGGGCCCGGTGTCGCTCAAGAACCCGTTCAGCCTGGTGTCCGCGATCCAGTTCGGCCTGCTGTTCGCCGCGGTGCTGCTGGTGATGACGATCGTCCAGCAGCGCTTCCCGTCCGGAGGGACGTACGTCGTCGCGGCGCTCGCCGGCACGAGCGACGTCGACGCCATCAGCCTCTCGATGGCGACGCTCGCGCAGAGCGGGCAGGCGTCGCTCGGAACGGCCGCGCTCAGCATCCTGATCGCCGTCATCTCCAACACCCTCGTCAAGTGCGGGATCAGCGCCGGGCTCGGCGGGCCGCGGCTGCGGCGCTCGGCGCTGGTGCTGACCGCGGTGCTCGTGGCGATCGGCGCCGTCGCGTTCGCCACGCTCTGAAAGCGGCGCCCGGCGTGTCGCCCCTCCTCGGCCTCGCCTTCTTCCTGAGCGGCGCGGCGGCGCTCGTCTACCAGGTGGTGTGGCAGCGCATCCTGACGCTGCACACCGGGATCGGCGTGGTCTCGGTCTCGCTGATCGTCGCGTCGTTCATGGCCGGCCTCGGCATCGGCAGCGAGCTCGGCGGTCTGCTGAGCGCGCGGATGCGGCCCGCGGCGGCGCTCGTCGCGTTCGCGCTCGTCGAGCTCGGCGTGGGCGGCTTCGCGCTCTTCAGCTGCCGGCTCTACCACGACGGCCTCGGCCGCTACGCCGCCGCGCTCTACGAGACGACGGCGGGATCCGCGCTCGCGCACTTCCTCGCCTTCCTGCTGCCGACGACGCTCATGGGGATGTCGCTGCCGTTCCTGGTCCGAGGCGCGGTGCGCGAGACCGAGAGCGCCTCGCGCGTGATCGGCGCGCTCTACGGGCTGAACGTGCTCGGTGCTTCGACCGGCGCGCTGCTCGCGCCGTGGGTGCTCGTGCGCTTTCTGGGGATGGAAGGCGCCGTGCGCGTGGGCGCCCTCTGCAACCTGCTCGCGGGGCTCGCCGTCTTCGCCGTCGCGCGACCCGACGTTCGCGCCGGAGAGGCATCGGCGCCGCAGGCGGCGGCCGTCTCGGCCCGGCCCGCCGGATCGCTGCGGCCCTGGCTGCTGCTCTACGGCCTCTCGGGCTTCGTCGCGCTGTCGCTCGAGATCGCCTGGTTCCGGCTGATGGACGTCGCGGTGAAGAGCACGGCCTACACCTTCGGCACCGTGCTCGCGCTCTACCTGCTCGGCCTCGGCCTGGGCAGCCTGGTCGGGGGCCGGCGTGCGGCGCGCCTGGAGCGCCCACTCGTGGCCTTCCTCGATCTCCAGCTGCTGCTGCTCGCCAGCGCCGGCGCTGCGCTCGTGATGCTCGCCCGGCTGCCGCCCGCGACGCCGGTCTACGGCTTCTTCTTCGACTACTGGCGGCACGAGCCCTTCTTCCACCTCGGCGCGGACTGGACGCTCCGCACGCTCGCGGGTCTCTACGGCCTGCTGCCGCTCGTGCTCTTCGGGCTGCCGACGCTGCTGATGGGGCTGTCGTTCGGCGCGCTGCAGCGCGCGGTCCAGGACGATCCAAGGACGAGCGGCCGCAAGGTCGGGCTGCTGCAGGCCGCGAACATCCTGGGCTGCACCGCGGGCAGCCTGGCGACCGGGCTGCTGCTGCTCGAGCGCGTGGGCACGGCCGGGAGCTTCGGGCTGCTGATCGCCGTGGCCGGAGCGGTCTTCCTGCTGGTGCGCTGGCGTGCCGCGGGGGCGACGCGGGGACTCGCGCTGCGCGTCGCCGCCCTCGCCCTCGTGCTCGCGGCGCTGCCCGCGAACCAGGCGCTCTGGAGCCGGCTGCACGGCATCACGCGCCAGGCGCCGCCCGCGTTCATCGGCGAGGACGCGAGCGCCGTGAGCGCGATGTTCCCCGGAGAGGGCGAGCGCTGGCGCGTCACGGTGAACGGGCTCCCGCACAGCTGGCTGCCGTTCGAGGGCATCCACACCCTGCTCGGCGCGGTGCCCGCGCTGATCCACCCGAGCCCCGAGGAGATTGCCGTGATCGGCCTCGGCTCCGGCGAGACCGCCTGGGCGATCGCCTGCCGGCCCGAGACGCGGAGCGTGCGCGTCTTCGAGATCGCCGCGAGCCAAGAGCGGCTGCTGCGGCAGGTCGCGGCGAGAGCGCCCTTCCCGTCGCTCGTCGAGCTGCTGCAGGACCCGCGGCTGCGGATCGAGGCCGCGGACGGCCGGCGCGCGCTCCAGCGCGAGGAGCGCCGCTACGACCTGATCGAGGTGGACGCGCTCTACCTGACGAGCGCCGGCAGCGGCAACCTCTACTCGATCGAGTTCTTCGAGGAGTGCGCGCGCAAGCTCAAGCCGGGCGGCCTGGTCTGCTCGCAGAAGCCGAGCCGGCGCGTGGCGCTCACCTTCGCCGAGGCGCTCCCGCACGTGGTGGACTTCGGCAACATGGTGGTCGGCAGCAACGAGCCGATCCCGCTCGACGTCGCCGCCTGGCTCGCCCGGCTGCAGGCACCGGCGGTCGCGCACCGCTTCGATGCCGCCACCCTCTTCGGGATCGCGGACCGGCTCTCTTCCGCCTCGCCGGGCGACCGCAACCCCACGGCCCGCGTCGGCTTCAACCGCGACCTGTTCCCGCGCGACGAGTTCGGCACGCCGGTGGGGTGGTGACCCCTCTGTAGCTAGGCGAGTAGCAGGCTCTTCCAGTCGGGCGGATTGGGCGTCGTTTCCTTCGAGAGCGCCTTCTCGATCGCGAACGTCGCCATCTTCTCGACCGCCCACGGGAAGTGGGCGTCCTTCAGGCTGCGGTAGTCGAGGTCGGGCGTGTAGTTCGTGAGGTCGATGCCGTAGAAGCGCCCGTCCTTCACCGCGAACTCGAGCGCGTTCATGTCGTAGCCGAGCGCCTTGTTGTAGTTGAGCGACAGCTCCTCGGCCTTGTCGCGGAGCGCGCGCGGCAGGATGTCGTAGTCCTGGTTGTAGCCGCCGAGGCCCCCGGGCGCGGGGTCGTAGCGGATCGCGCGTGCGTGGCGCCGTCCGATCGTGGGCACGCGGATGTAGGTGTCCCAGGAGATGAACTCCTGCAGCATCATCGTGAGCGCGCCCGACGTCTCGTATTGGTGCCGCAGCTCGTCGAGCGAGTGGATCTTGTGGACGTTCTTCCAGCCGCCGCCGAACGCCGGCTTCATGATGCAGGGCAGCCCCACGTACTCGGCGTACATCGCGAAGTCGGTCGGCCACAGGTTGCGCAGGCTCTCGCTCGTCACGTCGTCGACGTAGCTGCGGTTCGGCAGCACCACCGTCTTCGGCTCGGCGATGTCGAGCTTCTCCGCCGCGGCGTAGCCGAAGAACTTGTCGTCGGCGCTGCGCCAGAACGTGTTGTTGATGCAGTAACAGCCCTGCAGCGCGGCCATCTTCAGGTAGACCGCGTAGTAGGGGACCTCGTGGCTCATGCGGTCGAGGACCACGCGGTAGGGGACCGGCTCGTTGAGCTTGGTGCCCCCGAGCTGCACGAACTCCGCGGTCACGCCCTTGCCGAGCGAGTTGACCTTGGCGATGAAGGCGTCGGGGAACGAGTTCTCCCGCCCGCGCAGGACGCCGATGCGCACGTCGCTAGCCGCCATCTCTGGTTCTCCTCGCGACTACGAGGTCTTCGGCTGCCGCTTGGCGGCGAGGTTCTCGAGCGTCTCGGCGAGCCGGGCGCCGGTGAGCGGGCGCTGGATGTGGCCGGCGGTGAGCGACATCGGCGTGCGCCGCGCGCGCTCGAGCTCGACGGGGCTCTGCGCGTCGTAGCTCAGGAAGAAGGCGAGCCCGGGGCGGTCCTTGTCCCAGGCGCGCAGCAGGCCGGCCACGTTCTGGTCGGGCCGGAAGCTCATCACGTCGCAGACCACGGCGTCGATCGAGCTGGCGTCGACCCGCAGCAGCAGCGCCATCTCCTCGGGCTGGTTGGCGAGACGCACCTCGATCCCCGCCTGCTCCAGCTCCGCGGCCACCGACTCGAGCGACACCACGTCGCGGTCGAGCAGCGCTATGCCGTGGCGCCGCGCGGGCCGCGGCTCCGCAGCGGCGAGCGAGGCGACCTCCTCCATCGAGACGCGCAGCATCGGCGGCACGAACGCGGCGCGCCGCACGGAGGCGATCGCGAGCTTGAGCGCCTCGCCACCGCGCTCGCCCGCGGCGGGCAGCCTGGCCCCCGAAGGCTCCGCGGGCGCCGGCTCTCCCGCCGCAGCGGGCGCCGCGATCCGCGCTGCCAGCTCGCGGCGCGCGACGTCGAGGTCGCGCTCGGCCGTCCGCCGCTCCTCGATCGCCGCGGAAAGCTCGCGCTTCGCGTTCTCGCTCTGCTGCTTCGCGGCGGCCAGGTCGAGGCTCGCCGTCTCCTTCTCGCGGCGCGCCGTCTCGAGCTCGCGCGCGCGGGCCTCGCTCTCCTGGCGCAGCTTCGCGATCGTCTCGTCCACGTCCCGAGGCTGCGCCTCGCGCTCCTGCCGCAGCGTGGCGAGCGCTGTCTCGAGCTCGCGCGCCTGGGCCTCCCGATCGCGCAACCTCGCATTCGTCGCCTCGAGCTCGCGCGCCTGCGTCTCGCGCACGGTCCGCAGCGCGGCGAGCGTCTCTTCGAGCTCGCGCACCTCGGTTTCCCGATCGCGCAGCTTCGTGCTCGCCGCCTCGAGCTCGCGCGCCTGGGCCTCGCGCTCCTTGCTGTGCGTGGCGAGGGTCGCCTCGAGCTCGGCGACGCGCGGCGCGTCCGTGCTCTCGGCCGCCGGAGCCGGCGTGGGCGCCGCGGCCTTCAGCCGCTCGAGCTGGCGTCCCGACTCGCCCTCGAGCCGCGCCGCCGCGGCCTTGAGCTCCTGCACCAGCGTCTCCACGCGGTCCGCGGGGCTGCCCATCAGCCGAGGCCAGACGACCGCCGCGGCCAGCGCCAGCGCCTCGCCGAGGCCGGGCCGGACCGGCCGCGGGACGCCCCGCAGCACCAGCAGGCCGGAGTCGCCCTCGCACCACCAGGGCACGACCACGTTGTCGCGCACGCGGACGCCCGGCATCTCCTCGCCGCGCACGAGCGTCGGGCGCGCGAGGCACTGCGGCGTCTCCTCGACCAGCTTCGCCAGCGTCTTCTCGATCCCGAGCGAGATCGAGCCGTTGCAGAGCGACGGTACCAGCCGGAAGCCCGCGACGCCCGCGGGATCGCGAACCGCCGTGAGCACGGCCGACGGCGCCGCCCAGCGCTGGACGAGCTCGAGGAACGAGGTGGCCAGGCGGGAGGCCTCGGGGCGCGTGGCGAGCTCCGCAGTGGCGCGCGCGGTCTCCTCGAGCGTGAGGGGCTCGGCCTGGGGCTCCTGCGGGTCGCTCACGGGGGGGAGCTTACCATCGGCCCGGCCGGGGTCCACGCGCCCTGGATCGGCGGGTGACGGCTCTCACGGCTTCGTCCAGCGGTCGAGCCAGGAGACGACCTCGGCGTACCAGCGCACGGAGTTCTGCGGCTTGAGCACCCAGTGGCCCTCGTCCGGGAAGAGCAAGAGCCGCGCGGGAACGCCCTGCCGCCGGAGCGCCGTGAACATCGCGAGCCCCTGCTCGAGCGGCACGCGGTAGTCGCGCTCGCCGTGCACCACCAGCGTGGGCGTCTTGAAGCTCTTCACGAAGTCGCGCGGGTTCTGGCGCGTGTAGCCCTCCGGGTGCGACCAGTAGGGCCCGCCGAACTCCCACTCGGGGAACCACAGCTCCTCGGTCGCCCCGTACTCCGACACGAGGTCGAAGACGCCGTCGTGCGTGACGAGCGCCTTGAAGCGGTCGGTGTGTCCCGCGATCCAGTTGATCAGGTAGCCGCCGTAGCTCGCGCCGGCCGCCGCGATGCGCGTCTTGTCGACCCCGGGCAGCGTCAGGGCGAAGTCGGTGCCCTTCATGACGTCCTCGAACGCCTTGCCGCCCCAGTCGCCATTGATGTCGTCGGTGAACGACTGGCCCCAGCCCGTCGAGCCGCGTGGGTTCGGCTGGAAGACGACGTAGCCCGCGCTCGCGAACACCTGCGCGTTCCAGCGGAAGCTCCAGCCGTCGGGCCACGCGCCCTGCGGCCCGCCGTGGACCAGCACCAGCAGCGGGTACTTCTTCGCGGGGTCGAAGTCGGGCGGCCGCACTACCCAGGCCTGCACCGGCTTCGCGGCCGCGCCCACGTAGCTCACGCTCTCGGCGGGCCGGAGCCCGTAGCCCGCGAGCTGCGCGTCGTTGACGCGCGTCACGCGCGCGAGGCCCTTGCCGTCCGCGCCGAAGCGCACGAGCTCGGCGGGATGCGTGAGCGTCGCCTGCGTCGCGACGAGCGTGCGCCCGTCGCGCGTCACCGCGAGGTCGCCCAGCGTCCCCGCGCCGCCGAGCAGGGTCGTCACGGCGCCGCCGCCGACCGGCACCGTGTAGACCGGAGAGAGCCCGTCGTCCTCCGCCGTGAAGTAGAGCGTCCTGGCGTCGGGCGAGAAGGCGAAGGAGTCGACCTGGCGGTCGAAGGCCTCGGTGAGCGTCCGCGAGGCGCCGCTCGCGCGGTCGTACACCACCAGCCGCCAGCGGTCCGACTCGTAGCCGGCGCGCGTTTGCGTGCGGTAGCCGAGCAGGCGTCCGTCGGCGCTGTAGCGGCAGCCGCTGTCGTAGCCGGGCGAGTCGGAGATGCGCTTCGGCGTCCCGCCCGCCGCGGGAATCAGGTAGAGCTCCGCGTTCGTGCTCCAGGCCTCGGTCTTCGCGTCCTTTCTCGCGACGCACACCTCGCTGCCGTCCGGCGAGACGCCCCAGTCCTCGCCGCCGAGGTTGTAGGCGGGCGCGTCGTCGCCGCCCGGCGTGAGGTCCACGAGCGGCCCGCCGTCGAGGGGCTGCGACAGCACGTGGCTGCGGCGGCCGTCGTCCCAGGTGTCCCAGTGGCGGTAGAGCAGCTCGTCGTAGACGCGCGCGCTCGACGGCTTTCCGGCAGCGTCGAGCTTCTTCGCGTTGCAGGCGTCGTCCGCGCCGCACTCGGGGAAGACCTCGCTCACGAGCGCGAGCCGGCCCGGCCCCAGCCACTCGAAGGCGTCGACTCCGGTCTTGAGCGACGTGAGCTTGCGCGGCTCGCCTCCGGCGAGCTCGAGCCGCCAGACCTGCGACGAGCCGTCGCGCGTCGAGAGGAACGCGAGCGACCGGCCGTCGGGGCTGAAGCGCGGCCGCGTGTCGCTCGCCTTGTCCGAGGTCAGCCGCCGCGGCTCGCCGCCCGCGAGCGGCGCGAGCCAGATGTCCGCGTTGCGCCCGGCACCCGCGAGGTCGATCTCGGTGAGCGTGTACGCGACCGCGGCGCCGTCCGGCGCGAGCTGCGGCTCGGCCAGCCGCTTGAGCCTCATCATCTCGGTCGCGGTGAAGGCGGGCGCGGCGTCGGCCGGCGCGCCGGCGAGCCAGGCGAGGCTCAGCAGCGTGAGGCAGGCGGTCGGGCGGGACATGTCACCTCCGAAAAAGCTTGCATGGTTTCACGATTACGAACCAAGATTCCCCCAACCGTCTAGCCGCCGCAATCGAAGAGCCCGTGCCATCCCTTGAGGACGGAGGGAGGTCAACCGTGGACGAGGGGCTCGAGTCGTTCGAGGCCTTCTGGCCGTACTACGTGGCCCAGCACCGCGACCCCGTGAACCGCGCGCTGCACTTCCTCGGCACGTCTCTCGCGGCCGCCGCGCTGGCCGCGGCCGCGACGCTGTCGCCCTGGTGGGCGATCGTGGTGCCGCTCGCCGGCTACGGGCCGGCGTGGATCGGCCACTACTGCTTCGAGAAGAACAAGCCCGCGACCTTCCGCCATCCGCTCTGGTCGCTGCGCGGGGACATCCGCATGTACGCGCTGCTGTGGCGCGACCGCATGGACGCCGAGATCGAGCGCACGCGGGCGCTCTACCCGCACGGGGCCTGATCGCTCAGCCGACCGGTCGCTGCATGAACGCGGCGGTCGACGGGCAGCCGTTCTTGAACTCCCAGGACTCGCGGATCGCCGCGGGCGCGTCGTCGCGCCCCACGTCCGCGAAGCCGCGGCGGGCGAAGTAGTCGCGCGCGCTGGTCGTGAGCAGGTACACGGAGCGCAGGCCCACGCGCTGCGCGCGCTGCAGCACCGCCTCGATCAGCGCCGCCGCGAGGCCCTGACCGCGATAGTCCTCGTCGACCGCGACGCTCCTGAGCAGGCCGAAGTCGCCGTGGAGCTCGAGGCCGGCGACGCCGACCACGCGCCCGTCGTCCTCGCGCACCACGAAGTAGTGGCCCCAGCCCTCGCTCACGTCCTGCTGCGTCAGCTCGCTGCGGCCTAGGAGCTCGAGCGCGCCGCGCAGGTCGTGGGGCCGCGCCGGCTCGGCACCCAGCATCATGCCGTGATTCTACCGCCACTCCGCGCGGGCTCCCCGCGCCAGCGCAGGTCGTCGTCGAGCAGCTGGTGCGGACGGAAGCCGCCCTTGTAGGCC
>Ga0111538_10009332_pt1 | contig 13106 bp, 11 predicted proteins | sample SoiMethybrSBSTD1_FD_79669 | JGI IMG/M metagenome (GOLD analysis project Ga0111538, IMG submission 79669) | Bulk soil microbial communities from a Populus tree surrounding site in Tennessee, USA - Soil MetaG P. TD hybrid SBSTD1 (version 2)... | ecosystem: Environmental > Terrestrial > Soil >...
AGCCCGAGCCCGCGCTCTCGCAGATCCTCGGGCTCGAGGGCGTGCCCGGCTACCTCTACGACATCCAGATCACGACCGCGCCGCTGCACGACGGCTCGCTCTCCTCGTGCCCGCCCGCCGAGGCCGTGACCTGGGGCAAGGTAGACAAGGACGCCTACACGTCGACGTGCGTCAGCCTGCAGGCCGACTACACGATGGTCATGCCGTTCCTCGTGAAGGCGCTGCTCGAGAAGCGCGACCGCTTCCAGCGCTGGCGCGAGCGCATGGGCGAGAAGGCGCTCTTCGCGAAGCATCCCGCCGCGCGCGGCTACCTGCGCGATCCCGCGGGCTATCGGCTCATGGACCGGCGCGAGGAGCTCGTGAAGGACCTGATCCGCGAGCTGCGCGGTCATGAGGACACGCTGCGCGCGGGCCTCGACTATCCGCTGTCGCGGGCCGCGGAGCCGGCGCGCCCGCGCACGCCGAAGAGCTCCAGCTCGAAGAAGAAACGGCCGCGCAAGCCCGCCGCGCGCTGAGCTTCACTTCCTCGCGGAACGGGGCCGGCTCCACGCGCTCCACGCCCACACACCCGCGAGCCACACGACGAGCACCGAGTACCACCACGCCCAGTGCGGCGGGTGCGCGACGAACCACGCCGTGAGCAGCACCGCCGGCAGCGTCGCGAGCGCGAAGCCGACGCGCACCTCGCGCGCCAGGGCCCGGAGCCTGGGCTGCGCTTCCTCGTCCCAGCGCGCGAGCTCGGCGCGCGCGCGCTCGACGTCGGCCTCCGGAACGGCGACGCCCACGCGGTAGTTCCCGCCGGAGAGCAGACGCACGATCGCGTTGGGGCTCTCGAGCAGCTCGGCCTGGATCCCCAGGCCCTGCAGGCGCTCGATCGTGGCCTCGGCCGAGACGCGCGACGTCCGGATCAGGACGACGGTGCTCATCGCGCCGCCTCGTCGCCTGCTTCCATCGGAGAGCTCGCGTCGCGCGGCGGGAGCTCGATCACGAGCATCGGCCAGTACGGATGCGGCAACTCGCGCACGGAATAGTTCGTACGCACCAGGGCCTCGAGCTCGCGCATCGCCGGCACCATGCTCGCGATCGCGTTCTGATCCCCCGCCGCGACCGTGTATCCGATCTCGATCGCTGCGCGGTCGGCGTGCGCCAGGATGCGCCGCAGCATCGGCCACACGCGCGCCGCGGTCTCGGAGGGCGGCAGGATGTCGTCCTTCAGCCGGTACGCGCGCCGGATCAGATCCGCGAGCCGCACCTCCTCCACCCGTGGAAGCGTGCAGCGGATGTCGGGCGCGTACGGGACGCTCGCGACGAGCAGCCCCGACTCGCCCAGCGCCTCGCGCACCATGGCCACGCGCTCGGCCGGATCCCAGCCCCGGTCGTACTCGAGGATCGCCTGACCCGCGAACGCGACCTGCAGACCGAGCAGCGGGACGAAAGCGATCCGCCACGGCCCGCGCAGGCGCCCGAGCAGGTGTGCGACCGGGATCATCAGGAACGGTGCGCTCCCGAGGAAGTAGCCTCCGCGCTCGTACACGTCCCACCACAGGAAGAACCCGAACGGGACGAACACGAGCGCAGCCGTCGCCGGCAGGAGCCAGGCTCGCCGGCGCAGGCCGAAGAAACCCGCGAGCGCGAGCGGCACCAGCACGCCCAGCGGCACGAGCCACTCGTCGCGCCACACGGTCTGCTGCGTACGCACGCCGGCCTCTCCCGCGACGTCGTGCAGCTCGACCTGACCGAGCTGCGTCTCGAAGAAGCTCGCCAGGTTCCCGAAGCGCAGCCAGCACGCACCGACCATCGCCAGCACGAGCGCCACGAGCAGCACGGGGCCGATGACGAACAGCAAGGTGCGCCATCGAAACGGCGCGTGCGCTCGCGTGCGCGCGAGCTGGACGAGCAATACCCAGCCCGGCCCGAGCGTGACCGACGCGACGTGCGAGCCGTAGAGCAGCGGGAACACGCAGGCCACGAGCCCGAGCGCGAGGGCCGGCCGCCCCCAGGGCGCGCTCAGCGTGACGAAAGCCACGAGCTGGACGAGCGCGAAGTGCAGCGTGTGGACCTCGGGTGTCGTCGCGTAGAACCACAACGAGGACGCGCACGCGAGGAGCGCCGTCGCCCGGAGCGCGCCCGGGCGCTCGGCGCCCGTGCGCCGCAGGTTCAGGTAGCCGAGCCCCAGGCCGACGGCGGCCGCGAGCGAGCTGAGCACGCGCGGCGCGGCGAGCGGCTCGAGGAACAGGAGGCGCTGCACGAGGTCGCATGCCGGCAGGTACAGCACGTTGTAGTAGCGCTCGCCGCCGCCGAGCACGTGCAACGAGACGAGGCCCGGGCCGTCGCCGTAGTAGCGCGTCTGCTGCGTCAGCGCGTAGAGCAGCCCGGCGGCGAGCGCGACCGCGAGCGCGAGCCACGCGTCGCGCGCGTCCAGCCGGCCCGTGAACGCCGTCGAGCGCTCCTCCGCGCACTCAGCCACGCGCCGAGAGCTCCCGCAGCCGCTCGTCCGTGACCTGGCGCCCGCGCAGTCCGTCCCAGGTGCCCCGCGCCTTGGCCACGACCGCCGCGCCTTCGCCGCGCAGCGCGCGGTAGACCCACACGAAGGGCAGCGAGAGGACGTCGAACACGAGGAACCCGAGCCAGCGTCCAGGAGTGCCGTGGCGGCGCAGGAACCACACCGTGTTCACGGCCATCATGTACTTGCGCAGCGGGTTGTAGCCGCCCCCGGTCGAGGCGTGCGCGTCGTGTCGCGCGGCGAGCTCGCCGATCACGCGCACGGGGAAGCCCGCACGCTTCGCCTTCCAGCAGAACTCGAGGTCCTCGTGGTAGGCGAAGTACTCGCCCTCCAGGAGCCCGATGCGCTCGAACACGGGCCGCGCGACGAGCATCGCGCAGCCGGGCACGTAGTCGACGTCGCGCGTGCGCTGGAAGCGCGGGCCGTCCGGCTCGCCGTGCCCGAGCATCGTCGAGAGGTTCGTGCGGAAGGTGAGCACGCCTCCGGCGCACCAGACGCGGTCGGAGGGCTCGGCGTAGAGCACGCGCGGCCCGACGATTCCGCCGCCTTCCCCGAGACCGCGCAGGAGGCCCGGCAGCGTTCCCGGCGGCAGCGTGATGTCGTTGTTCACGAGGAACACGCTCGACGCGCCGCCTGCGAGCGCGCGCTCGATGCCCGCGTTGCTCCCGTGGCCGTAGCCGAGGTTCGCGGCGTTCGTCACGAGCACCAGGCCCGGGAACTCGCGCGTGACGCGCTCGCGCGAACCGTCGGTCGACGCGTTGTCGACGAAGACGATCCGCCCCGGCGCCAGCTCCTGTGCGAGCAGCGAGCGCAGGCAGTCGACGTTGCGCTCGCCCCCGTTCCAGTTGACCACCACGGCCCAGGCGCCCTCGAGCGCGGGCACCGTCATGCGCCGCCCTCGTCCGCGGGCCGGACCTCCTCGACGCGCGCCACGAGGCTGCCGCGCGCGAGGCGCGTCTCGATCGCGTCGCCCGCGGCGACCTCCGTCGCATCGCGCAGCGCCGTTCCATCGGATGCGCGCCGCGTGAGCGAGTACCCGCGCGCGAGCACGCCGAGCGGCGAGACGGCCTCGAGGCCGCGCGCCACGACCTGCAGCGCCGTCCGCGAGCGCTCGAGACGGCGCTCGACACTCGAGCTCAGGCGCAGGCGCAGCGTCGCGAACACGCGCTCACGGCGCGCGAGCTCGGCGCGCGGCGAGCGGCGCTCGAGGCGCGTCCCGAGGTGCGCGAGCCGCGCGGAGCGCTTCTGCAACAGCGCCGCCAGCGCCCCCGCGAGCCGCGTGCGCTCCTTCTCCAGCGCGCGCCGGCGCTGGACGAGGATCCAGTCCGCATCGCGCAGCACGGGCCGGCGCGCGAGCGCTTCCACGCGTTCGCGGTGCACGGCGAAGCGCCGGTCCATCGCGTCCACGAGGTAGTGCCCGAGGCGCGCGATGCGCGCGCAGAGCTGCGCGCGCTCGGGGATCACCGTCTGCGCCGCGTCGGTGGGCGTGTGCGCGCGGTGGTCGGCCACGAAGTCGGCCAGCGTCGTGTCGCTCTGGTGGCCGATGCCGGTGACGACGGGGACGCGTGTGCGCCAGAGCGCCTCCGCGACGACGAGCTCGTTGAACGTCCACAGGTCCTCGAGCGAGCCGCCGCCGCGGACGACGACCACGACGTCGACACCCGAGGCCTCCAGGCAGGCGATTGCGCCGGCCACGGCCTCGGCCGCGCCCGGACCCTGTACGGGCGTGTGGCACAGACGCACCGGATAGCCCGGCCACCTCAGGGACCGTGTGCGCAGGAAGTCGCGCAGCGCAGCGCCGTCGCGGCTCGTCACGAGGCCGATCGTGCGCGGCATGGCCGGCAGCGCTCGCCGGCGATCGAACCAGCCGCGCGCGCGCAGCTCGACCTTGCGCCGCTCGAGCTCGGCGAGCAGCGCGCCGATGCCGAGCGGCTCGAGCCGGTCGACGATCAGGCTGTAGGCCCCCTGCGGCGCGTACACGTCGAGCCGTCCCCAGGCGACGACCTGCGTGCCCTCGGCCGGATCCGTGCGCAAGACCTGCGCGACCTTGCTCTGCCACACCTTGCAGGCGAGCTTCGCGCCCGAGTCCTTGAGGTCGAAGTACACGTGCCCGGACGCCGTGCGCTTCTTCTGCGAGACCTCGCCCTCGACGCGGATGCGCCCGAGCTCGGCGAAGCGCGACTGCAGGACGGCGGAGAGCTGTCCGACCGTGTAGAGCGGCGGCTGCGGCGGCGGGCTCGGCCGCGCTTCCGCGGGCGCGGGCCGCGGCTCGGGGGCACGCGGCGGCTCCGGCGGCGCGTCGAACAGACCGCGCTCGGTCGGGAGAGGCTCGTCCCGTCGCTCCGCGCGCTTCGTCATGGGCTCTGCAGCGTAGTCAACGGCCCGGGAACGAGCACGCGCCGCGTCGTGCGCCGTCAGCGGTCGGGCACGGGCTCCTGCCCGGCGGCCGGCGGTTCGCCCTTCCTGGGCGGCGGATCAGAGAGACCGGGGAGCAGCGCGCGGTGCCAGTCCTCGCGCGCGGCACCGGGCAGGACGATCCGGTAGCGGCCGTCGCGGAAGGCCTGCTTCTCCGAGCCGCGCACCAGGGCGCTGTCCTCGAGCTCGAGAACGACGCTCGCGTCCTCGACGCCGAGGAACATGCGATCGCTGAAGATCCGCCGGCGCAGGCGTCCCGACGCATCGAGCTCCTCGAGCTGCACGTCGAGCAGGGCGCTGGCGCGCACGCCGCCCAGCGAGTGCAGGCGATACCAGCCGTTCTCCGAGTCGAGCGCCAGCAGGCGGTTGAGCTCGCGCCGCAGGGCGTCGAGGTCCCAGGCGCCGTCGTCCTCGGGGCTCGCGAGCGCGAAACCCTCGAACAGCTCGGGACAGCTCTCGAACCACGGTCCGGGATCGACGTCGGGCAGCACGATGCGCCGCGAGCCGGTCGCGAAGGGCACACGCTCGCCGCCGCGGCTCTCGTAGCCGTCCTCGAGGACCAGCGTGAGCGTGTGCGCCGCGCGGCTCCCCTCGAGACGCAGGCGCCGCGCGTTGACGCTGCCGGCTAGGAGCCCGCGCTCGTCGAGGCAGCGGAACACCACGGGCCCGATGGCGCCGTCCAGCAGCGTGCCGCTCTCGAGGAGGTCCATGCCGCGCAGGCCCTCGAAGCGCATCAGCACACTGAGCGCGCGGCCCATCTCGTCGGCGCGCGCCCGTGCGGCCTCCGCGGCCTCGCGCTGCGCGCGTTCCTCCTCGCTCTCCGTCGCGGCGTGCTCCTGGGGAGCGACGGCGGCGCTGCCCAGGCGCGGAATCTCGTCGATCAGCCGGTGGAACTCGCGGAAGTCCTGCTCGCGCTCGGCGCGCAGCGCGCGCTCGTGCAGGAGCTCGGAGCGCAGGAGCGCGACCTCGTCCTCCGGCGAGGGCAGCGTCTCGACGGCCAGCGGCTCACCCGCGAACGAGCGCGACTCGGCGGGCGCCGGGTCCCCGCGCCGGAGCCCCACGGAAGCGGAGCCGGGCTCGCCTGCGAGCTCGAGCCGCGCGCCGTCCGCCGGCGGCGGCCCCCACAGGAGGATCGGGCGCTCGACACCGTCCTCGAGGGGCGCCAGCGCGGCTCCGAAGAGCGTCCACAGCGGGTCGCCGTTCGCCGGCGCCGGCACGAGCTCGCGCAGCGGACGCATCTCGGTCCCGTCGGCACCGTGGACGCGCACGCTGGAAACGGACAGCGGCGCGGCGGAGCCGGGCTCGAGCGCGAGCACGAGGCGCCACGGCTCGCCGGTCGCGAGCGCGAAGTGCGCGCGCAGCGCGCCGGCGCGGAAGGACTGCAGCACGGCCTCGTCGTGCAGCGGAACGAGGCGCGCACGGACGCGTGCCCCTCCGAGGTCGAGCGTCGCCGACCACGCCGAGCGGACGATGCCGTCGCCGGCCGCGAGCTCGGGCTCGGGATCGACGGGCGCGGCCGGCGGCGCGAGCTCGAGGACGCGCAGCGCCGCGAAGCCCAGCAGCAAGGTGGCGACGAACAGGCCGACGCTGACGTTGCTCGCGCGGCCGCGCACTCGCGCCGGGGCCGTGCTCAACCGGCTTTCGGTCCCCAGTCCTTCTTCTTGTTGTCGTTCCACCAGCGCAGATAGAAATCGGGATCGGTCTCCGTGCGACCGGACAGCTTCTGGAGCGTGGCGAGGATCGGTCCCGAGATGATGTTCCAGCGCTCGAGCGCCTCCAGGTCGGTCGTGTTGGCGTCCTTCTTCGCGCGCTGGTCCATCAGCGTGTTGAGCAGGTCCTCGAACGCGCGCTTGCGCGTCTCCTGGTCGGCGTCGAAGTAGTTGGCCAGCGCCTCGGCACCCGCGGCCTGCATGGGCGCGTCCTTGTGCTTGAGCAGCATCAACAGCGGCTCGACGCCGTCGGGACTCTTGGTCTTGCCGAGCGAGAGCGTGACGCGGATCTGCAGGCGCTGGTTCTTGCGATGGCTCTTGTCGCCGATCAGCGCGGCCAGCGGCTTCGCGCTCTCCGGCCCCATCGTCCCGAGCGCGGTGGCGGCGGCCATGTACGCGCGATCGTCGGGCACGCCCTCCTCGAGCTCCTTCGGCCGCTTGTAGTCGAACATCCCGACGACTTCCTTGACGATGAGCGCGCGGTCCTTCGGCCCGGATTCCGCGAACTGCTTGGTGAGCTCGTCGAGCGTGGTGATCGCCTGCTCGTCCTGCTCGCCCTTCGCCTTCATCTGCTCGTTGAGCTTGTCGACCAGGGTCTTGACCTCGGGCCTGCTGTCGGTGGCCTGCGGGACCCGGGAGAAGGGGGCGACGGAGAGGACGGCGACGAGGAGCGCGGAGGGGATCATGACCGGAGTACGGGACGTGGCGCCGGAGAGTGAGGTGGATAGTCTCCCCGAAGGGGCGGTACGTTGCACGACTCGAGCGGGGGGAGGCCCGGCGCGCGGCAACTGGCGCGCCACGGAGGCGTCAGGAGTCGCGATGGTCTTCGCCCGCGAGGCGCTCGAGCCGTGCACGGAGCTCCCGGGCCACTGGCCCGCGGCCGCCGGGAAGCCCGCTCCCCGCCCTCGGAACCCCGCTCACGGCGTCCGCACCGAGCACCCCCACCAGCGCGTTGGTCACGAGCACCTCCGACGCGCGGGAGAGATGGGCGCCGTCCACGCAGCGCTCCTCGGCAGGCCAGGAAACGCCGCCGACCACCAGCGGCTCCCGCTCGATGTCCTCCAGGAGCAACGCTCGCACGATGCCGGGGAGCACACCTGCGTCGAGCGGCGGTGTGACGAGCCGGCCGTCGAGTGCGAGGAAAAAGTTGGCGACGGTCGCTTCGAGGACGGCCCCGCGCCCGTCGCGGAGGAGCGCGTCCCAGGCGTCGCGCGCGCGCGCTTCCGCTCGCCAGCGCACGTGGTTCGAGCGCTCCATCGACTTGACGCCGTACGACGGCAGGAACGAGCCCTCGGGCGCCGTCCACAGGACGACGGGCGCGGGCGGATCGGCACGGGGCTGCGCGTCCGCGGCGAGCACCGGTCCGCGCTCGTCGACGACGAGCGCGAGGCGCAGGCGCCACGATCCGCGCGGATGTTCGCGCGCCAGAGTCGCCAGGGTCTCGCGCAGGTCCGCGGGCGGTGGCCAGGGGAGCGCCAGCGCGCGAGCACCGTGCTCGAGACGCGCGAGATGCCGCTCGACGAAACGCGGCACGCCGTCGTCGCAGCGCAGCGTCTCGAACACGCCGCGCGGGGCGCCCATCACCGATCGACGAGACCGAACGGGCGTTCGAGCCCGCTCGTCCCGAGCCCCACGCCGACGGAAACCAGCGTCTCCTCGAGATCGTCGCTCTCCACGCGCGCGACCTCCGCGCCGAGGCCCGCGATCGGCCAGCCGCCGGCCACCGTGCGCCATGCGGCGCCGAACGAGCGCACGTCGGCGGCGTCGTCCGCGCGCTGGAAGCGCAGCGCGAGCTCGCCGAGGTCGTCGATGCGGTGTCCGAGCGTGAAGGAGATCGGATCGCCGTCCCCCATCGCGACCAGGGCGCCGTTGAACACGTCCGCATCGCGCTGGAACTCGTCGCCGAGCGTCGCCCACTCGCCGTGGAAGGCCCACGGGCCGTAGGTGAGCGCGAGGTCCGCCCCGTAGCCGCCGGCGTCGGAGCTCGATTGCGCGACGTCCTCGAACGTGAACGCGCCGAGGAGCAGGCGCAGGTGGTTGGGCGAGTCGCCGACGATCTCCATGTCCTCGAAGGCCGCGTCGTACAGCGCCCACTCGCCGCGCAGGCTCCAGAAGTGGTCCGAGTCCGACCCGTTCGCGGCGTCGGTCACCGCGGCCCAGTAGTCGAACTGGTCGTAGTGCCCGCCGACCTCGAAGCCGTCGTCCCAGGCGTCGAAGAGCGAGCCTAGGAAGGTGCGCTCGCGGAAGGCCAGACGGTCGGGCGGGATGGACGCGCTGCGCACGACGCGCGGCTTGAGCTGGCCCACGGACAGGGCGAGCGCCTCGTCGAAGCGCCAGCGCGCCCAGGCGTCCTCGAGCTCGAAAGAGCCGTCGCCGGCGTCGCTGCTGACGCGCCAGGCGACATCGCCCGCGTCGCCGGCCACGAAGAAGTCCGCGTCCTCGAGCACGAAGCCCGAGACGTCGCCGGGCGTGTCCGCGAGCTCCTCGTTCGAATGGGTGTAGTAGGCGCGCACGAGCACGCCCCAGCGCATGCTCGGCTCCTCGGCCAGCGGCAACGGATCGGACGGAACCGTGGTCTCGACTCCGTTGCCGGCGAGCAGGGCCTGCGCCGCAGCGAGCGCGAACGAGACGCAGGACGTCATCGCGAACAGGAGAGCGTTCCGCTCCCCCGAACGCCACCCCCTGCCGGCCCGGTCGGCTGCACGCGCGCGTCGCATCCGGCGGCCTCGGGCTCGAGGGACAGCGCCAGCATGCGCCCCTTGTCCTCCGCCTCGCGCACCTCGTCCTCCGGCACCGAGCCCCAGGTGATGCCGCCGCCGACGCGGAAGGTCACCTCGCCCGTTCCGGCACCCTGCGCGGGCGTCGCGCGCCAGATCAGCGTGCGGATGAGGAGGCTCGCGCGCAGCTCGCCGCGCGTGTCGAGCCACAGGAGCGAGCCGTACGCGTAGCCACGGCCCTCGCTTTCGAGCTCGGCGATCGCTTCCATGCTGCGCAGCTTCGGAGCGCCCGTCACCGAGCCGCCCGGGTGCACGGCCCGCAGGCAGTCCACCGCGTCCACCTCGGGCCGGAGCTCGGCGCTCACGTCCGCGACCAGGTGGTGCACGCTGGCGAAGCTCTCGAGGCGCGGAAAACCATCGACGCGCACGCTGCCGGAGCGCGCGACGCGCCCGAGGTCGTTGCGCTCGAGGTCCACGATCATCGCGAGCTCGGCGAGGTCCTTCTCGCTCGCGAGCAGGCGCTGCGCCTGCAGCGCGTCCTCGGCCGCGTCGCGTCCGCGCGCGATCGTTCCCTTGATGGGTCGCGTCCGCGCGTGGAACCGGTCCTCGTGACGCGTCACCTCGAGCAGGAGCTCGGGCGAGGCGCTGAGCAGCGCGAACCCGCGCCGGCGCAGGAACCCCGCACACGGTGCGGGGTGCAGCGCGCGCAGGCGGCGGTAGAGCGCGAGCGGATCACCATGCACCGCGCACACGCGGCGCAGCGAGAGGTTCGCCTGGTAGATCTCGCCCTCCGCGATCCACTCGCGCGCGCGGCGCACGCGCGCGGCGTGCTCGTCGGAGGTCGCGAGGCTACGAAGCGACCCGCGCGCCGTGAGCTCCAGCGCCGGCTCCGGTTGCGACAGCACGCGGCGCAGGGCACGCGAGCGCTCGCCGACCGACGGACGACCATCGCCGGGCTCGTCCCCCAGCACGAGCCACGTCGCGCCGCGCTCGTCGTCGCGCACCAGGAAGTCCGTGTAGAGGCCACCCGAGAGCGGCGGCAGCGTCCACGGATCGGCGGGCAGCGCGAGACCGCGCCCGGCAGCCTCGAGCTCGTAGGCGATCGCTCCGGAGAACCCGCCGTGGAACGGGCCCGGAACGGGATCACCGTCGAGGCGCTCGAGCCGCCGCACGAACGCCCGCAACCCCGCGAGGCTGCGCGGCGCGCGCGCCGGCAGCGGGTCGAACGCCAGCACGCTCGACGGCGGGCGCGTCCCGAGGCCGCCGTCGAACAGGACGGGCGCGTCGACCGCTCCGGCGAGACGAGCAAGGGCGTCCGGCAGGGCGAGCGCGCCCGCGGTTCCGTCGAGCAGCTCCACGCGGGGACGGAAACGGAACGCGACGGTGGCCATGGCCGCGGGCTTCCCCCGCTGCGCGCGCCAACGTACAAGGACGCCGTGACGGACGACAAGGCGCCGGGCTCGCGCTCGCCGATCGGGGTCGTGCTCCTGACCGTGTTCCTGGACATGGTCGGGTTCTCGATCCTGTTCCCGGTCTTCCCGCAGCTGCTCGCGCACTACCTGGCACAGGAGGGTGATGCGAGCGCGATCGGGCGGCTCGCGAGCTGGCTCGGCGGCTTCGCGGGCCACGACGCGAACGCGGTCGACGCGTTGTTCGGCGGCGTGCTGGGCACGCTCTACTCGCTGCTGCAGTTCCTGTTCGCGCCGGTGTGGGGCGGGCTCTCCGACCGCGTGGGGCGAAGGCCGACGCTGCTCGTGACTCTGACCGGCACGGTGGCCGGCTACGTCCTGTGGGTGTTCTCGGGATCGTTCGCGCTGCTCGTCGTTTCGCGCCTCGTGTGCGGGATCGCAGCGGGCAACATCTCTACCGCCTCGGCCGTGATCGCCGACGTGACCGAGGGCAAGAACCGCGCGCGCGGCATGGGCCTCCTCGGCATGTCGATCGGGCTCGGATTCATCCTCGGGCCGGTGCTGTGCCTGCTCGCGCTGAGGCTCGCGCCGTTCCTCGGCGGCGAGCCCTGGGGGCACGGTCTGGCCCTCAATCCGTTCTCGGGACCCGCGCTCGTGTCGACCGCGCTCGCGCTCACGAACCTCGTGTGGATCGCGACGCGCTTCCGCGAGTCGCTCCCCCCCGAGCGCCGCGGCGTGAGCAGCCACACGCGCGTCCTCAATCCGCTCGCGCAGAAGAAGCGCCTCGCCTTCCCGGGTCTCTGGCGCACGAACAACATCACGTTCTGGTTCTTCACCGCCTTCAGCGGGATGGAGTTCACGCTCACGTTCCTCACGGTCGAGCGCCTCGGCTACGGCGTCCCGGAGAACACGCGCGTGTTCGTGTTCGCCGGGCTCGTGATCGCGCTGGTCCAGGGCGGTATCGTTCGCCGGCTCGTGCCGCGCCTCGGCGAACGGCGCGTCGCGCTCATCGGCCTGGCGATCGTCGCGCCGGGCTTCGCGGCGATCGGCTTCGCGCAGACCACGCGCATGCTGTACCTCGGCCTCTTCCTGATGGCGGTGGGGAGCGCCCTGGCGATGCCGTCCCTCAGCTCCCTGGCCTCGCGCTACGCGCCCTCCGACCGGCAGGGGCTCGCCCTGGGTACGAACCGGTCGCTGCAGGCGCTGGCGCGCGCCGTGGGTCCGGTGGGCTCGTGCCTCCTGTACTGGAAGATCGGGAGCGGGGCCTCCTACTGGATCGGCGCCGCGTCCCTCGTCCTGCCCATCGCCCTGGCCCTCGGTCTTCCGCCCGTGCCGGCCGAGGAGGTCCTACAGGAGGCCGTGGCGCGGGACCGATAGGGACCTCGCCATGAAGAAGCTTCTCGCCGGCGGCGCGTTCCTCCTCCTCTCGACCTCGCTCTTCGGCCTGTGGCTCGCGCCCCGCGCGCGCGCCAGCTCGGCGCTGAAAGCGCAGCAGACGATCGAATCGCGCGTCGCGGCGCTCGAGCTCGACCTCGCGGCCGAGAAGAAGAAGAACGAGGAGCTGCGCACGCTCGTCGAGACGACGGTGCGCTACCTGGAGGCCCAGGGCGCGGCGGCGAAGACCGTGCTCGGCGTGCTCGACGAGAGCGAGCGCGAGGGCTTCACGCCCGGGATCAACTTCCGCTCGCGCGAGATCCTGCTCGCGGGCCTGCGCGCGTACTGGAGCGGCGCGCAGCAGGGCATGCCCAAGCTGCCGGGCGCGGCCGCGGCCACGGCTCCGGCGCAGGGCGCCCGCACGCAGCCGGTGGTGCCACCGCGCTCGCCGCGCCAGTAGTCTCGAGAGGCGCGCTCGGCGACGCACGAGCGCACCGCTACCATCGCGCGCCATGGCGTCCCGCAAAGCCGTGGCCTCGCCGGCGCTGCCGCGCCTCGTGGACGAGTACCTGCGCGAGATCCAGGCCGCGCGCGGCGCATCGCCGCACACGCTGCGCGCCTATCGCGGCGACCTCGACAGCCTGCTCGAGTTCCTCACCGCGCGCGACGTGACCGACCCGCGCGCCGTCGACGCGCGCGCACTGCGGGCGTTCCTCGCCACGCTGGACGAGCAGGGCCTGTCGCGCACGTCGATCCAGCGCCGGCTGTCGGCCGTGCGCTCGTTCTTCCGGCACCTGCTACGCCAGCGCAAGATCGACGCGCATCCGGCCCAGGGCCTGCGCGCGGCGCGCGTGCGGCGGCCGCTGCCGCGCGCGCTCGAGGTGGCCGAGGTCGAGCGCCTGCTCGCGAGCCCGGACGTCGAGCAGCCTCTGGGTCGGCGCGACCGTGCGCTGCTCGAGTGCATGTACTCGGCAGGGAC
>Ga0111538_10009333_pt1 | contig 13106 bp, 13 predicted proteins | sample SoiMethybrSBSTD1_FD_79669 | JGI IMG/M metagenome (GOLD analysis project Ga0111538, IMG submission 79669) | Bulk soil microbial communities from a Populus tree surrounding site in Tennessee, USA - Soil MetaG P. TD hybrid SBSTD1 (version 2)... | ecosystem: Environmental > Terrestrial > Soil >...
GATTTGGCCAATGCGGCCTCCATCGCCGGGACCCGGAACACGCCGTTGTTGCTGGCGCCGGTCACCGCAACCCTCACGCCGGCAGCCGTGTCGGCAACGGCGACGCCCACGATCGCAAAGCGCGACGCCGGATTGGCGAACTTCGCGTACGCGAACCTGTTGGGGATCGGAAAAGCGGCCTCGGTGAGGATTTCGGCGTCACCGAGCGCCGTGGTGAACAGGCCCTTGAAGAAATCGTCGCCCGCGATGCTGCGCCGGTTGGTCTTGAGCGTCGCGCCGAGCGCGAGCACCGCGGCCGGATAGTCGGCGGCCGGATCGTTGTTGGCGAGCGAGCCGCCGATCGTACCGCGATTGCGGACCTGCGGATCGCCGATGCCCTCGGCGAGATGGGCCAATCCCGCGATCGTGCCATTGACTTCGGCCGATTCCGCGATCTCGGCGTGAGTCGTCATCGCACCGATGACGAGCGCGTCGCCTTTGCGGCTGATCGAACTGAGCCCGGCGATGCCGCGGAGATCGACGATGCACGACGGGTGATTGAGCCTCAGTTTCATCGCCGGAATGAGCGATTGCCCGCCCGCCAGCAATCTCGCGCCGGAAACGGCGCTCAGCGCCTGTTCGGCCTCGGCGAGCGTGGAGGGGCGGCGATAGTCGAAAGCGTGCATGATCTCCCTCCCCTACTCGGCGGCATGTCTGTGATGCGCCTTCACCGCGCGCCAGACCGCTTGAGGCGTCGCCGGCATGGCGATGTCCTCATGCCCGAGCGCATCGGTGATCGCGTTGATCAGCGCAGGAGGCGAAGCGATCGCTCCTGCCTCGCCGCAGCCCTTAATGCCCAACGGATTCGAGGGACAGGGCGTGCTGGTCATGTCGACGACGAAGGACGGCAGATCGCCTGCGCGCGGCATGCAGTAGTCCATGTAGCTGCCGGTCACGAGTTGCCCCTCGCTGTCATAGACCGTGCGTTCCAGCATCGCCTGGCCCACACCTTGGGCAATGCCGCCATGGACTTGACCTTCGACGATCATCGGATTGATGACCGTCCCGAAATCGTCGACCGCGATCCAGCGATCGATCCGCGTCACGCCCGTTTCCGGATCGATCTCGACTTCGGCGATATGCACGCCCGCGGGGAAGGTAAAATTCTTCGGATCGTAGAACGCGCCTTCCTTCAGTCCCGGCTCGATTTCCGCCGTGTCGAATTTATGCGCGACATAGGCCGCGAGAGCGACTTCGCCCCATGCCATCGATTTGTTCGTGCCGGAACCGAAGAACACGCCTTCACGGAAATCGACGCCGTCGTCGGCCACCTCCATGCAGCGCGCGGCGATCTTCTTCGCCTTGGCGACGACCTTGTCGAGCGCCTTGTCGACAGCCGTCATCCCGACCGCGCCCGAGCGCGAGCCGTAGGAGCCCATCCCCATCTGCACCTTGTCGGTGTCGCCGTGCACGATTGAGATTTGCTCCAGCGGTATCCCCAAGCGCTGGGAGACCAATTGTGCAAACGTCGTCTCGTGCCCCTGGCCGTGACTGTGACTCCCCGTCAAAACTTCGACGGTGCCGACCGGATTGACGCGCACTTCGGCCGATTCCCACAAGCCCACGCCGGCGCCAAGCGAGCCGACCGCCTTCGAAGGCGCGATGCCGCAGGCCTCGATATAAGCCGAGAACCCGATGCCGCGGAGCTTCCCCGACTTCTTGCTGAACGCCTTGCGCTTAGCGAAATCGCCATAGTCCGCGAGCTCGAGCGCCCGTTTCATGCAGCCCGCGTAATCGCCGACGTCGTAGGCCATGATCACCGGCGTCTGGTGCGGAAACGCGGTGATGAAATTGTGCATCCGGAACTCGGCAGGATCCTTGCCCAGCTGCCGCGCGGCGACTTCGACGAGCCGCTCGATCACGAACGTGGCCTCGGGGCGGCCCGCACCGCGATAGGCATCCACCGGTGCAGTGTTGGTGTAGACGGCATCGACCTCGCAATAGATCGCAGCGATGTCGTACTGCCCCGACAATAGCGGCGCATAAAGGTATGTCGGTACGGACGAGGAAAACGTCGACAGATAGGCGCCGAGATTGGCCTTGGTCTTCACCCGCACCGCGAGGATCTTCCCGGTTTCATCCATCGCCGCTTCCGCGACCGTGAGGTGATCGCGGCCGTGCGCGTCGGCAAGAAACGCCTCCGACCGGTCGGCGACCCATTTCACCGGACGGCCGACTTTCCGCGTCGCCCACAGGCACACCAACTCCTCCGCATAGATGAAGATCTTCGAGCCGAACGCCCCGCCGACATCGGGCGCGATCACGCGAAGCTTGTTTTCCGGCGCGATGCCGTTGAACGCCGAAAGCACGAGGCGCGCCACGTGCGGGTTCTGACTCGTCGTGTAGAGCGTGTACCCGCCCGAGCCGCGGTCATACTCGCCGATGGCGGCGCGCGGCTCGATGGCGTTCGGGATCAGGCGATTGTTGGCGATCTCGAGCTTCGTCACGTGGCTCGCCTTGGCGAACGCGGCATCGACCGCAGCCTTGTCGCCGAGATGCCACTCGTAGACCGTGTTGCGCGGCGCTTGCTCGTGGATTTGCGCCTTGCCGGGTTGCTGCGCAGTGGCAAGGTCAACCACCGCGTCCAGCACGTCGTAATCGACGTGAACCAGTTCGGCCGCATCGTGTGCTTGATTGAGCGTTTCGGCGACGACAACCGCGACATGATCGCCGACATAGCGCACCTTATCGAGGGCGAGCGCGGGATGCGAACCCGCTTTCATCGGCGATCCGTCCTTCGAATGGATCATCCAGCCGCAGATCAGGGGGCCGATCTTGTCCGCGGCCAGCTGCTTGCCGGTGAAGATGCCGAGAACGCCGGGGGCCTTGCCCGCCTTCTCCGTGTCGATCTTCTTGATCGCGGCATGCGCGTGCGGCGAACGCACGAACACCGCGTGGCACTGCGCCGGCCGGTTGATATCGGCGACGTATTGGCCACTGCCGGTCAAGAAGCGGAAATCTTCGACGCGGCGGACGGACTGACCGATGCCGGTAGTGCTCATCGGAATCTCCTCTACTCGGCAGCGATGCGGCGCGCAGCCATCGCGGCGGCGCCGGCGGCAACGGCTTTGACGATGTTGTGGTAGCCCGTGCAGCGGCAGAGATTGCCTTCGAGCTCTTCGCGGATCACGGCTTCGTCGAGCCGATTGCCCTTGCGCGCCACGATGTCGATCGCGGCCATGATCATTCCGGGCGTGCAGAACCCGCATTGCAGCGCATGATGCTCGCGAAACGCCTCCTGCATCGGGTGGAGCTGGCCGTCGGGCGCGACGCCTTCGATCGTGGTGATGTTCGCGCCCTCGCAAGACACGGCGAGCGCCGTGCAGGATTTGATCGCACGGCCGTTCACATGAACGAGACACGCGCCGCACTGGCTGGTGTCGCAGCCGACATGAGTACCCGTCAGGCGAAGATTCTCGCGCAGGAATTCAACCAGCAGGAGGCGCGGTTCCACCTCCGCCGTCTGTGCTTTTCCGTTCACGGTTAATGCAAGGCGCGTCATGATCCCTCCGAGAAGTCACGCATCCCTCGCCGGTCCGATCCAACCGGCGGTGCGCTTTGAAGCCGCAACACTGGGACGCACTCACATCGCGGCGCCGATGTCATGATCGTCTCGCGCCACAGCCCACCAAATGGACCTTTGTAAAGCGAGCGTGCCCTTCCTGCGTGCCCGCCGCAAGTGGCTCCCTTGCGCGCCGGAGACGCTAGGAGTATCGCCTTCGGCCATGACCGACCCTGTTCCCTATGCGCCCGAAGAGAGCGCCGCGCAGCCGCCCCTGCGGTTCGACGCGTTCAAGTCCTCGATCACGCGGTCGCCGACCAAAGCGCCGCTCAAGATCCCGCAAACGCTCACCGAAGTGACGGGGCCCTCGGGCGCGGACGTCTGGGACGGCCTGATGGGTCCCGCGGTCAGCGATCTCACCAAGCAGTATGCCGGCCCGGCGATGGGCGAGCGCATCATCGTCTCGGGTCGCGTGCTCGATGAGAACGGCCGGCCCGTGCCGAACACGATGATCGAGATCGTCCAGGCGAACGCCTGCGGCCGCTACGCGCACAATTATGACCAGCACGACGCGCCGCTCGATCCCAATTTCACCGGCGTCGGCCGCGTCGTGAGCGATGCCGAGGGCCGCTACCGTTTCGTGACGGTCAAACCTGGCGCCTATCCGTGGGCGAATGGGCCGAACACATGGCGGCCTGCGCACATTCACTTCTCATTGATGGGCCCGGCTTTCGCCACGCGCCTCGTGACGCAGATGTACTTCCCCGGCGATCCGCTGTTCCTGCTTGATGCGATCGTGCTTTCGGTGCCCGCGTGGGCTCGCGAACGCATCGTCTGCCGCTTCGATCCCGCGACGACCGAGCCCTATTGGGCGCTGAGCTATCTTTTCGATTTCGTCCTGCGCGGTCGCGACGCGACGCCGATGGAGAATTGAGGCGTGGCCGGACAGACGCCCTGGCAAACGACGGGTCCGTTCTTCCACTTCGCGTTGCCGTGGAAGGGCTGCGCCGATCTCGTCGGCGATTCCGAGCTTGGCGCTCGCGCCGATCTCTGCGCGCCGAACCATGACGTGCTGGTGAAGCACAATGGCACAGCCCGCAATCTCACGCGAGGCGAGCGCATCGACCTTATAGGCCAGGTCTGGGACAACACCGGCGCACCGATGCTCGATACGCTGATCGAGATCTGGCAGGCGGGTGCATCGGGTCGCTATCCGCATCCCGAAGATAAGCGCAGGGACCTTCCGATCGATCCGAATTTTGCGGGCTTCGGCCGGTGCGCCGCAGACAAGAGCGGCAGCTTCCGCTTCCGTACGGTGAAGCCCGGCCGCGTTCCGGGTCCCGGCAACACGCTGCAGGCGCCGCACATCGCGCTTGGCATGATCGGCCCAGGCATCCTGAAGCGGCTCGCGACGCGCGTTTACTTCGCCGATGCGCCCGAGAACGCCGAAGATCCGATCTTGGCCCTCGTGCCCGAAGAGCGCCGCTCAACGCTGATCGCCACGCGCGAAGCCAATGGCTCGAACGTCTATCGCTTCGATATTCATCTCTCGGGTCCGCGCGAGACCGTATTTTTCGAATTCTGAAGAACACAAGGAGTTCTGCATGGAAGTCACCCGCACGCTGGCGCGCTATGTCGTCAATTCGAAGCTCGCCGATATCCCGGCCGACGTCCGGCGCGAAGCGGTGCGTTCGATCGTGAACTGGCTCGGCTGCGCGGTCGGTTCGTGCCGGCACGAGGCTGTCGATTCCGCACTCTCAGCCCTCGGACCGTTCTCGGGTCCGAAAGAAGCCTCAGTTCTCGGCCGCGAAGAGAAGGTGGACATCCTGCTTGCGTCCCTGCTCAACGGCATCTCCAGCCACGTCTTCGATTTCGACGACACGCATTTGAAGACGATCATCCATCCGGCGGGTCCGGTGGCCTCCGCGCTCTTTCCGCTTGCCGAGCACATGCCGGTGACGGGCGCGGAGCTGCTGCACGCGTTCATCCTTGGCGTCGAAACCGAGTGCCGTATCGGCAACGCGGTCTACCCCGAGCATTACGAAATCGGCTGGCACATCACGGGCACCGCCGGCGTGTTCGGATCTGCGGCAGCCTGCGGCAAGCTGCTGGGCTTGAACGAGCAGCAGATGACCTGGGCGCTCGGCATCGCCGGCACGCAGTCCTCCGGCTTCCGCGAGATGTTCGGCACGCACTGCAAGAGCTTCCATCCGGGCAGCGCAGCACGGAACGGCCTTGCCTCGGCGCTGCTCGCGCAGAAGAACTTCACCAGCTCGAACCAGGTGATCGAAGCCAAGCGCGGCTTCGCCAATGTGATGTCGACCAAACACAATTACGCCGCGATCACCGAAGGCCTGGGTAAAACCTTCGAGGTCGCGACCAATTCCTACAAGCCGTTCGCGTGCGGGATCGTGATCCATCCCTCGATCGACGGCTGCGTACAGCTCAAGAAGGAACACAAGCTCACCGGCGCCGAGATCGAAAAGGTGCACCTCACAGTGCCGCATCTCGTGATGGAGCTCACAGGCAAGCGCACCCCGCAAGTCGGCCTTGAAGGCAAGTTCAGCGTGTTCCACTCCAGTGCAGTGGCGCTGCTGTTCGGCGCGGCTGGCGAAAAGCAATACAGCGACGCGATGGTGCGCGATCCCAAGGTGACCACGCTGCGCGATCGCGTCGAATGCACGATCGACGATTCCTTGCGCGACGACGAATGCCACGTGCAGCTCACCCTCAAGGATGGGCGCGTGCTGAAGAAGTATGTCGAGCACGCGATCGGCAGCCGTGAACGGCCCATGAGCGACGACGACCTGAACTCGAAATTCCATGTGCTCGTCGACGACATCCTCGGCGAAGAGCACGGCGAGCGGTTGCTCAAGCTCTGTTGGTCGATCGAGGGCTTGAAGGATGCGGCCGAGATCTGCCGCCAGTCGCTGCCCGCGACGGCTGAGCGCCGGAGAGCGTAGACAGCGGGCACACATGGCGCATCTTGTTGCAGCCTTCGGCTCCTCGCACAGCATCATGCTGGCGGCGGAGCGCGACGACTGGATCGCCTCTTTCCGCGACTCAGATCAGCGCATGCCGCTCTACGACAAGACGGGCGCGCGGACGACCTACGCCGAGCTGCTCGCCGCCGCACCGAAGGATTCGGCGGACCGCGTGACCGAATCCAAGATGGCTGCCACCTATGACCGCACCTTCGCCGCCGTCGCCGAATTGAAGCGCCAGATCGATGCGACGCCGATGGATGTGCTGATCATCGCGGGTGACGACCAGCACGAGCTCTTCCACGACACAATGATGCCGGCGCTCGCGATCTATTACGGCAAGACCATCCGCAATGCCGCGCAGCAGGATGTTCCACACGAGAACTGGTACGGCCGCGCTCAGATGCAGCGCCTCGAGCCCGAACGCGACGCGTACTATCCGGTGCATGAGAAGGTCGCGCTGCATTTCATCGAAGGACTCGTCGCGCGGGACTTCGATGTCTGTGCTGTCGGCGGGCTTACGGCTGAGCAGCATGAAGGCCACGCCTACTCCTACATCCACCGCACCTATCTCACGGGCCGGCATCTTCCCGTCGTGCCGCTGTTGCTCAATACGTATTACCCGCCGAACCAGGTGACGCCGCAGCGCTGCGTGCAGTTTGGCCGCGAGCTGCGCCAACTGATCGCCTCCTATCCGGACGACCTGCGCCTCGGCATCATCGCCTCGGGTGGCTTGAGCCATTTCGTCGTCGACGAAGAGCTCGACTTGGGTGTGATCGCGGCGCTGAAGGCCAAGGACCTCGATCACCTGGCACGCCTCGATCCGACGCGGCTCCAGGCCGGCAGCTCGGAAATCCGGAGCTGGATCGTCACCGCCGCCGCGGCAACCGATCTCGATCTGCAATGGTTGGAGTATATTCCCGCCTACCGCACGCCGGCGCTGACGGGTATCGGCATGGCGTTCGCGCGCTGGTCATAAGGAGAGATCTGAGTGAGACAGAAGAGCATCGAAGTCGAAGGCCTCTCCCATCACGGGGCGCCGATTCCGACCGCGTGCCGTGTCGGCCCCATCCTTGTCACCTCGCGCATCATGGGCAAGGACCCGGACACCGGGCAGATGCCCTCCGATCCCGAGTCCCAGGCGGAGCTCTGCTTCTCCAATCTGAAGCGCGTGCTTGCCGCCGGCGGCATGGATCTGGGCGATGTCGTCAAGCTCACCGTCTATCTCGTCAGCGACTCCTATCGCACCGCGGTCAACAAACCGTGGAACGAACATTTTCCCGATCCCGCGAAGCGGCCGACGCGCGATTCACTCGTGATGCCCTTGCGCGGGGCAAACCTGATCCAGATCGAAGCCTGGGCGGTGGACAAACGGCTCGGCGATTGACGCTTTTTCCCTCTCCCCTTGTGGGAGAGGGCGAGAAAGCGCGAGCATAGCGAGCGCTTTCGAGGGTGAGGGGTGAGCGACGCAGTAATCACAATTGCGGTTGAAACACCGTTGCAGGACGAAGTGCGCGCGCTGATCAAGGCGCTGAACGCCCATCTGAGCGCGCTGTCGCCGCCCGAGTTCTGCTTCCAGATGACCGCCGAGCAGATCGCCGAAACCGCGACCACGCTCTTCGTCGCCCGCGATGCGAGCGGGCGCGCCGTCGGCATGGGCGCGCTCAAGCGGCACGCCGACGGCATCGCCGAAGTGAAGCGCATGTACACCCCGCCCCAGCTTCGCGGACAGCACATCGGCCGCGCCGTGCTGGAGAGGATCGAGCTTCTCGCGCGCTCCGAAGGCTTCACGCGCCTCGTGCTCAAGACCGGCATAGAGCGCACGCACGGCGAATCCTGGCGGCTGTATCAGCGCAACGGCTTCGCTCGGTGTGGCCGGTTTCTCGACTATCCGGACGGCGGCTGGAACGCCTTCTTTGAAAAGCACCTGACCGCGTCCGCTATCCCCTGATCATTCCCCCCCTTTCGTCATCGCCCGCTTTATGCGGGCGATCCATCAGGCGGACGGGTGGACCAACGAACTTCTCGTACAGATCGTCCCATCTAGGATTGTTCGCGAGAATCAGATTGATCTTGTACTGGAGCGGCCACTTCTTCATCCGCTTTTCCCGATGGATCGCGTCGGCAGCAGTAGGGAACACCTCAAAATAGACGAGCCTCTTGACCCCGTAGCGTTTGGTGAAGCCTTCGTTCATGCCCTCTCGATGCTGATAGGTGCGTCTCAGAACGTCGTTCGTGACTCCGACATAGAGCGTGCCGTATGGCTTACTGGCGAGGATATAGACGAAGTAAGCGCGTTCCTGCCTCATGGTCAGACGTTAGCACATATGGCTTTCGTCTGATGGATGCCCCGCATGAAGCGGGGCATGACGAGTGGGTGGGCGTCGTAGCCGCCATCCCTTGTCACAGCGCGAAGTGCGCCATACAAAACCCCTAGCTTCACCCATCCCAAGAGACGCCCCATGAGCGCGAACGCCTCCGAGTCCCAAGTCACGATCCCGGCGCTCCAGCAGATGAAGCGCGACGGCAAGAAGATCGTCGGTGTCGTCGCTTGGGATTACCAGATCGCACAGATCATCGACCGCGCGGGCGCCGACATCATCTCGGTCGGCGACACGGTCGGCATCAATCTCTGGGGTCAGCCCAATCCGCTCGAAGTCACGATGGAGGAGATGCTCGTCGTGCTGAAAGCGGTGCGGCGCGGCACCAAGCGCGCGCTCGTCTCCTGCGATTTTCCCTTCGGGCCACTGCAGGAAGGCACAGCCTCCGCGGTCAAAGCCGCGATCCGGCTCGTCAAGGAAGGCGGCGCCGACCTGATCAAGCTCGACGGCGCAGCGGACTTCCCCGAAGCGGTCACCGCGGTCGCGCGCGCGGGCATCCCCGTGTTTGCGCAGTTCGGCATCACGCCGCAGACCGCGCTTCAATACGGCATGCAGTACAGCCAGATGAACAAGCCAGGCGCGCAAGTGCCAGCCGAGATGACATCGCGGCTCGTCGATGAGGCCAAGCGCTTGGAAGACGCAGGCGCGGCGCTGCTTGACTTCACCAATTCCGGTCCCGTGGTCGGCCCCGCGGTGGTCAAAGCCGTGTCGGTCCCGGTGATCGGCGGCTTCGGCGGCGGCCCGTGGCTCGACGGGCGCATGCGCATGGCGCACGCCGCGATCGGCTACGGCGCGGGCGCGCTCGAGTCCAAGGTCGAGAACTACGCCAATGTCGCGCGCATCACGCTCGATGCGATCACGGCCTATGCCGAAGATGTGCGCGCCGCGCGTCAGATCAAAGGCACGCCTCCGGCGAAGTAGGAGGACCACATGCCGACCGCAATCATCGAGGGGATCCGCACGCGTTATGAAATCATCGGCTCCGGCCCGCCGCTGCTGATGTTCGCGCCCGCGGGATTCGATGCGAGCATGGAGAAATGGCGCACCACGGGCGTCTACACGCGCATCAAGCCGCTCGAGCACCTGCCGAAGAAATACAGCTGCATCACCTTCGACCGCCGCGAGACCGGTCAGTCGGGCGGCCGCGTTGAACGCATCACCTGGGCGCATTATGTCGCGCAGGGCAAAGGTCTGCTCGATCATCTGGGCATCAGCCGCGCGCATCTGATGGGCGGCTGCATGGGGTGCTCGCCTGTGATGGCGTTCGGCGTGATGCATCCCGAGATGGTGCAGAGCATGGTGCTGTACTGGCCCGTCGGCGGCGCGAAGTACCGCATCAACACGCATCAGCGCTTCGTCCAGCATCTGGCGTACGTGAACGAGCACGGGCTCGAGAAAGTCATCGCCCTCGTCCGCGATACCGGCAAAACCTTCGGTGAAGACCCGCGCGGCGGACTGTGGGCGCAGGTGATCCGCAACGATCCCTCCTTCGCCGAGACCTACGCGAAGCAGAATGTCGACCTGTATAAGCTCATCGTCACCGCCATCGCGCGCACGCTGTTCGATCGTGACACCTCGCCCGGCGCCGAACCCGAAGACTTGATGCAGCTGCAAATCCCCGCGCTCGTCGTCCCCGGCCGCGATGCCGCTCATGCGACGTCGGCCGCGCGTTATGTCGAAGAGTGTCTGTCGAAGTCCGAGTACTGGGATGTCTCGCCCACCGAACAAACCGAAGCCACCGCCTGCCTACGCATTCTGACGTTCCTGAATAGCATCGCCACCTGACTTCTGCCCCCTCCGTCCGAGTGCTAAGCTTGTCGCCATGGGACGCGCTCAACAGCGTCGCTTCGGCACGTATAAACGTCGGGCAACGGGAGGACTTACATGGATAGCCGGAAGGTTCGCCGCGCGAGCGCCATCGCGCTTCTGTTGGGCGGCGTGTTCCTCAGTGCACAGGCGAACAGGGACATCCGCTCGGTCACGGACGCGATGCTGCAGAACCCGCCACAAGGCGAGTGGCTGAACTGGCGCGGCGCGCAGAACACCTGGGGTTACAGCCCGCTCGACCAGATCAACCGGCAGAATGTCGGCCGCCTTCAGCTCGCCTGGTCGTGGGCGTTGAACACGGGTGCGAGCCAGCCCGCGCCGCTCGTCCATGACGGCGTGATGTTCATCCCGAACCCCGGCGGCGGCGTGCAGGCGGTCGACGCCACGAACGGCGACCTTCTTTGGGAATACAAGCGCGAGTACGAACGCCGCGACCGCGCCGTCGAGCCGATGCGTTCGATCGCGATCTATGGCGACAAGGTCTTCGTCAATACCTCGGACGCGCACATCGTCGCGCTCAACGTCCGCACCGGCACCGTCGCGTGGGACCACCAAGTCGCCGACAATGCGCTCGGCTACGAATACACGTCGGGCCCGATCATCGCGAAGGGCAAGGTGGTCGCCGGCATGGCGGGCTGTACGCGCTACAAGGAAGATGTCTGCTTCATCAGCGGACACGATCCGAACACCGGACGCGAGCTCTGGCGCACGGCGACCGTGGCAAAACCCGGCGAACCGGGCGGCAACACCTGGGGCGACCTGCCCTTGCGCTTCCGTGCCGGTGGCGACGCGTGGATTCCCGGCAGCTACGATCCCGCGACGAATCTCATCTACTGGTCCACCGCCCAGGCCAAGCCATGGGCGCGTGCGGTGCGCGGCACCGACGGCGATGCGCTCTACACCAACTCGACGCTCGCGCTCGATCCCGACACGGGAAAGATGTCGTGGTACTACCAGTATCTGCCGGGCGAATCCCACGACATGGACGAGGTGTTCGAGAGCATTCTGGTCGATCAGGGCGGCAAGTCCTCGCTCTTCAAGATGGGCAAGCTCGGCATCTTGTGGGAGCTCGACCGCAAGACCGGCAAGTTCATCAGCGCGCACGATATCGGCTACCAGACACTGCTCGATGTCGATCCGCGCACCGGCAAGATCACATACAAGCCCGGCAAGATTCAGGAGATCGGCGTCGAGGTGAATTTTTGCCCCAGCACCGCGGGCTTCAAAAGCTGGCGCGCGATGGCCTATCACCCGCAGACGCAGGCGTTCTACATCCCGATGCATCTCACCTGCGAGAACGGCGTGTTTGAGGAGGTACCGCGCGCGATCGGCGGCGGCGGCACGGGACCCGTGAAACGCACCAACCTCTTCCACCCTGCCAATCCGAACGGCCTTGGTGAGTTCATGGCGCTCGGCGTCGATGGGCAGGTGAAGTGGCGCTATCGCACGCGCACACCGATGAACAGCGCGGCACTCACGACCGCTGGTGGGCTCGCGATCGTCGGCGATTGGGATCGCAATCTCTACGTCTTCGACATCGACAACGGCCGCGTTCTCTACCAGACCCGCATGCCGACATCGATCCAGGGCTTCCCGATGACGTATGCCGTCAACGGCAAGCAATATCTCGCGATCCCTGTCGGTACCGGCGGCGGCAGTTGGACATCGCTCGTGCCGGTGCAGCTCACACCTGAACGGCAGCGACCGACAAACGCAAACGCGATCTACGTTTTCGCACTGCCCAACGGATAGGCGTGGCTGGAGAGGTTCGTTAAGCAAATATAATCTCGCGACGACGCGCGCTGCGCGAAGCGTTGCGCTAATCTTGAGCCTGTCCGAACGCTCCGGTGGGCACCATGGAACAATTTCTTTCCGGACAAGCCTTCGAGGGCCTTAGTCCATCCGAACGAGTGAGCCTGTGCCGCAAGAAGGCGGACGAGGCGTCCGAGCTTGCCAAGCGCGCAAGTCCGAATTTTCGCGCCGCCTACACGATCCTTGCGATCGAGTGGCTGATGCTCGCAGATGAGATCGCCCGCGCCGCGATGGGTGCGATGTAAAACAGAACGGCGCGGCACAAGGGCCGCGCCGTGTATCTCGATGGTAGAGACTTACTTCAGGTCGGCCGCGACTTTGTCGATGCCGGTCTTGGCGCAAGCCTCGTCCTTGTCGCCGCCCGGCGCACCGGAAACGCCGACCGCGCCGATCACGTCCTCGCCGATCATGATCGGCAGCGCGCCCTGCGCCGGCATCATGTTGGTGAGATGCAGCGCGCCGGCATTGGGATTGCCCTTTACGTTCTCGGCGAATTTTCCGGATGGAATGCGCTGCGCGCGCGATGTGTACGCTTTCTTGAAGGAATTTTCCAAGGTGTGC
>Ga0111538_10009335_pt1 | contig 13103 bp, 6 predicted proteins | sample SoiMethybrSBSTD1_FD_79669 | JGI IMG/M metagenome (GOLD analysis project Ga0111538, IMG submission 79669) | Bulk soil microbial communities from a Populus tree surrounding site in Tennessee, USA - Soil MetaG P. TD hybrid SBSTD1 (version 2)... | ecosystem: Environmental > Terrestrial > Soil > Tree...
CACCCCACTTCTTGTGAGAGCCATGCTTGCTTTCCCGCCAGTCTCTGCCGGACTTGCTTCAGATGGCTGGCAAACGATCTGGTGCAATCGTCTGCTTCGTCGGTCGTTTGCAATAATGCAGGCTCACCCATGCGCTCCCTCCGTCCTCTCATTCTGCCTTTTGAGGATCTTGCAATTCATTGCCTACGGATCGTTGGTGCCCGACCTTCGGGCGCCTGAGCATTGTTTCAAAGTCACTGATCCCTAATTGGCTTTATCCCCGCGTTTCTATCAATTGATCAGCGGTGCAAAGCGCGGGCCGATCCTCGACCCGCGAGTTTGCGGGCCAACTGTATGGAACGTGGCACACGTGGCACACCCACCGCGGCCCACCTGAGGCTGCCGCGTCGCAGATGCGCCCGAGCTACTTTCGGCGACGGGGGCGCCCTGCGGCCGCCGGTCCCGGCGTTCGCGGCTGGCACCGGGGGCAAAACGCGCTGGTCCGCCCGCCGATCACCATCTTCTTCAGCGGGGTACCGCACCTCGGGCACGGGGAATTGGCTTTGCCGTACACCAGGAAGGGATTTTCGACGCGCTTCGACTCTTCGACGTACGTGATCTTGTCGCCCTTGTTCATGGCCAAGGTGCGGGCGAGCGACTTGACGATGCCCTGACGGATTCGGACGACTTCGGACGGCGTGAGCGATTCGGCGCGTCGCGCAGGATGGATTCGGGCCAAAAAGAGCGCCTCCGTGACCTGGATGTTGCCGAGCCCGGCAACCACGGTCTGATCCATGAGGACCTCTTTGACCTGGCGACGGCTCTTGTGTAGGCGCGCCTCGAGTGCCTTCGCGGTCGGGAGCTGATCCTTGGCGTCGGGACCGAGGCTCTTGAGCGGCTCGGTCGTCAGCAATTCAGAAAAAGGTGCGAGGCGGATATGACCGAATTGCCGCGGGTCGCGGTAGTGCACGACCGCCCCGTCGGATCGAACGAACCGCACGCGCGACCAGCGAACGGCGGGCGCCCCCGGCTTCGTGAGCTCGAATTTCCCCGTCATGCCGAGATGTGCGAGGAGCCCCTTGTCCGACGCGAGTCGCCACAGCAGCCACTTGCCGCGCCGCTCGACCTTGGCGACCCGATCGCGGGCGAGCGCCGCAAAAGCCTTGGGCGCTGCACCGCGGATGACGCGTGTCGGATCGGCTTCGACGGCGCGGAGCGTCTTTCCACCGAGCCAGCGAGAGAGGCAGCTACGGGCGAACTCGACTTCGGGCAGCTCCGGCACGACGGGGATCGATAGCAGAAGATCGCGGTCCGCGGTGCTCTTCAGACCGAGAGCAAGACGCCGCGGGCTTTTTCTCCGGTCGCGGCCGCAACCGCGTCGGCATAGAGGCGAACCTGCCGCCGGTAGTCGTCGCGGCGCCCCGCGATCTCGACGTCGGTCTTGAAGTCGACGACGGTCCATACCGGCGCTCCCCCGTCGATCTCGCGGAACGCGAGGTCGAGCACCCCCTCGATGAGGGTCCCACCGTTCGCCCGGGTGGAGATGGGTGACTCGCGGCGACACGCCGACGCATTCTTGGCGCGCACGAGGAGCGGATGGCGAAGCGCGGCCACCACTGACGCAGCCGCCGCGGCGATCTCGTCGGAACTCGCGCCCACCAGCCGACCTTGAGCGCGCGCCTGGTTTTCGATTCGCTTCGCACCGGCGCCGAGATCGATCGTCGAGAGCACCGCGTGGACAAGGATGCCGAAGCGTTTGCCGTGCGGGCGACCGATGCGCGGCGCATCGGTCGCATCGATCCGCACGTCGGCCAAGCTTTCATCGCCGATGGCCGCGACCAACCCCTGCTTGGCCTCGGTCGCCGTCGCGATGCGAAAGGACGGAAGCGTGCCGCGCTCGAGCAGCGACGTGCGGCGCGCCTGCCATTCCGCGTGCAGACGCTCCCCTTCGTTGGCAACGTTCGCCCCTTCGTCTGCGGCCAAGATGCGCTGCTGGCGAAGGCCGACCTCGTCCTGTTTGTCGAGCTCGAGCGTGGCCGGATCCCAGAAGACGATGGAGTGCGTTCCGACCGCGGGTCGATGAACGCCGGGGCGCACCGATGCTTCGGCGCCGTGGTGCACGCTTTCGGGGCGCTCGTACACGCTGTCCTCGCCGAACTGCGGACAGCCGGGGGGCTGCTGCGAGTTGCGGCGTTCGCCAGGCGCCGGATAGAGCACGGGGTGCAGCACGTCGAGCCAATCCGATTCCCCTTCGTCGGCCGGCATCGCATCCCCGACGATGGGCACGACCAAAAGCTCGCGCGCGCGCGTCGCGGCGACGTAAGCGAGCCGCACCGCTTCGGCCGCGTCGTGCCGCATCACGTCCTCGCGCTTTTCGAGCAGCTCGACCGGCGCGCATCCCGCGAGCGGCATGGCCCACAGCTTTCGCTCGGCGTCGACGTAGCGCGACGGCTGCCGTTGCGACGCGGGTGCCGTGGGATCGACCAGAATGACAATCGGAAACTCGAGACCTTTGGCCTTGTGAACCGTCATGATGCGCACGCCGTCGGTCCCCTCTTCCACCACCGGAGCTTCCGCAGCGCCGCCGCGTTCCGCTTCTTCGTCGAGCCGGCTCACGAACGAGCGAAACGACGTGGCTCCCGACGCCTCGAAGCGGCGCGCCAAATCGAGCACGCGGAGAAGATTGCCGAGCGCTTGCTCACCGGTCGGCCAAATGGCCACGCCGGCGTGCGCACGGGTCGCTTCCAGCAGCTGCGCCAGCGTGTCGGCGATGGGGCGGCGGTTGCGACCGCGGTGTAGCCGTGCGAGCACCGCCAGCGAATCGGCGACCTCTCGGGTGAGCTCGTTCACCTCGCCCTCTGCGATGGGGCGCAACGGATTCAAACGGCGGCTCGGGACGAGCTTGCCTTCCGGGTAGCGGAACGCGAGCAGCGCGTCGTCGCTCACGGCGAAGAACGGTCCGCGCAGCGTGGCGTAGACGCTGAACTCGTCCTCCGGCCATTCGATGGACGAAAGTGCGTTGCGAACCGCGAGCACCTCTTCACGCGCGTGAAACGAGCGCCCCCCCACGAGGACGTGGGGCACGTGCCGCGCCTCGAGCGCACGCACGTAGGGGCGCGTGACGTCTTCGCCGAATTGCTGAAAACGCTTGAAAAGGAGGCACACGTGGCGCGCTTCGACGGGCACGCGCTTTGTCGGATCCTCGCGTTCGGTGATGGTGAACCCGCTCTTGTTGATCAAGAAGTCGACGAAGGCGCCGACGGCGTCGGGGACCGACTCTTCGATGCGGAAGTTGACGATCTTGCCCCAATCCGAATAGGGGCGCGGCACCGGGAGCGCGACGATGGTGGGGCGCCCTTCGGGCTCGTCGCGAAACGGCGTGAGCGGCACGTATTGCGCTTGGCTGCCGTCGTCGCCTCCGGTCATGAGCGGCGCGAACGCGGCGTTGACCATGGCCTGGATCGACGGGACGCTGCGAAAGCTGGTGGTCAGGTGGATGAGCTCCGCGCCGCGTGCGAGAAGACGTCGTTTGGTGGCCTCGTAGAGGGCCACGTCCGCGCGTCGAAAGCGGTAGATCGACTGCTTGGGGTCCCCTACGACGAAGAGCTTGCCGGGCACCGGGCGCGCCGCATATGGGTCGCGCTCGTTGGGATCATCGGCGGCAAGGAGCATCAAAATGTCGGCTTGCAGCGGATCGGTGTCCTGAAATTCGTCCACCAAGAGATGCGAGAAGCGCTCCTGCAGCTCGCTGCGTACGGCGCGGTCGTGGGAAAGGAGATCGCGCGTGAGGAGAAGCAGATCCAAGAAATCGAGCTTCCCTTTGCGGGTCTTGAGCTCTTCGTAGGCCTTGACGAGAGGCAAAAGCTCGCGGTGAAGGCACGCCGCCAAATCGGCATCCATCCCGTCGAGCAAGAGCGCGATGTCCTCGCGCATCTTGTCGCGCAGCTCGAGCGCCTTTTTGCGCGTCGCCGCGTTGCGGAATCCACGCGAGCTCCCCTTCCAATTCCAGCTCTTTTTGGCCTTGCCCGTCACGAGATCGCGCAGCGCCGCTTCGATCCCGTCGTAGTCGCGCCGGCTCTTGGCGTCGCGCACGGCTTCCTTCGCCGTAAGCTCGGAGATGAACCTCCGCACGTGAATCAGATTCTGCACCAAGTAGTCGTCCTTGGCGTCGGCCTTGGCGACGTAGCCTGCCAATGTCTCCAAACGCGCGACGATGGCGTCGAGGACCTGCTCGCGTTGAAACGGATCGCGGCGCCAGGGCGTCCCGAAGTCGCGCTGCTCGATGAGATCGGCGGCGGCCCGCTTGAGAACGAGCCGCGGGCCGAGCGCGTCGCGGCCCTGCGCGCGCCGGCGAAGCACACGCCGCACCCCTTCGGGGGGGTCGGCGAGGGCCGTCTGGAACCAGCGTTCGAAGCACTCGCCGTAGAGCCGCTCTTTCTCCTCTTCGGCGGCAACCTCGAACTGCGGGTCGACCCTGGCTTCGACCGCGCGCTCGCGCAAGAGGTCCGCGCAAAATCCGTGGATCGTCCCGATGCGCGCCTCTTCGAGCTCGGAGAGGGCGAGATCGAGGCGATGTTTCTCCTCGTCGCCGGCCGCCGTCGCGGCGCGCGCTTTCTCGATCTCGGCGCGCAGTCGCAGCTTCATCTCGCCGGCGGCCTTTTCCGTGAATGTCACGGCCACGATGCGGGAAAGACTGGCGCCGCTGCGCAAGAGTGCGAGGATGCGCCCCACGAGCTCGGTGGTTTTGCCCGTGCCGGCCGCGGCTTCGACGACGAGCGTCGTCTCGAGATCGCCGCGTATGCGGCGGCGCGCTTCTTCGTCGGCGAGCGGCGTCATACGCGTTTCCTCAGGGCGTGCAGGGGCGCCAACTTGTCCTGCCGTTTGACTCGAGGGCCGGTGCGAAGCTCCTCGTAGGGCCCGCACACCGGTCGGTAGTCGCACCATTCGCAACCGCGGGCCGCGGGCGCTGCGGGGAGAAAGCCGTTCTCGAGCGCTTCGCCAACCGTCTTCGCGACGAGCGCGGCAGCATCGCGCGCCTCGTCATCGAGCGGAATCGTGACCTCTTTGAATTCCCCGATCGACGTGCAGTAGTAAAGGCGCCCTGAGTCGATGCGCTGCTCGGGGAAGAGCTTCTCCAGCGTGAGCGCGTAGAGCACCGGCTGCAGCGTTTCGCCGCCGCCGATGATGGTGCCGTCCACGGCGCGCGCTTTGCCGGTCTTGTAGTCGGTGGCGCGAAGCGCGCCCCCCTCCCGCCGTTCCACGAGGTCGATCGAACCGCGCAGCTGGATGCCGCAGTCGAGCACCGCCGGCGCATCGATGCTGCGCGGGTCGCGCTCGCGCCGCTCGGTGAGGCCGAACGAAAGCTCGAAATGCGCCGGAACCCACGTGGCCTCCTCGGTAGCGCGGCGCAACATCTCGCGCAGATCGGCGCGGATCGAATCGATGCCGTCCTTCCAAACGCGCACGATGGCGGGGGCGAGATCGTCGTGGAACTTGGCGGCGACTGCATCGAGCACTTCGTCGAGCAACGCGCGCGCCGCCCCGAGCTTCTCTTCGGTCACCGGTAAAAGCCCTGCGTCGCGCAATCTGCCGAGCAGCGCGAATTCGACCTCGTGGATGAGCGAGCCGCGTTGCAGCGGATCGAGCTCCTCGAGCGGAAGCGGCTCTTCGCGGGGGGCGAGCTTGTGCAGCGCGCTCAAGACGAACTTGTAAGGGCAAGCCGCATAATGTTGAAGGGCCGTCGGCGAAAACGAGCGCGCGGCGAGACCGTGTGCCAAGAGCGCCGGCTTCGCAAGCGGATCGAGATCGACGAGCCCGTCGGCGCGCGTGAAATTCTTGATCCAGCGACGCGCGCGGAAACGCAGCGCGCGCTTCAAGTGCGGATTGGCGTCGAGCAGGTAGCGCGCGCGTCCGACGGTTTCGCTCTCCGAACGATCGAGGATCGATTGGAGGAGCGCAAGATCGTGCTCGGCCGCGTCGATGGCTTGCGCGGGGCGCGACGGAGCAGGCCAACCGAGACGCGCGGCGCCGATTTCTTCGGCGCGGCGCGCGAGCTCGTCGAAACCGGGGAGCCGACCCTCCGCCGCGCGCAGCACCTCGAGCCCGTAGAACGACGGCGTGCGGGGGCGCGATTGCTCGATGTCGATCCGCGGATAGCAGAGAACGAGCCTTCTTCTCGCCGCGCCCACTGCGAGGCGCAACGCGAGCCTTTCGGACGCCGAGCGGTCGGCGTTGGTGCGCAGGCGCCCCTCCAGCTTGATGCGCTCGCGATCGGGCAAAATCGGATCTTCCGTCACCTTTTGCGGGAAGAGCCGTTCGGCGAGACCGGGTACGAAGACGACGTCGAACGACAACCCGCGCACCTGATCGACGGGGGCGAGGTACACGCGACCGAAGGGTCGTTCACTCGGCCGCACGACGAGCTCGGTAAGGCGTCGCTCGAGGATGAGCCGAACCTCCGTGAGATCGACCATCGGCACTTCGCTCATGGGAGCGAGCTCGGCGAGCACCGACAGCACCCGCTCCGGTCGCCGCAGGGCGCGGGTCGCCAGCGCCGAGAGCCGATCGAGCCAAGTCCCCCAATCGGCGACCAAAGTGGAGAGCGCTTCGAGATCGGTGAGAAGCGGGAGCGCGTAACTCCGCAGGCGGTCGAGCGCCTCGATGTCGCGCTCGATCCGCACCGTGACCGGGTTGTCGGGGTCGCGCTTCGCTTCGTGCTCGCGCTCGTGCTCGAGCTCCGCACGAAACCCCGCCAATCGTCGCTCCCATCGACCCCGCCCCCCGATGACCGCGGCGTCGACCAAGAATCGTTCCCACAGACGGGGCGCGCGCAGCGTTCCGAAAGCCGTCGGGGCTTTGTCGTTCGTCGATCCCACGCTCGCGACGCCACCGGACTCGGAGGTCGCGCTTCGACCATCGGCGGCGCGCGGCTGCCCCTCGGTCGCCTCGGCGTCGTCGAGATCTCCGTCCGGCGCCGGATCCGACGCGCGGGCAATCGCCTCGGAGAGGAGCTCTTCGTCCGGCGGGAACCAGCGCTCGGTCGCGGGCGCCGCGCGCGGCGGTTTTCCTTCGACCTCCGCGTCGGCGACTTCGCCGAGCGAGAGGTACTCTGCGAAGCGCCGCGCCGAAAGCCCGTCCGCCGCGCACGCGAGAAGCGCAATGAAGCCTCGGCCCGCGGGGTCGGGGCGAACGGTGCCACGCGCGAAGTGAGCGGGAATGCTGGCGCGGCGCAGCGCTTCCTCGAGATGCGCGCGGTATTGCTGCGTCGAGCGCAGCACGATGGCCATGCGGTCGAACGGGGTCCCTCGTTCCGCTTCTTCGTGGAGGCGTCGCGCGATCTCGACGCATTCGCGACTTTCGCCCGGCGCGGAGAGGATGACGACGTCTTCGCCGCTCTCACCGAGCTCCGCGGTGGGCGAGAAAAGGCCGGCCTGCAGGCGGCTCAGCGCGGTGCCGTCGTCGTTACGATCGTCGAGCGTTTCGACGCCGGGGAGCGTCTTGACGAAGTCGTACGTGCGGTCGTCGCCGAGGGGCACGGTAATGAGGCAATGCGACGCGCGTTCGCAGAGCTTGCGCACGAGCTCGGCTTCGCGACCGGTGTGCACGGGAACGTCGACCAGGACGATCGGCTTTTTTACCAGATCGTCGCGCTGATCCCCCGCGGCGGCCAGCGTCGCCAGGCGAAGCACCTCCGCTCGATCGACCACTTTCGCGCGCCCGAGCTCCGCTTCGTACGCGGCAAGGACGGCGGCCACGTCCGCGTCGCGTAGCTCGGCGGAACGTACGCCGGCCATCCGCAGCTCATCGAGCGTGCGCGCGAGCGCGCGCGGCAGGCCTGGACGATCGGCGATCGCCGCAAATCGCCCGAGCCCGGCGGTCCCCAAACGATGAACGAGCCGCGCGCAGACAGCCTCGAGCGGCAGCGGTCCCACGGGGGTCAGACCCCGATCGCCGAGGGTGTGCGAGGCCAGCACGGCTCCGAGGCGCGCGAGCGTAAAGCGATGCCAGCCGAACGTGGCGGTGTCACCGGCGGCTGCCCGCGCGAGCCCCGCTGCGGCGTCGACGGAGGCGCCCACGATGATGAGCTCGGTGGCCGGGCCGCGGGCCGCGAGAAAATGCGCCGCGTGATCGAGCCTCAAGGACGCGCTCGGGGCGCGAAGCACCAGCTTCGCCGAGTTCGCCGAAAGGGGGATCATCACCTGGCAGGCTTAACACTTCCGCGCCCCCGACACTCGCTGGACCACCGCCCCGGACCGGTCGGCGCCTTTTTCCGGGTGAACCCGCCGGCGGGCATTCGCCACGAGCATCGCCGCAGCCTGAGGGGTCGGATTCACAGGGAGCACGGGGAGACGGGGAGGCCAGGGTGATTTTTGTTTGGACAACGCCGATGCGGGGCCAACCAAAAACATTATGACCTCCCCGCCTCCCCGCCTCGCTGTGAATCCGGCTGTGCTTGCTAATGGGGCGCGCGGCGCCACACGCGTTGTTGCGCGATCTCAAACGATTGAGCGCGCCAAGCGACGAGCGTGGAAGCGATCTGAACGATCGTTCGCGCGATCTGAACGATCGTTCAAATCGAGAGGTGGGACGTGCACGCACAAACAGACGCGGTTTGCCGCTTTTTCGAGCCTTTCTTCGCTCGCGATTTCCTGATTTGATCGAAGAAATGGACCCACGTAGCCACCGCATCGGAATCATCGGCGGAGGCGCCTCGGGGCTGGCCACGGCATATGCCCTCCGCCGCCAGGGCTTCGAGCGCGTGACCGTCCTCGAGCGCGGCTCCGACGTCGGAGGCAAGTGCTGCACGATTTGGCACGAGGGGCGATCGTACGAGCTCGGAGCGGCGATCATGACGCCCGCGTATCGGCACACGTGGGCGCTCGCCGAGCAGTACGGAATTCGTCCCAAGCTGTGCCTCGGCGCGGCGTTCGTCGACGCCGAGAACGGCCGCGTGCACGCCAATCCTTACGTACCGCCGGGGCTCGGCCTCCTCGCGGCGATGAAACTGCCCGTCCAGATCGCTCGGGTGTTCTTATCGGACGTGGCACGGCAGAAACGCGAGTTTCCGCGGCTCGACACGAGCGATCCGGCGCTCGCTGAGCCTTTCGAAGCATGGTGCGTGCGACACGGCATGGGAGCGCTGCTGGAGACGGTGCGGCCGTGGGCGACGGCATTCGGCTATGGCTACATGGACGAAGTCCCCGCGGCGTACATGCTCAATTATCTGTGCTTGGCCGGCCCCACGTACGAGCTGCTCGATGAGGGCTACCGTGGGCTTTGGCGCCGCGTCGCGAGCGATCTCGAAGTCGTGTGCAATGCGCGCGTGACCCGCGTCGAGCGTGGCGCGACCGTTCGCGTGACCGCCGAAGCCAAGACCTTCGAGTTCGATGACGTCGTCCTCGCGTGTCCCCTCGAAAGCGCGCTCGAGTTTCTCGATGCAACGGAAGAGGAGCAGCGCCTCTTTCGGCAAGTGCGCTACGTGGACTATCAAGTCGTGGCCGCCGAAGTCACCGACATGCCCGTTTGGCGCTATGCGTTCGTTCCCAAACATTTTGGACGCGAGGCCGCTGGCAAACCGATGTTCTTTTACCGGCGTTACCCCGATCGCGACCTCGTGACGTTCTACAGTTTCCGTGGCGCGGGGGGCCTCACGGGCGCGCAAGAAGAAGCCGAGAAGTTCGCGCGGCGCCTCGGGGGCCACGTGCGCGCCGTCGTGACGACGAAGAACTGGCGCTACTTCCCCCACGTTTCGAGCGAAAGCATGCGCGCGGGATTTTACGGCAAGCTCGAGTCGCTTCAAGGCGCTCGTCACACGTACTACGCGAGCGAGGTGCTCTCCTTCTCCTGCGTAGAGCCCGTCGTTGCCTACGCGACCGATCTCGTTTCACGCCTCTTCGCCGATCGTTCGGTACGCGCGCCGCGGCCACGGCGCGAGTCGGCACGGCGCCCCCTTTGGTCGAGGCTTCGCCCGCGCTCAATGGCCTGAGATGGACGGGTAACGGTTCGCCATGAGTCTATTGCCGCAAGTGCGCGCGAACTGGCTCAAGTACACGATTCGTTCGGCCAAGCATTACCCCGCCCCGGAGGGACCGCGCATCCTCGAAGCCGTCGGCAACGACCTCCGGGGGGAGATCCGCAGGGCGGCCCCCCTGGCGTGGATGCCCGTCGCAAGCTTCATCGATGTCTGCAAGGCGATCCGCAGCGCGGTCGGGATCGCCGGGGCGCGTGCATTCTGGCGAAAGTCGCTGCATGACTGCATCGACCAACCGCTCATTCGCCCTCTGGCAGTTGGGGCAATGTATTTGTTCGGCCAGAGCCCCGAGGCGCTCTACCGGCGGACGCCCCAAGCGTGGGCGCTCGTGATGCGTCGCGCCGGCGAAATGTCGACCGAGCCCGGCCCCGAGCCCAACACGATCTGGCTCCAAGTGCGGGCGCTCCCCGAGGAATGCCGATCCCCCGCCCTCCTGCACATGTGGGAAGGGGGATTCGTGGGGCAGGCCGATTTCTTCAAATACGAAGCGACGGTGCAAACGAACGACGGGCATCTGCCGATCGGCAACGCCGATTTTCTCGTGCACTGGAGGAAGCGATCGTAAAACGCCGCGGAGGACGGGCGCACTCGTACTAGGATGCGTGAATGCTCGATCGCTCGCCTCCGGCCGGCCCGGAGCTCACGCTGCGCGCCGTGGCCACGGGCGCGTTGCTCGGCGTCGTGTTCGCGACCGGAAACGTCTACGTCGGGCTCAAGACGGGCATCAGCGACAACGCCACGGTGATATCGGCCATCCTCGGCTTCGCGCTGTGCCGAACTTTGGCCAAAGGCTCGTACACGCCGCTCGAAAACAACATCACGCAAACCGTATCGTCCTCGGCCGCGACCATGCCGGCCGCCATGGGCTTTCTCGGAGCGTTTCCCGCGCTCACCATGCTCGGCCACGCCTATCCGAGCTGGGTGCTCCTCGGTTGGGGAGGGTGCCTCGGTTTGCTCGGCATTGCCCTCGCGCTCCCGTTGCGCGCGCATTTTCTCGCTGACGAAGGACTGCCATTCCCCGACGCGGTGGGCACCGCCGAAGTGATCCAGGCCATGCACGAATCGGGGGCGCGCGCGTTGGCGCGGGCCAAGTCTCTCTTCGCAGGAGGCGCGATCAGCGCGGCCATCGCGTGGCTGCGCGACGGCAAACCGAGCATCATCCCCGGAGCGACGTTCTTGCCCCTGACGTTGCGCGGCGTAGGCTCTGCTCCGCTTTCGCTCGGGATCATTTGGAGCCCGCTGCTTTTTTCGATGGGGATGCTCATGGGCCCGCGCACGGGGCTCGGGCTTTTCGTGGGGGGGCTCGTGGGGGGCGCCCTCATCGGTCCTTGGCTCATCGCCGATCACGTCGTCTCCGATGCAAGCGGCAGCGCGGTGCGCGCGTGGCTCATGTGGCCCGGAGCCGCCCTCATGATTTCGGGGGTGTTCACTTCGTTTGCGCGCGATTGGCGGCTTCTCGCGCGATCGGTCCGCGACGTGCGCGCGCTGGGGAGCGCGTTTGCCGGGCGCGCGCTCTTCACGCCGGCGGCGCTCGCGGTGGCCATCGTACTCGTGGGATGGATCGGGTTCGGCACGAGTCCCCTGCTCGTCGTCGTCGCGCTCGCCGTCTCGCTCGTAACGGGCATCGTCACGGCGCGCAGCATCGGCGAGACGGCGGCCATGCCGCTCGGCACCCTGGGACGACTCACCCAAGTGATGCTCGCGCCGATGACGTCGAACGCCGCGGCGAGCATCGTCGCGGCTTCGATCCCCGCCGGGGGAGGCGCTCAAACGGGTCAAACGCTAGAGACGCTGAAGGCCGGCCAAAAGCTGGGCGCGTCTGCGCGCGATCAGATTCTGGCCCAAATCGTCGGCGCGCTCGTCGGGGCGCCGTTCGCGCTGGGGGCCTACGTCATGCTGACCAGCGCCTATCCACTCGGCGGCACCGATCTCCCCGCGCCGACGGCCACGCCGTGGAAAGTGTTGGCCGCGCTGATCGAGCAGGGGACCGCGAGCATCCCGCCCTACGCCGGCACCGCGTCGCTCGCCGCCGCACTTGTCGGCATCGTGTTCACATTGCTCGAGCGAACGCGGGCCGTGCGCTTCGTTCCGTCGGTCTTCGCCACGGGGCTCGCCTTCGTGCTTGGCGCTGCCCCCGCCTTCACGATGGCGGCGGGCGCGTTGGGACACGCGCTGCTCAAGCGAGCGCGCCCGGAGTGGACGCGCGAATACGCGCAATCGTTCGCCGCGGGGGGCCTCGTGGGCGAGGCCATCGTCGGCATCGTGGTGGCGACGCTGCTCGTGACGCACGTGCTCGGCGGGTGAGGTCGCGTCGGAGCGCGCGCCCCATCACTGCTCGGCGAGAACGAGCTCGGCGATGCGCAGCGCATTGGCCATGATGGTCATGGTCGGGGGCACGCCGCCCATCGAAGGGAGCACACTTCCGTCGCAGATGACGAGCCGCTCGCACCCGCGGACGCGACCGCGCGCGTCGCACACCGACGCCGCGGGATCCTCGCCCATGCGGCACGTACCGGCTTGTAGAAAATAGGTCCGACCGAACGGCGTGTCGCCGACGATGGCTTCGGGCCTGAGCCCCTCGAGCAGGGCGCGTGCGAGCGTGGCGAGTCTCGCCGTGCGCTCCTCTTCGCCGGGGAAGTCGTCGATCGCCATGCGGGCGACGGGCATCCCCGCAGCGTTCTTGGCTTCGCCGTCGAGGGTCACGGTAGCGCCGGGGCGCGGCAACATCTCGACGAAGCTTTCGTACGCGATGTCGCGCTCGCGGCAGAGGGAACGATAGAGGCGCCCCGTGAGAGGCTCGCCGATGGCGATACCGCCTTGGTGAGCCGATCGCCGCGCGCGCTGGATCGGATTGAAGTGGGCGCGATCGATGACCAACGTGCCGACCTTGGGGTAACCACCCGGTGCCCCTGCATCGACGTAGCGATCTTGAATGCTGCGGTTGATGAAGGGGTGGGCATCCAGCCCATCTGGGAAAAGCGGCGACGGAAACGCGAACGTGGCTCGCCCCGCCGATTCGAGCATGAAAACGACATTGCGCCCCACCTGCCCCGTGTCGTTGCCGAGGCCCGACGGCCTGCGCGCCGAGCGCGAG
>Ga0111538_10009336_pt1 | contig 13102 bp, 12 predicted proteins | sample SoiMethybrSBSTD1_FD_79669 | JGI IMG/M metagenome (GOLD analysis project Ga0111538, IMG submission 79669) | Bulk soil microbial communities from a Populus tree surrounding site in Tennessee, USA - Soil MetaG P. TD hybrid SBSTD1 (version 2)... | ecosystem: Environmental > Terrestrial > Soil >...
AGGTCGTACTCGCCGGCGATCATCGCGACGGCCGAGACCTCCTCGATCCCGGCGATCGTCTCGACCAGATCGGAAGCCGAGCCGAACGAGGCCCGCACCTGGACGTAGCAGGCGGCGTTCTCCCCGCCCTGCATCGGGATCGGCGTCCGCGAACCCGCGCCGGGCCGCGTGAACACCTCGGAGGGGACCACGGGCGCGGTCATCGTGCGCTCGACGCCGTCGATGCGGTGGATGCCGCGCACGACCTCCTCGGCGATCCCCAGCAGGTCCGGTCCCCGCACCGCGGCCAGGACGTCCCACTCGCCCACGACGCCCACCGCGGAGCGCACACCACCGACGTTCTCGAGCTGGAGGACGACCTCCTCGAGCGCACCCGGCCGAACGCGCAGGTAGACGAACGCGTCCACCCCCGCAGGCTAGGTCTGACGAACGGGGGGAGGCAAGCGCGTCAGCTGCTTGCGGGCGCCGCCACCCTGCACAGGGCGTCCAGCGCCTCCGCCCCCTCCTCGGGGCCGACCGCGATCAACCGGTCCCCGGCGCGGAGCATGAACGGCCCCCGCGGCCGGTAGATCCATCGGGCCCCGCGCTGGACCGCGAGGACGAACATCCCGGTCTCGGTCTCGAGCTGGAGCTCGCGCAGCGTCCTGCCGTCGGCCGGGGTCCCGGTTTCGACGACCGTCTCGGCCGAGGTTTCCTCGGTCTCCTCGAGCGCGATCTGCACGACCGGGTGCAGCGGCTCGCCGTGCTCGACGTACCAGGTGAGGTCGCGCGCGGCGTCGCACATCGACTCGCTGGCGCTGCCGAGCCGGAGTAGCCCGCGCAGTTCGTCGGGGTTGCGCGCCTCGGGCGCCGCGCGCAGGATCCACGACTCGAGCTCGTCGTGCAGGGCGTCGCTCTGGGCCTCGAGCGCCCCGACCTCGGCGGCGAGCGCCCGGTTGTTGAACAGGATCGAGGCGTAGGCCAGGCCGACGGCCGCTTCCGACTGGTCCTTCAGCTCGACCAGGATGTCGACGGCGCGATCGAGCTCGGACAGGGGCGGCGCGTCGTCGTCCTCGGGCTCGGGGCGGCCCGGTGCGCCCGCGAGCTCCCGCAAGAGCGCCACGCCCTCCTCGGGCCCGCGTACCAGCAGGACGTCGCCCTCGGACAGCACGTCGTCGGGGCCGGGGTCGAACTGCCACTCGATCCCGCTGCGGATCGCCATGACCCACATCCCGGTCTCGGTGGGCAGCGACAGCTCGCGCAACGCACGACCGGTCACTGGCGCGCCCTCGCGCACCTTCACCCGCGCGGTCATCTCGTCGGCATGGCGGAGGTCGCGGCGCAGCGCGTCGGGGATCCCGAGCCGCGCCTGCACCACGCGCGCGATGTCGGAGGCCGCGTCCCCGATCTTCTCGACGGCGTCGGCGATCCATAGCACACCGGCCATCGCCTCCGCATCCTCGGGGCTGCGGGCGGCGAGCATCGCGACCTCGCGCAGCCGGCGGAGGTGGCCGCTCATGCGCTCCTCGAGCCGCTCGACCTCGCTGGCCAGCTTGTCCTCGTTGAAGAACACGGCGGCATACGCGAGGTCGACCATGAGCTCGGAGGCGTCCTTGGCCTCGACGAGCAGGTCCTTGACGCTGTTGGGCTGTTCATCCATGGGGGAGCACGCCCAATGATGTCATGACGAACAGGATGACGGCGATGCCGGCCAGGTCCATCACGCTGGTGATGATGGGGACGCTCTGGTTGTCCGGATCCAGGCCGAACCGGTAGGTCCCGATCGCCAGGTAATAGCTCGCGGCCAGCGTGACCGGGGTGACGATGAGCCCAGCCAGCGTGGTGCCGCCCACCAGGGTTCCGAACTCGGGCATCCCCGCGAGGCCGGTGGCCTCGCCCAGACCATAGGCGATCACGCCCACCAGGAGGAAGACCGTTACCGCGAGGCCGACGACGATCGACGCGTCGATCAGCGCAGGGGTCTCGGGCATCCCGCGCGCCGTGATCACACCGATCTGGAGCTTCGAGGTCGTGCGCGAGGCGAAGATGCCGCCGAGTGCGCCCGCCTGCGAGACGAAGGGAGGGATCAGGGCCAGGAGTACCGGCACCAGGACGAGTTGATCTTGGCGGGCCCGGAGCAGCGTCCCCGCAAGCACGTCCAGGATCGGGGTGAGCAGGATCACTGCGGTCATCTCCAGGACGATCCGCCGGATCACGCGATCGGCCACGGTGTACGAGCGGATCGTTGCGTAGATGGCCGCCGCGATCGCGATCACGGCCGCGGGGATCGCGACCGCGTTCGAGTGCAGGAGGAACGTGGCCAGGAACAGGCTCGGCAGCGTGGTCATGTCGCCCAGCGCGGTCACCATCGGCGTCGAGACCGAGTCCAGGTCCCATCCGCGCCGGTACGACGCGATCGACAGGCCGAGGGTGATCAGCAGCACCAACGCCGCACCGATCGCGCCGCCCACGATCGAGACCGTCGCCAGACGCCAGAACGCGATCGACGGCTGACCGAACGCCGCCGACACCAGCACCGAGAGCAGCGCGAGCCACAGCGCCGAGGAGAACGTGGTGACGACCGCGACGTAGACGTTTCGCTGCAGGACGCTGCCGGGCTTGAGCGTCGGTTCGAGCAGGCCGGCCACGTTCGCGGTGCCCAGGCGAGCGCCGATCGCGCCGAAGATCGTCCCCTTCATCCCGACCGCGGCCGGGATGAGCACGATCAGGCCGGGCAGGTCCTCCAGCGTCCCGGTGACGTGTGCGAGTGTGAGCCCGGCCACGAATCCCGCGAGCGTGCTGATGGCGAGCGCGACCAGACCCTGTCGCAGGGTCCGTTGCTCTGCGCGCCAGTAGGCCCACAGGCGTCGCGCACGACGGGGGAACGCCATAACGGTTCGCTCATCGCGTCCTTCTCGGGCTCGGTCACGATCGGGCGGGCTCGTTGAGCCCGAGGCAGTATGGCCTCGGCGTGCGTGCGGGACAACCCCGCGAGCGGCCCTCGGCTAGGCGTCCTGCGGACCCTCGGTCGCGGGATCGGGGACCCAGTCACGCGTGAGGAACAGCCAGAAGGCCAGGCCCGCGTAGGGCCCGTAGCGGCGGAACCGGCGCTCGATCGCCGCGTCCTTCACGGCTGTGCGGCCGACCTTCTTCGCGTAGGTGGGGCGCGTCCACGAATCCAGGATCAGGCGGTGGTAACGGCCGAGCGTCATCATGATGTGCGCCGCCGCGTACGGCCCGACGCCCGGCAGCGCGAGCAGACGCCCCTCGAGCTCGTCGTCGGGGAGCTCGTCGGCGGTGGCCGCCCCGAACGCCTCCAGGTCGAGCTCGCCACCGGCGACCGAACGCGCCAGCGAGATCAGGTACGCGCCCCGGTACCCCGCGCGCGCGACGTCGGTGTAGAAGCCCTCGCCGGCCTCGGCCATCGAGACCGGCGTGGGGAACGCGCGGCCCCAGGGTCCGTCGCGGTCCGCGCCGGGGGCCGGCTCGCCCAGGTGCTGCACGATCGCGTGGACCATCCGGGTCGTGGCCGACCACGTGCAGTTGGTCGTGCACACGGTCTTGATCACGTCCTCGAACACGGTGGAGCTCTGCACCATCCGCCCGGCGCCGGCGGTCACCCACGCGAGGTCGGGATCGTTCTCCGCCGCCTCGTAGAAGGGGGACAGGTCGGCGTCCAGGCGCAGGACGTGTCGCACCAGCGCGACGAGCTCCCGCGTGGCGGCCTCGGACGCCGCTCGCCCCATGACCGTGACCCGCGCGTGCCCCCGCCGGCCCTCCTCGATCCGAACGGTTCGAGCCCGGCCTCGGCGAGGCCGCAGCGTGAGCTCGACCGAGCGGTAGTCGAGCGCCGGGCGCATCGGGGGCAGGTCCACGAAGCCGTGCGAGTTGAGCGTCCGGACCAGGTCCACGGGTTCGCCGCGGGGGCCTCGCAGCCGGAGGTCGGCCGAGGTCAGTCCTCGACTCGCTGTCGCTCGCGCCACGCCCTGACCTTGTTCCGGTTGCCGCACGTCGACATCGAGCACCACCGTCCCGAGTGATTCTTCGATCGGTCGAAGAAGACCGCGCGACAGGTCTCGTCGGCGCACAGCTTGAGGTGGGCGAACGAGCCGTCGAAGGCGCTCACGAACGCGATCGCGACGATCGTGCCGAACGCGGCCGAGACGCCCCTGCCCTTGGGTTCGAGCGTCGGGACGTGGGCGGCGTGGAAATGGGGGTGGAGGCCCGCCGCGAGGCCGATCCGGTCGATCACTTCGGCATCCGAGGCCGGGATCGACGCGTCGTCGTCCGCCTGGATCAGGCCGCGTATCGCATCGCGGAGCGCCAGATAGGTCTCACGGTCCCTCTCGGTGAATCGTTCGTTCGGTGTGAGGAGGCCGCGCTCGATCAGGAACTCGCGGATCACCTCGGCGGGCGGGTCGGTGCTGACGTCGTCGGCCCGGTGCACGTGGAGGTTCGTGAAGCGCTGGAGAAGCTCGAGGTCCCCCGGGGCCGGGGGGCTGTAGCTGTCGTGGATCGTGAAGTCCCTGGTCGCCATCGGTGGTAAGTGTACACCGTCGAAAAGGATTGACAAGTTACGCTAACCTTCCTAAACTTCACGAAGGTTACCGACAATGGTCGGCGAGGAGGTGCGATGTATCCACCGATGTTCGAGGAGTTGGCCAAGATCCGGGCCCAGGACCTGCGGAGCGATGCCGATCCGGGCCCACGACGACCCCGCCCGCCGAGGAAGCGCCGGCTCCGCCAGGTGATCGGATCGCGCCTGGTCAGCGCGGGCACCCGGATGATGCGGGAGGTGGCCTGATGGACGTCCTGTGGATCGCCCTCACCGTGCTGGTGATCGGGCTGCTGTGGGTCGCGGCGGTCGCGTTCGGCCGAGACTCGCGCGACGGCAACGACTGGTTCCGCCGCGCCAAGGACCACGACCGGCTGTTCCACGGCGGCCACTGAGGCACGCGTCCGGCCTCGTACGATGCACGCGATGGCGATCGCGTTCACCGACTGGGCTACCGACATCCTGCGCCGCACGCACGAGGCGGCGCGGCGCTTCAACCCCGCTGCGACGGTTCGGCTCCACCGGTCCGACGGGGCGGTGGCCTTCGACCTGACCGACGAGCGTTCCGAGAGCGACGAGCTGGTCCGAGGCGACGGGTTCGAGCTCCTGGTCGCGGAGGGGCTGGAGGGGACGGTCGATGTCGTCGAGCCCCACGACCAGCTGATCCTGCGCCCGCCCGGCGACCCCGAGCGCAGCGTGCGCCAGCCCCACTGATCGAAGGGTCGCGGTCGTCGCGACCGCGCGGGCTACACTTCCCGCGTCGTGAGCACCCTTCCCGAACCCCCGCATCTCCTGCGCGCCTTCGGCGGCGCCGGCCCGGTCATGCTGATCGGGGGCGCCGAGGACAAGGTTCGGGACAAGGTGATCCTGTCGCGGTTCGCGACCTTCGCGGGGGGTTCGGACGGCCACGTCGTGGTGGTCGCCACCGCCTCGTCTCTGGGCGACGTGGCCAACGAGCGATACCGGGAGCTGTTCGAGGGACTCGGGATCGGGCGCGTGACGGGGCTCCGGCCCGAGGAGCGGGCCGAGGCCGAGGACCCCGAGCTCGCCGCCGCCCTGAACGACGCCACGGCGGTGTTCCTGACCGGGGGCAACCAGCTCCGGCTGTCGTCGGTGGTGGCCGGGACCCGGCTCGCCGACGCCATCCACCGGGCGCACGACCGCGGCGCGGTGCTGGCCGGCACCTCGGCCGGCGCGAGCGCCATGGCCGCCCACATGATGGCGTTCGGCCGCGCGGGGGAGACACCCAAGCAGCGCATGGCGCAGCTGGCCGCTGGCCTCGGGATCCTGCAGGGCGTCGTGATCGATCAGCACTTCGAGCAGCGGGGGCGGTTCGGCCGCCTTCTCGCCGTGGTGGCGCAGTCGCCGTCGCTGCTTGGGATCGGGCTGGACGAGGACACGAGCGCGATCGTCTACGCGGACCGCTCGATGGAGGTCGTGGGTAAGGGTGCGGTCACGGTGATCGACGGCTCGCGCGTGCAGACCGACGCGCACCAGGCCAAGGGCCACCGGCCGATCATGGTCTCGGGTGCGATCGTGCACTCGCTCCCGGGAGGCGCCTGGTTTGACCTGCGTGGCAAGACCCTGCTCGCCGAGGCTCCGGGGGAGGAACGGGAGGCCTCAGAGTGAGCGAGAGCCGGACGGGCTCGCCCACCGATCGGCGCCGCGCGAAGGACGAGCCGGCCACCGACAAGCGACCGCTGGCTCCGGACCTCACGGTCGTCGAGACCCAGGTCTTCCGCGGCCCGAACTACTGGTCCTACGACCCCGCGATCCGCCTCCTGGTCGACCTCGGGGCGCTGGAGGACTGGCCGTCCAACACGATCCCGGGGTTCGTCGAGGGCCTGATCGAGATGCTGCCCGGCGTCTCGGAGCACTCGTGCTCGCTCGGACGCCGCGGCGGGTTCGGCGAGCGGCTGAAGGAGGGGACCTGGCTCGGCCACGTCGCCGAGCACATCGCCCTTGAGCTCCAGCGGGAATCCGGCGCCCACGTGTACCGCGGCAAGACCCGGAGCGCCGGCGAGCCCGGCCGGTACAACGTGATCTACGGCTACTGGGAGGAGCGCGTCGGCCTCGCGGCGGGCGAGCTGGCCGTCCGGCTGGTCAACCAGCTCGTCGAGCCGGCGAGGGACTTCGACTTCCCGGCCGAGCTCGAGCGCCTGATCCTGCTGGCCGAGCGGCGGGCGTTCGGCCCCTCGACGCAGGCGATCGTGGACGAGGCCGCGAGCCGCGACATCCCGTGGATCCGCCTGAACGAGGCGTCCCTGCTGCAGCTCGGCTGGGGCAGGTACCAGCAGCGGATCCGCGCGACGATGACCTCGAAGACCAGTGCGCTCGCGGTGGACATCGCCGGGGACAAGGACGTCACGCGCCGCCTTCTGGCGTCGGCCGGGCTGCCCGTGCCGCGCGGCGAGATCGTCCGCACCTCAGAGGACGCGGCCGCCGCCGCGAGGAAGATCGGGTTCCCTGTGGTGGTCAAGCCGCTCGACGGCAACCACGGGCGCGGGGTCGCGCTCGACCTGGGGAGCGAGGACGACGTGCGCTTGGCTTTCGAGCGAGCATTGGGCGAGTCGCGCCGCGGCGACGTCGTCGTGGAGAGCTTCGTCACCGGCAGCGACTACCGCGTGCTGGTCGTGGGCGGACGCATGGTGGCCGTGGCCGAACGCGTCCCGGCGCACGTGACCGGCGACGGGCGGCACACGGTCTCGGACCTGGTCGAGATCACGAACTCGGATCCGCGCCGCGGCATCGGCCACGAGAAGGTCCTGACCCGCATCAAGGTGGACGACGCGGCGATCGAGCTCTTGCGCAAGCAGGGGTACGGACTCGACGACGTGCCGGCGGAGGGCGCGTTCGTCAAGCTCGCCGACACCGGCAACATGTCGACGGGCGGCATCTCGATCGACCGCACGTGGGACGCCCACGAGGAGAACGTCGAGATCGCCGAGGAGGCGGCCCGCGTGGTCGGGCTCGACGTGGCCGGGATCGACTTCCTGGCCCCCGACATCACGCAGCCCGTGCGCGAGACCGGCGGTGCGATCGTCGAGGTGAACGCCGCGCCCGGGTTCCGAATGCACACGCACCCGACCGAGGGCGAGGCGCAGTTCGTGGCCAAGGACGTCGTCGAGCTGCTGTTCCCCGCCGGGTCTCCCTCGCGGATCCCGATCGTGGCCGTGACGGGCTCCAACGGGAAGACCACGACCACGCGGATGATCGCGCACATCTTCAAGGCGATGGGGCGCTCCGTCGGCATGACCACCACCGACGGCATCTACATCGACGAGCGGCTGGTCAAGCGCGCCGATGCCAGCGGGCCGAAGTCGGCCCAGATGGTGCTGCAGAACCCGCGGGTGGACTTCGCAGTGTTCGAGACCGCACGCGGCGGGATCCTGCGCGAGGGCCTCGGGTACGGCAAGAACGACGTGGCCGTCGTGCTGAACGTGACCGGCGACCACCTCGGCCTGAAGGGCATCGACTCGCTCGAGCAGCTCGCGGCCGTCAAGCAGGTCGTGGTCGAGGCCGTCCCGAAGACGGGATGGGCCGTGCTGAACGCCGACGACGAGCTCGTGGCCGGCATGCGCAAGGCGTGCAGCGGCTCGGTGATCCTGTTCTCGATGCAGGAGCGCAACGACCTGGTCGAGCGATGGGTCCGGCGTGGGGGCAAGGCGGTCGTCCTCGAGAAGGGACCGCGCGGCGAGATGATGGTGATCAAGGAAGGCCGCCGCACGATGCCGATCGCGTGGGTGCACACGCTCCCGGCGACGTTCGAGGGCCGCGCGCGCATGATGGTGCAGAACGCGATGGCGGCCGCCGCCGCGGCGCACGCCGCCGGCGCCCACCTGCACGACATCCGTCAGGGCCTGCGTTCGTTCACCACCTCGATCTACCAGGCGCCTGGACGGCTGAACGTGTTCGACCTGGACGGCGTCAAGGTGCTGATCGACTACGCGCACAACGCGGCGGGCCTGGAGACGCTCGGGGACTTCGTCGAGCGCCTCACGACCGACGCGCCGACGGGCGGCCGCCCCGGCGAAGCCTCCTGGAGCGCCAACCTGCGGGTCGCCGTCGTCGCGACGGCGGGGGACCGGCGCGACGAGGACATGCGTCAGCTCGGGCGCGTGGCCGCGAAGCACTTCGACGACGTGATCATCCGCGAGGACCGCAACACGCGCGGCCGAAAGCGCGGCGAGACGGCCGGGCTGATCCTCGAGGGCGTCCAGGAGGCGATCTCGACGGGCGCGCGCGCGGGCAGCGCCGAGATCGTGGTCGACGAGATGGACGCGACGCGAAAGGCGCTGGACCGTTCGCGACCCGGCGACCTCGTGGTGCTGTGCGTCGACCACGCGACCGAGGTCTACAAGGAGCTCGAGAGCCGGCGCTCGCTGGCCGCGCCCTCCGTCTTCTCCGAGCACGGCAACGGCCAGGTCGAGGCCGCCGGCGGCGACCCCGACCTCCTCGACGTCTGAGCCGTGGACCCGACCGAGGTTCGTGCCGTCCTCGAACGCGCCCGCGACGAGCTGCGCTCCGAGCTCGAGACGCTGACCGCGGCGCCGCGCGACCCGATGGGCGCGGTGTCGTTCGGCAAGCGGGTGGGAGAGGGGACGTCGCAGGCGGTCGAACGCATCGCGCAGGTGGACGCGGCTCGGCAGCTCGACGCGAAGCTCCGCGACGTCGATCGGGCGCTCGCCAAGCTCGACGAGGGGACGTACGGCCGGTGCGACGTGTGCGGCCGGCCGATCGGCTCGACACGGCTCGAGGCCATCCCGTGGGCCGTGCGCTGCGTGAACGACGCCGCGAGTCGATCGCCGTAGCGACCCGACGTCGGGCCGGCTGCCCCTAGACCTGGAACTCGGACGGACTTAGCACCCCGACCCACACCGAGCGGGTCTCCTCGTCAACCGCGACCGGCCCCAGGGGGCTCCCGAAGCCGATCGGCTCCCGCGCGCCGAGGTCTGGGTCGACTCGATAGAGGTTGCCGTCCTCGTCGGTGATCCACGCCTCGCCGAGACCGACGGCGATCGACGACGGCGACGGCCCGACGCGTATCGGCGCCTGGGCGGTCGTCGTCGAGGGATCGAGTTGCGTGACCGTCCCGGCGACCGCGTCGAGGACCCAGACGCCGCCGTCGCCCGCCGCGATGCTCGAGGGGTTGCCGCTCACCGCGATACGAGCGACTTCGTCTCCGGAGGTGGCGTCGATCTCGACGACCTCTGCGCTCAGGGTGTCCAGGACCCATATGGACCCCTCCGCATAGGCGATCGCGTCCGGAGTCGCAGCTACGGCGAGATCGTCGACCCGCCGACCCGTGAGCGCATCGAACTCCGTGAGCGTGCCCTCGGATCCGCCCGCCGAGGCGGCCGCCCAGAGCCGGTCGTCCCCCAGCGCGAGATCGCTGATCGTGCCGGTCCGGACGGACAGCGGGTCCAGGAAGTCGCCGGTAGACGGGTTGACGCGGGTGACCTGACCGGGTTCCCCGGCGCCGCTCAGCGAAACGGTCCGTTCGCCGACCGCCAGCGCAGGACCTCCCCCGATCACCGCGTCGAAGGTGAGGCGCCCACGCACAGAGCCGGTCTCTTCGTCGATCTCGAGCAGGAACGGTGTCTGGTGCCCGAACGAGTAGAGCCACGCCCCGCCCTCGCCGATCGCCAGCAGGGGCCTGAACGGGCCGCCGGCGCCGAGTCCCGGGATCTCCGAGAACGTTGCGACAGGCTCGCCGGTCTCGGCGTCGATCCGGAGGAGCGATCCGCCAGGCGGCGCTGCAGCGCTCCCGCTGGACGTCCCACCTGACCCGCTCGGGCTCGATCCGTCTCCGACGTCCGGGCCGACGAGCGCGAACGCGACCCCGGCGAGGATCCCGACCGCCGCGGCGACGAGCGCGACCTTCCCGACCAGTCGCTTGGTGGGTCTCGGAGACGAAGCGCCCGGTTCGAGCGCCGAACCGAATGCGCCCGCCAGCTCTCCCGCGCGCTGGAACCGACGGTCCGGGTCCTTGGCCATCGCACGCGAGATCACCTCGTCAACCGCCGCGGGGAGGTCTGGACGGAGCTCGGACACGCTCGGGGGCGGCTCGTTCAGGTGCGCGTACATCAGGGCGGCGTCCTGTTCTCTGCGGAACGGAGGCGAGCCGGTCAGGCATTCGAACACCACGCATCCGAGCGAATAGACGTCGGTGCGCGCATCCAACCGCGTGCCCTCGAACTGCTCCGGCGCCGCGTAGCTGAGCGTGCCGGCGAACACGCCGGTGCCGGTCAGGCCGGAGTCGGAGGCCGCACGCTTGGTCAGTCCGAAGTCCGACAGGTAGACGTGGTCGATCTCGACGGCGTCCCCGCGAGCGAGCAGGATGTTGGCGGGCTTCACGTCGCGGTGGACCAGGCCCTTGGCGTGCGCCGCATCCAGCGCCCTCGCCACCTGCGTGACGATCTCGACGGTGAGTGCGGGATCGAGCGGACCCTGCTCGAGGAGTCCCTGGAGATCCGTGCCGTCCACGAACCGCATCGCGATGAACAGCACCCCGTCGTGCTCGCCGGCCTCGTACACCGGCAGGACGTTCGGTGCATCGAGTGATGCGGCGAGCTCGGACTCCCGCACGAATCGCTCGCGGAAGCGCTCGTCTTCGGCGAGTTCGGCGCTCATGACCTTCAGCGCGACCTTGCGGTTCAGGCCGGACTGCTCAGCGAGGTACACGGTGCTCATCCCGCCTCGGCCGAGCCGTCGCTCGATCCGGTACGCGCCGATCTGGGTTCCGGGGGTCAAGGTGTCAGGCATCAGCGGGCCAAGTTCTGGCTCGACCGCGAGGCGGGACCAAGGCACACAGGTTCCTACCCTCCATCCCCGCGGACGCGAGTGACGCTACGGACCGAATGGGACCACCGCCTCGGCATGCGCGCTCTCGAGCGCGGTCTCGATGATGCGCGATACCCGCACCGACTCGCGCGGGTCCACGGGCGGCGGCCCGCCCGAACGGATCGCCTGGGCAAGCTCCAGGTAGAAGCGCTCGTACGCCCCCGGTTCGGTCTCGACGCGCCGCCCGTCGTCGCCGACCTGGAGCGTTCCCCACGCGTCATCCGGCTCCCGCCCCCACTCCGGATCGCCGGGCCGCATCCCGTTGCTCAGCGCCTCCTCCTGCACGTCGAGCCCATGCTTCTCGAACGCCCCCTCGAGGCCGAGCACGCGCATCCGCGGACCCGGGATGGCTGCGACCGCGTTCATCCAGAGGTGGCTCACGGTGCCGCCCGCGTGTCGGAGCGCGACGAACGTATCATCGTCGACCTCGGCTCCGAGCCGGCGCCGTTCGACCTCCGCGTACACGTGGGTCGGCGCCCCGAACGCCTGCACGGCCTGGTCGATCAGGTGGGCGCCGAGGTCGAACAGGAGGCCGCCCGCCTCCTCGGGTTCGGCGCGCTCGCGCCACGCATCGGGACTGACCGACGGACGCCAGCGCTCGAATCGCGACTCGTACCTGACCACCGTGCCGAGCGCTCCCTCGTCGAGCAGCCGACGGAGCGTCAGGTAGTCGCCGTCCCACCGCCGGTTCTGGAAGACCGTGAGCAGCAGGCCCCGGTTCTCGGCCTCCTTGACGAGCCGCTCACCGTCGTACGACGTCGGCGCGATCGGCTTGTCGATCACCACGGCGAGCCCGGACTCGAGCGCACGCCGGGCGAGCGGGACGTGAGAGCGGTTGGGCGTGCCGATCACAATCAGGTCGTGGCCGGACGCCTTCGACCACAGGGCGTCGGCATTCGGGAGCACTGATGCGTCGGGATAGGCCGCGTGCGCCCTCGCCTGGCGGCCTGTCTTACCGGTCACGATCGACGCGATCTCCATCCCGGACGTGCTCGAGATCAACGGGGCGTGGAACACCTCGCCCGCGAGCCCGAAACCGATCAGGCCCACCCGGATCGCATCGCCGTAGCGTTCGGTCGCCGCCATCGCTCGCGCGACCGTAGACGATTCGGCACCGACCTCGTCTGTGGGTCGCTCCGTCGGTGGGTCGCTCCGGTCGCTGCGCTAGGCTCACTGGCCCGATGCCGGCGACCTGATCGGCGAAGCGGAGCAGCGGTGGACCACGAGACCGACGGGGGAGGAGTCTTCATGGACGGACTGCAGGGCAAGGTCGCGCTCGTCACGGGTGCGAGCGGCGGGATCGGCGCCGCGGTCGCACGGTCGCTCGCCGAGAAGGGCGTTCGGTTGGGCCTGGCCTCGCGGAGCGGCTCGGATCTCGCGATCGCCGACGCCGTCGCCGAACCATGCGACGTGCGCGACGCCGCCGCGGTCGACGCGTTCGTGGCCACCGTCGTCGAGCGCTTCGGCGGGCTCGACATCGTGGTGGCGAACGCCGGCGTCGGCGCGTACGGGCCGTTCCTCGAGCTGGACCCGGCGCACCTGGAGGAGATGATCGACATCAACGTGAAGGGCACGCTCTACACGGTGCGTGCGGCGCTGCCGCACCTGTTGGAGAGCGAGGCCGCCGACATCGTCACGCTGGCGTCGGAGGCCGGCCGGCGCGGCCTGCCGTACGAGGCGGTGTACTGCGCGTCGAAGTTCGCGCAGGTCGGGTTCACGGCGGCG
>Ga0111538_10009337_pt1 | contig 13102 bp, 11 predicted proteins | sample SoiMethybrSBSTD1_FD_79669 | JGI IMG/M metagenome (GOLD analysis project Ga0111538, IMG submission 79669) | Bulk soil microbial communities from a Populus tree surrounding site in Tennessee, USA - Soil MetaG P. TD hybrid SBSTD1 (version 2)... | ecosystem: Environmental > Terrestrial > Soil >...
CGCTACACCCAGCTCGACGACCGCTACCACGTCATGGTGGTGCCGTACGGCCGCCTCGGGCTGTCCTACTACTACTGGTGGGTGACCGCGCCGAACGGCAACATCGCCCAGGTGCCGACCGACGACTGCCCCGACCTCGACGGCTGCACCGGCAACCGGGCGCGCGGCGGCTCGCTCGGCTGGCAGGCCTCGGCCGGACTCGCGCTCCGGCTCGAGCGCATCGATCGCGACGCCGAGGTGGCGCTGAGGACCGAGCTCGGCATCGAGCACGCCGGCTTCGTCTTCGAGGGGACCTACGCCAAGGTCGACGGCTTCGGCTCCGACAAGAAGCTCTCGCTCGGCGACACCACCTGGTTCGGCGGCATCAACTTCGAATTCTGACCATCGGCTCGCAGTCGGTTTGAACCGCCAAAACCGCCAAACGCGCCAAAGTCAGATTTTTTGGGGGTGCAGAGGAAGACCAGAAGCCGCGGTATGTCTCGATGATGGGGTGCGCACCAAAAAAAGTTCTCTTCTGAGTTTGGCGGCTTTGGCGGGTTTGGCGGTTAACGTTCTGGTCCCGTGACGCGAACCCTGAAGCTGGTTGTCGAGTACGACGGCTCGGACTTCTGCGGCTGGCAGCGGCAGGAGAACGGGCCGTCGGTGCAGCAGCACCTGGAGGAGGTGCTGGCGCGGATGGTAGGCGGGCCGGTGACCGTGGTGGGCGCGTCGCGGACCGACGCGGGCGTTCATGCGCTCGGCCAGGTGGCGAGCTTCCAGACCGAGGCGAGCATCCCGCTGGACGGGTTTCGCATGGGGATGAACAGCCTCTTGCCGCCGGCGATCGCGATCGTGTCGGCGGTGGAGGTGGCGGCCGACTTCCACGCGCGGTTCTCGGCGCGCGGGAAGCGGTATCGCTACTCGATCCTCACCCGGTCGTCGCGGGCCCCGCTCGAGCGGCACCGGCTCTGGCACAAGGGCGGGGCGGTGCTGGACGTTCCGGCCATGCGGGCGGCGGCGGCGGCGCTCCTGGGTGAGCGCGACTGGAGCGCGTTCCGGGCGGCCGGCTGCACGGCGAAGAACGCGGTCCGGCGGGTCGATTCGATCGAGGTCAGCGAGCTCGGGCCCTACCGGATAGATATCGATGTAGAGGGCAATGCGTTCCTCCGGAACATGGTGAGGATCCTCTCCGGCACCCTGGTCGACGTCGGGTTGGGGCGGATCGCTCCAGGACAAGTTACTGAAATCGTGGAAAGTCGCGACCGCACGCGGGCCGGCCCGACGGCGCCGGCACACGGGCTCACCCTGGTCGAGGTAATGTACGACGCCTGATTCGATCGGGGCGCCTGACGCGTCGCGTCGATGATGGCGCCACCCATGTAAGTTGGGCGCGCGGCGCCCGTTATCAGGAAGACCGGTCGGTGTCCGACGCAGCCGTAGCCGAAAAGCTCGAAGAAGAACGGCGTTTGGTCGCGGAGGCGCAGGCCGGCAACCTCGACGCCATGCGCCCCATCCTCGAAGCCTACGCTGCCCCGCTCTACGCGACGGTGATCCTGCCGCGCCTGGGCGACGCCGCGACCGCCGAGGACGTTCTGCGCGACACCTTCACCACGGCCATCGAGAAGATCGAGCAGTTCCGCTGGACCGGGAAGAGCATCTACGTCTGGCTCCGGCAGATCGCGGTCAACAAGGTGTACGACGTGCACCGCCGGTCCAAGCGCTCGGTCCAGCTGGCCGACGCGATGGCCAAGGAGATGCCGCAGACGACCCAGCCGGAGGCGGCGGCCGATGCCATGCTGATCGCGGCGGAGGAGCAGGTGCAGAACCGAGAGAGGATCGGGCACGCGATGCGGGCGCTGTCGGAGCGCTACCGCACCGCCATCCAGCTGCGCCTCATCGACGAGCTTCCGCGCGAGGAGTGCGCGCGGCGGATGAACGTGACGACCGGAACCTTCGACGTGGTGCTGTTCCGGGCCGTGCGCGCGTTTCGCAAGCACTTCGGGGCCGAGTCATGAGCAAGCGGGACGACTTCGAGAAGGACGACGGGCCGGCCACGCCGGGTGAGCAGGCGCGGGCGGAGGCTTTCGGCCGCCTGGTCGATGGCCTGCTGGCCGGCGATGCGCTGCCTCCGGCGATGGACTCGGAGGACCGGGCGCTGGTCGAGGCGGCCACCGTGGTGATGGCGTCGAGCCGGGCCATCGAGCCGGCGCCGGAGCGAACCCGCCGGCTGGTGGATCAGGCGCTCGAGGCGGCCATCCTCCGGCGGAGCGGCGGCGCGCCCCAGGCGACCGACAGCGGCGAGCACCGGGCAGAATCACCGATGACGCTCCTTCCGCCCGAGGATCCCAGCGAGCGGTCGGTCACCGACGTGACCACCCGCCGGCGGCGGCGCAGCGACCAGGTGGCGCGCGTCCTGCCGTGGGCGGTGGCCTCGCTGGCGGCGGCGGCTGCGATCATCCTGTTCATCGTGCGGCCGCCGCAGAAGGAGCGCACGGCCGATGAGACCGCCGAGGTAGCGCCGCGCGCCGAGGTGCCACTCGACGTGATCAACACCTCGCGGCCGGCCGATCCGCTGGTCGGGCGCATCGGCAAGGCAGATCGCGGCAAGGCGACCGAGCGCATCGACCTCCTGTACGCCGACCGGATGGCCGGCTACCGCGATCTCGAGTTCCGGCGGGCGCTGCCCGGGGAGCGTGCTCCATGAGGCGGATCCACTGGATGATCCTCGCGGGCGTGCTGGCGGCAGCGGGCGTCTCGAGCAGCTGCGCCACCGACGATCGCGACGGCGAGGAGAAGAAGGGGCGCGTCACGGAGATCACGCAGCCGGGCGATGCGTTGAGTGAAGAGCTGATGCTCGCCCTGTCGATGGCCAAGAATCTGCACCACAAGGCAGACGTCTACCTGGCGGAGATGAAGAGCGACGAGGCGGCGAAGGCGCTGGAGGCCATCCTCGAGATCCGGTTCCCCGAAGGGGCGCCGGAGCGAGAGGACGTGACGCTCGACGCCCGCGCCCGGCTCGCCCGGCTGCTCGCCAGCCAGGGCAAGCTCGACCAGGCGCTGACGGTGGCCGACGTCGGGATCAAGGCGGCGAAGCGGCGCTCGTTCTTCCTCGCCAACCTCCACGCCGTGCGCGGCGAGATCCTCGAGGGGCGCGCGGTCCAGATCGAGGACAAGCAGCCCGACGAGGCCAAGACGCTCCGGCGCGACGCCATCAAGTCGCTCGACGAGGCGATCCAGATCGAGAAGGTGCTCCTCGACCAGCGGTACCAGGAGAGGTCGCGATGAGCCGGATGAACAACATGCAGCTCGGCGCGGCGCTGTGGGGCGTCCTCATCGGCCTCGGCCTCGCCATCGCCATCGCCGCCTGCGCAGGGGGCAAGAGCTCGCGGGCGCCGATCGTGGCCGGCCCGGATGCCGCGATGGATCCCAAGAAGCAGAAGATCCTCGACGAGTGGAACGAGATCGGCGACTGGCGGGCGAGCAAGGGGCTCATTCGCGATCCGCTCGACGCTCTGGCCCGCGTCGACGTCCAGGCACTCCACAAGAGCACAGTGTCCAAGATCCGGCAGTGCCCGCCCGACGATGACTCGCCGCCGAAGACGGAAGCGTGCGACGACGTCTGCAACCTGAAGAAGGACATCTGCGACAACGCGGCGTCGATCTGCCGCATCGCCGACGACCTCGGCGACGACGCCTGGGCGCGCAACAAGTGCAACAGCGCCAAGGCCTCCTGCAAGGAGGCCACCGAGAAGTGCTGCGGCTGCCTGGCCGACGAGAAGCCGGGCGCCACCAAGTCCGCCGCCGACGAGCCGTCCTTCGAGAAGGACGAGGCGAAGACCGGCGGCGCGGTGAAATAGCGCCGTGGTAGCGTCTCGGGCCGATGCAGGACCTGCTCGGTCGGGATGACGAGCTCTCGGCGCTCGAGGCCTGCCTCGAGCGCGCCATCGCCGGCAACGGGAATCTCTGCCTCCTGGTCGGCGAGCCGGGCATCGGCAAGACCCGCCTGGCCGAGGAGCTGACCGCTCGAGCCCGGGCCCGCGGCGTCGCGGCGGTCTGGGGGCGCTGCTGGGACGGCGGCGGCGCGCCCGCCTACTGGCCGTGGACGCAGATCCTCGGCCAGCTCCTCGCCGGCGCCGACCTGGATCCGCTGGGGGCCGACCGGGCGCTGCTCGGCCACGTCCTGCCCGAGCTGGCGGTGGGCGGCGAGGCGGCGGCGCTCGCCGCCGAGGCTCGCTTCGAGCTCTACCGCGCCGTCGCCGGCGCGATCCGTCACCAGGCCGCCGCCGCCCCGAGGGTCCTGGTCCTCGACGACCTCCACACCGCCGACGTCTCGTCCTTGCTCCTGCTCCAGTTCGTCGCCCGCGAGCTCAGGCCGATGCGCTGCCTGGTGATCGGCACCTACCGCGACGTCGAGGCGCGGCTCACCCCCGAGGTCGGCGCCGCCCTCGCCCGCATCGCCCGGGAAGGGCGCACCGAGAACCTCGGCCGGCTCGACCGCGGCGCGGTGAAGACCTGGCTCGAGGCGAGCGCCGGCGCGGTCTCGCCGCGACTCGAGCAGCTGGTCTTCCAGGCCACCCAGGGCAACCCGCTGTTCGTCGACGAGATCGTCCGCCTGCTGGTCAGCCAGGGGCTGGTCGCCGGCGACGCGCCGGCCAGCCTGCCCATCCCCTACGGCCTGCGCGAGGCGATCCGCCAGCACCTGGCCCTGCTCCCCGCCGGCGCGCGCGAGATCCTCGAGGTGGCCGCGGTGCTCGGCGGCGAGATCGAGGCCGGCCTGCTCACGGCCGCGACCGGCCGGACCGCCGGCGAGGTCGAGGCAGTGCTGGCGGCCGCCGCGTCCTCGGCGGTCCTGATCGAGCTCGGCGGCGGGCGCCACCGCTTCGGTCACCACCTCATCGCCGAGGTGCTGGTGCGCGACCTGCCCGCCACCCGGCGGCGCGAGATCCACCTGGCCGCCGCCGCCGCGCTCGAGCCGCTGTCCGGCAGCGACCGGGTCGGCGCGCGCGGCGCCCAGATCGCGCATCACCTGTTCGAGGCCGGCGCCGTCGATCGCGCGGTCGAGCACGCGGACTCCGCCGCCGCCGCCTTCGCTGCGGCCGGCGCGTGGGACGACGCCGCCGCGCTCCTCGGCCGGGCGGTCGCCGCGCTCGCACCGGTGCCCGGCGGCGCGCGCCGGCGCGCCGACCTCCTCCTCGCCCAGGCCGGCGCCACCATGCAGGCCGGCCAGGTCAGCGCGGGCAAGGCCCTGTGCATGGAAGCAGCGGCGCTCGCCCGCCGGCTCGACGACCCGGTCCTGCTCGGCCGCGCCGCGCTGGTGCACGGCACCGAGGTCCAGGCCGCTCACCTCGACCAGGACCTCATCCGGCTGCTCGAGGACTCGCTCGCCGCGCTCGGCGAGCGCGAGCCGTCGCTGGCGATCCGCCTGCTGGCGCGCCTGGCCGCCGCGCGCACGCCCTCGCTCGATCCGGCGCGCGAGGTGGCGGCTGGCCGCGACGCCATCGCCCGCGCCCGAACCCTCGGCGATCCGGCGACCCTCGCTGCGGTGATCGGCTCGGCCATGGCCGCCTTCATCGACTACGTGGATCCGGCCGAGCGCGCGGAGCTCAACCGCGAGCTGGCCGCGCTGCTGCGCGCGCTCGGCGAGCCGGTCCCGCCGCGCACCCACCTCCGCCTCTTCGTCGATCTGGTCGAGCTCTACCAGCTGCCCGCCGCCGAGCAGGTCCTGCGCGACTGCGAGCGCGAGCTGGGGCAGCGCCGCGCCGACCACATCCGCTCGCGCCTCGCCCTGTGCCGCGCCGAGCTGGCCTGCGCGCGCGGCGAGTTCGCCGCCGCCGAGGCCGCCCACCGTGATGCCGTCCAGCTTCGCGGCCTGGTGGGCGACGATCCGAGCGCGGAGCTCACCTTCTCGCTGCAGCGCTGGGGAATGCTGGACGTGGCCGAGCGCACCGACGAGCTGGTCGCCCACGCCCGCACCATCTCGCCCGCGATCATCGCCGGCGTGCCCTACCACCAGCTCTGGGTGGCGGGCGCGCTGGCTCGCGCCGGCATGGCCAGCGAGGCGCGCGCCGCTCTGCCGGCCTGGTGCGACACCGACAGCGTGATGCGGGCAGAGGTCGCGTCGTCGGCGCTCGCGGCCGAGGTCGCCCTCGCCGCCGGCGACCGCGCCCAGGCCGAGCGCCTCTACCGCTTCGTCCTGCCGAGCGAGCACCTGGCGATCTCCTGGGGCCTCTTCGGCCAGCACTGGTACGGCCCGGCCGACTGGACGCTCGGCCGCCTGGCCGCTCTGCTGGGCCGGCCCGAGGAGGCAGCGCGGCGGCTGGCGGCTGCGCGCGAGCGGGCGCGGGCGATCGGTGCGGTCCCCCACCAGGCGCGCATCGCCTTCGACGAGGCCGCCGTCCACTCGGGCGATCGCGCCGACGAGCTCATCCGGCTCTCGCTCTCGCTCGCGCGCCAGCTCGGCATGCCGGGCCTGATCGCGCGCTGCGAGGCGCGTCTCGCCATGGGCGCCGCCGATGCGGCCCCGGCTCGGGCGACCACCGGCTTCCGGCTGCGCCGCGACGGCGAGCTGTGGGCGATCGAGTCGGCCGAGGGGAGCTTCCACCTCAAGAACAGCCGCGGCCTCGAGATGCTCGCGTGCCTGGTCGAGCGGCCCGGCCACGACATCCACTGCCTCGAGCTGGCCGGCGGCGAAGCGAGCGCGTCGGACCGCGGTGGCGACGCCGGCGAGCTCATCGATCGCGAGGCGCGCGACGCCTACCGCGAGCGACTCGGCGATCTGCGCGAGGAGCTGGATGCGGCCGAGGCCCGCGCCGACCTCGGCCGGGCGGAGCGCGCGCGCGCCGAGATCGAGGCGCTCACATCCGAGCTCGCGCGCGGCCTCGGGCTCGGCGGCAAGCCGCGCCGCGCCGGCTCGATCGCCGAGCGGGCCCGCATCGCGGTCCAGCGACGCTTGCGCGACGCCATCAAACGGATCGCGGAGCACGCGCCGCGGCTCGGCGCGACCCTCGACGCCACGGTCAAGACCGGCACCTACTGCTCGTACCGGCCGCTCTCGTAACATCGTTCCAGCGGGTGGAACGCCTCCCGGTCAAAGGAGGCAATCCATGACCCGATTCGCAGCAATTCTCGCCCTCTGCACCACGATCTACGCCGCTCCGGCCGCCGCCGAGACCGCGGCCGGCAAGCCCGAAGCGGTCCGCAAGCTGTCCCGCCTGGTCGGCACCTGGAACGCCAAGGGCACCCTCAAGATGGGCAAGGAGGTGGCCAACCTGACCGCGACCTGGACCTGCCAGTCGGGCGCCGGCGGCTTCGGCATCCGCTGCCAGCTGGCGCTCAAGGGCATCCCCGGCCTCGGGCTCTACGAGGAGATGGACATCATGGGCTTCGATCCCGGCGACGGCCTGGTCCACTGGTACTCGGTGACCAACGCCGGCGAGACCCACGATCACAAGGGCAGCTGGGACGGCGACAACCTGCAGGTCACCTTCACCGGGCCCAAGGACGGCGCGCTCTACACCGAGCGCGTGACGATCAAGCCGGCCGGCAAGGGTTCGATCCGGATCACCGCCGCGGTGTTCGAGGGCCACAAGGAGGGCCCGTTCTTCGACCTCACGGCGAGCAAGTGAGGGCGCCGTGACAGCCCTCGATGCAGCGCGCGTCCGCGCGTTCGGCGGCCAGATGCTCGGCGTGCTCAACCACTCCCTGCTCGGGCTCATGATCCGCATCGGCCAGCGGACGGGGCTGTTCGAGGCCATGGCAGGCGCCGGCGCGCGCTCGAGCGCCGAGATCGCCGGCAGCGCCGGCCTCGACGAGGAGTTCGTGCGCGGCTGGCTGGGCGCGATGGCGGCCGGGCGCGTGGTCGACTACGACGGCGCGCGCGGCGTCTATCGGCTGCCGGCCGAGCACGCCGCGGCGCTCGGCGCCGCCGGGGCAGCGGGCGGAGATCTCCACGCCATGACGCGGACGCTGGCGCTCCTCGGCGCGCTCGAGGACGAGGTGGTGGCGGGCCTGTGCGGCGGCGGGGGCGTGCCGGAGGCGGCGCTCGCCCGCGCCGTGGCGCTCGGCGCCGAGGAGAGCGCGGCGCGGCTGACCGCGAGCCTGATCCCGGCCATCCTGCCGCTCGCCCCCGGCCTCACCGCCCGACTGGCCGCCGGGATCGACGTCCTCGATCTCGGCGTCGCGGGGCGCGCGGCCGAGCTGATGGCGGCCGCCTACCCGGCGAGCCGGATCGCGCGGGCGGCGCCGGGCGATCTCGCGGGGCGGGACCAGCCGGCGGCGGCGGCCTTCGACCTCGTGACCGCGCTCGACGGCATCGGCGATCGGACTCAGCCGGCGGCCCTGCTCGCCGCAGCCCGCCGCGCGCTCCGCCCCGGCGGCCTCCTCTTCGCCGCCGGCGTCGCCGCCTCGAGCCACCTGGCCGACAACCTCGACCACCCGCTGGCGCCGGCGCTGTACGCTGCCGCGACCCTCCGCGCAGCCGGGCTGTGGGGCGAGGAGCGCGCGCGCGAGGCGATCCTGGCCGCCGGCTTCGCCGACCTCGAGGTCAGGCGCCTCGACCTGGACCTGGTCCACAACTACTACATCGGGAGGGTGCCGAGGTAATCTCGCGGCGTGCCTGGCTCGCCGCGCGCGGCAGTGACGCTGCTCCTGCTCGCGGCCGCGGCGAGGCCGGCCGCCGCCGGCGGCCTCGACCTCGACCTCTTCGGCACCCGGTCGATCGGGCGCGCCGGCACCGCGGTGGTGAGCGGCGACGGCGGCACCTCGATCCTGGTCAACCCGGCCGGCCTGGCGCGGCGCAGCGAGACCCGCGCCCAGCTCGGCATCGCGATCCACGACGCCGACTCCACCTACCAGGCGCCGGACGCCGAGGCGGAGAACTCGCCTATCGTGCGCGACCGCGCCCAGCCGGTCACGGCGCCGAGCGCCGGGCTGGCCACCTCGCTCGGGCCGGTCGTGCTGGGCGGCGCGGTGCTGGTGGCCGGCAGCCTGGAGAGCACCCTGCCCTCTCCCCAGGTCGGCCAGCCGTCCGCCGACGTCGAGCGGCTCTTCCCGCACCGCTACGGCGGGCTCGAGCTGGACTTCCGCCGCCGGGTCGTCGTGCTGGGCGCCGCCACCCGCATCGGCGAGTGGCTCGGCGTCGGGCTGGCGGCCGGCGCGGCCGACGTCACCATCGGCGAGCGGCGCCGCCTGTGGGCCGGGTTTGCCGGGCGCACCGCCGACGAACAGGTCGGCGCCGCCGCCTGGGACGTCGACCTCTCGCTGCGCGCCACCGACGACTTCGTGCCGCTCGCCGCCGGCGGCATCCTGATCGCGCCGCCCCAGCTGCCGCTCGAGATGGCCGCCGCGCTGACCTGGAGCGCCGATGCCTACCCGGACGGCGAGGCGACCCTGATCGGCGCGGGCGACGCCGCCCCCATCATCATCGACACCGGTGCCGGCGCCGAGGTGCGAGTGGCCAGCCCGACCACGCTCAGGACCGGCCTGCGCTACCTCGGCGAGCGCTTCATCGCCGAGGCGGGCGCCGACCTCGTCTGGCACCGCCAGGGCGGCAAGCTGCCGGTCTGGCGGGTCCACGACCTGGCGGTCCGCGACGTCCTGTCCGGCCGGGTCGACCCCATCGAGCGCGTCCCCTCGCTGGCCGCCGTGCGCGACCACGTGGCGCTGCGCGGCGCGGTCGACGTCGAGGCGGTGCCCGGCCTCCTCTGGCTCACCGCCGGCTACGCCTTCGCCACCGCCGGCACCTCGCGCACGCACGTCGCGCCGGTCTTCGGCGACACCGGCGGCCACACGCTGGCGGTCGGCGCCGAGGCCACCTGGAACCTGGTCACCTTCACGCTCGGGTACGCGCGCCTCATCGCCGCGACCCGCACCGTCAGCGCCGACCAGACCGCGGTCGATGTGGTCAACCCCTTCGACGCCGGCACCGCGCCGGCCGCGCCCGGCCGCCATGGCCGCGCGCACGACGCGGTCGGCCTGTCGGTCGAGGTCGCGTGGGAATGAGAGCCCGCGCACGCCCGTAGCGTGGGGGGGAGGGCCTCCCCCAAACCGGCGTTATTGCCCCGCGCATGGCCGCATGTGGCGGTCTTGCCTGGCGCCCGGCCGGATCGAGATTCGCATGACCTTGCGAGTCCGGTATCCTGCGGGGCGGGGGCCCACGACCGAGGGAGAGAACCATGCACGTCCGCAAGGCACGCACGCTCCTGTTTTCCACCCTGCTCGTCATTGCCGCCTGCGGCGGCGACGACGACGGCGGCGGCGACAACCCCGGTGACGACGGCGGCGGGGGCGGTGGCGACGGCGGCGGCGGTGCCGACGCGGCGATCAACTCCTGCACGCCGGTCAGCGGCACCAACCTCGCCCTCGAGCCGGTGGTCCCCGGCGGCCTCGACGAGCCGGTGTTCGTCACCTCGCCGCCGGGCGACAGCCGCCTGTTCGTGATCGAGAAGCTGGGTGCGATCCGGATCGTCAAGAACGGCCAGCTGCTCGAGACGCCCTTCCTCGAGCTCGATGTGACCGGCAGCCCGGCGCCGAACGAGCAGGGTCTGCTGGGCCTGGCCTTCCACCCCAAGTACGCCATGAACGGGCGCTTCTACGTCTTCTTTACCGGAGGCGGAAAGGACGTGGTCCGCGAGTACACCGTGTCGGACAACCCAGACGTGGCCAACCCTGACTCGGAGAAGCTCATCATCGACGTCGACGATCCGTACGGCAACCACAACGGCGGCATGATCGCCTTCGGCCCCGACGAGATGCTCTACATCGGCATGGGCGACGGCGGCGACGCCGGCGATCCCTACAACTCCGGTCAGAACCGGCAGGGCATCCTCGGCGACATGTTGCGGATCGACGTCGACAGCGGGGATCCCTACGGCATCCCGGACGACAACCCGCTGGTCGGACAGGGCGGCGGTGTTCGCGAGGAGATCTGGCTGTCCGGCCTGCGCAACCCATGGCGCTGGAGCTTCGACCTGGCGAACGGCAACCTCTATATCGCCGACGTCGGACAGAACCTCATCGAGGAGATCGACGTGGTGCCGGCCGGCATGAAGGGGCTGGATCTCGGCTGGGATCAGATGGAGGGCAACGATTGCTTCAACGATCCCGACTCGCCCAACGACCCCGAAACCGATCCCGACTGCACCCCGAGCCAGCACTTCGCCCCCGTCCACACCTATGACCACGTGGGAGACCAGGGGTCGGTCACCGGCGGCTACGTCTACCGCGGTACCTGCTTTCCGGACATTGTGGGCTGGTACTTCTACGCCGACTGGGATATGGGCCGGGTCTTCAAGCTCGAATACTCGGGGGGCGAGGCGCACAACGTCATGGACATCACCGACGACCTCGACCCGCAGGGCGTCCTCGATGGCCTAGGCGGGTTCGGCCAGGACATCTTCGGCGAGGTGTACATCGTGAGCCTGTACGCCGGCTCGATTCATCGCATCGTCGTAGAGTGATTCCACACTCTTAGCCCAGTGGCAACGCGGGCAGCGATCGGGCCGAGAATGGAAGCCATGGCGCGCTGTCGATGGTTGCTGGTGGTTTCGGTCTCGCTCGCGTCCTGCCTGAAGAAGGACCCGGTGTACTGCGACGAGAACACACCCTGCACGGATCCGGCTCTCCCGTTCTGCGATCACGATGGTGAGTTTGCCGCGTCCGAGGGAATCAAACACACCTGCATACCAGACCCCTTTCCTGATGGCGGAACGGGGAATGCCGACGCGGCAGCCGAGCGCACGATAGTCGGTCTGGCGACGTCTGAAACAGAGTCGTGCGCGGTCTTCAACGATGGAGGTCTGCGTTGCTGGGGACGGGGGTACATCGGGTTCGGATATCTCGAGACTCTGGGAGATGAGGAGTTCCCCTACGAAGCCGGGGACATTCCCACCGGTGGTCCGGTGAAGCAGGTCGCCATCGGGCACAACTACAAGTGCATCCTCTACCAGACGGGCAACGTGCGCTGCTGGGGCTATGACGGCGACGGCGTGCTTGGCAACGGCAGTCCGATCGAAACCACCGGAGATGATGGGGTCACAGCCGCGATGCTCGGCGACATCCCGCTCGGCGCACGAGCCGAGCAGATCGCCGCCGGTTCGACTCACGCATGCGCTCTTCTGGAGGGCGGGGGGGTGCGATGTTGGGGGGCCAATCTGTGGGGGGAGCTCGGCTACGGCCACGAGAGCACCATTGGAGACAACGAGACCCCGGACATGTCCGACCCGGTGAACGCCGGCGGAATCGTCACCCAGATCGCGGTCGGCGGCGTTCACACATGCGCACTGCTCGAAACCAAAGACATGCGGTGCTGGGGATCAGCCGCCGTTGGGGTTCTGGGACAGGGCGCCTCAGGAGACATCGGGGATAACGAGTCGCCCGCAGACTTCGATCCTATCGACGTCGGCGGTGACGTCAAAGAGATCGCAGCCGGCGACACTCACACTTGCGCGCTTCTCGTTGGCGGCGACGTCAGATGCTGGGGGAACCGCTATGCGCTCGGCAATCCGAACATCGCGGAAACGATTGGCGATGACGAGGTGCCTTCGAGCGTAGAGCCTGTGCCAATCGGCGGGACCGCCACGCAGATCATTGCTGGTAGTCAAATGACCTGCGCGCTCCTTCAGAGCGGTTCGGTACGCTGCTGGGGCGACACGTCGGCGGCAGAGGTCGGCGCTCTCGGCTACGGGGGCGAGTGGGCCGTTGGCGATAACGAGACTCCACAACAGGCCGGCACCCTAGAGCTCGGTCGTGCGGTGGAGTTTCTGTCCGCTGGAGGCAGCCACCGCCAGCACACCTGCGTGATGCTGGTGGGCGGAGACGTGCGTTGCTGGGGACTCAACGCAGACGGAGAGCTTGGGCTCGGTCACACAAGAGACGTCGGCGACGACGAAACGCCTGATTCTCAGGATCCGGTCAGGATCCTCGAGTGAACGCCACGTTTTCATCGATTGCTTGCTCGCGGGCAGAGTTTGAATGCATCGTCGTCGAGTGAGCGCAGCGTCACCGACCGAGCCGGTATCGCGGCGCATCGAGCTGGCGACCGGGCTCCACTATCACGTGCTCGAGTGGGGCGGAAACGACGCCGCGCTGGATCACACCGTCGTGCTCCTGCACGGCTTCCTCGACC
>Ga0111538_10009341_pt1 | contig 13100 bp, 13 predicted proteins | sample SoiMethybrSBSTD1_FD_79669 | JGI IMG/M metagenome (GOLD analysis project Ga0111538, IMG submission 79669) | Bulk soil microbial communities from a Populus tree surrounding site in Tennessee, USA - Soil MetaG P. TD hybrid SBSTD1 (version 2)... | ecosystem: Environmental > Terrestrial > Soil >...
ACGGATTACGCGGCATCGGTCTCGCCGGCCACGGCCATGCTGCTGCGGGTGCATCCGTCGAACTTCAGGATTGAAGGTTTCACCGAGCGGCCGTCGCTCGCCGATCTTGCCGGGCTGTCGCGAACGACCGGCGTGCCGCTCGTGGAAGACCACGGCAGCGGCTGCCTGACGGACGATCTTGCCGGCGAGCCGTCGGTGCAGGCCTCGATCGCCGCCGGTGTGGACGTGGTCTGCTTCAGCGGCGACAAGCTGCTCGGCGGACCGCAGTGCGGCATCATCGCCGGCCGCACGGCGCTGGTCGATCGGCTGCGCACGCATCCCCTGATGCGCGCGCTGCGCGCCGACAAGATCACGTTCGCGCTCCTCGAAGCGACGCTGTCGGAATACAGCGCGGGACGGGCGGCCACCACCATCCCGGTCCAGCGCATGCTGCACCTGTCGGCCGACGCGATCGAAACGCGCGCGCAGGCGCTCGCCGAAACGCTGGCATCGAGCGGCTGGCGCGTCGCGATGATCAGCGGAGCGTCGGCGGTCGGCGGCGGCAGCGCGCCGGGCCTGCAGCTGCCGACGGTGCTGCTGTCGATTGCGAGAGACGGCGAATCGCCGGACGCGACCGAGCGCTGGCTGCGCTCGCTCGATCCGCCGGTGATCGCGCGCATCGAGCACGACCTGGTGGTGCTCGATCTGCGCACCGTGCTCCCGGATCAGGACGCCACGATTGCGGAGATGCTGGCACGATGAGCGACCCGCGCCTGCCCCCCCGCTGGCCTGCCGAGCTCGAGGCTCGGTTCATCGAGAGCCGCAGGGCGCGGCTGGCGGAGCTCAATCCCAACACCTTCTGGTCGATGGCGATCATCCTGCTGTCGTTCAGCGCCTGGGACTACTACGTCGATCCCTCGCACTGGCGGATCGCCTTCACCGTGCGCCTGTCCGCGGCGCTGCTGATCACCGCGACCGGGCTGTTCCAGAAGCTGCCCGGAAAGTTGATGTGGCTGCCGGTGTTCGCCAAGATCCGTCTAATCCTCGCCGTGGTCGCCTCGGCCTACGCCGCGGCGATGCTCGATCGCGGCTACGGCTTCGGCATCGCGGGGCTGGTCGCGATCATGCTGACCGGTCCGTACGTCGCGAGCGATTCGCGGGATCTGATGATCACCAACGTCGCCGCGCTGTTGTCGCTCGTGCCGCTGCTGTTCCTCATGCCGCTGAGCCGCTTCGACATCGCCGGCACGGTGGTGTTCGTGCTGCTGGCCGCGGCGGTCAGCACGCTGCTCGGCCGCGTGCTCGAATCGTCGAACCGCCGCGCCTTCGCGCTGGAAATGGATCTGCATCGCGACGCGCGCACCGATTCGCTGACCGGCCTCGACAACCGGCGCGCGATGCAGGAGCGCGGCCGCGTCGAGTTGAAGCGCTCGACGCGCTCGGGCGAGCCGGTGTCGGTGATCCTGTGCGACCTCGATCACTTCAAGAACGTCAACGACAAGTACGGGCACGCCACCGGGGACCGGGCGCTGACCAGCGCCGCCGCCGTCCTGCGCGGCGCGTTGCGTGAAAGCGATTCGCTCGGCCGCTGGGGCGGCGAGGAGTTCATGGCGATCCTGCCCGGCACCGAAGAGCGCGGCGCCGCCGAAGTTGCCGAGCGCATGCGCGCCGCGATCGCCGCGGCCCGCTTCAGCGGCGTCCCCGAGACGAACACCATCAGTCTCGGTGTCGCCTCCGCGAAAACGGTTGACGACCCGGCGATGGAGTGGGACCTGCTGATCAAGGAAGCCGACCAGCGTCTCTATCGCGCCAAGCACGAAGGCCGCAACCGCGTCGTCGCGAACAGCAACTAAAATACCCGTCATGAACACGGCGTGGTGGCGGCGATGGCATCGGTGGATAGGTTTCCCTGCAGCGCTCTTTCTCTTGTTCGCGGCCACGACCGGCTTCCTGGTCGCCACCATTGAATTTTTCGGCGAAGAGGAGGCGCTTCGCGAAGCGACGCGCGATCTCACCAGTCCCCTCACCACCGCGGCGAAGGACGCCGAGTGGGCCGATCCGATCGCGAAGGCGATGTCGCACGTCGAGATGACGAAGCCCGGCGCGCCGATCGACAAGATCACCGTCCAGTTCAAGGGCGAGCGGCCGACGGTGACAATCTATTTCGGCAAGCCCGGCGGCGGCGAGGATCGCCTGATGGTCTTCGATGCCGGCACCGGCGCGCTGATCAAGGAAGACGCCTACGCCGACAAGCCGCTGCTGAACCGCATCCACAGCGGCGAGTGGTTCGGCGACGGCGGGCTGGTGTTCGCGATGTTCTGGGCGATCGCGCTCGCCGTGCTGACGTTCAGCGGCCTCATCATCTACTGGACGATGCGGCGCCGCAACGCGGTGGGATTGCAGAAAGTATTCTGGTAGCGACTCAGAACTCCTCCACCTGCCGGATTTCTGAAACACATTCGAACTCCGGCCAGTGCACGCGGTGCAGCTCCATGAACTGGCGCGCGAGATCGAGCGCTTCTTCGCGCGTTGCCGCTTCAGCCATCGCGTAGCCGCCGACAACCTCCTTGGATTCGGCAAACGGTCCGTCCTTGACCGTGAGCTTGCCGCCCTTCGACTGAATGTAGGTGCTCTTCGACGGCGGCTTCAGTCCGCCGGTCTCCTTGAGCACCCCCTTCGCGAACGACTCGCCGACGAACTTCTGCATCGCGTCCATGAGGCTCTTCGGCGGCGGGCCCGGATTGTCGCCGTGCTTGATGAACATCAGGAATTTCATGACGTGATTCTCCGTCTAGAAATCTTCGAGTGGCCTGACCTCGCACTCGCACTCGAAATCCGGCACGTGGGTGCGATGCAACTCCATGAACTGTTTTGCGAGCGCATCCGCCTCCGCCTGCGTCTTGGTTTCGACGATCGCGTAGCCGCCGACGACCTCCTTCGACTCGGTGAACGGGCCGTCGGTCCGGGTCAGCTTTCCGCCCTTGGACTTGATGCGATAGCCGTGCTCGGTGCGCTTCAGCCCCGCGGTGTCTTTCAGGATGCCGCTCTTGAAGCTCTCTTCCACGAACTTGCCCATCGCCTCGTAGAGACCTTGCGGGTGTTCCAGGCCGGGGGCGCCCTCGGCGTGCTTGATCATCATCAGAAATTTCATGACTGTCGTTTCTCCAGAATGACGAGGGCCCTATGCCCTCTCTCACTGACACGTCGATTCAGGCCCGCCAGAATCGACAAGCCGATTCAGCCCGCGATGATTTTCCGGATCTGGTTGATAGTGCTCCAGTTACGGGTAGTCACGGACGCCCCGACCACTTTGTCGATGCTGCCGAGGTAACGAATCGTCTGCATGTGCCGACGGTATTCGCCAATCACGAACTGCCCGTCGTGGCTGATGACGCGGACCAGCCATTGACCGCTCGACGGGAGGCGAATGGGAGCGCGGCTCGTCGTTCTTGCGGGCCGGCACAGCACGCTGATGAATCGCACGATGCCGGGCGCCGCCGGCCGTGCGCCGTAAGGCGCATCGTCGATCAACGACACGATGTCCTTGGCATCGCAGATCGCGATCTCTGTTTCGAATGGCAGCCGTTTCGCGAACTCCGCGCGCGCCTTCGACTTCGCGATGCGTTTGCGGACGACGAATGTTCCGGCGGCGCCGATGTTCACGACATCGAGATGTTTCAGTTGCGCGGCCAACGCGGCTGGCCGGAAAGTCCGGTGGCCGCCGACATTGACGCCGCGAAGGAAGACGACTAGCGCCATACCATACTCGCGCAACAGATCCTACACACCTCGGGGGTCGCAGTCGATTCGCTGATGCTGTAGACTCCACGCTCCCTGCACCCCCCTTACCCCAGGAGTTGTCGATGCGAAACGTACTGAAGACCCTTCTGCTCTGCACGGTCATGACGATTGTGTGGAGCAACACCGGCGTCGGCGCGGCACCGCCAGCCGACAAACGGTCGTTTGCCTCAGGGAAGTTTGCCATAGAGATCGACGGACACATCGCGGGGTTCGTCAATGCCGTCGAGGGCGGTCTCGCTTTCGGCGATGTGGTCAAGGAGAATGGCGAGGACTTCTTTTTCAAGAAGCACCTCGGCAACGCTGGCTTCCGGGACATCCGGCTGGAATTCGGCGCCGACATGGACAAGTCGGTCTACGACTGGATTGCCGCGTCGCTGGCGATGAACTATTCGCGCAAGGACGGCGCCATTGTCGGCGCTGACTTCCAAGGCAACGTGATCAGCCGTCTCGAATTCCAGAGCGCGCTGATCACCGAGGTCACGTTTCCCGCGGTCGACGCCACCAGCAAGGACACCGCGAAAATGTCGATTGTTCTGTCGCCGGAACGGACCGTTCTGAATCGGAAAGCCTCAGGCAAACTCGGCCTGACAGGTGGTGCCAAAGCCCAGAAGAAGTGGCTGCCCGCCAATTTCCGGCTCTCGATCGACGGGATCGACACGAAGAAGGTCTCGAAAATCGACGCGCTGACGGTCAAACTCCCGCGGATTAACTTCGGCGACTGTTTCCGCTGCGAGGAGTTGCCGCCGAGTCCTATTAAGGTCGATTTTCCTGACGTCGTCCTGACGACAGGCGAGCCTGCCGAACCGCTCTACGACTGGTTCGAGGACTTCGTGATCCAGGGGAACAACGGCGATTCGAGTGAGAAGGGCGGCTCCCTGGAATACCTGTCTTCTGACCTGAAGACCGTGCTGTTCACGCTCAAGTTCAGGAACCTCGGGATTTTCGAGCTGATGCCGGTTGCGGTGGACGCGGGTGGCAGCACGGTGCCGAAGCTCCTGGCGGCGATGTATTGCGAGTCTATGGAATTCGTGGTGCCGTAACTATCTACATCGGCGACGCCGCGACGGCGTTCGGCGGCCAGAATTTCTTCAAGGCGCGGTAGAGGGCGGCGGCATCGGTAAAACCTGCATGGTGATGGCCGCCGCCCATGGTCACCATCAGCTTTTGACCTCGAAACCGTTCGAGCAGGGCTCGCGCATCGGACGGCCGCATGTAGGAATCCGGCCAGCCATGAAAGACCACCACGGGCAGATCGATCGTCGCTGCCTTCGCGTAGCTATCGAACTCGTAACTCGCCAGGAGGCGCACCGGCGCCCAGGGATAGACGCGCGCGGCAACAGCGGGAACCGAATCGATTGGCGCGAACAAGATCAGGCCGGCCGCCGGCACTCTCGTCGCGAGATCGACGGCGACGGCGGAACCAAGCGAACGGCCGGCAAGAATGATCCGAGTCGCCGGCACGCGCTCGCTTTGCATCAAATGGCGATACGCGGCCAGGGCATCGTCATACAACCCCTGCTCGGTCGGATCGCCCGCGCTCTCGCCGAACCCGCGATAGTCGAAGGCGAAGACGTTGTAGCCGAGGGTCCAGAGCTGCTCGAGCTGGTGTTGAACGTCTCGCACCTGGGTTGACGAGCCCGCAGAGGGGCAGAACAAAATCCAATAGCGATCGTCGTCGTCCGCATGTTCGAGCACGAGCGCATTGAGCGAAGCATGGCTGCCGCTTGGGAACACGCGGGACTCGAACAGCGTCGGGTCCGGCTGCGCGGTGTACGACCGGCTCAGAGCGGTATTGAAAACGAGGTACGGTTCGCCGGCCTTTAGAACACCGACAGCTCCAGCCCACACGGTCAGAAAGAACAGAGCGCCGGCAACGACTACCCGACACACCATCGCTTGAGAAAGATTTTGGTTCTCATGCCTCGATGATCGTGATGCGAACATCTTTCTGCGCCTCAGCGTACAGATTATTCGCGTAACGAACCAGCCTCAGAAGCTCCGCAAATATTTCCGGGTGTGATTTCGCCACAGTCGCCGAATCATTCAAGACCATCTCGATCGATTCGCCAGCCGGAAGTCGGAGGCCACTGAGTGCCTTGGGACCGTGTAGATCCGTCATGCAGTCGATCCAGGCGTCCCGATTTCGTCCGTAACCATCGAAGAAGCGAAACGCTCGGCTGAACTCGTCGTGAAACGAAGGCCAGTTAACTATCGTTGCGCCGTTTACACAGATTCTGGTCAAGGAACTGCCCTTCTAACTAGTCACACTGGTCAGCATAGCGCAGAGAACGGCTCGCTGCGTAACACGGCGAGACGCCGAGCTAGCGCTCATACCTCTTGCCCCAGGCCGCTATCGCTCAGTCGTGGTCGGTCTCAAGAAAGAACCAGCGATGGCCTTCGAGATCTTCCGCCCGGTATCGTCGCCCAGGTGGCCCCTCTTCGATCTCAGAGAGGATCATCGCACCTGAGGCTTTGGCTCGCTTGAAGTGTCGATCGAGGTCGTCCACGATGACGAGCACGCCATCGATAATCCACGGCACCGTCGACCACTTGCGTGCCTGTTCGCACACCTCCCTGTGCCGTTTCGGACTGCGGTACTCGGGTGTCGGAGACGCAAGCATGATCAATCCGTCGCCTGCCTGCATCTCGCCGTGGGAAAGCCTCCCCTCCGGCGTTGTGAGACGCGCCGTCTCCACAAACCCAAACGCTTTGCGAAGCCATTCCAAAGCGGCGATGCCATCCTCGTAGGAGATCATGGGGACAACGGACGGGGTGATTGGAACTGGTGCAGTGTTTCTTACCGACGTTCGACGCTTGCGCGTGATCGCGGCCTTCTTGCCCGCGGCCCGACGTTTCCGCGTGGTGGCCGCTTTCCTAGCCGCCGTTCGACGTTTTCGGGTGAGCGCGGCATTCCGAGCTGCTGATGTTCCCATCGGTCAACTCCGTCGGTTTCATGAATTCGGGGTCTGGCTAACGGCTTGCCGCTGAGCCGCCGCGCTTTTCAGCGGTCGGCTCCACCGCGATGTTAGAGGTTGCTCTCATGAGAGCGCGGTCCGTAGGCCAATCCGAGCACCGTAGTACCGTCAGTGAGCAGCAAGGTCACCGTCTCAACGCCATCAACAACGGCCCCTCTGAAGAGCTGGCCGCGAAGCTCGAATCGGACCCCGTCGCGCCCAGGCGAGGTCACGACCGCCTCAACCGCATCGTCCGAGTCGATCTTGGCAGCGACATGGTGATACTCCTCGTCGCCTGAGTCGAATCGCAGCGACGCTTCCAGGGCACGTCGCTCGAGCCGAACGTTTGCGTAACCATAGGTTGTGATCCACTTGCCCTGCAAATCGGCGGATAAGAACCAATTCCAGCGTTGCATTCGCCCTCTGGAGGTGGGCCCTAGAAGATCGTGACGATCGATTGCTGCGCGAGGTCGATCAGGCGCGACGGCAGGACGCCGAGGTAGAGCACGCCGATCATCGCGATCACGAGGCCGGCCATCGCGATCGGTGAAATCCGCGGCGGCGCCGGGCGCGCGTCGCGCTCGGTCATGTACATCATCACGACGATGCGCAGGTAGAAGAACACCGAGACTACGCTCGACAGCACGCCGATGATCGCCAGCCAGTAATACGACGACTGCGACAGGCCGTCCGCGACCGGCGACACCGTGGCGCCAGCGCCGACCACGGCGCTGAACACGTACCACTTCGCGATGAAGCCCGCCGTGGGCGGGAAGCCGCCGAGCGACAGCAGGAAGAACGTCATCAGCATCGCCAGCGCTGGATGCGAATGCCACAGCCCGGCGTAGTCGCGCAGATCGTCGTTGGCGCGCTCGCGCGAGCCGAGCAGCGAGATGATGCCGAAGGCGCCGAGGTTGGTCAGCGCGTACGCCGCCAGGTAGAAGAGGATCGCCGCCTTGCCGACGTCGTTGCCGGCGACGAGGCCGGCGAGGATGTAGCCGCCGTGCGCGATGCTCGAATACGCCAGCATGCGCTTGAGGCTGGTCTGCGCCACGCCGACCACCGTGCCGACGATCATCGTCAACGCCGCCACCCACCACAGGATCGGCGCCCAGTCGGCGATCATCGGATCGAGGCCCTTCAGGAACACGCGCACGAACGCGGCCACCGCGGCGGCCTTGACGCCGGTGGACATGAAGCCGGTGACCACGCTGGGCGCGCCTTCGTAGGCATCCGGCGTCCACATGTGGAACGGCACGGCCGCGATCTTGAAGGCGAAGCCGATGATCAGCATGCCGATGCCGAGGAAGATCATCGGGTTGTCGCTCATCGACTGCTTGGCGATCTCCGTCGAGATCGCGTCGATGCTGGTGGTGTGCGCCACGCCGTAGATGAACGCGATGCCGTAGAGGAAGAACGCGCTCGCGAACGCGCCGAGCAGGAAATACTTGAACGCCGCCTCGGTGCTCTGCTGCTGATCGCGGCGGATGCCGGTCAGGATGTAGACACAGATCGACATCGTCTCGAGCGCGAGGAAGATCACCAGCAGGTCGGTGGCCTGCCCCATCAGCATCATGCCGGCGATGGCGAAGAGCATGATCGCGTAGTACTCGCCCGCCGGCAGGCGATCGCGCTCGACGGTCTCGGCCGAGAACACCACCGTCAGCAAGCCGATCACGACCAGCACGAGGTTCACGAACAGGCCGAACCGATCGGCGCTGACCACGCCGAAGCTGTCTTCCGCGCCGGCGTCCCAGAGAAGCAGCGAGGCCGCGCCGGCGCCGACGAGGCCGATGATCGCGAGCCCGCCAATCGGCATTTTCTCGCCCCGGCCGCGGAACGCTTCCGCGAGCAGCACGACGAGACCCGCAAGGGTCACGCAGAGCATCGGGATGGCGGCGTCGAATTGACCGCTAATCATCGCGCTTCCTCACTCACCCGCAGCGCGACGGGGCTTGGGACTTGAGGCTTGGGGCTTGGGGCCGGCACTCCTGGAATTCTTGGCTTCGGTCTTACCGAACGCGGCAACACCGCCTCGGCACGAACGTCCTCGATCGGCTTGCGCGACTGGACGCGATCGACGATCAGCTGCACGGCCGGCTCCATCGGCTTGAGAAACAGGTTCGGCGCCACGCCCATGCCGATCGCGGCCGCGGCCAGCGGTCCGAGGATCGCCCACTCACGAATCGACAGGTCGAGCAGGCCCTTGTTGTGATCGTTCGTGACCTTGCCGTAGAACACGCGCTGGAACATCCACAGCATGTAGACCGCCGAGAGGATCACGCCGAGCGCGGCGATCACGACGAAGCGCGGATCCCACTTGAACGCGCCGAGCATGATCAGGAATTCACCGATGAAGCCGTTCATGCCGGGCAGGCCGATCGACGACAGCGTGATGATCAGCGCCGTCGCAGTGAAGCGCGGCATCAGGCTCTTCAGGCCGCCGAACTCGCTGATCAAACGCGTGTGACGGCGATCCGACAGCATGCCCACGAGGCAGAACAGCGCGCCGGTGCTGACGCCGTGCGCGAGCATCTGGTAGGACGCGCCCTGCACGCCCTGCATGTTGAACGCGCAGATGCCGAGGACGACGAAGCCCATGTGGCTGACCGACGAATACGCCACCAGCTTCTTCATGTCCGGCTGCACCATCGCGACGAGCGCGCCGTAGACGATGGCAATCACCGACAGTGCGCCAAGCAGCGGCGCGAACAGCCATGCCGCCTCCGGGAACAGCGGGAAGGCCAGGCGGATCAACCCGTAGCCGCCCATCTTCAGCATGACGCCGGCGAGGATCACCGAGCCGGGCGTCGGCGCCTGCACGTGCGCGTCGGGCAGCCAGGTGTGGAACGGGAACAGCGGCACCTTGATGATGAACGCGATCGTGAAGGCGAGGAACAGCCAGTACTGGCTGTCCGTGGAAATCTGCAGCTCGTAGAGCTTCAGCAGATCGAAGCTGTAGTCGCCGGTCTGCGTCTGGTGCATCCACGACAAGGCGATAATCGCGACCAGCATCAGCACGCTGCCGGCCATGGTGTAGAGGATGAACTTGACCGCGGCGTAGATGCGCTGGTCGTAGCCCCAGATGCCGATCAGGAAATACATCGGGATCAGGACGAAGTCCCAGAAGATGTAGAACAGGAAGATGTCGAGCGCCGAGAACACGCCGATCATCGACGCCTCGAGCAGCAGCATGAAGATCGAGAATTCCTTGACCTTCTTCTCGATGCTCTCCCACCCCGACAGCAGCGCGATCGGCGTCAGGAACCCGGTGAGCACGAGCAACATCAGGCTGATGCCGTCGATGCCGACGTAGTACTCGATCTTGAACGCGGGAATCCACTGCGCGCGCTCGACGAACTGGAACGGCTGTGCCGACGTGGTCAGCGCGGGATCGAAGCCGGCCCAGAGCAGCAGCGTCACGCCGAACGTGACCAGCGAGACGGCCAGCGCCAGGTTCCGGATCAGCCCGTCCTTCGAACCGTCGCGGTTCGGGACGAGCATCAACACGATCGCCCCGATGATGGGCGAGGTGATAGCGAGGGTCAGCAAGCCGGGCACGTCAGCTTATCTCCACAAATAGAACGCGAGAATCGCGACCGCGCCCACGAACATCGAAGCCGCATACGTCTTGACCGACCCGTTCTGCAACAGGCGGAGCACGATGCTCACGCCGCTCACGAAATACCCGGCGCCGTTGACGGCGCCGTCGACGACCTTGACGTCGAAGCCGCGCCACAGGCCTTCGGTCGACACGACCTTGATCGGCTGGACAATCGTGGCGTCGTAGACCTCGTCCACGTAGTACTTGTTCAGCAGCAATCGATGCATCCCCGGATACTGCGCCGCCATGCGCGCGGGGATTTCCTTGTGCGTCAACCAGAGATAGGTGGCGAGCCCGATGCCGGCGAGCGCGATCAGCGACGACACGATCATCAGCGTGATTTCGGTGCCGGCGTGCTCGGCGGGATCCCGCTCTTCGACCGGCGTGCACTCCTCGATCGCCATGCCGGCCAGCGGGCCGGCGGTGGTCGCCTGGCCGCAGTTCGCGGCGTTGAACACGGGCGTCAGCCATTCATGCAGACCCGCGTGACCACCCAGCGCGTGCGGCAGGTTCACATAGCCGGCAAGGATCGATCCGAGCGCGAGCACGACCAGGGCGGTAGCCATCGGCCAGGGCGCATCATGAGGTGCCTGGGGTGCCTGGGGTGCCTGAGGTGCCTGGGGTGCCTGAGGTGCCTGGGGTGCCTGGGGTGCTGGTGCGTGGTGCCCATGAGCAGGTGCGTGGTGCTCTGCGCCGTGGAATCTCTCTTCACCATGGAACGTCAGGTGAACGAGGCGGAACATGTAGGTCGCCGTCAGCAGCGACGTCAGGATGCCGATCCCCCACAGCAGCGTGTGGCCCTCGACGAAGGTCTCGAACAGGATCTCGTCCTTCGAGAAGAACCCGGAGAGGAACGGCACGCCGGCGATCGCCACCGAGGCGATCACGAACGTCCAGTAGGTCACCGGGATGTACTTCTTCAATCCGCCCATGTTGCGGATGTCCTGCTCGCCGTGCAGCGCGTGGATCACCGCGCCCGAACCGAGGAACAGGCAGGCCTTGAAGAACGCGTGCGTGTAGAGATGGAAGATGCCGGCGCCGTAGGCGCCAACGCCCATCGCCAGGAACATGTAGCCGAGCTGCGACACCGTCGAGTACGCGAGCACGCGCTTGATGTCGTTCTGGACCAGGCCGATCGTGCCGGCGAAGAGCGCCGTGGCCGCGCCGATGATCGCCACGATCGTCAGCGTGATCGGCGCATGCTCGAAGAGCATCGCGTTGCGGCCGATCATATAGACGCCCGCGGTCACCATCGTCGCGGCATGGATGAGCGCCGACACCGGCGTCGGGCCTTCCATCGCGTCCGGCAGCCAGACATACAGCGGAATCTGCGCCGACTTGCCGGTGGCGCCGATGAACAGCAGCAGCGTGATCAGCGACAACGTGCCGAAGGTGACTTCCGGCGGCATCGCCTTCACCGCCAGCGCGATGGTGTAGAAGTCGAGCGAGTTGAAGTTGACGACGAGTAACAGCGTGCCGAGGATGAACGCGAAGTCGCCGACGCGGTTGACGACGAACGCCTTCTTGGCGGCGTCGTTGGCCGACGGCTTCTCGTAGTAATAGCCAATCAGCAGGTACGAACAGAGGCCGACACCCTCCCAGCCCACGAACATCACCAGGACGTTCGAGCCGAGCACCAGCATCAGCATGAAGAAACAGAACAGGTTCAGGTACGAGAAGAACCGCGCGAACTCGGAATCCGTTTCCTCGTGCATGTACGAGGTCGAGTAGAGGTGAATCAGCGAGCCGATGCCGGTGACGACGAGGATCATCACCGCGGACAGCGCGTCCAGCCGCAGCGCGAGATCGAGCGAGAAATCTCCGGCGGTGATCCACGTGAACAGCGTCTGGTTGATCTGCCGGCTCTCGGCCGGCATGGCGGCGAGCGCCAGCACCTGCATCACCGAGATCACGAACGAGATCGCCATCACCGCGGTGGCGAGGCCGCCGGAGATCGATTTCGGCAGACGCTTCCCGAGGAAGGCGTTGACCAGGAAGCCGCCGAACGGAAGCAGTGGAATGAGTGCTAACACCAGATCACCACTTCAGGGTTGTGAACGCTTCGGGATTGAGCGATTCACGATGGCGGAACAGGCCGATGACGAGCGCGAGACCGACCGCCGCTTCAGCGGCCGCCACGGTCATCACGAAGAAAGTGATGATCTGCCCGTCGACCTCGCCGATCTGGCGGCCGAAGGCGACGAACGTCAGGTTGACGGCGTTCAACATGATCTCCACCGACATCAGCAGCGTGATCAGGTTGCGGCGCAGGAACACGCCCGCCGCGCCGATGGAGAACAGCAGGCCCGAGAGCACCAGGTAATGGCCAATCGGCATGGTTACTCTTCCCTCTTGCGCGCGATCACGACGGCGCCGACCATCGCGGCGATGATCAGGATGGAGGTGACTTCGAACGCGAACATGTAATCGGTGAAGAGGACGCGGCCCAGCTCGGCGACCGAGGACACGGCCGGCTTCTCGTCACCGACGCCCGCGGAGAGGCCCGCGGTCCGTGACAGCGCCCACGCGAATTCCAGCGCCAGCAGCACGGCCAGCGCGCCGCCGACGCGCACCGCCATCGGGCGATACAGGGGGTGCGCGCGATCCCACTCGGCTGCATCCTCACGCGGCACGTTCAACACCATCACCACGAACAGGAACAGCACCATGATCGCGCCGGCGTAGACGATGATCTGCACCACCGCGAGGAACGGCGCCTCGAGCAGCACGTAGAGGCCGCACAGGCCGAAGAACGCGCCGAC
>Ga0111538_10009343_pt1 | contig 13099 bp, 24 predicted proteins | sample SoiMethybrSBSTD1_FD_79669 | JGI IMG/M metagenome (GOLD analysis project Ga0111538, IMG submission 79669) | Bulk soil microbial communities from a Populus tree surrounding site in Tennessee, USA - Soil MetaG P. TD hybrid SBSTD1 (version 2)... | ecosystem: Environmental > Terrestrial > Soil >...
CAGCCCCCGCGAGGTCGCTGACGGGCTCCCGGACATCCTCAGCTACGAGAACGCGAAGAAAACCCTAGCCCGGCTGGCATCACGCGGCGTGATCCAACGCGTAGGGACAGGCTTGTACCGTACCGAACCTCCAACCACCTCAGCTGTCCCTGCCAGGCCGGGCGGCGCAGAGGGCGCGCGCACACCCGCGCGCACGCGCGACCCCATCGAAAACCTGTCCCTGTCCCCCACCCAAGTCAAGGGGGGTAAGGAGGAGGGACAGGGACAGCCGGGACAGGAACCAGGGACAGGGACAGGTCGGGGGTCGCGCACACGCGGGGACGGGCGCGCGAGGCCCGGAACCATCACCGCCTGCACAGTCTGTTACGGACCGCTCGATCCAGTAGAACCCGGCCAAACCACCCACCCCACCTGCCAGCCCCAACCGCCCGGTGATACGCTGGATGCCACAGAAGGAGACACCGCCACATGAGCCGACGCACCCCCACCCCAGACATCGACCGCATCTGGACCACCACCTGGACCACACACCTGTGGCACATGCAATGGCTCAACCACCTGCACACCCAAACCCGGATCAACCCCAACCACCCAGGCCGCAACCACCTCGACGACTACCACCGAGCCGCCCAGCAATACACCGACAACCCCACCCCATGGCTGCTCGAACAACAACACCAAGAACACACCACCCGACACGAACTGCAAGCCGCACTCGACATCTTCAACCGCCACGCCGGACACGACACCGCCCATCTCGGACTCACCAGCCACGACATCACCGACCCCACCACCCAAATCCAGATCCGAGACAGCGCCAACCACATCCTGCAGCAGGTCACCGAACTCGCCCACCTGCTCGGACAGCAAGCCAAGACCTGGCGCCTGCAACCCCTGCTCGCCCGCACCCACGGCCAACCCGCCCAAGTCACCAGCTACGGACACCGGATCGCCACCACCATCACCCCACTCCTGGCTGCCGGGGCCCGGCTCGAGGCCGCGATCCAGGGCTACGACTTCCGCCCACCTCATGGCGCGGTCGGCACCTCTGCTGACCTGAACCGCGTCCTGCACGGGTGGGCCGGCAGCGGGAACGCCCCGACGACGGCCTCGGAGGGGTCTCCGAGCGTCTCGGAGCCCCCGGCGGGTATTTCAGGCCCCCATGAGGCTCCGGAGGCCGTCCGAGAGGCTCCCGTGGCCGTTGACCTGTACGGCGCGTACATCGCGAAAACCGCCGGGTTCTGGTATACGATGCCCACCACCCGTCAGATCTACCACCGGTCCTACGACCTGCCGATCGCCTCGGCGATGGTGGAGATCGCGGCGATCGCCCAGACCTGGGCCACCGACCGGCGTCTGGAGGCGATGCTCGGGTTGGGCAACGAAGCCCGCGACCCGGGGCAGGTCGGGTCGAGTGCGATGGCGCATAAGACCAACCCGGTCCTGTGCGAACGGATCTGCTCCCTGACGTCGGTTACTCGCAGTCACTACACCGGGTTGGCGGAGATCGCGGGGCAGGGGTGGCTCGAGGGGGATGTGTCGACCTCTGCAGCCCGCCGGTTGTTGCTGCCGCAACTGTTCTCGAATGTCTCGGCGATCCTGATCAACTGGCGGGACGCCGCCGACCGGTGGGAGCCGGACTGTAAGCGGCTATCCCAGGAGTTGGAGTTACACGCCCAGGAGGTGTCGACGGGGGCGTTGCTGCATCACCTGGTCGAGTCGGGAGTGCCACGGTCGGAGGCTCATGAGCGGCTGCGCGGGGGGGTGTTGGAGGTGCTGGCCGGGGCGAGTGACACGGAGCATGAACTGTTACTGACCGTGATGGCCGATGCGGGTCGGATCCCGCCGCAGGCTTTGATTGAGGTCGATGTGATCGTGGAGGCGACAGCATCTCTCGGCGCGTCCAGTTGACACCCGGGGTGGCACGGTGGTTTCCTGGCGGGATGAGTCAGGCAGACCGGGCGGTCGAGGCAGTCAGGGAAGCGCGGGCGTTGTTGAAGTCCTGGTATCACGACCCGGACTGCTCGGCCGGCAGACGCGAACTGCAGCATTTCGAGGGCGAGAAGGTGTGCTTCCACTTTGACAAGCGGCTGCGACACCAGTGCGCCGAAGCGCTGGAGCCCCTGCTTGCTGCTCTCGCCGATGCCGACCTGCAGCGGGAGCGGGATCACCAGCAGCTTGCCGACGAATGGCGAGCCGATATGGAGCAGTACCAGGCTGTGAAAGCCGAACGGGACGAGCTACGACGCGAACTGGCCTGGGAACAGCAGGGCACCCCGTATCCGGCTGTTGGCCCTAGTGAGAGCTAAGCTGGATCCATGCCAGCTGATGTCTCCGCCCGAGTCCGGATCACCCGAGTGTTCAACCTCGAAGAACAACTCCGCGACCAAGTCCAAACACTGCGCGACCAGGTCCAGGCCATACAGGGGCAGATCCAGACCCTGCAGAACCAGGTCGTCAGCCTGAACCAACGGGTCACCGCACTCGAAAACGCCACCCCGTGAGAGGACACCACCTGTGGTAAGCGACGGATACTGGTTGGCCGCCCCCGGCCACGGCTGGCGGCGGGTCAAACTTGAGGACTACCTGACCGCAGCCGGCAACGCCGGGCTGTACCGCACCGTCACCGACCGGCCCCCCGAATCGTTCGTCGACATCGCCTCCGGGATCCGAGGCACCACGTCCGACCCGAACACCACCCCGCAGGAGATCCCCCGGTTGCACGTCGAAGGCCGGACGTTGGACGAGTCGTTGGAGCAGCTGCGCACCGCGTGGGGCCAGGTCGGTGCTGTCTGGGCCCAGGTCCGGCTCGAAGCCGGCGAGGCGTTGGTGGCTGTCGGCCGGGCGATGCGTGTCGCCGCCGAGACGCAGGAGCAGCTTCGCAACGGCACGGTCAAGAACCAACCCTGCACGGCTGTGCCCGACGATGTGCGCCGCCGTGAGTGCTACGTCTGGACGACCCACGAACACCCCGACCTGCCCGGGGTGCGCCTCGAGACCTGTATGCGATGCGGGCAACCCAACTGGGAAGCCCTGGCCAGGCTGCTGCTGCAGCCAACCGACAAGGAGAAACCCGAGTGAACCGGCCCATCAAGATCCTCACCACCGCCGTCACAATCGCCGCCATGGTTGTGACACTGACCGGCTGCTCCAAGACCGAGAACTGGATCGCCGACGCGATGCGCGCGTTGGGCACCACTCCCGGTACCGTGTACAACTTCGGACCGGACGGGCAGCAGGTCTACCAGGCGCATTGCCGCAGTCTGGACTTCGCCCCGGACCATCAGTTCGACGTGTACAACGCTAAGGGAGAGAAGACCGGCGACTCGTCGGTCATCCTGATCTCTTGCGGCGACAATCAGATCCGGACGGTGGGGTTCACCACGGTCTACGTCTCGGACGAAGCCCAGGGGGCTCTGTTTGCCAACTCGCAGCAGTTCGCTAGCCTGCGGATCCAGAACAACGACCGCAGCATCCCGTTGGTCAACTTCGCGTGGCGGGCGGTTAAGAACCAGTTCGTGGGGACGGCCGGTGTCGCGCAGGTGTGCGACCAGTGGAACAACCCGATCATGGCCTTCGCGGGGACGATCAACGGGTTCTCCACCGATGTGACGAAGTCGACGATGTTCCAGGTCAAGTATGGCGACAAGAAGACGGGCTATGTCTGGGTGTCGCGGGGGTCGTACACCGTGACCGATACGGCGCTGCTGGGCTGACGGGGCCAGGGCGGCGGCCACATCTTGTGTCACATTGGATGTCACGCTAAGATAGCGGTGTGGATCTATCGATACGAACCGCCGCCGCCGCCCTGACCGCACTCGCCACCCTCGCCCTGACCACCGGATGCGACACCGACTTCTGGGGCAACCCCATCCCCGGCCCCAGCGACGACGGGACCAAATGCGTGAACGCCGAACCAGTAGCCCCACCCCCACCGGTGGACCCAGCATCCGAAACCCGCCCCCCAGGCGTGGCAGACGGCAACTCCTGGATCATCTTCGAACTCGAAGTACGTGCTCTCAGCGCCGACAACGACCGCGACTACTGCATCCCCGTGGCAGTCCACATCTACTCTCGCTCCGGCGAAGCCGACGCGGTGGCGCTCGACTCGCGCGGCATGGTCGGCGGGCCGTTCGACATCCTCACCACCACCCCCTGGACAGGGCATTACGTCGCACTCCAATACGACCCCCGGCTCGAGCGGTTCCAGGGCCGCCCACCCGCCTACGAAGTGCACCTCGACGCCACCTACCTGGACGACCGCGACATCTACGTCACCGGCAACCCGCCGCCGCGTGCGTTGCGTTGCGGCATCCGGATCCGAGGCGTGCTCGTCGCGCAGGACATCGCCGTCGTTGCGGACCGCAGCAACGTCCGGTGTGAACTGCGCAGCAACGACTATTGGGTCCACTCATGAAGATCTCGATCCTGCTGCTCGCCCTGCTGGCTGCGCTGTGCACGGTCGTGGCAGTGGGATTCCTGGCCGGGTACATCCGATGAACCGGGTGTTGTACGGCGACGCCCAGGGCAACTGGGCCGAGTTGACCTGGCCGACGGGGCTGGTGTCGCCCCCCGCGCTGGCGATGCACCAGCCGTTGGTTGGGCCAGCCGGGTTGATCCACCTCGGGCATCCGTGCGAGGTGGTGGGCCAGATCTGCAACCGGCACGGCGGGAATAAACGCCCGGTCCAGCAGGCGATCGCCGGGCTGCTCGGGGTGACCCAGCAGTCGGTGTCGCGGTACGCCCTGGGGCAGTCGTTGCCGACGGCCGATGTCCTGCCGATGGTCGTCCGGATGTGGTTCGACCCGCAGCTGGTCGAAGACGTGATAGCCGGGATCGAGGAGGTCGACGGTGGCTGATCTGCACGGTGAGATCCGCGCCGCCATCGAAGCACGCTGCGGGCTGGCGCGGGCAGCCAGTGACGGGCCATGGACGGTTCACGGCATGTCGATTCGGGGCTTCACGCATCTGAACCACTCCGACTGCCTCGTGGTCAGGCACACCTGGCCGCAGGAGGCTGCCCACATCGTGGCCAACGATCCGGTCACCGTCCTGCGCCACTGCCAGGAGGACCTGCGGGTCCTGGAACGGCACCAGCAGGCCACGCTCGGCGGCGCCCCGCTCGCGAGCCACGAGGAATGTCGTTGCGTCGCGCCGTGGCCCTGCCCCGAGGTGCTGTCGCTCGCTCGCCGTTACGGGATCGAGGAGAACGACCATGGCTGAAGAACCTGCCTACCAGGACGGGCCGTTGCAGTTCCTGGCCGACGCACTGCTTGCGAACGGGGTCAGCCGGTTCCACGCGGCGAACCTGGTCGCCGCTATGGCCGACACCCTCGAGGTTGAGCGGAAAGCCGCCGATATGGACGCCTGGCGGCAATGCCGGGCCGACGCCGAAACCTGGCGCGACGAACTAGCCGCCAAACTCACCCGATCGCGGCAGCTGTACAACCTGCAGGCAGACGAAGCCTGGACCGGCTACGACGTGTGGGCGGCAGTCCGGGCGCGGGCAACGGCCGATGGGCTGGCCGTCGCAGTGGCGATCCTGGCAGAATCGAGGACCGGCGATGTCTGACTGGTGGGATCACCTGTTGCACACCCCGATGCGCGACCTCGCTTGGTACGACATGCTCGCCGCGATCGGGCTGATCGTGACACTCCTGGCGGGTGCCGTCGCTGTCGGCTTCTGGCGCAGCGGCGGCGTCGTGGCTGACGAGGAGCAGGAGGGCGGGGCGATGGTCCTGACGTTCCGCGACGGGGCAGGCCGGGAATGGCTCGCCGCCGCCCTGGTCGGCCCGCTAACCCGATATGAGGGCGCCGACCCCGTCCCGGTCGAAACCATCCCGGTCGCGCTGTTGAAAGACCGCCCGTTCACCCTGCACCGGATCACGATGGTCGACCAGTGATGGATGGGCGCGGGACCGGGCTGTGGAGCCGCGACCGGGAAGCCTACTGGGCTTTGGCTGCTGCCGCTGGGCGTTGGCAACGGCGGGGCCGCAGGCTGCAAGCCGGGCAGCACATGTGGTACCGCGCTGAGACCCGCCGGAGGTTCCGGGTAGTCGCAGCAGCAGCGAAACTGCCCTATGGACGTGGCGTGGGCAAACCCCACACCGAGCGGACGGTGTCCCACGTCGCGGACCTGTGCCTGTTCGCGTGGGAGCAGGGCCAGCTGACCGGGATGATGGCGGTGTGGCTGTGCGGGGCGTACACCGCCGATTTCGCTCTAGAGGCCGAGGTCCTGTCCCGTCCGTGCGGGTTGTGTTTCCTGCGCCGCGACGGGTTCGGTATCCAGATCCACAACAGCATCGTGATTATCGGAGGTCGCCATGAGTGAGGTCGATCTGGAGAAGGTCGAGGGCCGTCGGGCGCGGGCTGCTGCCTGGATGAACAACCAGGACCCGCCGGAGGGTGCGGGGGAACGCGCGGCGTGGCTGGTGATCACCGGGGACGTCCCGGCGTTGATCGCCGAACTGGAGCAGATCCGACACGACCGGGCCAGGTTGAAAACCGACCGGATCATGTCGGTCGTGTTCGGACACCACGGCGACGCGCCGAAACCGTTCGCGCTGCTCACCAGCACACGCGAGCCGGTGGCGCTCGGCGCCGAGTTCCCCGACGGCGCGGTTGCTATGCGCCTCGAAAACAACCTCGGCTGGCAGACCTGGTCCGACGGCGGAGCCCAGGGGATAGTCGACCGGGCCCGCGCTAGCACCGGGACCGAGTATATCGTGCTGTGGCTGTCGGATGAGCTGGAGCCGCTGGCGGAGATGGAGGCCCAGCTGGACCAGGAACGGGCGGTCAACGAGGCCCTGCGGACGGAGCACCACGAGGAGTTCAAACAGTTCGAGCGGTTGCGTGATCACGCGTTCGCCGAGATGGAGGAGGTGATCCAGGACCTGCGGCAGGATCTGCAGCGGCACAGCGACGCCCGGATCGTCGAAACCCGCGCCCGGTGCCGGGCCGAGCAGGTTCAGTTCACCCACTCGATGTTCGCCTACCCGCACCTGCTCCTGTGGCACGCCCTGTTCGACGGGACCCGGCTGTGCCGGTGTTGGCACAGCCGCGAGATGAGAGGGGACCGCCGTGCAGTGGATGGTGGGTGAGTTCCTCCCTCTGGTCCTGGCCAACATCGCCGGGACCGGCATTGTCGCCCTGGTCATAGCCGGGCTGTTCAAGATCGACACTGCCCGGCAACGCCGCCGGGCTGCCCAGGCCCACACCCAGCGGCGGGCCGCATCGAACCTGTCCCCCGCCCCATCCGCCGCCGAGAATGAAGGAGACCGCTGATGGCCGACCTGCCCAACGAAGAGGTGTACCGGAAAGCCGCCCGCTGGTACGATCACGCGGTCAACGCCGCGTTGCGCAACCCGCCCGGGGTGGTCCTGGGGCCGGAGAACCAGCAGAAGCTGGTCGAGATGCCGCACTTCCGGGCAGCGGTTGAATCCGCCTACGGGGACGGGCGCAGGGCCGGCTACGAACCCCAGCCCGACGACCAGCTGTACCAAGACCTGCGGCAGGCGTTGAACCGTAACAGCGCCGAGAACGGCAGCAACACCCCCGACTTCGTCCTGGCCGAGTATCTGCGGGCCAGCCTGCGGGCGTTCGACTACGCCGTGCGGTACCGGGCGTCAGCGACCCAGCTGAGCCCGTTGGACCTGAACCCCGGGTTGACTCTGTTCAAACAGTCCAACCCTGCCGATCCGGCCCCGGAGGTTCCGGGGATCCAGACGCTGCTCGAGCAGCACGTCAAGGCGGTGGGGGAGCTACTGCGAAAGGCGGTGTGCGCGGTGTGCGGCGACCCTGCGGTTGCTCTGGTGCAGGCCAGACCGGTGCGGTTCTCAGCCAACCGGGATCTGGACGACGCTCTGACGTTGAAGATCGTGGAGGAGGTCCGGCCGTTGTGCGCCGCCCACTCAGACACACCGATCCAGGCGCCGGACGTCCCGTCTGACCCGTATCTGTGGGAGTCCGGGACATGACCGACCGGATCCCCGAGCGGGTGTACATCGAAGCCAACCGGGCCCGCCACGGCGACCTGCACGGGCTGTCGCTGGCCGGTGTGGAGAACCCGCTCACCATCGGCGCCCGGGAACGCGGATTCCGCGCCGCAGTCGCCGCCGCCTACCGCGCCGGCCAAGCCAGTACAATGGACCCATGCACCCACGAATGTGGAACCCCCGGCTGCACCCCCGCGACCGGATCGGCCAGTTCACCGACACCCCCGGCAGCGGGTCGTGGCTCTCCCGGGCTGCCGAACAGGCCCGGCGCGGGTTCACCGACGAGGAGCTTGCACAGCGCGAGCAGGACGTCAACCAGCTGATCGCCGGGGTGCGCCACCTGGACACCCACCGGGTGCACAAACCGAACGGACGCTGGTCCGACGAACGGGCCGCCGCCCACCGGGAGATCCTCGACCGGGTGTGGGCAGAACGGGCCACCCGGGTGCCGAACCAGCGCCGGGCAGTGATGACCGGCGGGTTGATGGGCGCCGGGAAGACCACCGTCCTGGCCGGACACCCGGAGATCGACATGTCCGACTATCTGATGGTGTCGGCCGACGACATGAAAGAGGAGATCATCCGCCACGGGTTGGCCCCGCAGATCCCAGGCGCAGAGCATCTGTCGCCGATGGAACTGTCGGCGATGTACCACGTCGAATCGGCCTACCTGGCGGATGCGCTGGCCGAGCGTGCGTACGCCGAGGGGAAGAACGTGATCCTCGATGCGTCGATGGGCGACCGGACTGCCCCTGCAGCGCGGCTGGCACGGCTGCGCGACATGGGCTACCAAACCCGGGGGGTGTTCGTGGATATCCCGGTCGAGACTAGCCTGCAGCGGGCGTCGGCCCGGTACCGGTCAGGGATGCAACAGTGGGGCAGCGGTGCCGGTCCGGGTGGACGGACGATCCCCCCGGCGTTGATTGAGGGGCAACGTGGGGTGGGTGGGGTGACGAAGAACCGGGCGGTGTTCGACCAGCTGCGCGGGGAGGGTCTGTTCGGGGCTGGGTGGGAGGTGTACGACAACACCGGGTCGGGGCCGGTTTTGCTCAAACGCGGAGAGGGAATGCAGACGTGACACGGAGCGTTGCACTTAGAGGAGGAGTGTCGCATGACAAGCAGCAGGACGGTGCAGCAGCTGGTGGACGATCTCGCATCTGGCAGGATCAACCTGGACCTGGCGGTGAGGGATTTTGGGACCCGGCGCTGGCCCGGCCCCGCCCCCGAATCCGCGCAGCAGCGGCACGGGGTGCACGACGCGGCCCTGCCCGACCCGAACAGTATCGACTGGGTGCAGATGGCCCCCAATCTGTCGGAGCAGCAACGCCGCGCACTGCTGCGCGTGTACGACCGACGTACGTCCCGCTCTGGCTGATGGTCGCGGTCCGCGAGGTGTGTTTCGCGGTTGTGGTCGGCGCTTGTGCGTGGCTGGCGGTGTACGCGGTCTGGCCGTGGTCTCCGCTGCCGGCGTTGCTGGTGTTGTGGCTGGGGACGCAGATCTTGCCGTGGTTCCGCCGGCTGTCCCACCCCACCCCCCGTGTTGCACACCGGGTGTCACCTGTGGTACAATGGTGGGGCAAGGGACAACTACAGAGAGGACCCTGCGATGAATGACGGCATCACCGCGACCGACGCGGAGGACGAGGCCACCATCGCCCAGGCCCACCAGGACCTGAGCCAGACCCTCGCCGCCGAGGACGCAGCCTGGGACGCCAAGCAGGCCGCCCCCGACGCCACCTCGCCCGAGTACCGGGCAGGCTGGGCCGCCGAGGACGCCCGCCAGCGGGGCGAGGACGGCGCCGCCGCCCCCGCCGACGAGATGAGCGCCTTCACCGGACGGCTCGCCGACTGGCTGCGCAGCCAGCCCGACGTGGCAGAGGTGGACGTGGTCGCCGACGGCGGCAACGACAGCCAGGTTCTCAGCACGATCCTCGGGTTCAGCCTCGCCGGTGTCGGCGGGGTCAGCCTGGGGATGAACCCCACCCCGTGACCTTGTTCCCTCTCTGATGGGCCCGGCCCCCCGGTGCGACGACGCCCGGGGGGCCGGTGCTTTTCTCGGCTGTGTAGCTCAACGGCAGAGCAGGCGTCTCTAACACGCCGGTTGCGGGTTCGATTCCCGCCACAGCCTCGCACCGCGCGTGGCCCGGACAGCCGGGTAACGCGGCGGGTCAGGGCGTCGGGCTGGCTGGGCGCCTCGTTGTCACACTGGCCCGCCGGGGCCACGCACGGTTGCACCCCGGGTGTCACCTGTGGTATGATTGGGGGGAGCGTCCACCCGGACGCGACAACTCCAGAGAGGGAGACACAGGATGTCAATGCCGATCCCCCCGGGCGGGCGGTTCATTGAGCCCGCCGAGGCCATCCGCAGGATCCAGGAACGCGACCACGCCGAACCGGCCGGGTCGTTCATGTCGGACGAGGTCATCATCGCCCTGCTCCGCAAGGGCGCCATGGTGACCTGCCTGACCGCCGACGGCAAGCTGGCGTTCTGGCCCGTGGACATCGCCACCGGCGAGCCCTACGATGCGACCAAGCACGCCGCGTTCGATGGCCCGCTGTTCGAGCAGGTCACCGACACCGCCTACCAGTGCCGGTACTGCAAGGCCATCGGGACCTGCAGCAGCGAGGACATGCCCAGCATGTATGCCGGGACCGAGACCACCCTGCGATGTGACAGCTGCGGCTCGACGGACGCCCCGGCGGACCCGTTCAAGGGGACCCGGGTCGTGACCGACGGCAAGCACGGGGTACAGCACCGCTACGACGCCTGACCCAACGCGCGAGGCGCCTCCGGGACCACTCGGAGGCGCCTCGCCGTGTTGCACCCGGGGTGTCACCTGTGGTACAATGGAGGTGTCCGGCCGGACGTCGGCCGGGCGGGTTGACAACTCCAGAGAGGGAGAACAGGATGTCTGTGACAGTGGGCGCAGGAGCCACCGAACAGGGCCGCGACTGGAAGATCATCCAGGGTGACCGGCCGCAGAGTGGCGCCTACGACAACCACGTCTGGCAGGAGTTCGCCGGGCTGGCCATCGAGGTGGGCGGCTACAGCGACCTGACCGCCATCGACCCCTACAGCGGGCGCAGGTTCTGGCTGGGCGACGCCTACCGGTGCAACACGCACACGGCGATGCTGAAAGCCGCCAAGCCCGGCGAGGAGGCTCTCGCGGTCTACCAGGCGTCACACGAGTGCGGCGACTGCGGCGGCACGATGATCGCCGCGATCCGCCGGCTGCTGGACGCAATGGAGGCCGTCGGGTTCCCCGGCAAGCCGGCCGACGAGCCCCGCAGGGCGAACGTGGCCAGCGCCTGACCAACCCAACACGACGCCCCCCAGGGCAACCTGGGGGGCGTCGCCCTATCCGGGGATGTGCTCGGTCAGCACCGCGATCACGAACGCACAGAACCCGCCCCAACCGAACCGCTCCGGGATGATCCCCAACGCGGCCAGCCCCGACAGGACCGCCGCCAACAGCAGGAACAGCAACACCAACACGGTTGTCATACCGGGTGTTTACCCACCGGGACTGGCGGGTAACCGGGCCGGCAGGAATCCCCAACCGTAGCTCCGGAGGTACGACATGCGTGACATGCCCGTCCGCGACGGTGTGCTGGTCGGCACCGACGGGACCACCCTGGCGATCAGCAAGGAAGCCGCGAAGGCGCTGAAGGCCCACGCGAAGGACAACAAGCTCAACCCGCAACCCGGCGACCGGTTCCCCGCCCCGCTCGATGGTGGACCCGACCCGGCCCCGCGTCCGGACCCGGGCCCGATCCAGGTCTGGTACGGCGACCCGGCGAAACACCCCAACGCTTACCTGGCGGTCTCGTTCGAAACCCCCGGCGAGGTGATCGTACGGGACGGGGAGGACCCGACCGGGAAGGCGCTGCACTTCACCGCCGAACAGTGGGCCTCCTACACCGACCCGGATTGGGAGGAGCCTGCCGAGGGCGACGCGGAACACCCGGCCGAGGTCACGAACCCGGACGAGATCTACAAGACCCCGGACAAGCCCGACAGCCAGCCGGTGAACCCCGAACGCGCCTGACACACCCCTCCACCACGGGACGGCACCAGCCCCCCCTCTCCTTGCCCGGGGGGGCTGGTGTCGTGTGTTAGGCTCCCCAGATGGCTGACAACGTGACACCGCCGCAGCGGCCCGCCCGGCACTTCTCGGTCGAGGAGAAGCTGCGTTGGCTCGAACCCAACCCGAACCTGCCGCCGCACCTGCACGCCATCGCCGGGCAGTTCCAGACCCTGGCCGTCCAGCTGTTGGTTCAGATCGAGGACCACCCGCAGCTGACCCTCGCGTTGCAGCACCTGATCGACGCGAAAGACTGCGCCGTCCGCGCCCGGCTTGGCGGCGAACCCGCGCCCTAGCCGGCGAAACGCCCGAGGACAAACGCCAAGATCGCCAACCCCAACACCGCCAGGCTGTGCCATGCGTTCATTGTACGTGCTACCATCGAGATTGCCAGGGTCGCGATGACCCGGCCGAGGGAGAGTCGAGATGACCAAACCCGCCTACGGTAAAAGACCAAGCGGCAACCCGACCGGGATCCGGGTCAGCCCCAACCGCGACAGCCTGATCGCCCGCCGGATCAAAGCGGTCGAACTGCGCGTCCAAGGGATGACCCTGAACAAGATCTCCGAAGCCACTGGGGTCAACCCCCGCACCGTCCGCGAAGACATCGACAAGGTGCTGCGCGAACGTGACGCGGAGACTATCCCGAAGCTGCGCGCGTTGGAAGAGGAACGGCTGGACCTGGCCGTCCGGACCGCGACCGCGATCATCGAGGCCCACCCGGGGACTGAACTGGCGTTGAAGGCGGTCGACCGGCTGCTCCGGGCGTCGGCCCGCCGGGCTGGACTGCTCGGGCTGGATGCCCCGGTGGAGCTGAACATCCGCAGCACCGAGGTCACGCAGGCCGATCTGGAGTTGGACGAGCTGATCCGGGAGGCGCAGGCCCGCAACGCGACCACCCGGGAACAGCTGTTGGCGCAGGCAGGTGGCGGTGACGACACGGCAGCCCCGGTGGCCTAAGGGTACGCCGTGGCAGCGGCAGGGACCCGGCCCGGGACGCTGGGCTGAGAAGCTGTCGGC
>Ga0111538_10009345_pt1 | contig 13098 bp, 9 predicted proteins | sample SoiMethybrSBSTD1_FD_79669 | JGI IMG/M metagenome (GOLD analysis project Ga0111538, IMG submission 79669) | Bulk soil microbial communities from a Populus tree surrounding site in Tennessee, USA - Soil MetaG P. TD hybrid SBSTD1 (version 2)... | ecosystem: Environmental > Terrestrial > Soil > Tree...
CGTTGGTGGGCTGGTCGGTGATGATGGGGCCGGTGGGGATCTCGCCCTGCAGCTCCTCCGGGAAGGCGTAGGTGTCCAGCCGGGCCTGCAGCTCCTCCTCCGTCTCCAGGCGGCCCACGATGAGCCGGTCGAACGCCTTCCAGTAGCCCTCGAGGCGCAGCGTGGCCCCGGCCCCGAGGTCGCGCTCGAGGCCCAGCAGCGCGTGGGTGGAGCGCTCGTTGCGGACGAGGCCGGCCTGGTCGAGGTCGACGAAGTAGTCGGACTGGATCAGCTTCTCGTAGCCGGGGCTCTGGGTGTACAGGCCGCCGCCGCCGCGCAGGCGCGTGCGCGGGCCCAGCGTCCAGGTGAAGCTGGCCCGGGGCGACAGCGCCGTCTGCCCGTTCACCGTGGAGTGGTCGAGGCGCAGCCCCAGCTCCGTCTCCAGGCGTCCCGACTGCAGCCGGTCCTGCACCCAGCCGCCCAGGCGCGTGGCCGGCAGCGACGAGTCGAGCCGGTCCGGGAGCCCGGCCCCGCCCTGCACGCTGGAGCCGTTGGCGGCCGTGGGGTTGCGCTCGCCCACGATGTCCCAGCGTACGTGCGTCTGCAGGCGGTGCAGCTCGAAGCCGGACTCCAGCAGGTGGCGCCCGGCGCGGGCGGTGAGCTCCTCGCGCAGCGACAGGTCGCGCACGGCCAGCGACCGGGCGAAGTCGACGCCGGCCAGGACGAAGCCCACGGCGTCGGTGGGCGCGTTGGAGCGGCGGCCGTCGTAGCGGAAGTGCGCCACCACGTCCAGCCCCTCGGCGTTGTCGTTCCAGGCGGCCACCGAGCGCAGGGCGCCCCACCCGCCCAGGGCGGCCGAGTGGCCGAGGGCGGCCACGTCGTTGCTCACGTCCGACACGAAGTCGCCCTGCTCGCCGGGATCGCCCTCCACGAACGCGTCGGCCGACTCGCGGCTGCGCAGCGCGAACAGGGTCAGGCGCTGGCCGGGGCGGGGCGCCCAGGCCAGCTTGGCCTGCAGGTCGGCGAAGGCGGGCAGGTCGGTGTCCACGATCTTGTTCGCCACCAGGTCGTAGTAGGTACGGCGGCCGGTGACGAGCCACGATCCCGGCCGCGCGCCGGGCAGGCGGCCCTCCAGCACCACGTTGGCGTCGGTGATGCTGAGGGCGGCGGTGCCGCGCAGGCGCTCGGCCTCGGTGCCGGCGCGGTTCTCCACGACGAGCAGCGACGACAGCCGGTCCCCGTGGCGGGCCGCGAAGCCGCCGGCCTGCAGCTCGAAGGACTCCACGATCTCGGGGTTGAACGCGCTGGTGAGGCCGAAGAGGCGGTAGGGGTTGTGGATCTCCACGCCGTCCATCACGGTGAGGTTCTGGTCGGGGCCGCCGCCGCGCACGGAGAGGCGGCTGCCGAACTCCTCCGTGGCCGCCACTCCGGGCAGCGTGTGCAGCGTGCGGAAGATGTTCTCCCCTCCGCCGGCGGTGGCGGCCACGTCGAGCGGCCGCACGGGCAGGTCGGCCGGCGCGGAGCGCGAGGGAGCCACCACCTCCGTCGCGTCGCGGAAGCGCCCGCTGCGGATGAGCGCGAAAACGAGGCCGGGCAGGGGGCCGGAGTCCGGCACCTGCAGCTCGCGCCGCGCGCGGTCGTAGCCGGGGGCGCTGGCCTCGGCGGTGACGGCTCCGGGCGCGAGGTCGAGCGCAAAGGCGCCGTCCGCGCCGGTGGTGGCCTGGCTGCCGCCGGCCGTGACGCGCGCGCCCGCGACCGGCGCGCCCGTCTCCGCGTCGACCACGCGGCCGGAGGCGAGGGACGAGGCACGGGCGGCCGGGCCGGCCAGCGCGAGCAGGGCCAGGGCCAGCAGGGCCGGAAGCGGCCGCCGCGGGGTCATGACGGCAGTATGCCGATGATGTCCGGAAACGGCGAGCCGGCCGCGGCCGTGGCCCCGTACTGTCCAGCGACAGGAGGCTCGATGGTGATGACGACGCTGCTGGCCCTGACCCTGGCCGCCGGGGCCCCCGACCCGGCCCGCGACGCGGAGGCCGTGGCCGCCCTCGACACGCAGTACCAGGCGGCGGTCGAGAAGAACGACGTGGAAGCCATGGCCCGCATCCTCCACCCCGAGATGGTGGTCGTGACCGGCCGCGGCAAGGCCTACACGCGCCAGGACCTGCTCGACGACGCGAAGGCCAGGAAGGACGTGTACGAGCACCAGGTGGAGGAGCCCGGCACGCAGAAGGTGCGCGTGTCCGGCGACACCGCGGTGGTGACCGCGCTGCTCTGGGTGAAGGGCACGCGCGAGGGCGCGAAGATCGACTACAAGCTCTGGTTCAGCGACACGTACGTGCGCACGAAGGACGGGTGGAAATACTTCTTCGGGCAAGCGAGCCTCCGGCTGCCGGACTAGGCCCTAAGGCAGTGAGAAGGCCACGTAGCTGTCGCCCGACTTCGTGCCCATCTTTCCGCCGCCCGCCGCGATCACCACGAACTGCTTTCCGTCCACGCTGTACGTGGCCGGCGAGGCGTAGCCGCCGGCGGGCAGCTCCGTCTCCCAGAGCAGCGCGCCCGTGGCCTTGTCGAAGGCGCGGAACTTCTCGTCCTTCGTCGCGGCCACGAACAGCAGGCCGCCGGCGGTGACGATCACGCCGCCGTAGTTCTCCGTGCCCAGCGCCGGCGCGCCTTGGGCGCGGGGCAGGCCGGGTGGATGGCCCAGCGGCTGCGTCCACGCGATCGCGCCCCGGTCGAGGTCGATGGCGGTGAGCGTGCCCCAGGGCGGCTTCACGGCCGGGTAGCCGTCGGGGTCCAGGAAGCGGTTGTAGCCGGTGTGCGTGAAAGGCACGGTGACGTCGGGGGGATCGCCGCCCGCGGCCGGCGCGGCCGCGTCGCCGAAGAGGTCGGCGACCAGCGCGCGGCGCTGGCTGGCGGTCAACATGCCGAAGGAGGGCATCACGCCCTTGCCGTTGGCGATGAGCCGGTCCACGGCCGCGCGGGTCAGCGTGCGGTTCACGGCCGTGAGCGGCGGGTACTGGCCCTGCGGGTCGCCCGCGCGGTCGAGGCCGTGGCAGGCGGCGCAGTGCTGCCGGTAGAGGAGCCGCCCGCGCCCGCCGGCGGTGCCGGGGCGGTCCTTTCCGATGGCCACCATGGTGAGGATCCACGGCATCTCGTTGGAGTTCACGTAGAGGAGGCCGCTGGAGGCGTCGAAGGCGGCCCCACCCCACTCGGCCCCGCCGTCGAAGCCGGGGAAGATCACCGTGCCCTGCGTGCTGGGCGGGATGAACGGCCGGCCCGTGCGCAGCGTGCGCCAGCGGGCCAGCACGGCCGCGTGCGCGGCCGGCGTGCGCTCGGTGAGGAGGTCTTCGGTCAGGGCCTGGCGCGCGAAGGGCGGTGGCAGCACCGGCACCGGCTGCGTGGGCCAGGCCGCCTCGCCCTCGACATCGGAGGCCGGCACCGGCCTCTCCTCGATGGGGAAGAGGGGCGCGCCCGTCCCGCGCTCGAAGAGGAACACGTGGCCCTGCTTGGTGACCTGGGCCACGGCGTCGACCGTGCGGCCCTCGTGGGTCACCGTGACCAGCACCGGCGCCGCCGGAGGGTCGCGGTCCCAGAGGTCGTGGTGCACCAGCTGGTAGTGCCACACGCGCTTGCCCGTGGCGGCGTCGAGCGCCAGCACCGAGTTGGCGAAGAGGTTCGCGCCCTTCCGGTTGCCTCCCCAGAAGTCGAAGGCGGCCGAGCCCACGGGCAGGAACACCAGCCCCCGCACCGTGTCCACGCTGATGCCGCTCCAGGCGTTGGCGCCGCCCACCCGTGCCCAGGCGTCCCGGGGCCAGGTGTCGAAGCCGGCCTCACCCGGGTGGGGGATGGTGTGGAAGATCCAGCGGATCTTCCCCGTGCGCACGTCGTAGGCGCGGATGTGGCCGGGCGCGGCCGCGCCCGGGCCCTCCGCCACGCGCGTGCCCAGGATCAGCAGGTCCCGGTAGACCGCGCCCGGAGTGTTGGAGAGCACGTAGAGGCCGCTCACGTTGCGGTCGAGCCCGTCCAGGAGGCTCACCGCGCCCGCGGTGCCGAAGGTGGGGACGGGCCGGCCGGTGCCCGCGTCGAGCGCGTAGAGCTTCTGCCCGGCGGTGACCAGGATGCGCCGGTCGCCTCCGTCCTCCCAGTAGGCGACGCCGCGGTTCACGCCCAGCGACGAGCGCGCCTCGCCCGCGGCGAAGGGGTCGAAGCGCCACAGCTCGCGGCCGGTGGCGGCCTCGAGCGCGAACACCTTGAGCGTGGGCGACGTGGCGTAGAGAACACCCTTCACCACGATGGGCTGGCACTGGATCTGCGAGCGGCCGCCGGGATCGGCGTCCCCGCTGCGGTAGGTCCAGGCCACCTGGAGCCGGCCCACGTTCGCGCGGTCGATCTGGGCCAGCGGCGAGGACTGGCGGTGCCCGGGGTCGCCGCCGTGCGTCGGCCACTCCTGCTGCGCGCCGGCCGGCGCGGCCAGGGCCACCAGCACGCAGGCGAGCCCGCCGGCGGCGCGGAGGCGGAGCATGGCCCGCGATTCTACGCGAGCGCGCGGGCGGCGGCGGCCGTCTCCGGGTCGCTGGGGAAGAAGCACTCGATGCGCAGCTCCTGCAGCGTCACGTCCTGCGGTGTGCCCAGCACCGTCACCGTGGAGAAGAAGTTGTAGGCCTGCCCTCCGTGGCGGAAGCACACCGGCACCACCGGGAGCTGGGGCCGCGTGAGGTCGGGCGCGCGCCAGCGCTCCGGCACCCCGGGGTAGGCCAGGATCTCGGCCAGCACGCCCCGCGCGGCCTCGTCGAGCACGCCGCCCACGGCCTCGCGGTGCAGGCGCTGGATCAGCGTCTCGGCCACGGCCTCCCAGTTGGCCACGTGCGGGCGCAGGCCGCGCGGGTGGAACATCGAGCGCAGCACGTTGGGCTCTCCGGGCGGCGCCTCCGGCCCGGCCAGGAGCGCGAAGAAGCGGGCGGCGGCCGCGTTCGTGCGCACGATGTCCCAGGCCCGGTTCATGGCCACCGCCGGGTACGGCTCCTGCTGCTCCAGGATGGCCGTGAGCGCCATCTTGACCGCCGCCAGCTGCGGGTCGTCGAGGCTCGACTCGGCGAAGAGGGGCGCGAAGCCGGCGGCCAGCAGCAGCGTGTTGCGCTCACGCAGCGGCACGGCCAGGGCCTGGGCCAGGTGCAGCACCATCTCGCGGCTGGGCCGCGCACGCCCGGTCTCCAGGAAGCAGAGGTGGCGCGGCGACACGCCCGCCTCCGAGGCCAGCGCGAGCTGGCTCTTCTGGCGCGTCTTGCGCCAGTAGCTGAGGAGCGGCCCCACGCCTTTCTCCTTCCCGGCCGGGGTGTGTGCGTGCGCCACGGCCGGTATTATCGCCGTCCGCGCGCACGCACAAGTTCCTTCGCGATCAGCGGGCGGCCGGGCTCTTCCAGGCGTGGGGGGCCAGGAAGGCGTCGAGCGGCGCCTGCGTGAGGTGGTGCGCGTAGTTGGCCAGCAGCGAGAAGCCCATGCCCAGCACCACCTCGAGGGCCTGCTCGCGCGTGAAGCCGGCGGCCAGGAACTTCGCGAAGGCGGCCGGGCCCACGTTGCCGCGCCCGCGCACCATGGCGCGGGCGAAGTCGGTGAGAGCGGCCCAGCGGGCGTCGCCCGGCGCGCGCACGGCGCGCAGGCTGTCCACCACGTCGGCCGGCACGCCCTCCTTGAGGGCGATGGCGGTGTGGAAGGCCACGCACCAGGCGCAGTCGTTTTCGGTGGCGGACACGATCGACAGCACCTGGATGTCGGCGGGCGAGAAGCTGCCGGCCGCGTACAGCTCGCGCAGGGCCAGGAAGCCGTTGAGCAGGCCGGGCGACGTGGCCATGGTGGCGGCCAGGTTGGGGATCAGGCCCACGGCGGCCTGCAGGCCCCGCAGGCCTTCACGCGCCGCCTCGGGCGCGGTCTCGACGGTGTGGATGGCGTAGGTCGATGCGACGGCGTTCTTGTTCATGGCCGGAAGTTCGGCCGCGGGACGCCCGGCGCCAATTCCTTCCCAGGTAAGTGCCGGCACCTACTTGGGGGTCTGAGCGCCGGACCGGGGTCTGCCCGGACCGCATAGCACTAAGCCCACTTTGACTAGGGGGGCGACTGCCCGTACTTTTCCCCTTCCACGCCACGGCCCCGGGAATGAACACACGGCTCCAGACGACCGCCCTCCTCGCGCTGCTCTGCGCGGCGCCGGCCCACGCCGCCGGGCCGCGGAGGATCGACCTCGACATCACCGGCGACGGCCAGCCGGAGATCTTCGTGGCCCGCGCGTTCGCGGGTGCGCCCGGCGGCGACGTGTTCGAGGTGTTCACGCCCCAGGCCGACGGCAGCCTGGGCGCGCTGGGCCACCTGGCCTTCGATCCCGCGCAGGGCTTCCGCGTGGATGCGGCGCGCCGGCGCGTCACCGTGCTGGTGGCGCCGGCGGGCGGAGGGGCGGTGCTCAGCGTCTACGCGCTGGAGGCCGGCTTCCGACGCCTGTCGCGCAAGGAGATGGCGGCGGACGAGGCCACGCTCGCGCGCGAGCGGGAGGCGCAGCGGCGGTTCTGGTCGCGCGCGCGCCGGGTGGAGACGACGGGCGAGACGGCCAGGGGGGGCGAGACGGTGTGGCGCGACGTGGCCACCGGCAAGGCCGTGGCCGGGCTGCGCCGCCTGGCCGCGCCGGCCGATGCCAAGGCGCGCCGCTGAGGCGCCCGAGAAGGGGAGTGGTGATGCTCAGGAGAACCGCCGCCGTGCTGGTGCTGGCCGCCGCTCCCGCCGGCGCCTCGGACGTGATCCCGAAGGCGGCCTGGACGCGGCCCATGGGCCTCGCGCTCGAGAACGCGGGCAAGGAGAAGGCCTCCATCACCTATCCGCACGTGGACGACGGCTACTGGCAGGGCGCGCCGGTGGGCGGCTTCGGGGCCGGCACGTTTTCGCGCAGCTACCGCGGCGACTTCGTGCGCTGGCACCTGAAGGCCGGCATCCACAAGTACGACGCGGTGCCGCCCAACCAGCTCGCGCTCTTCCAGCAGGCCGAAGGCGGGCCGGCCAAGGCCTGGGTGCTGCAGGCGGGCGGGGCCCGGCCGGGGCCGCTCTCGGCCTGGAGCTGGGACTACCCCGTGGGCGCGGGCGACTACGCCGCCCTCTATCCGAAGGCCTGGTTCGACCACAAGCCGCAGCCGGGCCAGCCGGCGCGGGTGGTGGTCGAGCAGTTCTCGCCCATCCTGCCCGACAACTACCGTGAGACGAGCTACCCGGTGGCCGTCAACGTGATCCACGCCTCGAACCCGGGCCCCGCGCCGGTCACCGTCTCCGTGCTCTTCTCGTGGGCCAACATGGTCGGCTGGTTCCGCGACGAATCGGCGAACCTGCAGGGCGCACTGAACCACGGCGATTTCAACACCTTCAAGTCGGAGCCGCTGGCCGGGGGCGGCACCATGAAGGGCATCGTGTTCGACCGCCAGCGCAGCGGCCCGGTCACCGAGGAGTGGGACGGCCAGTTCGCCATCGCCGCCTCCGAGACGGAGGGCGTGGACGTCACCTACCTCACCGACTTCGACGCCTTCGGCAGCGGGGCCGAGGTGTGGGCACCGTTCGCCCGGGACGGCCGCCTGCCCAACACCACCCGCGGCGTGATGAGCACGGGCGAGGCCATCGCCGGCGCCATCGCCGTGCGCTTCACGCTGGCGCCGGGCGCCCGGCGCAGCGTGCCCCTGGCCCTCGCGTGGGACCTGCCCATCGCGCAGTTCGGCGGCGGGGCCCGCTGGCTGCGCCGCTACACCGAATACTTCGGCGCCTCCGGCACCAACGCCTGGGCCATCGCCCGGGCCGGCCTGGAGAACGCGGAGAGGTGGAGCGCGGCCATCGACGCCTGGCAGAAGCCGTACATCGAGGACGAGACGAAGCCGCTGTGGTACCGCGGCATGTTGTGGAACGAGATGTACGCGCTGGCCGACCTGGGCACGGTGTGGGGCCGCCCGCTGGGAGCGGCGGCGGACACGCCCTGGACGTTCGGCTACCTGGAGTGTTTCGACTACCCGTACTACGAGACGCTCGACGTGCGCTTCTACGGCTCGGTGCCGCTGGCCCGCTTCTGGCCGGAGGTGGAGAAGGGGGTCATGCGCGCCTTCGCGGCCACCGTGCCCCGCGAGTGGCCGCAGAAGCACCTCTGGGTGTGGAAGACGGTGACCAGCGGCGCGCCCGCCTACCGCACGCGCAAGTCGAAGGGCGCGGTCCCGCACGACCTGGGCGTGCCCCAGGAGGACCCGTTCGTGTTCGTGAACCAGTTCTCCTGGCAGAACACGGACCGCTGGAAGGACCTCAACAGCAAGTTCGTGCTGCTGCTGTGGCGCGACTTCGTGATGTCGGGCGCCACCGACACCGCGTTCCTGCGCGACACCTGGCCGGCGGCGCAGGAGGCGCTGGCCTACCTCGACCAGTTCGACACCAACAAGGACGGCCTGCCCGAAAACGAGGGCTTCCCCGACCAGACCTACGACACCTGGCCGGTGCAGGGCGAAAGCGCCTACACCGGGGGCCTCTACCTGGCCGCGCTGCGCGCGGCCGAGGAGATGGGGCTCCGGCTGGGCGCCACGGCCGAGGCCGCCCGCTACCACGCGGCCTTCGCCAAGGCGCAGAAGAGCTACCTGGCCAAGCTCTGGAACGGCGAATACCTGCGCTACGACACGGCCAGCGCGCACAGCAACCTGGTGCAGTCGGACCAGCTGGCCGGCCAGTGGTACGCGGGCATGACCGGGCTGGGCGACATCCTGCCGCGCGAGATGCGCCAGAAGGCGCTGCGCAAGATCTTCGCCACCAACGTCATGAAGTTCCACGGCGGCGCGCTGGGGGCGGTGAACGGCATCGGCGCCGACGGCACGCTGGACCACGCCAACGAGCAGGTGTCGGAGGTGTGGACGGGCACCACGCTGGCCCTGGCCGCCCTCATGATGCAGGAGGGCATGACGGCGGAGGCCTTCACCACCGCCAAGGGCATCTACACGCCGGTCTACGAGAAGCTCGGCTACTGGTTCCGCACGCCGGAGGCCTGGGACGAGAAGGGCGAGTTCCGGGCCTCGATGTACATGCGCCCGGGCGCGATCTGGGCCATGGAGGCAGTGAAGCGATGAGCGACCACGACGACCGCCTGGCGGAGCTGACGCGGGCCCAGCGCCGGCTGGCCCTGGGCCTGACCGCGGCCATGATGGCCGTCTACTTCGGGTTCATCCTGCTGGTGGCCTTCGACAAGCCGCTGCTGGGCCGCCTGCTCCGCCCCGGCCTCTCCCTGGGCACGCTGCTGGGCGTGCTGGTGATCGTGGCCGCCTGGGTGCTCATCTGGGTGTACGTGCGCTGGGCCAACCGGCACTACGACCCGGCCGTGCGCGCGCTGCGCGGGGGGCCGCGCTAGTGCCGGCCGGGCTGGGCACGCCGCAGCCGGTCGCCATCGGCTTCTTCTTCGTCTTCATCGCCATCACGCTGGGCATCACCTGGTGGGCGGCCCGGCGCACGCGCACGGCCGAGCACTTCTATGCCGCCGGGCGCACCGTCACCGCCTTCCAGAACGGCCTGGCCCTGGCCGGCGACTACATGAGCGCGGCCAGCTTCCTGGGCATCGCCGGCCTGGTGGCCACCTCCGGCTTCGACGGGCTCATCTACTCGATCGGCTTCCTGGTCGGCTGGCCCATCGTGATGTTCCTGATCGCCGAGCCGCTGCGCAACCTGGGCAAATACACGTTCGCGGACGTGGTGGCCTACCGCCTGTCGGGTGTGCCGGTGCGCATGGCCGCCGCGCTGGGCACGCTGGCCGTGGTCTCCTTCTACCTGATCGCGCAGATGGTGGGCGCGGGCAACCTGATCAAGCTGCTCTTCGGGCTGCCCTACGAGACGGCGGTGGCGCTGGTGGGCGTGGTCATGCTGGCCTACGTGCTCTTCGGCGGCATGCTGGCCACCACCTGGGTGCAGATCGTGAAGGCGGTGCTGCTGCTGGCTGGGGCCACCATGCTGGCCGGGCTGGTGCTGTGGCGCTTCCACGGGAACCCGATGGGCCTCTTCGACGCCGCCTCCGCCCGCTACGGCGCGGCGGTGCTGGCCCCGGGCCAGCTGGTGAGCAACCCGCTCGACGCGGTCTCGCTGGGCCTGGCCCTCATGTTCGGCACCGCCGGCCTGCCCCACATCCTGATGCGCTTCTACACCGTGCCCGACGCGCGCACGGCCCGCATCTCCGTCTCCTGGGGCACCGCCTTCATCGGCTTCTTCTACCTGCTCACGTTCGTGCTCGGCTTCGGGGCCATGGTGCTGGTGGGCCGGGAGGCCATCCAGTCGATCGACAAGGGCGGCAACATGGCGGCGCCGCTCCTGGCCGCGGTGCTGGGCGGCACCGGCTTCCTGGGCTTCATCTGCGCGGTGGCCTTCGCCACCATCCTGGCCGTGGTGGCCGGCCTCACGCTCTCGGGCGCGGCCGCGCTCTCGCACGACCTGTGGGTGAACGTGGTCCGGCACGGCGAGGCGCCCGAGAAGGAGCAGCTGCGCGTGGCCCGCGGGGCCACCGTCCTCCTGGCCCTGCTCTCCATCGTGCTGGGCATCGCCTTCAAGGGCCAGAACGTGGCCTACATGGTCGGCCTGGCCTTCGCCATCGCGGCCAGCGCCAACTTCCCGGCCCTGGTGCTCTCGGTGTTCTGGCGCCCCTTCACCACCCGCGGGGCCCAGGCCAGCATGATCGTGGGCACGCTCTCGGCCCTGGTGCTCATCTTCCTCTCGCCCACGGTGCAGGTGCAGATCCTGCACCACGCGCACGCCCCCTTCCCGCTCAGCAACCCGGGCCTGGTGACCATCCCCCTCTCCTTCCTGACCGGGATCGCCGTGTCCCTGGCCCGGCCCGACGCGAAGGCGCGCGACGCCTTCCCGGGCCTGCAGCGGCGGCTCCACCTGGGCGGCGACTAGCCCGGCCGCCCTCCACGGCGCCGCCGGAGCGCGTTGCTTCGGCCGTGCTTTCTGCATACATTCGGGGCGGAGGATCCCTCTCATGGCCGCGACCGCCGAGACGCTGCCCCTCACGCGCTCGGCCGCCACGCCGGGCGCGGCCCGCCTGCCCTGGTACCTGACGGCCGTGCTGTCGTCCTCCGCGGCCATCCTGGTCGGGCTCATCTGGGACATCTGCTGGCACCGCACCATCGGCCGCGACACGTTCTGGTCGCCGCCGCACCTGGCCATCTACCTGGGCGGCGTGGTGGCCGGGCTGTCTTCGGCCCTGGTCATCTTCCGCACCACGCTGCGCGGGTCCGCGGCCGAGAAGGCGGAGGGCGTGCGGGTGCTGGGCTTCACCGGGCCGCTGGGCGCGTTCTTCTGCAGCTGGGGCGCGGGGGCCATGCTCACCTCGGCCCCCTTCGACGACTGGTGGCACAACGCCTACGGGCTGGACGTGAAGATCCTCAGCCCGCCGCACATGGTCCTGGCCCTGGGCATCAACGCCATCCAGATGGGCGCCATGTTGACGGCAGTGGCGCTGCAGAACCGGTGGGAGCCGGCGGGGGAGATGCACCCGGCCGACGGCCTGCGCTCACGCCTGCGCCTGGCCTACGCCTTCTCGGCCGGCCTGCTGCTCACGAACGTGGCCATCCTCACCTACGAATACGCGCAGCGCGTGCTGATGCACAGCTCGATCTTCTACCAGGTGGCGGCGGCGTCCTTCCCGCTGGTGCTGGTGGCGGGGGCCTGGGCCTCGCGCCTGCGCTGGCCCGCCACCACGGCGGCCGCCATCTACACCGCGCTCTGGCTGGCCCTGGTGTGGATCATGCCGCTCTTCCCGGCCGAGCCGCGCCTGGGGCCGGTGCGCCAGCCCATCACGCACATGGTGCCGCTCCAGTTTCCGCTCCTGCTGATCGTGCCCGCGCTGGCCATCGACCTCGTCCGCCGCCGCTGGAAGGGCGGCTCCGGATGGACGCTGGCCCTGGCCCTGGGCGCCGCCTTCCTGGCCGCGTTCCTGGCCGCGCAGTGGCCGTTCGCCAACTTCCTGATGACGCCCGCCTCGCGCAACCGGGTGTTCGTCACCCACGAGCTGCCCTACTTCGTGAGCAGCGCCGCCGCCGCCTCGCGCAACCAGTTCTACGCCTGGGACCGCGGCGCCTTCGCCCTGCCCCGCGGGCTGCTGCTGGCCCTGGTGCTGGCCGTGATCTCCTCCCGGCTGGGCCTGCTCTGGGGCGGATGGATGAGCCGGGTCCGGCGTTGAGCCGGCGCCTGCGCGCCCTGCCGGCCGCGCTCGTCTTCGTGCTCGCGCTGCCCGCGGCCGCGGGGGCCCACATCGGCAGCCCCGACGTCTTCTTCGACGGGCACGCCGGGCCCTACAAGGTGCTGGTGCAGGTCCAGCCGCCGGACGTGGTGCCGGGCACGGCGCGCCTCTGGCTGGGCACCGATGCCGACGTGAGCCGGGTGGCGCTGCGCCCGCTCTACTTCGAGACCGGGCGCGAAGGCGCCGCCCGGCCCGACGTGGCCCAGCCCGTGCCCGGCGCGGCCCACGCCTTCGCCGGGCAGGTGTGGCTGATGGAGTTCGGATCGGCCAGCGTGGAGCTGGAGCTGGCCGGCGGCCGCGGAGCGGGCCGCGTGGTGGTGCCGGTGCCGGCCCTGGCCACCGCCCGCCGCACCATGCCCCGCGGCATGGGCGCCCTGCTGGCCGCGCTGGGCCTGGCGCTGGTGGCCGGCGCGGTGGCCATCGCGCGCGCGGGCGTGGTGGACGCGGTGGTGGACCCGGCCGCGCCGCCGTCCACGCGCCGCGGGACGAAGGTGGTCGCCGTCACCACGGCGCTGGTGGTGCTGGCCCTCGTGCTCGGCCAGCGCTGGTGGGGAGCCGTGGACGGCCAGTTCCGCCGCCGCCTCTACCGCCCGGCCCGCGTCACCACCACCGTGGGCGCCGACCGCGTGCTGCACCTGGCGGTGGAGGACCGGGGGTGGAGCGAGCGCAGCACGGGCAGCTACCTGCCCGACCACGGCAAGCTGATGCACCTCTTCCTGGTGCGGGCGGACGGCGCCTTCGCCCATCTCCACCCCCTGGCCGGGAAGAACGCGGACACGTTCGACACCGCGCTGCCGCCGCTGCCCGAGGGCCGCTACCAGGTCTTCGCCGACGTGGTGCGCGACGAC
>Ga0111538_10009349_pt1 | contig 13092 bp, 10 predicted proteins | sample SoiMethybrSBSTD1_FD_79669 | JGI IMG/M metagenome (GOLD analysis project Ga0111538, IMG submission 79669) | Bulk soil microbial communities from a Populus tree surrounding site in Tennessee, USA - Soil MetaG P. TD hybrid SBSTD1 (version 2)... | ecosystem: Environmental > Terrestrial > Soil >...
GATCTCGCCGCCGTCCGCGACCGCGGTGAGCGCGGCCGGCAGCAGCCGGCAGGGCAGCGACAGCGTGCATGGATTCGAATCGCTGCCGTCCAGCGTGAGGTAGGCGCGGAAGATCTGCGCCTGGGCGGGGGCCGCGGCGAGGAAGAGCAGTGCGGCCAGGGCGGAGATCGTCGGGGCGATTCGCATGGGAGCTCCCTTGGGTTGTTGGTCTTCGGTGGCGCGCTTGCATCCTACGCCAAGGTAGAATTCGCGCAATCCTCGAAGGGGTCGCGACATGGCCGACAGGGAATTCGGTTTCGAGACGCTCTGCCTGCACGCGGGGCAAATCCCCGACGCGCAGACCGGATCGCGCGCGGTGCCGCTCTACCAGACGACCTCGTATGTCTTCGATAGCGCCGACCACGCAGCGAGTCTCTTCAACCTGCAGACGTTCGGCAACGTCTACACGCGGTTGTCGAATCCGACGACCGCCGTGTTCGAGGAGCGCATGGCGGCGCTCGAGGGCGGGCGTGCATCCGTAGCCACGGCTTCGGGGCAGGCGGCCGAGATGGTCGCGTTCCTGAACATCCTCGAGAAGGGCGACCACATCGTGTCGTCGTCGAAGCTCTACGGCGGCACGTACACGATGCTCGCGGTCAACTTCGCCAAGTTCGGCATCGAGGCGACGCTGGTGGACCCGGACGACCCGGAGAATTTCAGGAAGGCCCTCAGGCCCAACACCAAGGCGCTCTTCTCCGAGACGCTCGGCAACCCGGCCATCAACGTGATCGACATCGCAGCCATCGGCGCCATCGCGCGCGAGGCCGGTGTCCCTTTCATCGTCGACAACACCGCGGCCTCGCCCTACCTCTGCCAGCCGCTCCTGCACGGCGCCGATGTCGTCGTGCACTCGGCCACCAAGTTCATCGGCGGCCACGGCACCTCGATGGGTGGCGTGGTGGTGGAGAGCGGCAAGTTTCCCTGGGACAACGGGAAGTTCCCCGGGATGACCGAGCCCTCGGTGGGCTATCACGGCGTCAAGTTCTACGAGACCTTCGGCGACTTCGGCTTCACCATGAAGGCGCGCATGGAGGTGATGCGCGTCTACGGGCCCGCGATCTCGCCCTTCAACTCGTGGCTCCTGCTGCAGGGCCTGGAGACGCTGCCGGTACGCATGGACCGCCACGTGTCCAACGCGATGGGCGTGGCGAAATTCCTGCGCGACCATCCGAAGGTCTCCTGGGTGAACTACCCGGGCCTGGCCGACAACAAGTACCACGCGCTGGCGAAAAAGTACCTGCCCCGGGGCGCGGGGTCACTGCTCTCCTTCGGCATCAAGGGCGGCTACGAGGCGGGCGTCAAGTTCATCGAGGCGCTCACCTTCGTTTCCCACCTCGCCAACATCGGCGACGCGAAGTCGCTGGTGATCCATCCCGCGTCGACCACGCATCGGCAGCTCGACGAGGAGCAGCAGAAGAAGGCCGGCGTGCCCCCCGATATGGTGCGGCTGTCGATCGGGCTGGAGAGCCTGGATGACATCCTCTGGGACCTCGACCGGGGTCTGGCTGCCGCCTGAATAAACGGGGTCAGACTCCAATTAAGTTAATCCGCGGGTTTTCTGCCGAAAACCCACCCGATTAACTTAATTGGAGTCTGACCCCGTTTATTCCAGGCTGCTGCCGAGCAGCTTCTCCGCCTCGCGCGTGGCCGTGGCCAGCATCGTGTCCTCGATCCAGCCGAGGCGCTGGGACAGGCGCACGTAGGTCTCGCGGCCGCCCTCGGTGGAGACTGCGATGCCGGCGAGGAAGAGATCGCCTTCGGGTGTGGCCAAGTACGCGCCGGCACCGATCTCGCCGGGTGCCAGCGCGCCCTGCAGGTCGGAGGCCTCGTCGCCCGCCTTGATGCGCACGATGAAGGTCTTCTCGGCGATGAGGTCGACCGTGTTGATGCCCGCGCGCCTCTTGTAGTCGGGCCGGCCGGCGGGTGCGGCGCCCTGCTTGCCGGTGGCGCCGTTGGCCACGATCGCGAGCACCCGGCCGGTCTCGTCGGGCCCGCGGTGGATCGTGATGGGTGTCACCCCGCGCACGGCTTTCGACAGGTAGAGCAGGGCGATCACGCCGTCGGTGTGGATCGCCTCGATCTCGTGCTCGCGTCCGGCAATCACGATGGCGGGCGCGGGTTTCACCTCGCGCAGGAGCCCCGCCGGGGCGGCCGCGGTCAGCACCCAGCGGGCGCCGATCAGGACGCCCTCACCCGCGGAGGCGGGTAGACGGATCGAAGAGGCGTAGCGCGTGGCGAGCTCGAGATACTCCGCATCGTCCCGATCGGCGCGGACGAGCAGGGCGGCGGCTGGCAGGCACGCCATGCACGCGGCCGCAGCAATGGAGGATCGAAGCAGCACGCATCTATTTTATCAAGCGGCGTTGAAGGCGAAGGCCGGTGGGGCGGTGGTGTCGCGGCGCCACAGGGCGCCCAGCTCGGTGCGCAGCAGCGAGAGCGCCTTGTGGCGCTCGAGCAGCAGCTCGCGGCTCTGGTTCTCGACGTCGCTCGCGCGCTCGAAGCGGCCCTGCGCGTCGTACACGTCGGCCAGCGCCTGGAGCGCGTGGGCGAGCGTGTCGTCGCGCAGCAGGCGGGCGGCCACGCAGGCGCGCTCGCCTGCCCATTCGGCCGCACGCAGGTCTCCGGACCAACGCAGCAGCCGGCATTCGGCGAGGTGGACCTCGGCCAGGATCGCGGCATCGTCCACGAGCGCGACCAGGGCCAGCGCACGGTCGACCTGGATGCGGGCGAGCCCGTAGTTGCCGCGGCGCGATTCGGACTCGGCGGCCGCGGCGGCGATCGCCGCGTCCTCGTTGGCGTAGCTGCCGGTGGCGAGCGCGGCGCGGTACGCGCGCAGCGCCTGCTTGAAGTTGACCTCGGAGTGATCCTGCCGGCCGCTCGCGGCCGCGGCGATCGCCTGGAGCCGATAGCAGTGGCCGATGTGCTTGGCGGTGCGTTTCATCGCGAGCGTGTCGCGCGCGAGCCGGTAGCGCAGGCCGGCGACGCGGTATTCCTGCCGGGCCGCCTGGTACTGGCCGCGACGGGTGAGCAGCAGCCCCTGCAGCTCGCGGGCGCGCGCCTCGCGCACGGGGTCTTCGGCGGTGACGGCATCGTGGATCGCGCGCGCGGCGAGCTCGCCCGCCATCTCGTGCGCGTCGGCCTCCACCAGCGCCCGCGCCATCGTGCAGAGGGCGTCGCAGCGGCGCCGCGGGTCCGTGGCGCAGGCTTCGACGGCCTCGAGGCCCACGGTCAGGGCGGCGGGAAGCTTGCCGCGCTCCAGGTGGCGGGCCATGAGGTCGAGCAGGGCGCTGATGCGGTCCGTGTGCGCCTGGTTGAGCCGGTCGCCGAGCCGATACACCACTGCAGACATGGTTTTTTCCGAAGAGGATTTCATGGCCCAAGCATCGGCTGGAGAGCCAAACCGGGCTGTGAGCGTGTTCACATGCCGGGCCTGCTTTCGGTTTCAGCGGTCATGTCCGGCCGCCCGCCATGGTTTCAATTGACTTCAAGCGGAGGCCCGGCATAGGATAGGTTTCAAACGATCGTTTGAATCGGACGTTTTACATGGCGCCCACCCGGCCTGCCCGAAAGGGCGTGGCCCTCGACCAGACCTCCGCGGACACCAAGACGCGCATCCTCGACGCGGCGGAGGAGCTGTTCATGGAGCATGGGTTCGAGGCCACGAGCCTGCGCAGCCTCACCGCCTCGGCGTCGGTGAACCTCGCCGCGGTGAACTACCACTTCGGCTCGAAGGAAGAGCTCTTCCAGGCCGTCCTCACGCGCCGCCTCGACCCGATGAACAAGGAGCGCATCGAGCTCATCGACCGGCTCGAGCGCGAGTCCGCGGGCAAGGCCATCGCCTGCGAGAAGATCCTCTTCGCGATGCTCATCCCGGCGCTGCGCCTGGCGCGCGACGAGGAGCTCGGAGGCAAGCACTTCCTGCGGCTGGTCGGCCGCGCCTACGCCGACCCGGCGCCATTCATCCGCCACTTCCTCTCGGAGCAGTACGCCGAGATGATCGGGCGCTACAAGGAAGCCTTCCACAAGGCCCTGCCCCACCTGTCGCGCCAGGAGCTCACCTGGCGGCTGCATTTCGTGATGGGGGCGCTCTCGTACACACTGCTCGGCGCGGACCCGCTCAAGCTCTTCGACCAGGTCACGCCGGGGCAGCGGGACAACGACGAACTGTTGCTGCAACGGCTGGCGCCATTCCTGGTCGCCGGCCTCAAGGCGCCGGCGCTGGGGAGTACCCCAAAGCTGGAGCTCGTATCGGGAGACTGAACCTAACCCCCGTCAGAAGGGAGGAAAGGCATGGAGAGCTTGGTGATTCTTTTCGCACTCGCAGTGGCGACGGCGTGGGCCCTCGCGTACAAACGGGCCAACGGCATCGGCTGGTCGATCTGGCTGGCGGCCGTGGTCGCGGGCCTGGAGTTCGGCACCGGCGCGCCCAACTGGATCGTGAAGAGCCTGTGGGTGGTGGCGGCGGTGTTCGCGGCTTTCGCGATCGTGAAGCCGCTGCGCCGCGCGGTGATCACCGCGCAGATCTTCCGCATCTACAAGAAGATCATGCCGCAGGTCTCCCAGACCGAGCAGGAGGCGCTCGACGCCGGCAGCATCTGGTGGGACGCCGACCTCTTCACCGGCCGGCCCGACTGGAAGAAGCTGCTCGAGTATCCCCACGCCAAGCTGAGCGCCGAGGAGCAGGCGTTCGTCGACGGTCCCGTCGAGGAGCTCTGCGGGATGCTGAACGAGTGGGACGCCACCCACAAGCACATGGACCTCCAGCCCGAGGTGTGGAAGTTCATCCGCGAGAAGGGCTTCCTCGGCATCATCATCCCGAAGGCGTACGGCGGGCTGGGCTTCTCGGCCTTCGCGCACTCGGAGATCGTGACCAAGATCTCGACGCGTAGCGGCACGGCCGCGGTCACCGTCATGGTGCCGAACTCGCTCGGGCCGGCGGAGCTGCTGATCCACTACGGCACCGAGGCGCAGAAGAACCACTACCTGCCGCGCCTCGCGAAGGGACAGGACATTCCCTGCTTCGCCCTCACCAACCCCGAGGCGGGCTCGGACGCCGGCGCCATCCCCGACTTCGGCATCGTCTGCAAGGGCATGCACGAGGGCAAGGAAGTCCTCGGCCTGCGCATGACCTGGGAGAAGCGCTACATCACGCTCGCCCCCGTGGCCACGATCCTGGGCGTCGCCTTCAAGCTCTTCGATCCCGACAAGCTCCTGGGCGGGGCCGAGGAGCGCGGCGTCACGCTCGCCCTCATCCCGACCTCGCACAAGGGCGTGCAGATCCGCCGCCACATCCCTCTGGGCGCGGCCTTCATGAACGGCCCCACCTGGGGCAAGGACGTCTTCATTCCGCTCGACTGGATCATCGGCGGCAAGGAGCAGGTGGGCAACGGCTGGCGCATGCTGGTCGAGTGCCTGGCCGCGGGCCGCTCGATCTCGCTGCCCTCGATGTCGATGGCCGCGGGCAAGCTCGCCTCGCGCGCCACCGGCGCCTACGCGCGCGTGCGCCACCAGTTCAAGATGCCCATCGGCAAGTTCGAGGGCGTGGAGGAGCCGCTCGCGCGCATCGGCGGCAGCACCTACATGATGGATGCGACGCGCCGCATGACCATGGTGGCGCTCGACTCGGGCGAGAAGCCCTCGGTGATCTCGGCGATCTGCAAGTACCACATGACCGAGCGCATGCGCCAGATCATCAACGACGCCATGGACATCCACGGCGGCAAGGGCATCATGATGGGGCCGAACAACTACCTCGGCCACGCGTACATGAACGTGCCCATCGCGATCACCGTCGAGGGCGCCAACATCCTCACGCGCTCGATGATCATCTTCGGCCAGGGCGTCATCCGCTGCCACCCGTTCGTGCTGAAGGAGATCGAGGCGGCGGCGAAGAACGACCTCGCCGCCTTCGATGCCGCTTTCTTCGGCCACATCGCGTTCACGCTGTCGAATGCCGGGCGCTCGCTCTGGCTGGGCTTCACCGGCGGCTGGGGCTACCCCGTGCCGGGCACGCCGGACACGCGCCGCTACCTGCAGCAGATGGCGCGCTTCTCGTCCGGATTCGCGCTGCTGGCCGATGTCTCCATGTTCGTGATCGGCGGGGACCTCAAGCGCCGCGAGAAGATCTCCGCCCGCCTGGGCGACATCCTCTCGCTGCTCTACATGGCCTCGGCGACGGTGAAGCGCTTCCACGACGAGGGGCGCCAGGAGGAGGACATCCCGCTCATCACCTGGGCGATGTGGGACAGCTTCTTCCGCATCCAGGTGGCGATGGAGGGCGTGATCTCCAACTTCCCCAACAAGGCGGTCGCGAACTGGCTGCGCATGTTCGTGTTCCCGAAGGGCCTCACGCTCAACGCGCCGCACGACAAGTGGGGCTCGAAGGTGGCGGCGATCCTCATCAACCCGGGTCCCGCGCGCGACCGCCTCACCGCGGGCGCGTACATCCCGCGTGACGAGAACGACGTGATCGGCAGGCTGGAGTTCGCGATGGAGGCGACGGTCAAGGCCGAGCCCATCGAGGCGAAGGTGCGCAAGGCGCAGAAGGAAGGCAAGCTTCCACAGCACACGCTCGCCGAGCGGCGCCTGGCCGCGCTCAACCAGCAGATCGTCACCCAGCAGGAGTACGACCACCTGCTCTACACCGACCGGCTGCGCCGCGACGTCATCAAGGTGGACGACTTCCCGATCGACCTCGCACGCCATCAATCGGCGGAGGATTCATGGCAACCGGATTCGCACAAGAAGGCAGCCGTCGCGTCCATGTAGTCGACGGGGCGCGCACCCCGTTCCTGAGGGCGCAGAACCGGCTGGGGCCCTTCACCGGCTCCGACCTGGCGGTGAACGCGGGCCGGCCGTTGCTGCTCCGGCAGCCTTTCGGTCCCGAGGCGTTCGACGAGGTCATCATCGGCGCCGCGATGCCGTCCTCCGAGGAGGCCAACATCGGTCGCGTGGTCTCGTTGCGCCTGGGTTGCGGCGACAAGGTCCCGGCATGGACGGTGATGCGCAACTGCGCCTCGGGCATGCAGGCGCTCGATTCCGCGCTGGTCAACATCCTTGCGGGCCGCTCGCGCCTGGTGCTCGCGGGCGGCACCGACGCGATGAGCCACGCGCCGCTGCTCTACGGGCCCGCCATGGCCAACTGGTTCATGGCCATGAATGCCGCCAAGACGGGCGGCGCCAAGGCGGCGCTGGCGGCGAAGTTCAAGGTGGATTTCCTCAAGCCGGTGATCGCCATCCTGAACGGGCTCACCGACCCGATCGTGAAGCTCTCGATGGGCTCGACGGCCGAGATCGTCGCCAGGCGCTTCGGCATCACCCGCTCGATGATGGATGAATTCGCCGTGGAGTCGCACCGGCGCGTCGCCTTCGCGCAGGACAACGGGCACCTCACCGAGATCGAGCCGATGTATGGTCCCGACGGCAAGGTGTATGCCGCCGACGACGGGCTGCGGCGCGATTCCAGCGTCGAGAAGCTGGCGAAGCTGCGGCCCGTGTTCGACCGCACCTACGGCAACGTGACGGCGGGCAACAGCTCGCAGGTCACCGACGGCGCGGCGATGGTGGTGCTCGCCTCCGAGGACGTCGTGAACGAATACGGCCTGAAGCCCCTGGGCCGCATCGTCGACGCCCATTGGGGCGCGCTCGACCCCTCGGAGATGGGCCTGGGCCCGGTCCACGCGATCACGCCCATGCTGATGCGCCACAAGCTCACATGGGACGACATCGACGTGGCCGAGATCAACGAGGCCTTCGCCGCCCAGGTGCTGGGGTGCGTGGCCGCCTGGGATGACCCCGCGTACACCAGGGAGCACTTCGGTTCCGAACGCCCGGTGGGGCGCCTCGACCGCGCGAAACTGAACGTCGACGGAGGTGCGATCGCCGTGGGTCATCCCATCGGCGCCTCGGGCGCGCGCGTGGTGCTGCACGCGCTCAAGGTACTCGAGCGCACCGGGGGCAAACGTGCCGTGGCGTCGCTGTGCATCGGCGGCGGCCAGGGCGGCGCCATGCTGCTCGAGCGGACTTGAACCTCACGCGGCTGAATTTCGGCGCCACCGGCATCCGGCGCCTGCTGAACCTGTGGCCGCCCTTCCGGGGCGCGGGAGTGCGCGTGGTCGAGATCGCGCCCGACTTCCGCACCGCGCGGGTCGAGCTGCGCGCGCGGCTGCTGAACCGCAACTACGTCGGCACCCACTTCGGCGGCTCGCTCTACGCGATGACCGACCCGTTCTTCATGATCATGATGATGCACAACCTCGGCCGCGACTACATCGTGTGGGACAAGGCCGGGACGGTGAGGTACCTGAAGCCCGCGCGCGGCACCGTCACGGCGCGGTTCCGCCTCGACGAGTCGGATGTCGCGCGCGCGCGGGAAGCGACGGCGGGCGGCGACAAGTACGAGCCCAGCTTCAAGGTGGAAATAGTCGACGGCGAGGGCGTCGTGGTCGCCGATGTCGAGAAGACGCTGCACATAAGAAAGAAGAGCCGCTAATGGACCTCAAGCACTGGAAGCTGTCGATCGACGCGGACAGCCTGGCGTGGCTGTACTTCGACCGGGCGGGCGCGAGCACCAACACTTTCTCGAGCGAGGCGCTGCGTGAGCTGGGCAGCATCGCCGACCACCTCGGTGCCATGCCGCCCAGGGCGATGGCGATCCTCTCGGCCAAGGAGAACGGCTTCGCCGCCGGCGCCGACATCGAGGAGTTCACGCGCCTGGCGAGCGCCGAGGAGGCGAACGCCTTCCTCGTGCTGGGCAACGAGGTGTTCGACAAGGTCGAGAAGCTCCCTTTCCCGACCGTCGCCATGGTGCACGGCTTCTGCATGGGCGGTGGCACCGAGCTGGCGCTCGCCTGCCGCTACCGCGTGATGGACGACGGCCCGAAGACGCGCATGGGGCTGCCCGAGGTCCTGATCGGAATCGTGCCGGGCTGGGGCGGGGCGAAGCGCATGCCGCGCCTCATCGGCGCGGCGCCGGCGCTCGACCTGATGCTCACCGGCCGCGCGATCGACGCGCGCCGCGCGAGAAAGCTGGGCCTGGTGGACGTGGCCACGCCGCGGCGCCACTTCGAGAATGCCGCGAGGACGCTGCTCGGGAACCCGCCGAGGCCGCGCAAGCCCGCGTTCGGGGCCGCGATCACCGACTGGCCGGGCATCCGCAACGTCGTGGCTTCCAAGGCGGCGAAGCAGGTCGCCGAGAAGGCGCGCCGCGACCACTACCCCGCGCCCTACGCGATCATCGAGCTGTGGCGCGACTTCGGCGGCGACGTGCGCAACGTGCCGAAAGACCATCCGGCGTCGATGACGTCGCTCTTCCAGCATCCGACGACGCGAAACCTGATCCGGATCTTCACGCTGCAGGACCGGCTGAAGGCGCTCGGAAAAGGCGATGGCGGGATCGAACACGTGCACGTGATCGGCGCCGGCGCCATGGGCGGCGACATCGCGGCGTGGTGCGCGATGCGCGGCCTGACCGTGACCCTCCAGGACCTCGCGCCCGACCGCATCTCGCCGGCCATCAAGCGCGCGGCAGACCTCTACAAGAAGCGGCTGCGCGAGCCGCACCTCGTCCAGGCCGCGATGGATCGCCTGGTGCCCGACGTGAAGGGCGACGGGGCCGCGCGCGCGGACCTCGTGATCGAGGCGATCGTCGAGAACGCCGAGGTCAAGCGCAAGGTGTTCGCCGGCATCGAGCCGCGCATGAAGGCGAGCGCCATCCTGGCCTCCAACACCTCGAGCATCCCGCTGCAGGAGCTGGCCTCGATCCTGAAGCGCCCCGAACGTCTCGTCGGCATCCACTTCTTCAATCCCGTGGCGCAGATGATGCTGGTGGAGATCGTGCAGGGCCCGCAGACCGCGCCCGAGGTCATGCAGGCCGGCCAGTCCTTCACGCGCAAGATCGACAAGCTGCCGCTGCCGTGCAAGTCGGCGCCCGGCTTCCTCGTGAATCGCGTGCTCTCGCCCTACCTGCTCGAGGCGATGCTGCTGGTGGACGAGGGCGTGCCGCCGGAGGCGCTCGATGCCGCGATGAAGGACTTCGGCATGCCGATGGGACCGATCGAGCTCTCCGACATGGTCGGGCTCGACATCGGCTGGGCCGTGGGCCAGGAGCTCGCCAAGGCGGGCACGCCCATCCCGAAGAAGATGCAGCAGCTGGTCGAGGCGAAGAAGTTCGGCATGAAGACCGGGCAGGGCTTCTACACGTGGGTGAAGGGCAAGGCGCAGAAATCGCACACGGGCACGGGCAGCGTGGACCTGAAGGCCCTGGCCGACCGCATGGTGGCACCGGCGCTCAACGAGGCGGTGGCGTGCCTGCGCGAGGGCATCGTCGCCGACGCCGACCTGGTGGACGTCGGGATGATCTTCGGCACCGGCTTCGCGCCGCATCGGGGCGGTCCGATCCAGACGATCCGTGAGCGAGGCAAGGAAGAGTGGCTGAGGGTCCTGGCGGACCTCAAGGCGAAGCACGGGTTGCGGTTCGAGCCGGACAGCGGTTGGTCGTCCCTGTGAACGCGGCCCTCGCGGCCTGGCGTCGCCTCGAGTCCAAGCCGCTCGGCAAGGCGCTTTTCTCGCGCTTCATCTGCTTCAAGGCGCCGTACTTCGGCACCATCTCGCCTCGCTTCGAGGAGCTTCGCCCGGGCTATGCGCGCGTGGCGATGCGCAAGCGTCGCGCGATCACCAACCACATCGGGACGGTGCACGCCATCGCGATGTGCAACCTGGCCGAGCTCGCCGCCGGCACGATGACCGAGGTCTCGATTCCCGAGTCGATGCGCTGGCTGCCCCGGGGGATGACGGTCGAGTACCTGAAGAAGGCGAGCGGTGGCATCCAGGCGGTCGCCACCCTGCCCGAGGTTGCCGAGGGCGCGGGCCGCGACGTGCCGGCGACGGTGGAGATGAAGGACGACGCGGGCGAGCTCGTGTGCCGGGCGACCATCACGATGTGGGTGTCGCCACGCAAGAAATAGTCGCGCGGCGTTTCCCTGCCGCGACCGATCCCTGGGCCACGCTGGTGATCGCGGGCGCGATGGGCGTGCGCCAGGACTTCTACGAGCCGCTCGCGCGCTTCCTCGCCGCGAGCGGCGTCCACACTCTCACCTTCGACTACCGCGGCATGGGGTTCTCGCGCAAGGGGAGCCTGCGCTCGTTCGACACCGACCTCTCGACGTGGGCCGAGCGCGACCTGAACGGCATGCTCTTCGAGGCGCAGTCGATGGCGCCGCGCCTGCCGCTCCTCTACCTCGGGCACAGCCTTGGCGGCCAGATTCTCGGCGTGCTTCCCGACGCCGGGCGGGTGAAGGCGGCGCTCACCGTCACGGCGGGCTCGGGCTACTACAAGATGAACGATCGCATGTGGCTGCGCGTGCGCATCCTCTGGTTCGCTGCGATCCCCGCGCTCACGCCGCTCTTCGGCTACTTCCCGGGCAAGAACCTGCGAATCGTGGGCGACCTTCCGCGCGGCGTGGCGTGGCAGTGGCGGCGCTGGTGCCTGCATCCCGAGTACCTGCTGGCCGAGGGCGAGCGCTATCGCGAGGCCTTCAGGCGCGTCGCCATCCCGATCCGCGGATATTCCTTCGAGGACGACCCGATGATCCAGCGCGCGGCGATCGACCATTTGCACTCGTTCTATTCCGCGGCGCAGGTCGAGCGGCGTCACCTCGAGCCCGGGGACGTCGGCGCGCGCAGCGTGGGCCACTTCGGGTTTTTCTCCGAGCGCAGCCGCGACACGCTGTGGCGCGAATCCCTCGACTGGCTGCGCGCGCGGGTGCCAGGCACGGCCTGATACCATCTTCCGCTCGCCCTGACCCAGGGAGGAGGGACGATGCTCCGAAGATCATTGGCGCTCGCGGCCGTGCTCTGCCTGGCCTGCGGGATTGCGACGGCGCAGACTTTTTCCGGCGTGCTGTCCGGGTCGTGGTGGGACCCGGCCCGCTCGGGCGAAGGGCAGTTCATCACCTTCGAGACCGTCGGCACGCGCAACGTCGCGTACTTTGCGTGGTTCACGTACAGCGCGACCGGTGGTGCGAGCTGGCTGGTCGGCAACGCCGACTACACGCCCGGTTCGACCAGCATCTCGATTCCGGTGTTCACCGGGGCGGGCGCGCGCTTCGGCGACGCGTTCCGCTCCGGCGACGTGCAGATCGCGGCGGCCGGGACGGTGGTGCTGCAGTACGTCTCGTGCACGCAGCTGCGCATGACGTACACCGGCCCGCAATCGTTCACGCTCACGCTCTCGCGCCTCGTGGGGCCGCTCGCCGGCACGACGTGCGTGAGCGCCCCGGTCGCGCCGTCGGCGACCGACAACGCCCTGCGGCCGCTGCTCTCGTCGGCGAGCCAGACCGGGGATGCGCGCGCGGGGCGGCGCATCCCCTCCATCGACGAGCCCCTCCCGCAGCTGGGCAAGCTGCTCTTCTTCAGCAAGGCGCTCTCCGGCAACCTGGACACCGCCTGCGCCTCCTGCCACCACCCGGCGCTGGCCGGCGCCGACGGGCTCTCGCTCTCGGTGGGCACCGGGGCGGCCAACCCGAACCTCCTCGGCGCGGGACGCGCGCTCGCCGCCGGCGGTTTCAGCACCTCGCGCAACACCAACACGTTCTTCAACGTCGCCCTCTGGGACTCGTTCCTCTTCTGGGACGGCCGCGTCGAGAGCATCGGCAAGCTGCGCTTCGGCAACGGCGCCAACAGCGGCATCCGCACGCCCGATTCCGCGATCGGCGTTCCCGATCCGCTTGCCGGGGCGAGCCTGCCCGCCGCCCAGGCGCGCTTTCCCATCGTCTCGCCGAGCGAGATGAAGGGCGCGAACGCCTTCGCCGGCATGAGCGACAACGCGGTGCGCGCGCATCTCGCCGCGCGCATCGGCGACTACGGCACCGGCGCAGGGACGCTCCGGTCCTCGCAGTGGCTGCAGCGCTTCCGCGCGGCGTTCGCCAACCCTGGCGGCACCGCGCAGCAGCTCATCACCATCGAGAACATCACGCTCGCCATCGCCGAGTACCAGCGCTCGGCGACTTTCGTGGACACGCCCTGGGCGCGCTACGTGCGCGGCGACAATGCCGC
>Ga0111538_10009350_pt1 | contig 13092 bp, 10 predicted proteins | sample SoiMethybrSBSTD1_FD_79669 | JGI IMG/M metagenome (GOLD analysis project Ga0111538, IMG submission 79669) | Bulk soil microbial communities from a Populus tree surrounding site in Tennessee, USA - Soil MetaG P. TD hybrid SBSTD1 (version 2)... | ecosystem: Environmental > Terrestrial > Soil >...
AGGCGTGGTGAGCGTGTTGCGCGGAATCGGCCAGGGGAAGCTCGCCGCCAAGCTGGACTACCCCCTCGGCTCGTTCCCGTGGGCGCTCGCGCTCGGTGATCTGAACGGAGACGGCAAGCTGGACGTCGCCGTGGTCGACCAATCGCAGGCCGTGAACGTGCTCCTCAACCTGGGGGACGGGAGGCTCGGCGCCAAGGTCAGCTATTCGGTTGCGGTCAATCCCGTGGCTGTGGCGATCGCCGACATGCACGGAGACGGCAAGCTGGATCTCGTCCTCACGGGTTGGTCCGGCACCGTGAGCGTCCACGCCGGAAACGGCGACGGGACGTTCGTGGACAGGGTGGAATACCCCTCCAATGGGTTTCCCATCGCCCTCGCGGTCGGAGATCTCGACGGCACCGCCGGGCTCGACGCCGTGACCGTCACCGCCAACATCTCCCCCGACACGGTCGCCGTGCTGCTGTCGACCAGCGACCGGAAGCTGGTCCGGAGCGCGAACTATCCGGTCGGCGGACATGTGCAATACGACAACCCCTACATGTATCCGGGGCGCGTCGGAAACTCGCCGGCGTCGCTGGTGATCGCCGACGTGAACGCGGACGGGAAGCAGGATGTGATCGAGGCGAACAACACCTCGGGCACAGTGAGCGTGCTGCTCGGAACGGGCGGCGGGACCTTCGCGGCGGCGGTCGACTACGCGACCGGTGGCTCCCCGGTCTCGCTGGCGGCGGGCGATCTGAACGGTGACGGCAAGCTGGATCTCGCGGTCGCGAACGGAGACGCGGACGACGTGCGGGTGCTGATGGGAAAGGGGGACGGCACCTTCGGCGGCGCCAACGCGGCCAGGGTGGACACCCCCGTCGGCGGGGCCGACATTCAGGCGGGAGCGCTCGGGGACATGAACGGCGACGGCAAGCTGGATCTGGTGGTGGCGAGCGGCAGCAACGCGATCGTGCTGCGCGCGCTGGGCGATGGCCATTTCGCCGTCGGCGCGACGTACCCCGGCGTCGACGCGATCATCGGCCTGGCGCTCAATGATTTGAACGGCGACGGCTTGCTGGATCTCGTGGCGGCGAACGGTAGCAGCAAGAGCTCCGTCAGCGTCTGGCTGGCGCCGCGCGCCGGTGAGCTCTCCGGCAGGCTGGATTATCCGACGGGGAGCGGCCCGGGCGGCGTGGCGCTCGCGGACCTGAACAAGGACGGCCGGCCGGACATCGTGACGTCTGACGCGTCGGCGGCATCGGTGCGCGTCCTGCTGAACACCGGCGCCGGGACATTCGGGCAGGCGGTCGGCTACACGACGGGCCTGTATCCTTCCAGCGTGGCGTTTGGTGACTTGAACGGCGACGGCAAGCTCGACGTCGTGACGTCGAACGGCAGCTCGTACACCGCAAGCGTGCTGCTGGGAATCGGCGACGGAAGGCTCGCCGGCCGGGTTGACTACCGCAGCGTCAGCTCGTCCGGGGCGACCGTCGGGGACGTGACCGCCGACGGAAAGCTGGACATCGTGGGGGCAGGCTCCTACTTCGGAGCAAGTGTTCTCGCGGGCAACGGCGACGGGACGTTTGCTGCCGAGACCTACTACGCCGTCGGGCCCGAGGTGGTCGCCGTCATTCTTGCCGACGTCACCGCCGACGGCCGGCCCGACATCCTGATCGCCGGCGGAAAGGAGAACACGGTGACCGTTTTGCCGAGCGCGCCCGACGGCATCGGCGCGACGAAGCTGGTTTACGACACCGGGGCCGGCGTGAACGTCCGGTGGTTGGCGGCAGGCGATCTCGACGGCGACGGAAGGGTCGACCTGGTCTTTCCCGCGTTCGGAAACCAGGTGGCCGTGATCCTGAACACGTGTCCGTGATCGGAACCGTAATATCATCGCCGGCGCGGTGGGTCTGGTCGGCGTGTCTAACTTGCGAAACTTTGGAGGCGGCGCGGTCGTCGCTCTGCTGTCGGTGGCGCTGTTCGCGACCGCGGCGGCCTGTGGGTCCGATCCGCCTTCGCGCGTGAGCTTGTTCTCGGTCCCCGGAGGACCGCGGCCGCCCAGCGATTTCTACGCGCTGCCGTTTCCGAACGACATCCGCCGCGGCGCCGACGGGCGCCCCAAGCTCGCGGACTATCCCAAGCTGAATCCCACCGTCGACCGATTCCCGGCGGCGATCGCCGCGAACCTGGACGGCTTCGGTCTGAACTCCGCACTCTTCGTTCGCTTCGCCGGGGCGGTCGACGCGGCTTCGCTGCCCGCGGAGCCGGAGGCGTCGCTGACGGACGACGCGTCCGTCTATCTGGTCAACGTCGATCCGACCGCGCCCGGCCACGGCCAGAAGACGCCGCTGCTGTTTCGCTTCGAGCCCAAGCCCGGCAGCGTCATCGGCGCGAACTGGCTGTCCGCGCTTCCGTATCCGGGCTTCCCGCTCGACGAAGGGGCAACGTACGCGCTGGTGGTCACCAGCCGCGTCACGATCGGCGGGGCCGCGGCGCTTCCCTCCGACGACTTCACGGCGATCGCCGGGTCCGACAAGCCAGGCGACGCCGCGCTCGCCGCCGCGCAATCCACCTACCAGCCGCTCTGGGACTACCTGGACGAGCCCGGCGGCGACGAACGCGCCGACGTCGTCAACGCCGCGGTGTTCACCACCCAGCACGCGACGGACATCATGGCCCTGCTGCGCCGCAAGGTCCGGACCCTCCCGGCGCCCACCGTCACGGGCATCGTCCGCTACCTGCCCTCTTCGGGCTTCCTCATGTACGACGGCACATTCCAGAGCCCCAACTTCCAGGTCGGCGACCCGCCTTATACCGAGACCGGCGGTGAGATCCTGCTCGGCGCCGACGGCCTGCCGATCGTGACGCGCATGGAAACCCTGCGCGTCTCCTTCGCCATCCCCCGCGGCACCCCGCCGGCGGCCGGCTGGCCGGTGGTGATTGTCGACGCCGGAACCAGCAGCACCTACCACTCCTATTACGAGACCAACCTCGTCGACTGGATGACCGCCAGCGGCCTGGCGGTGATCAGCATCGATCCCGTGCTATCCGGCGACCGCGCCAATGGCGCCAACTCGGATTTCGCCTTCTACAACTTCGAGAACCCACAACCGTCGCGCAACAACACGATCCAGGGCGCCGCCGACAACTTCTCGATCGTCCGCGTGATTCAGGGCCTCTCCTACACCGAGCCGCCCGCCGGCAGCGATCCCGGCCGCACGATCACCTTCGACCCGGCGAACATCTTGCTCTTCGGTCATTCGCAAGGGGGGAACACCGGCGCGCCGTTCCTCGCCTTCGATCCCGACGTCAAGGCGGCGGTGCTGTCGGGCACCGGGGCGCTGCTGTTCGAGGGCCTGCTCGAAAAGACGTTGCCCATCGACATCAGCGCCATCGTCGCGACCTACATCCCGGACCAACCGCTCGACGAATTCAATCCGGTGCTGGCGATGGTGCAGACCTGGGTGGAACGTGCCGAGTCCGCCAACTACGCCCCGCTGATCGCGCGCGCGCCGGTGACCGGCGACGACGGGCAGAAGCTGGCGCCCAAGGACGTGTATCAGAGCGAGGGGATCGTCGATCACTGGGCGCCGAATCGCGGCCTCGAGGCGATGGCGACCGCGCTCGGCGGCAACCAGATCCTCTGGCTCGACAGTGGAAGGCCCTGGCCCGCCGTCAAGGGACTGGAGCTGCGCGGGCGCGAGCGGCTCGCGGCGCCGGTCAGCGGCAACCTCGCGGGCAAGACCGTCGTCCTCGCCCAGTATCGTCAGCTACCGGGCAGCGACGGCCACTTCGTCGCGTCCGAGGTGTACGAGGCGTTGTCGGCGTGGTCGCAGTTCCTGGAGACCCGCGTGAGGACCGGCACCGCGACGCTGGTGCCCTGACGGCAGGCGCGCGCGGGTCTGGTATCGCCGCGAGGCGTGCGTATTTTTCGCACACCGACGACAGGAGGCTCCAATGGCTCAGGCAACTTCGCCGCAAGGTTCAGCGCCCCGCTCGGGGCCCTCTCCGGGCGACCGCAGCGTTGCCACCGTCCGCTACCTGGTCAGCGACGTCGACCGCGCGATCGCCTTCTACACGCAGGTGCTCGCCTTCAAGCTCGCACAGCAGAATGGGCCCATCGCGATCGTCTCGCACGGGCCGTTGCTGCTGCTGCTCAGCGGTCCTGACAGCTCGGGCGCCCGGCCGATGCCGGACGGGCGCCGCCAGGAGCCGGGCGGCTGGAACCGGATCCTCATCTACGTCGACGACATCGACGCGCAGATCAAGAAGTTGAAGGCGGCGGGCGCGCGCTTCCGGAACAGCGTGGAGGTCGGCCCGGGGGGCAAACAGATCCAGCTCGACGACCCCGACGGCAACCCGATCGAGCTGCACGAAGCGCCGCCGCCGAGCCGGTAGGCGGCTCGGCGGGGCGAGGGGACAAACCGGCTACGCCGCGTCCTCGTCCGGGTCGACGAGGCGGACGTCGATCTCGAGGGTGCCGTACAGGATCTCCGCGTATTTCCGGCACATCGCGATCGTTTCATCCATCCCCGACAGCTCCATCATCGCGAAGCCGCCGATCAGCTCCTTCGACTCCACGAACGGGCCGTCGATCACACGCAGGTCGTTGTTGGTGAAGACCAGGCGCTTGCCCTTGGCGCTCGGCTGCAGCCGCTGCGAGCGGACGAGCACGCCCGCCTTCGTCATCTCGGTCTTGAGGCGCGAGAGCGCGGCCTTCTGCTGCGCGCTGCGTCCGCCGCCCTCGGTGGCCGCGTCGGCCTTCTCGATGAGCAGCATCTGCAGCGGCGGATTCTCGGGCGCCGGCATCATGCCGATGTCCCACGGTTCGTTGATCTTGCCGACCTCCAGCTCGCCGTCGCCGAGGATCTTGCCGTAGCGTTCGGCCCAGCCGATCGCCTCCTCGCGCGTCTGGACCTTCAGCAGCAGCGTCGCCGCCGGAAGCTCGTGCTCGCCGCGATACGGGCCCCGCTTCGTCGTGCATTCGCCCTTGCGAAAGACCAGCCGCGTTCGCGTCTTGCTTCCGCCCAGGCCGGCGCCGTCGATGAAGCGGCCCGTGCTCGCGTATTCGCCGATGAACGCGCCCATCTTCTGGACCAGCTCCATGGGAGGCGGCTGCCCCGCCTCGGTGTTTGCATCGTTCTTGTGCATGATCATGAATCGCATTGTCGACCTCCTGTACCGACGACGGTTCGCCGCGCGCGCAATCGACGCCGGCGCGGCTTTTTCGCGAAGAGCTGGAAATTACACCGAAAATGCCGCGACATCTTGTCGCCGCCAGCGCTGTCCACGGTAGCGTTATCATCGGGGCGTGAACCGCTTTCTGGTCGCAGCGTCGATTTCGATCTTCGTTGCGGCGTCGGTCGGTTGCGATGCGCGTACGCTGGGCGGTGCCGGCGGCGTGATGCCCGCGGGCGCTGGCGGCGCTGGTGGTGCCGGCGGCGGCGGTGGTGGCGATCCCCCGGATCCCGCGACCGTCGTGCAGGAGATCGCCGCCGGTCACTATCACTCGTGCGCCCGCATGGCCGACGCGACCGTGCGCTGCTGGGGCTTCAACTACGGCGGCATGATCGGCGACGGGACCTCGGCCAACGTGCGGTTGGCGCCGGTTCCCGTGGAACAGCTTGGGGGCGTCATCAACATTCTGGCGAGCTACACCGGCAGCTGCGGACTGATGTTCTATTCAGGGGTCTCCGGCGGTTCGTGGCGTTGCTGGGGCTCGAACAACTACGGCCAGCTCGGCGATGGGACCGCCACCGAGCGCCACCTGCCGGTCTCCGTCCTCGACGGCCTGGCCGTCCGGCAGCTCTCGCTGGGCGTGTACCATTCCTGCGCGCTGCTGATCGACAAGACGGTCAGCTGTTACGGCGCGAACCACGGCGGGCAGCTCGGTGACGGCACGAAGCAGGACCGGCTGACGCCGGCGCCGATCCCCGGCCTCGCCGGCGTCGCCCAGATCGCGGCCGGCGCCGTGCAGAGCTGCGCCTTGCTGGATGGCGGCGCGGTGAGCTGCTGGGGATCCAGCGGGACAGGCACGCTGGCAAACAGCCCGGCGCCGATCCCCGGAATCTCCCGGGCCGTGAAGGTCGTGGTCGGGTCGGACCTGATGTGCGCGCTCCTCGAGGGCGGGACGGTGAGCTGCTGGGGATCCAACGACTACGGCCAGTTGGGTGACGGAACCACGATCAGTCGGCCGGCGCCGACCGCGGTTCCCGGGCTCGTCGGCGTGTCCGACCTGGTGGTCGGCATGTATCACGCGTGCGCGCTGCTGACCGACCGGACGGTCGCGTGCTGGGGGCGCAATGCGAACGGGGAGCTCGGGGACGGCTCGACCATCAATCGGTCGACGCCGACACGCGTTCCCGGTCTCGCCAATGTCGTGCAGGTCTCGCTGGGCGTGACACACAGCTGCGCCTTGCTGGAGGGCGGGGCGGTGTCGTGCTGGGGCGACGAGCTCGCTCTCGTCGGGGAAATGGTGGCGAGCGATCCCTACGTCGGGCGCCTGAGCCCGACGCCGGTCGCGTTCTGAGCAGCGGCTACTTCCCGCCGGCGACGTGGAGCCGGTTGTTCACGCCCAGGATGCCGTCGACATGGGCCAGTCGCTGCGCTTCCTTCTTCTCCCGCTCCGAATCGACGGTTCCTTCCAGCACGGCGATGCCGTCGTCTACGTCCACCTCGATGCGGTTGTTCTTGAGGTCGGGCGCCTTCTGCAGCCGCGCCTCGATCTGGTGCTCTTGCGTCTCGTCCGCGCCGGTCGAGCTGTCGTCGGCAAGCGCCATCGAGCTCGTCCCCACCAGGATCAGCCCGGCCGTCGTGACGCACCGTACAAACCAAGTTCGCCTCATACGGCACCTCCCTTACGGGATCTAATCTGGGCCTTCGCGCGCGGCGGACAATGAGGGGTCTTCAGCGTGGCGCGATGCCGAGGCGCTGAAGGGGGGGCAGCACCCAGCGCGGGATCGCCGCGACGGCGGCTTCGCAGCTCTCGCTCGTCGACAGCAGACCCACGGCGGAGGCAGCCGGGCTGGGCGGGGGCGCGGCCTGGTTCTCGTGCACGGGACCGCCGAGGAGCCGTTCGAAGTGTTCCATCTCAGCGACACAGGCGGGCCACAGCGAAGCGCGTTCGGACGCGCTCCAGTTTCGCACCAGCCACTCGCCGGCCGTGATGCCGAAGTTGCCGTGGCGGATCTCGTCGCGCAGCAACTCGGTGAAGGCCCAGTGGAAGAGGGGAACACGCGCGCGCTTCCGCGCCGCGGCGAAGCAGGCCGCCGACATCGGCTCACCGACCGCGAATCCTGCGAACAAGGTGCGGGCGATCCGCCCTTCGGGATCGCCGTCGCCGCCGGCCTGCCGCCGCTGCGCGGCCGGCACGTCACGGGCGACGGCGCCCAGGCGGTCCAGCACATCCGAACAGACGGCGACGTGTCGGATCTCGTCTTCGATCACACGCGAGGCCGCGCCGAGAACCGCCGCCGGCGCGCCGAGCCGCGCCAGATCCGCGGCGACGAACGTCGCGGCGATCACCGAGTCGCGCTCGTCTTCGCAGAGCCGCTGCCAGCCCGCGGTCAGCTTGGCGAGCACATCCGCGTCGACAGAGACGGGCACGAAATCCGGGGCCTCGTGACGAGGACGCCAGCTCGCGCGCCGCATCGGCTCAACCGATCTCATGAGCGTCCCCCTCGTCGCCGTCCGTGGCGCCGTCGCCAACCTCCGCGGCGTCGGATGTGTCGCCGGTGTCGGCGTCGGGCCGGAGCCCGCCTTCGAGCGGCGGCGGATTCGTCACGGCGTCGGGCCAGGGAGCGGCGTCGGGCAACGGCGGGTTCGACGCGTCGATCGGGATGCCGCTGTCGGGCAACGGGTTTCCCACGCGGGTGTCGACCGGCGGCGGATTCGTCGTCATCGTCGGCATCAATGTCCCGTCGCACGCCGGGGTGCCGGCGCCCAATCCGGCGGTCAGGCCCAGGCTGATCAGCAGATCTCGTACCGTCCTCGGTTTCATGCGCTGCCCGGTTGCAAGCGCCGCGCCTCCACGATCCGCCCGAGATTCCCGCCGATCCCCGCGTTTCGGAGGGCGCACCCACGACATGGGTGTCACGCCGGCCGTGGTATAAAGAGGGCGCTTCCATGAACGCCAGGCACGCCGCCCTCATTTCGATGATGTCGATTATCGGCATTTGCCGACGAGGTGAGGGCCTGCCGCGCTGAACTGACCAACCGAAGCGAACAAGGCACCCCGCACCTCTCCGAGGTAGCGGGGCTTTTTTTGTCTCCGCTACGTCGGGGGGATCGGGCGCCGCAACCAGGAGCCCCGTCATGTCCGCCCCGTCCGTCCCATCCGAACCCGCCGCTGCTTCGTACGCGAACCTCCGATCGTCCGTGCCGCTCGCGCCGCTCGCGTCCATCGCGTCCGACGGACTTCTCCAGCCGGCGCTGCTCGCGGCGGCGGTGGCGCGCCTGCGTGGCGTGCTCCCGGAGACGCCGCTGATCCGATCCGAACGGCTCGGGGCCTGGCTCAAGCTCGAGAACTTGCAGACCACCGGCGCGTACAAGGTGCGGGGCGCGTTCAACGCGCTGGCTGCCGACGTCGAGCGCGGCGAGCGCCGTCCGGTCTTCGCGGCGTCCGCGGGCAATCACGGGCTGGGCGTCGCGTGGGCCGCGCGGCGCCTCGGCGTCGCGGCCACCATCGTCGTCCCCGACGGCGCGTCCCGGACCAAGGTCGCCGGCTGCCGCGCCCTCGGCGCACGCGTCGTGCACGCGGGCAACGGCTTCGAAAGTTGCGTCGCGCATGCTCGCGCCCTTTCGGCCGCGGCGGGTGGCCGCTTCCTGCACGCGTTCGACGACGTCGAGGTCATCGCCGGTCAGTCGACGGTCGCCGCCGAGCTGCTGGCGCTGCGCCCGGACGTCGTGGTGGTCCCGATCGGCGGCGGCGGCCTCGTCGCCGGCGTGGGGAGCGTCCTGCGACGGCACGGGATCCGCGTCGTCGGCGCCCAGGTCGCGGGCGTCGATTCGCTCCGGCGCGCGCTGATCGGGGAGGGCCCGCCTTCGCACCTGCAACCGGCGCCGGCGCCCACCCTGGCGGACGGCCTGCGCGTGGCCGCGCCGGGGTGGTTGCCGCTGCAGATCGCTTCGGCATTCCTCGACGAGATCATCGTCGTCAGCGAGGCCGAGGTCGGGGCGGCCATCGCGTCGCTCGCGCTGCACGAGCGGGTCGTGGCCGAAGGGGCAGGCGCGGTCGCGGTCGCCGCGCTGGCGCGGGTCGCGGGCAGATGCCGCGTCGCGATCGTCTCGGGCGGTAACATCGACGCGAGCCTGCTCGGCCACCTGATCGCGGACGCGGCGTGATCGGGCGGCGCGCTATTCGGTCAGCTCCGTGAGCGGTGCAAGTATCGCCGGGTCGGCGGGCGTGAGGTCGTAGTACATGGTCGGGGCCGACACGAGGTCGCACGTCGGCGGGACCGCGGAGGTGTTCAGGGTGTAAGCCTCCGATCGCGCGACGAGGGCTCCAAGCGTGTAGAGGCGACCCGAATTTTGGAAAGCGAGCTGCGGCGCTGGCTGTGGCGCCGTCGTCGCGCACGGCGGCGGGGCGGTGGGCTGCGCTGCGATGGGATTGCTGCAGGCGGGGTCCGAGTAGTTCTCGGCCCACAGCGCGTCGTAGGTCAGGCAGCGGATCGTCCCGTCTTCGAACGTCGCGGGATCGCACGGTAGTTGCCGCTCGGTATCGAAGAACGGACCGGGGGTGTAGCGATCCTGGGCTGCGAAGTAAGACGGGTTCACGAACAGCGCGCGGTCATCGTCCGACGGACGCGTGATCACGAGCCGCAGGCGCCCCGTGCCCACGAGGTCGCTCGTCAGCGAGGGGAACCGCTGCGGATCGAACGGCGCGCCGAGCTCGTGGAACTGGAACCCGGTGCCGCTCGAGGGGCCGCAGGCCGCGGCGGCCAGGTTGTAGAACGAAGGTCCGCAGACGCCGCCCACGAGGGCGATCTCGTCCGCGCAGGCAGCGACGGCGCCGTTACCGCAGCCTTGCGGTAGCCCGACTGGGGGCTCAGCGGTCGAGGCGTAGCAGCGGTAGTCGTCGGTGACGAAGTACACCCAGCTCGGGAAACAGGGCCGCCCCAGCGTGGTGTCGAACGTTCGACCGATCTCCTTCGTACCATCGTCGGCCGACAGGACCTCGACCGCCATCGACGGGCCGCGCGCTTCGACGCTCTTCGTCGCTGCGACGAGCTGCGCGGCGGCGACGGGCTCCAGGGGGTGAATGGGGCCGCTGCTCACGAGACGGTCGATGCAGGCGCCCGAGTCGTCGCGATAGAACGTCGTGGCCGCACCGGGCTGCTCCGGTCCGACGCGCCACGCGGCGACGAGGTGCTCGTCGTACGCGCCCGTGGCGAGGAGATCGGCGCCACAGCCAGCGGGCGGCGCAACAACCTTCGACCCCTGCGTGGCAAAGAACGGCGCCGCCACCGTGGGATCGACATAGTCCGTGACGGGAGCGGAGCAGGCGGCGTCGAGGTACAACGTCGGCCCGTAGACGATGTGCGCCATCGGCACGCATCGCCGGACCCCGTCCGTCGCGGGCTGAAACGTGCACGGCGTCTGGAGCTGCGTGTCGTACCAGCCATCGAACCGCCGGGCGCCGCCCCCACCGTCGGTGACGTGCGCCCGAATCCGTGTCCCGCTCTGGTACAGCCCCGCGATCGGGACCGGGGGTGGCGAACCAGACGAGCAAGCGGCGACGGCGCACGCGACCAGCCAGAGGACCGAGGGGCGGGAAGGCATTTTGGAAGTCCAGTATAGGGATCGGCTGCAATTTCTGGTGCTGCGTTCGTTTACAGTCCACGCATGCGAGACACAGCCAAGGAAGCGTTCAAGCGACTGCATATCCCGGCGGAAAACCGCGCCCTGCTGACCCTGGACGGCGGCGGCATCCGCGGGATCTTGACCATCCAGCTGCTCAAGGCGCTGGAGGAGCAGGCGGGCGCGCCCTGCTACCGCATCTTCGACCTGGTCGCCGGGACCTCGACGGGCGGGATCATCGCGGGCCTCATCGCATCGGGAAAGACGGCGGTCGAGATCGACGACCTGTACGAAAAGCTGGTCAGCAAGGTCTTCGTGCGCCGCGATTTCTTCGCGAACCAGTTCGTGAACCCGCCCGCCTGGTCGAAGGCCAGCTACCGGCGCCTGCTGAAGGAGCTGCTGGGGGACGTGTCGTTGCAGGCCGCCTGCGACGCCACGGGGATCGACCTCCTGCTGACCGCGCACGACGTCGCCGAGGGTGAGGAGACGTTCTTCTCGTACCTGCACGAGCGGGCGGCGGGGAAGAACCGCTACGGGGGCGTGCTGCTGCGCGCGGCGATGGAGGCGACGATGTCGGCGCCCACCTACTTCAACCCGCTGGAACGGTTCGTCGACGGCGGCACCACCACCTACAACAATCCGACGCTCGCCGCCGTCCTGGAGGCCGTGCAGTACGGGCCGGGGACGTACTCCGGCAGCAAGCTGTCCGTGTTCTCGTTCGGCACCGGGTGCCGCACGCAGCTCATCGCGCCCGAGCAGGTTGCGGACCCACCCGGCCCGGATACGCCGTTCTGGCTCGGCTGGCTGATGACCGAAGCCGGCAACGACGCTTCCGACATGCAGAGCGATCTCTTCCGCGCGACGGCGCTGTTCACCGGATGCGACTACCGCCGCTTCCAGATCTCGCTCGACTCGTTCGCCATCAGGAACAACCTGCCCAACCTCGGGCTGGAGGCGGTGCACGCCACCGATGCCCAGTCGCTGCACGAGCTGACCGACAAGGAGCTCTCGTCGATCGAGCTCGACAACGTCGCCTACTTTCCCGTCATGAAGATCCTGGGCGAGGGGATCGTCGCCTACCTGCGCGACCACGCCGCCCGCGCCGGCAAGCCGATGTTCAGCTACGACCTCGTTCATCCCGAGACGCGACGCGAGCTGCTGGTCACCCGCTCCGGCGAGGTCGACCGCATCGCCCGCCAGATGAGCGACCCCGACTGGCTCGACGCCCAGCCCGACTGAGCGCGCAGCGGGAGAGGGAAAGGGAGAGGGGCCCGACGAGCCTGCAGCCGTTTGCCCTCGCCCCGCGCAGCGGGGAGAGGGAAAGGGAGAGGGGCCCGACTCGCCTGCAGCGCCATCAGTTTTCCGCACCCTCGACCAGACTCGCCACTCTAGATTCCACCGACGGTGGCGCGCGTTCCGCGGCACCGTCGCCTCGCCCGCGCTGGCGTCGATGTTGCTAGCGGTTCCGGCGATGACGTCATCCCGCAATGCCATCCTGTCGGCCGTCCTCCTCGCGCTCGCCGGGTGCGGCTCGAGCCCGCCGCCGCAGGGCCTGCCGCCCCTCCACACCGACGGACGGTTCATCAAGGACAGCGCCGGCAAGACGGTGATCCTGCGCGGTGTCGCGGTCGCCGACCTGATGGAGCTGGACACCATGCGCGCGCCGATGAACGTGGCGCGGCTGCTGGATCTGGTCAGCGACGCGAGCCAGGGCTGGTACGCGCGCGTGGTGCGGCTGACGGTCTACCCGCCCGACTGGCGGCTCGATCCCGACGGATACGTCGCCAGCTACCTGAAGCCCGCGGTGGACCATGCGACGGCGCGCGGCCTGTACGCGATCGTCGACTGGCACGAGATCGGCGACGCCGCGCCCGCCGACCAGGAGACGCGTCAGTTCTGGGCCCAGGCGGCGCCGGTCTTCGCGCGCTATCCGAACGTGCTGTACGAGGTGTTCAACGAATCGGAGGATCTGTCCGACACTTCGTGGGCGCGCTGGAAGGCGAACGCGCAGCCGTGGGTCGATCAGATCCGGCGCGACGCGCCCGACAACATCATCCTGATCGGCGCGCCGTTCTGGACGCAGGAGCTGCGCGGCGCGGTCGAGGATCCGTTCGCCGGCGACAACCTCGCCTACGTCGGGCACATCTATCCCGGCATCGCGCCGTCGGTCTGGGGCCCGGGTGGCGCATTCACGCAGGTCGCCGCCGTGCGCCCGATGATGATCACCGAGTGGGGCTACCGCGCCGCCGCGATGTCGCCCGTCACCGGCGATCAGGCCGGCTTCGGCGATCCGCTGAAGGCGTACATCGAGGA
>Ga0111538_10009351_pt1 | contig 13092 bp, 14 predicted proteins | sample SoiMethybrSBSTD1_FD_79669 | JGI IMG/M metagenome (GOLD analysis project Ga0111538, IMG submission 79669) | Bulk soil microbial communities from a Populus tree surrounding site in Tennessee, USA - Soil MetaG P. TD hybrid SBSTD1 (version 2)... | ecosystem: Environmental > Terrestrial > Soil >...
ATCGAGGTCGAAAGACCAGATGCGCAGATAGCCAACCTTGCGGCTGAGCGGTCTTGCCGCCAGTGTGTCCTGCATTGGCGAGTCCAGCCATTCACCGACCTCGGCTTTGTCCGAAACCTCATCCACAGGGCGCCGTTCATGATCACTGGCCCACAGGTCGGTAGCGAACATCAGCTTCTTGGCACGACGTATCGCCTCAGCGGCCAGATCGCCGGCTTGCTTGAGGGCGGCGCGCGACCCTGGTTCTCCAGCGGTGGCGGCCTTGCCGGGCGTCAGCATCCGCCATGGCAACCGGATCTCAGCCTTGCGACCACGCTTGGTCCGATAGCCGACGATGACCCAGTGCTCGTCCGGCGGCGGGCCATACTCCAGGGCGCGGAAAGTGAGTGATTCGAGCGCGCGGGAGCGGCGGGAGTCAGGCCGACCACCGGTCTCGAGGTCGGCATGGTTCTCGACTGCCCGAGCGAACGGCGCCCCGTTCCAGGCCTCGAGCTCGACTCCGGGCTGGAACTCCGGGTCGTCCACGGCATCGGTGTTGATCTTGCTCACCAGGTACTTCGGCCTGGATTCCGGGCCGTATTGCTCAACGAGGAATGGCAGCACGGCAACCTGATCCCGCAACGTGGACGGTCCAATGTAGCGGGTGTGTGCGTCACGGAGGCCCGTGACTATCGCGCTGACCGCCCGATTGAACTCGGTGTCGGACAGGTCGGCCGCTCGGCGGCGGAGCAGCGTCAACGCCTGCACGGGATCGCTCGCGTACGCCGCCCGCTTGGCTGGCAGGTGGGCGTACGTACCAGCGATCGAGGTGACCAAGATGTCCAGGATCTGGAGGCGCTGGCCGCCATCAAGATCGACTGGCCCTCGGGCGCGGGACCCGGTGAGGGCTTCGGACATCAAGACGCCGCGTCGCGCACGCCGCACTGCCTCCGCGGATCGTGCTGCACCGTTCATGATCATCCTTGCTACCGCCGGTAGAACTTGGCCAGGCCATCGAGTTCGCCGGAGTGAAAGCCGCGGCCAACCACCGAATCAAGCCATTCGTCGTCGTGGGTCAAGGACTGCAGCGGCGGAACGACCAGCTCGTTGAGGTCCTTGGGCAAACCGCCGATCGGAGCCAGACCGGTGGGCATATCCAGTGCCAGCCGGAGCGGTGCCTCACGATCGTCGAGCCGGCCGGCCCACCGCGCGTACATGGCATTCGCAGCCTCAACCTCGCGCTTGGGGTGGGCGCGCACCTCCTCGATTCTGTCGATCACCTCCGACCACTCCCAAGCTTTGGCGAGATCGCTTGGCTGGCTCAGTGAAAGCCGCATGGGCCGTCCAGCCACAGGGAGCGTCGTCACGGTGGTTGCCGCGGACATGAGATCAGGTGTGCCGTAGCGGCGCTGCCCGCTGATGACGACGAGATCGATGTCGTCTTCGGTGGCTTGGACGATGGTGGGGAAGGGGCTTGTCCCCCGCTTGGCGTTGATCACTACGAGGTCGGCCTGCGCGCCGGGCTGCAGGCGGCCGATCTGTCGGTTCCAGGCGCGGGCGAGGACGTCGCCGGGCAAGCAGGTGGCCATCCTCACAAGATCCTGATCGCTCAAGGACCAGCCCAGGTGATCGGCACTAAGCCGTGCAGACTTCAGCTCACCGAGCACGTTCTTGGTGCCCGACGGCGCCCAGTCGGATCCTAGGCAGACGCTGATGTGTTGGGCTTGCGCGGCCGGCACATCGGTGGTCTGGCCGTAGAGCCACAGGTTGGAGAACGGTGACCAGGCGATCGCGCCGGGTGCGCGCCAGTGAGCGAAGACAGCGGGGTCGACCGCATTGGCGTGCACCGCAATAAACCGCGGCTGGAGACAACCGGCGGCCTCGGCGTCAGTGAACTCACGCGCGACAATGGTGCCGCGCTGGCCCTCTGAGCAGTGGTAGACAAAGGCAGAGCCGCCTCGCATCTTGTTGGCACGCTCGGCGAGCGCCGCCGGTTGTGCGGTGAGCACAGACGCGTAAATCAGATTGGCGTCGTGCGAACCGAAGGTCTCGTCTTCGATATTGCGGACCAGCCATCCATCGCGGGGTCGATTCTTGGGCGGGGATCCCTGGATCGATGTCGTGCCACCGACGATCGCCTTGGCCTCTACGTAGGCCAGCAGCTCCTGCGGGCACGCGGTGATCAGCGCGTACGCGGGCCAGGTGGTGCTGGCCGCGTAGCTTGCAGCTCTGGTCCAGGAGTTGTGATGCAAAAACGGCGTTGTCTGTGTCGGCTCGGTCCACAGCGGCAGCGTGTTGTAGGCGAGATGGTTGTGCAGGTCGATCAGCCCGGGCAGCACAAGCGAGCTGCCGACATCAATGACCTGGGCACCTGCTGACCCCGTTGGGCCCGCCTTCGAGCCTTTGGGCACCGCGGTGATCGTGCCGTCGTCGCCGATCCAGACCCGGCCGGTGAAAACAGCGGCCTCGTCTGGTGCCACCTCGGGATCGGACGTCAGCGGCACGATGCGACCGCGGATGGCCCACATGGCTCATACGCCAAAGTGAGCGGCGAGCACCGAGCTGTAGCGTTCCATGATCTCGGTGGCGGCGCGCTGGTCAGCTCCCGTCGGCTCTTGCTGACTGATCACCGGCACCTGCCAGTCGGGAAGTGTGCCGGTCAACGCCCACGCTGCCTGGCGCGCGGCGCCAACCGCAACGCTCTCGAAGGTGTCGGTGACAACAATGGGCACGCCGAAGACCGCCGTGGCAATCTGGCGTACGGCTTCAGACTGGGATGCACCGCCGGTCAGAGTGATCGAGGAAATTTCGCCGGTCTGCTCGCGCAGCACCTCGACGCCGTATGCAAGGCTCCACAGCACTCCTTCGACGGTGGCGCGTGCGATATTGGCCGGCGTCATGTTTGCCAGCGTGAGCCCGACCAGCTGGCCGCGTGCGTCAGGCAGCGGCGGCGTCCGCTCACCTTCTAGATACGGGATGAATGTCACGCCCTCGCTGCCGGGCTCGGCGCTCAATGCCAGCTCGCTCAGCTCGGCCAGCGTTACGCCGAGCATCTGCGCCGTCGCGACCAGGTTCCGAGCACCGTTGAGCGTACAGACCAAGGGGAGGAATTCGCCCGTCGCATCGGCGAAACCGGCCACGGTCCCGGTCGGCTCATGGGTTTGCTGATGAGTCTTGGTGAAAGCTGTTCCACTGGTGCCCACCGAAACCACGGCGGCACCGGCCGTCACGCCGAGGCCAAGCCCGCCCGCCATGTTGTCACCCGTGCCGGGTGCGATGGCAATGCCGCTTGCCGTGTGGCCGATCACCTCATTCGGAGCGGCGACACGTGGCAGTACGAGATCATGACCCAAGGCAAGTTGCACAAGATCGTTTCGGTAGCGGTTGGCGGTTGCGTCGTAATAACAGGTGCCTGATGCGTCGCCACGGTCGGTGGCCGGGGAGAAGCTGCAACCACCGATCTGCCAGCTCAACCAGTCGTGCGGCAGGACGACTGCGGACGTCTTGGCAGCATTTTCCGGTTCCGCCCTCGCCAGCCATCTGATCTTCGAGACGGTCATGGAGGCAACCGGGACCGAGCCCACCGCGTCAGCCCAGACCGTAGCGCCCCCGAGCTCGGCGATCAGATCTCGTGCGTCAGCGGCGGACCTGTTGTCATTCCACAACAGCGCATCGCGGACAAGCTCACCGTCTTCGTCAAGGGTGACCATGCCGTGCTGCTGGCCGCCGACGGCCAGCGCCGAAACCCCGTCGAGGAGTGCTGGATCGGCTGCCGCCTCCTGGTAGGCCGCTAGCCAGGCGGATGCCGGCACTTCCGTAGCGTCTGGGTGCGAGGCGCGTGCGCTGCGAACGATCGAACCTGTATCAAGATCACAAACCACGATCTTGACTGACTGGGTCGAGGAATCGACTCCGGCGACGAGTGTCATGAGGTCCCTCCAACGGTGATAGTGATGCCCCGTTCTAGGAACGGGTGCAGGGCGGCTTGACTGGGGGCGCCGGCAACGGCAATCGAGTCGATCTGATCGAGGGAGGCGAACTGGATGAAGGCCGACGCGCCGAGGCTGTCGACGCCGGCGAGCGCGACGACCCGTTCTCCAGCGGCCACCTCCGCCTGCGACACCGCGGCGGCGGCGGGAGTAGCCTCAGTGAGCCCGCGCTCGAGGCTGATTCCGGCCGGACACACCACACTGACGTCGACGTGCAGTCGCTCCATCTCATTCACGGCCCAGTCCCCTTCTTGAGCTCGAGTGATCGGTGAGACAGTTCCGCCGATGTTGTAGACCTCAAGCCGTCTGGCTCGAGACAGCACGATGGCAGCGTCGAGGGAGTTGGTGGCCACCGTCAGACCATGCGTCTCGGGCGGGGAGCCAACCAGGACCTGTGCCAGAGCGAGGGTGAGACGACCTGCGCCGAGCAAGATTGTGCCCCGACGCGGTAGCCCCGCCCACACCCGGGCGGCAACTTCAAGATCATCCTTGCCGGTCGGTAAGTGGCTGTTCAACAGGGTGAGCGGGCCGGTGGCGAGCCGTACTGCGCCGCCATGCACACGCTGCAACTTCCCGGCGCTCTCCATGGCGCGCAAGTCGCGACGAATCGTCTCCTGGGCAACGCCGAGGCGGTTGGCGATGTCGACAACGTCCACGCGTCCATCGGCAGCGAGCAGGTCGGCGATCGCTTGATAGCGAGCCGCGGCCTGCGTGTGCTGGACGGTCATGCTGTTCTCTCGCCTGGCAGCTGAGATGTCGCCGTTGCGGGCTACAACAGTTGCGCTGATTCTGTCGCGTGGGGTCTGATCTGGATCTTGCGCCCGACACCGGCGCGGAATGCCTCGATCGCGTCGCCATAGTCGGTGAGGGTGAAGGCGTGGCTGATCATGGGTTCAGCATTGAGCGCACCTGCAGCGAACATCTCGACTGCTCGGGCGAACGAATGCAGCACTGCCATCGAACCGATCATGGTCACCTCATCGTTGTAGATGCGGAAGGGTGAAAATCTGGCGCGCGCGTCGCCAGCAGCTACGCCGAACTGCTGGAAGGTGCCGCCGCGGCGTACGCGTCTGAGGCCGTCCTCGATCGCCTCGACGGCGCCACTGCAATCGATGACCGTATCCCAGCCACCCGGTCGGGCAACGTCGTCCGGCGTGCTGCCAACCAGCTCGATTCCCACATCTTGCGCTGCCTGCAGACGCTGCGGATTTGGGTCAACGATGCTCACTGATGCGGCACCGGCACGGGGGGCAAGCTGCGCCATGATGAGACCCATCGTGCCCGCACCGTAGATCAAGTAGTGCGCGCCGATCCAGCGCGGGAGCAGATCGTAGCCGTGAATCGCGCAGGACAACGGCTCAATCAACGCGGCCATCGCAAGATCAACAGAGGGCGGTAGTCGATACAGATTCTTGGCAGGCGAACGCACAAGTTCGGCGGTGGATCCGTCGGTGCGCGCAGCGCCCGCGCCATCCCAGTTCTCGCAGAGATTGGCGTGTCCAGCCATGCAGAATGAGCATTCGCCGCAATAGAACGAGGGATCGAGCGACACTGGATCCCCTGGTACAACATTGGTGACCTCGTCGCCCACGCTCACGACAACCCCGGATGCCTCATGTCCGGGCACGATTGGGAAGACGGTCGGCGCGAATTCACCATCGAGAACATGTAGATCCGTCCCACAGATGCCGACCGCCTCGACCCGAACGATGACATCTCGGGGACCGGGGACGGGGTCGGGCACCTCGGCAAGTGAGAACTCACCAGGCCGAGCGAACACGATGGCGCGCATTACCGCCTCCAAATCCAGCGGCTTGCGACTGTCACAGATACACCCCGTACGGGTTTGACCGAATGTCTGCAAAAGATCTTTGAATGTCTTCCTAGGCGCGAGGTTAGCGCAGCCGTGGTGGGAGATCTAGAGTCCGAGTTCTGCAATCCGCGGGTCGGCCTGCCCGTTTCCACGCCCCCGGACTATCCGACGGTGGCACTCGGTCATTCGTGTGAGAATGGTGCCAGAAAGGCAACCATGACGATGTATCCGCCCGAGCGACAGCGGGCGATCACCGATCTGTTGATCCAGCACGATGGACGACGAGCCAGCGTGACGCAAATCAGTGAGCAGCTGAAGGTCACGACCGAGACCGTGCGCCGTGATCTTGATGTGCTAGAGCGACGCGGCGTGCTCCGCAGAATCCGAGGCGGAGCCGAACTGCTGGATTCCACCCCGTTCGAGCAGGCCCTGGCGGCGCGGCACGCAGAGCAGTTCGAGGACAAGCTCGTGATCGCCCGCAGAGTTACCGAGGAGCTTCCCGAGGACGGTGTCGTAGTGCTCGATTCCGGCTCTCTCACCTTGTTCTGCGCCCAGGCGATGCCAAAGGACCGCGCACTTGCGGTAGTGACGAACAACCTGCCCGCGGCTCAGTACCTTGCCGAGTACGACAGCCTTCGCGTCTTCACATTGCCCGGGACGATCCGGGGACTAACCTCGGCGGCCGTTGATGCCTGGACGAGTCGGCGGCTCAGTACGCTGACTGTTGATCTTGCAATCATCGGTGTGAACGGAATGACGTCGACGCACGGCTTGACGACGACCAACCCGGAAGAGGCCGCCACCAAACGCGCCATGCTACTGGCTGCGCGACGGCGCATCGTGCCGGTGATCTCCGGCAGGATCGGCCGAAACTCATTCTGTTCCTTCGCCGCCGTCAACGAGGTGGATCTAGTGATCACCGACGCCGGGGCGAACACCGAGATCGTCAACGAACTCGCAGCAGTCGGTCCTGAAGTCGTTATAGCGACCTAGCTCCATGTGCCGCGCCTGAGCTATTGAAGGGAGCCGTGCGCACCGCGACAGTTTCGGCCCGCAGGATCCTTGGAGTCCGACCGGGCGCGAGCTGCAAGCGATAATGAGCGGGTGGCAGAGCAGCGGCGATCAGATCGCCCCCGACGCACGGCGTCAGGGCGGCGCCAGGATGCACCAGAACGCACTCAGCGCGGGCGGTCGCAGCCTCGCAGTGACCCGCAGCGCGCCGAGGCCGTGAACCGAGGCCGGCGGACCACCACCGGCGCTCGACCCGGTCTGGCACGTCGGGAGAACGAGCCGCCGGTTCCCGAAGGCGTTGACTCTCGGTCCTTGCATGCGTCGGTACGCGCGGAGCTTCGCGGATTGCCGAAGGAGCTCGCCGAGATCGTGGCCGCGCATCTGGTGCTTGCAGGTCAGCTTGTCGATGAAGACCCTGAGCTGGCGTACGCCCATGCCGAAGCTGCGCGACGACGAGCTGCCCGGTTGCCCATCGTTCGGGAAGCGGCCGCCGAGACGGCCTACGCCGCCGGTCGATATGACGTGGCGCTCAGCGAGTTCCGGGCGCTCCGGCGGATGACTGGGTCGCCGGACTACCTGCCGGTCATGGCAGACTGCGAGCGCGCCTTGGGCCGTCCGCACAATGCCCTCAAGTTGGCACGCGAGGCCGACCACGCTGGACTCGGTCCGGCGCTGCGGATCGAAATGATCATTGTCGAGGCGGGCGCGCGGCGAGACCTCGGACAAGACGATGAGGCACGCCGGATTCTGGAGCGCGCGGTTGGCGCCGTACGCACTGACAGGGCCCCAGCAGGTGCGCTAGCTCGGCTGCGATATGCCTACGCTGATGCGCTGCTCGAGGCGGGCAAGAATTCCGAGGCGAGGCGATGGTTTACAGCGGCAGTGAAGCTGGATCATGATCAGGAGACCGATGCGCAACAGCGAGTCGACGAGCTCGACGGGATCTTGATCGACTACGACGATGACGAGCAGCCGTCTGACGAGCCGAATCAGGAGAGTCCATGAGCGCAACAGAAGTGATCATCGACTCCTACGATGCGGTGCTATTTGATCTTGATGGCGTCATCTACCTAGGCCCTGTCGCCGTGCCGGGCGCCGCGGAAGGCATCGCTGCGCTCCATGATCGCGGCACCAAGATCGGCTTTGTCACCAACAACGCTGCTCGCCCGCCGGTCGCGGTCGCCGATCATCTTGTCGAGCTTGGCATTCCGGCGACCGCCGCGGACGTCGTCACCTCTGCCCAAGCGGCCGCGCATCTGCTGATCAACCGCTATGGCCCGGGCGCCAGGATCCTGGCCGTTGGCGGGGAGGGAGTGACGGTCGCGCTGAGTGAGGTCGGCTTGGTTCCAGTGCATTCCGCCGATGACAACCCGGTGGCCGTGATGCAAGGGTATGGGTTCGATCTGAGGTGGGAGGAGCTCAACGAGGCCGCGATCGCGATCCATCATGGGGCGCATTGGGTCGCGACGAACATCGATCCGACGCGGCCGACCGATCGCGGGCTCGTTCCGGGAAACGGTGCCGCGGTAGCCGCCGTGCAGTTGGCTGTGCAGACTGAGCCGGAGGTGGCTGGCAAGCCATATCGGCCGCTTCTGGATGACACGGTCAGCCGGCTGAGCGCACATCACCCGTTGTTCGTCGGGGATCGGCTCGACACCGACATCGCCGGAGCAGTCAACGCTGGTCTGGACAGCATGCTTGTGCTCTCGGGGTCGCATCGGGCCGAAGAGCTGCTCGATGCGGCACCGGGGGAGCGACCAACATTTGTCGGAGAGGATCTGCGGGCGCTCTTGCGCCCGGCGCTCTCAGTCAGTCACTCCGCGAGTGAGTTCCAGTGTGGCCACGCGAGCGCTTCGGCTGAGGACGGCCGGCTCGTTATCCGCCGCAATGGCTCGAGTCAGGCCGAGGCGACGTGGGCGGCTGCGCACGCGACCTGGTGGGCTGCTGATCATGGACTAGTGCTGGACTCGCGCGACGCATTGGATCAGCTCGCTCAGCAATGATCATCGTGCGCCGCTACGGTAGCGTGGCACTGCGGCGCTTCCTTTGCCCACACGTCGGCTTGAGACGGTAGAAAGGCATCAATCGTGGCCGAGGCATTTCAGACCTACATCGACATGGTGACCGGTGTCACCAAGACCACCCAGGCGAGAGCCACGGCAACCGCCCGGACGCTGCTCAAGCAAGCGGGGCTGGAAGACGTGGCCGCCGAGGCCAGCGAGCGTGTCACCAAACTGGCCGAAGAGATCATGAGCGCAAGCCGCGCCAATCGAGAGCTGATGCAGCGTTTCGTCACGGCGGAGGTTGACAAGGCCACAGCGCGACTCGGCTTCGCTCGAGCCGAGGAGGTTCAAGCGCTGCGCGATGAGGTCGCCTCCTTGCGCTTGGACATCAACGAGGCAAAGGCCGAGGCGGTGAAAGCCGCAACAGCGAAGACGGCCCCAGCAAAGAAAGCCCCAGCAAAGAAGGCATCAGCCAAGAAAGCGTCAGCAAAGAAGGTGCCTCCCAGAAAAGCGGCCACGATGACACCGACGAAGAAGGCAACGGCGACGTCAGCCCGTCGAAAGCCGCGTAAGACGGCGGCGACCGCCGAGAGCCGCTCCACCGGCGAGAAGTGACCGTAGACCAAGGTCAGCCCGAGGATGCTGACCGCGCAATCGAACCCCCGCAGACCGGTAACGCCGCAGTCGACGAGGCGCTGCTCGGGCTGGCAGGCCTTGATTCAACGCCGCTTGCCGACCATCACGATCGGCTCGCACAGGCTCACGAGGTGCTTCAGGAGGCGTTGGATCGGGGAGATGAGGACGCATCTGACAGCGCTGCGTCACGCTAGCTGTGACCGAGCGCCTCGATCGTGAGTTGGTGAGGCGCGGATTCGCCCGCTCGCGTACCCATGCTCAGGCCATGATCACTGCCGGGCGCGTAGTCGTAGACGGCTCGGTTCTCACCCGGCCTGGCGACCGTGTGTCAACCGCTGCCGACATTCGCGCTCCTGCCGATCCGTACGTCTCGCGGGGGGCGTACAAACTGACCGGTGCACTTGATGACCTCCAGCTCAGCGTGGCAGGTCGGGCCCTCGACGCCGGTGCCTCCACCGGCGGTTTTACTCAGGTGTTGCTGGAACGCGGCTGCCAGGAGGTGGTCGCCGTCGACGTTGGCAGTGGCCAGCTCGCATCCGCACTCCGCGCCGATCCTCGAGTCCGCCTACACGAACGGACAAATCTCCGCGACCTGAGGCTGGACCTCGTTGGCGGAGTTCCGGTCGACCTGGTGGTGGCTGATGTGTCATTCATCTCTCTCAAGCTCCTCATAGGTCCACTCGTGTCGGTGACCCGGAACGAGGGCTGGCTGCTGCTGCTGGTCAAGCCGCAGTTCGAGGTCGGGCGGGAGCTCCTGAGCCGGGACGGCATCGTCCGGACGCCATCGCATCACATCCAGGCAATCTCTGGCGTGATGAGGGCGGCCGAGGAACATGACTGGCACTGCGTGGCCGCGATCCCGAGCCGGCTGCCCGGGGCGTCTGGCAACCGCGAATTCTTCGTACTCTTGCGCCGAGCGGAACCAGCATCAGATCTTGATCTGACCGCACTGGTTGCGATGTAGCTGCGGATGCGTTCGCGGCTGACGTCAGTCGACTTCCGACTTGCGGGCTACGGATGCCGGTTCACGAAGGCGTTGAAGAGCCGCGGTGAGGTGACATGGGCGACGGCCACCGTTGCTCCCTTCCCGGCGCGGTACTTCTCCGATAGGCAGATCGCACACGGGCGGTAGCCGGCGGCGATCGCCGCCTCTTCGTCGGCGAAGAACACACGGCTCTTCACGTATCCGCCCTTGGCGATGGCGCGCAATGCAGCGATGCAGTCAAGGCGACCGTAGATCCTCGAGCCTTTGTGCCCGCCGAGCGTGCCTGGTGTTGAGGATCCGTACAAGCGCCGATCAGCGCCCAGCAGCGTGTACGTCTTACCGCTGGACGCCGCCGGCTGATCATCCATTTCGGTCATGCCGCGTCGTGGAACACCAGCGCGAGGGTGTACCGCTCGCCCGAGCGGATCGCAGATACGCCGTGCCGGACGGGCGCTGCGGACCATCCACGCTTGGACTCCACCGGCCGATCGCGGGTCGTAAATAGGTAGCCGTGGCCCTGGGGCAGCAGGAACGCTGACCCGCGGGACTGCGCGCGCGGCCGCTGTTCGAACAAGAGGAACTCCCCGCCGGTGTGGTCCATGCCTGGGGTGCTCAGATTGATGACAACCTGCAATGGGAACACCAGGTCGCCGTACAGGTCACGGTGCAGCGCATTCCAGTCCCTCTCGCCGTATTTGAGCAGGATGGCCGTGGACTTGGTCTGGCCGGCCGCGTGACACATCTCAAGCCACTCGTCAAGTGTTTCGGGCCAAATCGCCTCCCGGCCGAGCTTGCCCCACCAATCGCGCGCGATCGGAAGCAGTCGCGGGTACAGCGCTTGTTTGAGCCGATCCACTGGCTCGGGATAGGGGGCGTTGAAGTACCGGTACTGGCCCTCACCGAAGCGGTGACGCCCCATGTCGACCGTGGTGCGGAACACCCCGTTCTGATCGTCGTACAGGCCGCGGATTTCGCCGGCCTCCTCGGCAGTGAGCAACCGCGGGAGCAGCGCACCGCCGTACTCATTGACCTCTTCGGTAATCGCACCCCAGTCGCCCGATGCGACCCGGTCAGCCCACACATCCGTCCTGGCGTCCTTCCTTGTGGTGGTCATGTTGCCTCCATGGTCAGAAGGGCTGGTCCGGCTCAGAACAGGCGCTCGTCACGCTTATCGGCGGATTCTTCTAGCTCGAGCAGCGCCTTCTTCCGCGCGAGTCCGCCGGCGTATCCGGTCAGGGCACCGTTTGCTCCGACGACCCGGTGACAGGGGATGAACACGCACAGCGGATTGTGGCCCACCGCATCGCCGACACGCTGAGCGAGGCTCTTGTCACCCAGCCGTTCTGCCAACGCCCCGTATGTGGTGGTCTGCCCGTACGGGATCTCTCGCAGCAGCTTCCATACCCGGTCGGAGAAATCGTCTCCGAGAGCGACCAGTGGCACGTCGAGCGTGCGTCGCTCGCCAGACAGATACTCCTGTAGCTCGTTTGCCGCTTGGGTGAGGATCGCGTCCTGCTGCGGGTCGATGGCCTTGCCGAACGTGTCCACGTCCGGCATGTACCAGTGGTGCGGGAAATACAAGCCAGTCAACGCGGCGCCGTCGCTCAGCAGAGTGACCTCTCCCAGCTTCGTCTTGACTTGCGCGTGATGCACTCTCATTGGCCCAGCTCCATTTCCTGCGGTCTCGTGCTCTCTCTTCTGTAGACGCCTCAGCGGAGGTAAACGTGAGATGGCTGAGCCCGAGCGTTTGCGAGCGCAGTCGTTCAGAATCTGCGGCCCAACGACCTATTGCCACCCAACGACCAGCCGGATAATGGGCGACGGCCGCTGCTGCCCGGCTGCCAAATCAGGTGATTGTCCGCAACGACCAGTACGAATTCGAGAGATTTAATTGTTTTCTGCCCAACGAGGGACAAAATTGTCTGCACTGTGGAAAACTGAGGCTTGTGGCAAACCTCAGGCGTGTGGACCACTCGCCGTCGAGAGACTCAGATCGGTTCTTGGCGGTCGGTGAAGTCAACCAATCCGATCGACTTGTGGTCGAGCTGGTCCAGCGGCCCGACACTTCTCCCGAGATAATGATCAAGTGGCCATCACGGCCGACGTTCACCGATCCCGCGAAACTCACGGCGACTGTCGCCGCGATCGTGCGCGTCTTGGGCTCGGCGCAAATCGAGCTGGCCGCCCGCCGCGCCGCTGGGCTCTGACGGCGCGACAGCGAACTGGCCGAGCCACCCAGCCTGGGCGAACCAGAGGCAAGCTCGAGCAGGCCATAGTCGAACGACGAGTAGCCGAACTCTAAAGCGCGATCCTCGGCGAGCGGAGCGAGTCATCAAACACAGCGAGCAATCAAACCCGGATCGCGCGCCGCTGTGCTGAGGAGGCAGGGAGGGGACACGCTTTTCGTCCCCGAGTGACGACGAAGTAGGCGGACTTCTCGCGCGACCCTCGGCGAGCGGAGCGAGCCATCAAACACAGCGAGCAATCAAACCCGGATCGCGCGCCGCCGTGCTGAGAAGGCAGGGAGGGGACACGCTTTTCGTCCCCGAGTGACGACGAAGTAGGCGGACTCCAAAGCGCGATCCGCGGCGAGCACAGCGAGCAATCAAAGACTGAATATGCTGTGGCAGTGACCGATGCCGCAGCCGGGAGGGATGGCCAGCCGACGGGTATTCG